>Ga0105249_10005724_pt1 | contig 10749 bp, 12 predicted proteins | sample KBSS44metaG_FD_81522 | JGI IMG/M metagenome (GOLD analysis project Ga0105249, IMG submission 81522) | Switchgrass rhizosphere microbial communities from Kellogg Biological Station, Michigan, USA - KBS S4-4 metaG | ecosystem: Host-associated > Plants > Roots > Rhizosphere > Soil | place...
TCCATCTTCGAGCACTAATTCGTAACCGGGCTCAAGAATGAAATAAGTATTGCGTCCGGTGGTTGCCAGGTCACCTGGCGCCGCATCGAATGCCATCGTCCACGGACGATCCTTCGCATTCTTTTGGCCGCCGATGACAACCGAAACGATGATAGTAATCATCGCCAGACTGATTACGACATTTTTCCTTGTCATCTTCGCAGTTTCCTCTATGTCGTCCAATACAATTAGAGTCTGCTTTCAGTTACGGTCGCTAGCTTTCTTAAGCTTTTCGCTATCGATCTTGATCTGCTTACTAACTTCAATAATTTCATCAAGCTCGTAGCGCGCCTGAATTGCGTTTTCATTGACTACGGATGCTTCTTTAAAAAACGGATTGTGTGAAAAGCTGTAGATTAGTTTCCCAAGTCGCAGCATGGCTTTTTTCATTTCCAACTGGTTGGCTGCGCTAGTGGCAAGTGCTGATTTAGAGGCGTTTGGTTCCGGCAGGTCGAGGTTGTTCTTCAAGCGATCCGCACGCTTGTTTATTTCAGAAGCTGACTTCGATACAAACTTGTAATCAAGGGTGGGAACGTTGATGGCTTTCACGAATTCAAGATTCAGAGTCTGGAGCCGAGTGAAGTCTTCCTGTAGTTCAGCAACTGCCTGCTTCATTCTTTCTTCGCTAGAAGGGCGCCGATGTGCCCGTTCGAGGATTAATCGGAGATTCATCGAACGAACAGTGATGTCGTCGGCGCCTCGTTCCGCCTGTGCGAGAACGGTCGGAACTGTGACCAAAGACAAGAACAGCATCAACCATAACCGCCCAAATCCGTAGGGGCGTCCCTCTGTGGGCGCCCCATCCCGATACGTTCGTCGATAGGAGTGGGGCGCCCACAGAGGGACGCCCCTACAGATTTGGACACTACTAGATCTCATAAGATCCTTTCGTCGCGCTGACCTTACCGCGCGACAATCTGCCTATGCGACGGTCACCATTGATAATCATCTCGCACGCTTTGAAGGCGAAGTTCTCGAAGTCCTCAAGCTTTGACGGCAGTATTACCCACGCATTGTCTTTGGACCGCCACAGGTATCTTTTTGGTAACTCCGGAAACTCTGCGCCAAGCTGGTCCACGTGCTCTCGAGTGGTAAACAACCACATGCCGTTCGAACCTGGTTTCTTTACGTTGTTGCGCAGGGCACACAGCAGAAGTTCGCCGACGTAGAGGTAGGTGAATCCGAAGGCCCGTCTGATCGTTGGGCGCAGGGGCATCAATTCATCTACTACAAACGGAAAAGGCAGTGGACTGACAGATGACGAAACTCTCTTCATGGAGATTTGGGTTGTGGAGCAGGTAAGTTGCTTTTAGATTTCGTTAGCTTGTGTTGATAGTAATCAGAAATGTAATCCTTCATTCGGATCTGCCAGAAGCCAAGCCCAAACGACTCCGCCTCTTGCTTTGCCCGGGTGCCTGTCCAGCCGTCGTGTTCGATACGATAGATTGCGATGATTGTACCCGTACGATCAGCACCCCGCTTGCAGTGAACAAAGACCGGTTGGTTCTCCGGCGCGTTGATTATCGAAAGTATTTGCGCCACTTCTTGATCGTTAGGTTTATGAAAATCGGAAAGTGGTAAATTGAAATATCGCAGTCCAGCAGCAACTGTCGCGGCTTCCTCGACACGGGCGCGCTCGTCATCGTCGCGCAGATTAACGACAGTCCTGATGCGGAGTTGGACCAGCTGCTTTAGTCCGGCTTCAGTCGGTTGTCCACCACGATAAAGCCCATCGTTAACTCGATGTAGATTTGGCAGCTCCTTCTGTTTCGCGTCGTCCTGACAGAGAACACTTTGAGCGCAAACTGCGACTAGAAAAGTCAGAAGCGCGAATCGATTTGGCTTGATCACAGCGTGATCCTCCGTGATGTCGAAAGGATCGGGGAAGGGGACGGTCTTCGATTGCTTACCGGAGCTTCACCATTTCCACGCCCTCGTGGTCATGGCCAAGCTGTTCCTGATCAGGGACGCGCGTGTAACCGCGCTTCGCATAAAACTGAATAGCACCTGGAGTTGAGTGAACACGGATGGATTGCAGCCCACTACTCCAGGCCAGGGTTTCAAGTTCGTGTAGTATTCTAGATCCAACTCCGCCGCGTTGGAACTCTGGAAGAAGATACATCCAGCGCAACTGTTCTTCGGCGGTGACGTCGATCCCGCCGAACCCGATTAGTCGACTGTTTTCTTCGGCGACGAGGATTCCTCCCAGGCTAAACCAACGGCGCCATTCGTCATCACCGAGAACGAGTGAAGTTCCCACAACGGTTGCGTACACACTTTCGATTGATGGCCTATCCAAAAGTGTCGCGCGCCGTATCGTGACCATCGCGCGTTAATGTGCTTGCTGCGCTCTACCCGATTGAATCAATCGTTGTCTCGCCGTGTTGCCTGGAACGGCAATGTGCGTTGCCGGATCAAATTCCTTGCCCACCGCCGGGCTTCCCTGCGGCACCCAAATCTCCACTCGCGTCGAGCTATATCCGCTGGGGATATATCGAACATAGTAACCGTCTGGATGAAGTGACCAACGACCGGACGGAACTCCAACACTACCTTCTCCCATAGGAGCTGCTCCAGAGAGAACTGCAACGCGTTCCATTTCAGCAAACGATGCTCCTGGCGTCGTCAACATCTGGCGTAGTTGCGCTTCGGCTTGAGCAATCTGGCGCAATGGCTCTGGAACTCCGCCAAGCGCATCCGTCAATGCGTTGCCTGAAAGCACATCTAGTGCGTTGCGATTCAAAGCGGCTAATTGTCGAGGTGTTAACAACCGTGACGCAGTTGCTTTGAGTTCTCCAGTGAGATCTTCAAACTTCGCGCGCGCAATGATCGCCCAAAGCAATTGCTGAATCTCGCGCTGATCAATCTCCGGATGATTAACTGAGTTACGAACAATCGTCATGACGGCGTCTTCAGCGGGGCCCTTTGGCGGAGCATAAACGTAACCATCGCCGCCGCCCGGTCCGTGTGTCCCGGCCTTCAGACAGTAGCTTTGTGTCTGCAGACTGTAGGAACCGGCTTGAAGTACGAAGCCACCATTCGGCGTGCGTTGAAGGGTCATTAACGACCGCTCAGACTCGCGCGGAGTAAAGCCATCTTTGGTGGCGTCTCCCCACTTTGCGTCAGACAGGCTGGTGGTTATCGGAGCTTTGCCGCCGAGTAGATTAGGCGCTTTACTCTTTAGTTTGTCAGTTACTCCTCCAAGGCCTCCAAATTGCGCGAATGCTGAACTGGCTGAAATGAGGAGGAACAATACCGCAAGAAGAGGTAGAGCTTTTACATATGACTTGGACATTTATGGGATCTCCCGAAGTTTGATTAGGTCGGTATCTAGAATACAAAAGACGGCAGGCGAATCTCAATAACCCAGAGCCATGCCGTCTTTTCGTGGGTCAGACGCGCCCATCAACGTTTTGGTTGCCGGATCGATCATGATCGCCTGACCGCCGCCCATTGAGGATCGCAAAACGCCCGGCGGCGTAGCGCGAACATGACCCATAGCGATCAGTTTCTCGATGACAGGTGCGGTCAGTTCGTCCTCAAACAAAACATTCTTGCCCGTCATGAATCTGAATCGCGGAGCATCGAGCGCCTCCTGCAGATCCATTCCCAAATCGATGATGTTAACCAGCACCTGCACGTGTCCCTGAGGTTGAATCGCTCCGCCCATCACACCGAACGACATAAACAGCTGACCGTCTTTGAAAACCATCGCCGGGATGATTGTGTGGAACGGTCGCTTGCCGGGTTCGAGACGATTCGGATGATCCGGATCTAAAGAGAACCCGGTGCCGCGGTTTTGCAGAACGATTCCGGTGTCGCCTGCCACCACCCCAGACCCGAAGGCGTCGAATAAACTGTTTATGAACGATACGGCATTACCATCTTTGTCGACGACGCTCAAGTAGGTGGTGTCGCTGCCGAGATTAAGGTCCCCTGGAGGTACGGAATCGAGTGCCTTTTCTGAGTTGATCAGACCCCTTCGCTTAACGGCATAGCTTTTAGATAAGAGTTCTGCGACCGGCACTTTGGCAAAGCCAGGATCGGCAATGTAGCGATTGCGATCCGCGAAGGCGATCTTCATCGCTTCGATCATCGTGTGGTAGTAACGCGACGGCTGTGCACTGAGTGTCGAAAGATCAAAGCCTTCGAGAATGTTCAGCGCTAACAACGCGGTGAGACCCTGGCCGTTCGGCGGGATTTCGTAGACGGTGTAGCCGCGATAGTTTGTCGAGATCAGGTCGACCCAATCCGACTTCGTCGCCGCTAAATCTTCCATCGAGATGAAGCCGCCATTCTTCTTGCAGTAGTCAACTATAGCGCGCGCGATCTCGCCTTTGTAAAAAGCATCGCGTCCGCCGTTCGCAAGCGTGCGAAGCGTCCGCGCAAGATTTGGTTGACGAAAGATCTCGCCTGCACGCGGTGCACGACCCTCGACCAGGTAATTAGCGGTGGCAGCAGGTGTGCGCTGAAGTTTCCTGACCTCGGCTTGCCAGTCTTCCGAGGTCTTCTCCATCACTGGAAAACCATTTTCCGCGTAAGCAATCGCCGGCGCCAGGAGGTCGGCCATCTTCATCGTTCCGTATTTGTCGACTAACGCTACCCAACCATCAAAAGCCCCAGGCACAGTGACCGCTTCCATACCGCCGTTCGGAATTGACTTGAGATTCTTTTTGGCGAAGTAGTCACGCGTTAACGATCGCGGAGCGCGGCCGCTGGCATTCAATCCCTTCAGTTCTTTCGTCTTGGACCAGTAGATGATGGCAAACGCGTCGCCACCGATTCCGGTCATCATTGGTTCGGTTACATTGAGCATCGCCGCCATAGCTATCGCTGCATCGACGGCGTTACCGCCACGCTTTAAGACATCAAGACCAACCTGCGACGCCAGTGGCTGACTCGACGCGACCATGCCGTGTTGTGCGCGGACCACGGAGCGGCCTGGTTTGAGATGCAGCGTGGATTTCTTCTGAGCTGTTTGAGAGTTGGTTACGGGAAGTATCACGAACGCGGTCGTTATTACCGATGCGATTAACGCGCGAGTGGCTGGTGGAATGCTAAGCATCGTTAATATCGCCTCCTGTTGATTTGTCGACAGATTAACTAATCCACTATTGCTTTTGCTAATGATCGTCCGGTAAGCCAGGGAATGACAAATAACATTGCGTAGGCCAACCAGATCGAAGCGTTTGTGAAATAGCTGATGCCGGTCTTCAGCAGAATCACAAGAACGATAACGTCAAGAACAAAGTTAACTTCAGAGAACGCGAGACCGACTTTGATTCCGTGAGCTTCACGCGTCGTGGAGTTCTTCAAAAGCTGTCGTGCTAATAGATAGGTTAACGGAATCCAGAGCACGATGATGGGAAAACTGATCGCAGGGTTCGATGAAAAATAAGGAATCGGAGGAGTGCTCTTCAGCGAGGGCGTCATGAAGACAATACTGCCCCAGATAAAACCAACCACCCAGATCAACACACCGTAACCGATGGCTTTTCCAATTGGGAATCGCATAGCGCGAGCTACTCCCGCAGCATTTGGCATTCAGATGAAGCGTTTTCTTTTGGAGTGCGGTCCCGACGAGCCGGGACCGCCGCTTTTCGTTGCTCAGGTGCGTTCACTCTAACGGAGAAAAGCGGTGACAAGTCACCGCACTCCAAAGTTTCGATTCCTGAATTCAGTAAGGGCATGGTCGTTGCTGTTAGACCAGCGCAGGTTGACTGCAGCGCAGTCTATCAGGAAAGGAAACCTAAAATGAATATAAAGACGGTGCTCGGCGCGATCATTGTTGCGGTCGCCTTCATTTCAGTGCAGGCACAAACAGGTGCGACCCCTGCGAAGAGTGCGCAGGACATAGCCCTTGAAAATCGCGTAGCCAATGAAATGAAAGAAAAGCAATTGCGCAAAGAATGGGAACAGAAATTAGCAGCGGAAGAAGCAAATCGCATCGCCGCACTGCGGCCACAAGATCTGTTCAGCGGCAGCCAAACCCTCTACATCAATTCCGACACCGACTTCTTCGAAGAAGTTCAGCTGCAAAACGAGTTACGCAAACGAACTGAATTCAAAGACTGGCAGTTGTCGATTTTGGACGGCTGGAACAACCGGGACATTGCGGAACTCTGGGTGGAAATTGATCGACCGCTGTTCACCTACACCTTTACATATGAGGTCATCCATCGTCGCACAGGTATAGTGCTCTCTACTGGAAAGGTAACTGCGTTTGATGGCAACCTCGCCGCGCCAAAACTCGCAGAGAGGATCATTCAAGACATTAAGAAGGCGAGGGACGCAGCAAAGAAGTCCTGAGTGTCAGAGATTGAGGATCATTTCATACTGCTCCAACACTAAACTGAAACCGACGGCTTCAAAAAAAGCCGTCGCGTCTTTTAGATTCTCATCAACATTGTTCACCTTGATCGATGCCGAACCGGTAACGCAATTCTGAAGTTCATCGAGAAGCTTCGAAGCAAGCCCTCGGCGTCGATTGCTTGGGTCCACCGCCAGCTGAATCAGTTGTCCGGAAGTTTTCGACACCACGCCGTATCCAACACACCGATGGTCCACAAGACATTCAACCGTGGCCGTGGTATCGACGACTCGTTGCACCGCCTCGATAGAGTTCTGCCAGGACGGATAGCCAGTCCAGAAGGTTTGATACAGTTTCCACTCAGGAACTTCCACGTGACGAACCTCGGCGACAGCATTCACGCGGTATGAAAGCGAATTCGTTGTTCGAAAGACAGCGAGTCGTCGCGTTTCTTCGAAACCCAGACGGCGATACAGATTAACGGCCGGTTCGTTTGAAGTTAGAACTTCGAGCAGGTATCGACTGAAACCACGCTCCTTCAACTGCGGATTCATGAAGCGAAACATTTCGGCGGCGATCCCCTTGCCGCGGTGCTGAGGTAAGACGCCAGTGCCTGCATCATAAACCGTTGGCTCACCTTGCCACGTGCCCGAACCGTTTAAGCAAAACCCCACCAACTGATCGTCATCGAATGCGCCAACCGAAATCGATGTGTCCACTCCATCGCGGCGCAGACGAAACTCAAAATCCTCAAGCGACATCTGCATATCGACTTGATAGTCAGCAAATGCGCGCAGGAAAGCGTGATGAAGAGCGTTAACAGGGGTGTTGTTTAAGAAGCAGTAGCGTATCATCTCACGCTAGGTCCTATACGTCCCATAAGTCCTATCCTAACGAACACACTAACACCATGACTACCAACCAATCATCCGCTATCGAAGTGTTCCACCGGCTTCACGAATCAGGCTGCTTCGTTCTCCCAAACCCTTGGGATCGAGGAACGGCGCGGTATTTGGCACATGTCGGGTTTAAGGCGCTCGCCACCACGTCTGCGGGTTTTGCGTTCGCTCGTGGTCTGCCGGACAGCGTGACAGCGATGGAGGTTGATGAAGTGTTGGACCACGTGCGTGACATCTGCGAGTCGACTTCATTACCGGTGAATGCAGATTTCCAAAACGGCTATGCCGACGAACCTGAACACGTTGCAGCGAACGTTACGCGATGCATTGAATGCGGTGTGGCCGGATTATCGATTGAAGACGCAACCGGAACGCCTGAATCACCGCTCTATGAAGATCCTCTGGCAGTGGAAAGAGTGAAGGCTGCTCGCCAGGCGATCGACAATTCAAAACTTCCAGTGGTTCTTACCGCAAGATGCGAAGCATTTCTCGTTGGCCACCCTTCAGCTCACCGGGTGGCGATGGATCGCCTGCTCGCGTTTGCCGATGCAGGCGCTGATTGTCTTTACGCGCCCGGAGTCCGCAAGCTGGATGAGATCCAGGCTATCGTGCAGGCCGTCGCACCGAAACCCGTGAATGTTCTTGTTGGTAGTCCTGGATTGACGGTCGCACAACTGGCTGACATCGGAGTACGCCGTGTGTCGGTTGGTTCGGCACTTTCGCGTGCTGCGTGGGGAGCGTTCATGCGATCGGCACAAGAGATCAACGATGCGGGAACCTTCAATGCGTTTGCAGACGCCGGTGGGTTTGCGGATCTGAATCAGGTGTTCGCACAGTTTGTTGGAAAGTAAGCATCAGCCGCAGATTCGCGCAGACAAACGCGGATCAAATGTTCGATATGCTTCAGCTTGTCGTCGTCATCATGACGACTCAACCAGATCGGAATGACTCAACGAATGTCCGATACGCTTCAGCTTGTCGTCGACTCTACCGACGCTCAACTTCACTAGAATGAGTCGATAAATAGCTGCGTGTTCCTGTTACGTTGAGGGTTTGGCACACGACGACAAGCTGAAGCGTATCGGACATTCGTTGAGTCATTCCGCTCTGGTTGAGTGGTGATGAAGACGACGACAAGCTGAAGCATATCGGACATTCGTTGAGTCATTCCGCTCTGGTTGAGTGGTGATGAAGACGACGACAAGCTGAAGCGTATCGGACATTCGTTGAGTCATTCCGGTTGAGTGGTGATGAAGACGACGACAAGCTGAAGCGTATCGGACATTCGTTGCGCGGTTCCTGTTAGGTTGAGCGTAGTTAACGTCGAGGACAAGCTGATGAGCGTATCTGACATTAGTTGAAGTTGTATTACTCTCTCTTTGCGTAGGCATCGAAGGCCGCACGCGCCAACTCCGCGATTATTTTCTCCTGCGCCGTATCGACCAGCCTCGAGTCAGTCACCAACACAGCCATCGCGATCGTCCCTTTTCCGTTTGGTAGGGTTATGAGACCGACATCATTCGTCGTCTTCGGTACATTCGTTTGAGTGTTCCTTTCACCTGAACCCGTCTTGTCGGCAACCACAGTTCCCGGCGGTAGATCTCCGCGCAGCCTTCGCATACCTGTGATTGTGCCGCGCATGTATCCGACGAGCAGTTGCGACTGAGCAGGCTGCAGAATCTTTCCTTGCTGAAGTTGGGTCAGAAGGTTCGCCAGGTCGTCTGCCGATCCGGTGTTCACACTCTGTCGCGTTTTCACGTAACCCATCACGGTCGAGTGGATATCGAGATTGTTGAATCCGAGAGAGCGCATTTGTTCTGTCACCCGTGTGGGACCACCAACCAGTTGCAGAAGTTTATCGGTCGAGGTGTTGTCGCTGCGCGATATCGAGAATTCGATCAACTCCGCAACTGTGCGATCAACTGGCTTGGCCCAGAGCGCGGTGTTCTCAGGAGTGCCGGGAACGATCTCGTCTGGTGTGACGTGAACCATCTGCTCCACTTTGAGGCGGTTGGCTTCGACGTCCTTAAGCACAGTGATCGCCAAAGGCAGTTTGAAGACGCTGTAAAGAGGAAGGACTGCGTTGCCGTTGACGGAGACGGCTCGACCAGTTTCGACATGAACGGCCGTTACGCCAATCGAGCCTTGCGCGCGACTACAAATCGAGGTGAGTTTCTGTTCAAGTGCTTTTTCAAGCTCTGTTTGATTCTTCGGGGTTGGTGATACCTGAGTGACCGTGCTGTTCGGAGTCGTATTTGAAGACGACTTGTTGCACGATGTAAGAGCGAAGGCGCCGAACACTGTAATGATCAGGATGACTCGAATTAATGGCATATGTTTCTCTTTCAGTTAGTGTGTCGGGTTTAAAGACACCACCCGCTTTAGCGGCGTGGAGTTTCAATTTCGGCCTAATCACAGTCGTTCAATTATTGAGAGACACCACCCGCTTCAGCGGCGTGGAGTTTCAACTTTAGCCTTACCCACTCAAAAGAGGAGGCTGAAATTGAAACTCCACGCCGCTAAAGCGGGTGGTGTCTTTATGTTTTCAACGCCCCTTGTGTAGGCCGAAATTGAGACTCCACACCACTAAAGCGGGTGGTGCCTTCGTTATCGTAAGCGGTACTGACGCCCGCCCACTAGTCATCCCCAACCGGCCGTTGGAAGCAGAGTACGTAGCCGTCGGGATCATTCAAGTACAACTGACGCATCCCGTAAGGAGCGTTCTTTGGGGGCTTTAGATCGACGCCCTGGTCGTGGAGATGGGTATACGCCGCATCGACATCCGGGCAACGAAAGAACAACCCGGTGTCTCGGTGCGCACGCACGCGAGAAGGATCAGGACTCGGCGGCCGTTCGTCCTGTTCATAAGCTGTATTCAGCATCAAATAGACTTCTTGTAATTGCAGCAAGCACCAGTCGCAGTTATCGCCCTCGCTCGATTGTCCTACTACTTCGAAACCCACCACGTCACGGTAGAACCTCAAGGAAGTCGGCATATCAAAAACTTCGAGAAGCGGTGTCAAGCGGCGTACGTTTATCGCCATTGAGAACCTCCTATAAAAAATGTTCAATTATGGCTGTTTAACTGGCTCGGTCTTTAACCGCTGAATTTCGTTCTCAATTTGATCTTCTAACCGCTGAAGACGCGTTTCAAGTTCGGTAAGTTTACTTTGTTCCTCACGCAGCTGAGTAGCCTGTTAAACCAGCCGTTTACTCATATCAATAAAGTGACACGGCAACTTTGTTTCTACCTCAGGTGGGAACGATGAAGTGCCCGTTTCAATGTAACCGCGCTTGCGATAAAAATCTGGTAACTCACTTCTCAGATTTACAATCTTAATGTCCATAAACTCGCAACCAAGCTTACGTCCGTGCTCTTCAGCAGCCTTCATCAAATGCGATCCAGTGCCGCGCTGTTTTATTGCGGGGTTTACTGAAAGCAATCCGAAATAAGCACGTGGCCCCTGCGGCTCGACATAGACGCAACCTTTTAACGCTCCA
>Ga0105249_10005725_pt1 | contig 10748 bp, 9 predicted proteins | sample KBSS44metaG_FD_81522 | JGI IMG/M metagenome (GOLD analysis project Ga0105249, IMG submission 81522) | Switchgrass rhizosphere microbial communities from Kellogg Biological Station, Michigan, USA - KBS S4-4 metaG | ecosystem: Host-associated > Plants > Roots > Rhizosphere > Soil | place...
CGCACATCAGCAAAAACACTCCAATGGTGAGACGAGAGGACATGGAACGACCTCCGGCGGCTGGCTGAATGAAGTGTACACCAGCCGTTGATCTTCGCTTTATGTTCGCATATAGTCTTCGCAGTTTCCAGCCCAGAAACACTGGAGGATGCCTGTGCTCCCTCTCACGAAGCGCCAGCGCGAGATTCTGGACTACCTGAACGACTTCATTCAGCAGAACGGCTATGCGCCCAGCCTCGAAGAGATCGGCCGCAGGTTCAACCTGTCTTCACTAGCGACGGTGCACAAGCACCTGAGCAACCTGCAGGAAAAGGGGTTCATTCGACGGGCCTGGAACCGGAGCCGGTCGGTTGAACTGGTACCGACGCGAGGAACAGGCCGGGCTATCGAGCTCCCGCTCCTCGGTTACGTCGCGGCAGGGGCGCCGATAGAGGCCGTGCCCGGCTCCGAGACGATCGCCGTTCCCGAAACGCTCGTTGGCAAACGCGACAGCTACGTGCTGCGCGTGAAGGGCGACTCGATGATCGACGAACAGATCCGCGACGGTGATTTCGTCATCGTCGAGGATCGCAAGTCGGCGGACAACGGGGAGATGGTGATTGCACTCGTGGGCGGCCTCGACGTGACGCTCAAGAAGTTCTATCGCGAAAACGGGCGGGTTCGCCTGCAACCGGCCAATCCCGCCATGCAACCGATCATGGTCGAAGCGGATCAAGTGCAGGTCCAGGGCGTAGTCGTGGGGGTTATGAGGAAGTACTGAACTACTCTAGTCCCATGTCTGATCAGCCCGAGCGCAAGCAAATCAATTTCACCATTGTCCCGGACGAAGAACCTGGCGAACCGCGAACCTACGCAAACTTCTGCTCGATCGCCCACACACCCTTCGACTTTACGCTGACGTTCTGCGAAGTCATGCCGCTGTCCGAGAAGGCGGTTCGCGAAGCCGAGCAGAATCAGGTCGTCAAGGCACCGGTGCGGGCGCGCGTGGTTGTTCCCGTCCAGTTCGTGCCCAACCTCATCGCCGCGCTCCAGGACCACATGCGCGTCTTCTCAGAGACCTACTCGAACGTCGGCTGGTCGAAGGGTGGACCGATTCATTGAAATCGCCCGAATCGACTCGGCGAGTGATCGAGACACTGGCCGGACAGCACCCGAACGCTGATACAGAGCTCCACTATCGCAACGCGTTCGAGTTGCTCGTCGCGACGATCCTGTCCGCGCAATCCACAGATGCGCGCGTGAACATGGTCACGCCCAAACTGTTTGCGAAGTACCCCGACGCGCCGACGCTCGCGCGCGCCAGGCAGGCGACGCTCGAGAAGCAAATCGTATCGACGGGATTCTTCCGCCAGAAATCAAAGGCCTTGCTCGGTATGGCGCGCACTCTCGTCGCTGAGCACGGCGGTCAGGTCCCGGCCGACATGGATGCGCTGACGAAGCTCCCCGGCGTAGGACGCAAGACGGCGAACGTTGTCCTCGGTCACGCGCTGGGAGTGCCCGGGCTTCCGGTCGATCGGCACGTGCTTCGCGTATCGAATCGAATCGGCATCGCTGAAGGCGATGACCCTGTCCAGGTTGAGGCCCAGCTTTGCAGTGCGTTGCCCAAAGAAATGTGGACCCTGGCGTCAGACGTGCAGATTCTCCATGGCCGCCGCGTGTGTCGCCCGAAGCCGTTGTGCCAGGATTGCTTGGTGCGGGACGACTGCGATTTTTACCAGCACGTCATCGCCAAAGAAAGAGCACGCACGCCAACGCCGAAGAAAGCCGGAGCGAAGAGCCGTGAACCGCGCCGAGTTCGAACGTCTGCTCGTTGAGGCAGTCGCCCTCATCCCCAAGCGTTTCCGTCGCGAGATCAAGAACCTTGCGCTCGTCGTCGAGGACGCGCCGAGCGCCGAGCTGCTCGACGAGATGGAGATTGAGCCGCCCGATACGCTGTACGGCCTGTATCAGGGCACACCGCTGACCGAGCGCACGTGGCAGTACGGCAATCAACTTCCCGATCGCATCACGCTCTTCCAGCAACCCATTGAAGAGGACTGCGACGACGAAGACGAAGTCCGTGCCGTCATCGGGGAGACGCTCATTCACGAGGTCGGTCACTACTTCGGGATGAGCGAGGAGCAGATCGAAGAGATCGAAGAGCGTTACTGGCGGGGTGAAACGCTCGTTGAGGACGAAGATTGAAGAGGCCGGGACCCGGGACTCGGGATTCGAAATCCGACCGTCGAAAGCTCCCGCGCGCGCGCAAGCGGTTCGGTCAACACTTCCTCGAGCCTGCATGGGTCGGCCGACTGATTGCGGCGGTCGCTCCGACTTCTGAAGAGACCTTCCTCGAGATCGGCCCGGGCCGAGGTGCGTTGACCCGGCCTCTTGCCGAACGGGCAGGCCGAGTCATCGCAGTCGAACTCGATCGTGACCTCTTCGCCGCACTCGGAGGGCGGCTTCCACCGAATGTGCGCCTTGTCGAGGGCGATTTCCTGGACATCGACGTCCAGGACCTGACTCAAGACGAGCGACGGCCGATCCGGGTCGTCGGCAACCTTCCCTACAACGTCGCGTCTCCGATTCTTTTTCGATTGCTCGATGAAGCCAGGGAGGGAGCCGTGCTTTCCGACGCCAGCTTGATGCTGCAGCGTGAGGTTGCCGACAGGCTGCTGGCGGTACCGGGCGAGGCCGACTACGGCGCGATGTCGATTCAGGTTCAATTGATGGCCGACGTCGATCGGATCCTGAACCTTCCGCCGGGCGCGTTTCGACCACCTCCCAAGGTGCACTCCACCGTCGTCCGCCTCAGCTTCCGGCCTCCTCGAGTCGATGTCGGGACTCGGCCGGTGTTTGAGCGGATGGTGCGTGGTGTATTCATGCAACGCCGGAAGACCCTCGCCAACGCGCTCAAGCCGGTCGCGGCGTCTTTCGGGCAATCAGCTTCGGAGATCCTGCAAAAGGCGCGACTCGATGGAGGCCGGCGGCCCGAAACGCTCTCGCTCGAGGACGTCGCGAGGCTCTCGCAGGCTGTGCTATAGTTTTTCGCCGGAAGTCGTTGTACCCGCCAGCTTTTTGCCTCTTCGACGCGATCGGATCTTCCTGACCGCGTGAAGGGATCAGGCGCTCCCAGCGGCCTGATGTCTCGACGCGTTGGAAGCGACAGTCGAGCCCGGCACCACCGCCCCGCCAGGGTCGGCTGTCGCCGGTACAACCAGGTTCACGATGCTGGGCTCTGAATGAATCAGTCCATCACTCCAGACGTGTCGCCGTCGACACTCGAGGTTGTCGCATTGGGCGGCCTCGGGGAGTTCGGCATGAACATGATGGCCTTGTCATGGGAGGAGACCACCATCCTCATCGACGCCGGCGTCATGTTCCCCGAACCCGATCAGCTGGGCGTGGATCTGATCATCCCGGACATGACGTTCGTCGAAGCGCGCCGGGACAAGGTGAAGGCGTTGGTGCTCACCCACGGCCACGAGGATCACATCGGTGCCGTTCCGCATGTGATCGAGATGTTCGACGGTCCCGTCTATGGCACGGCCATGACGCTCGCATTCGTCGAGCCGAAGCTCGAGGAACATGGCATCGATCCCGGCGACCGGCTGCGGACCGTGAAGCCGCGGCAACACGTGACCGTCGGGCCGTTTTCGATTGAGTTCATTCGCGTTACGCACAGCATGCCCGATTGCGTGGCGCTGGCGATTACGACGCCGCTCGGGACCATCATCCACACCGGCGATTTCAAGATCGATCAGACACCAATCGACGGGCAGCACTTCGACCTTCACCGGTTCGCGGAGCTTGGAACCCAGGGAGTCCTCGCGCTCTTTGCCGACAGCACGAACATCGATCGACGCGGCTTCACCGGCCCGGAGATCGAAGTCATCGACGCGTTCGAGGAGCTGTTCACTGCCACCACGGGAAAGCTCGTCGTGGCGGCGTTTTCCTCCAGCATCTATCGCATGCAAGTGCTCGTCGACCTCGCGGCTCAGTTCGATCGCAAGGTCGCCTTCGTCGGGCGCAGCGTGGTGCAGAATGTCGAGATCGCGCAGCGGCTTGGCTACCTTCGCATACCCGCCGGAATGCAAATCCGCGACTCCGACGTTCAGAACTACGCCTCCCAGGACGTCTTGTGCATCACGACCGGTTCACAGGGCGAACCGCAGGCCGCCCTGCCCCGTATCGCCATCGACGACCATCGTTTCGTGAAGCTCGGCCCGGATGACACCGTGGTCTTTTCCGCGCGCGCGATCCCCGGGAACGAAAAGGCGATCGCCCGAACAATGAGTCACGTTGCGCGCCGTGGTGCCGACGTGGTGACGCCTGACATGAAGCATGTCCACGTGTCTGGTCATGGGTCAGCTGAAGAGTTGAAGCTCGTGCTTTCGCTCGTGCGCCCCCGCTACTTCATCCCGATCCATGGTGAATACCGGCAACTCTCACAGCACGCGCGAGTAGCGGCGAAGGTCATGCGTGGAGCAGACCGTCAGGTCCAGGTCCTGCTGGCGCAGGATGGCGACATCATCCAGTTCGACGCCCATGGCGCTCGCATTGCAGACAGGGCGCCCTCCGGGCGTGTGCTCATCGACACCACACGCGTCGGCGAGGTGGGCGATGAGGTACTCCGCGACCGAAGGCACCTGGCTGGCGACGGCATCGTTGTCGCCGTTGTCGCCATCAGCCGACACACGGGGACGATAGCAGGAGTTCCCGAAGTGGTGGCTAGAGGATTTGTCGTCGACGAAGGAGAGGAGAAATCGCTTTTTGCGGATGCCAGCCGCGTGATCGGCGACTGCATCGCGACCGCGGGCGTTGAAGAACGCACGGATCAGGGATTGATGACCGAGAAACTGCGCGTCGAGCTGCGGCGCTTTTTCAAGAAGCGTTCAGGGCGCCGGCCGCTGGTCCTCCCCGTTCTGATGGAGATTTAAATGAGGAACTCAGTGGAGTAAATGGTGAAGGAGTCTACCCTTTCGAGGCGGATCAGCGAGTTCCTCGGTGTCGCGCTCTTCGCGCTGGCGCTGATCTGGTTGATCTCGCTCGTGACCCACGACCCCACCGATCCGGTCTGGTTCTTCACCACCGGCACCGGTCATCCCCCCGTCAATTTCGTCGGTCAGGTCGGAGCCTTTCTCTCGGAGCTCTCCTTTCAGCTGTTCGGCTACGCCGCGTTTCTTTTTCCCGCCCTGATCGGCGTCGCTGCCTGGCATTACTTCTGGTGTCAGAAACCCGATGCGCCGTACACGAAGCTCACGGGCGCAGCGCTGCTCTTTCTTGGCTCGAGCGCATTTCTCAGCCTGGTGTTCGACGACGCCGACGTCGCCGGCAAGACGTTCTACGCTGGCGGCTCGGCCGGTTCGTGGCTGGGAAGCGCCTTGTCGGAGTATCTCAACCGGACGGGATCGCTCATCGTTCTGATGACGCTCATCATCCTCGCCGTCATTCTGTCGACGCAGTTCTCGTTCGGCAAGATGTTCGCGAGCGCCTCAGTCAGCTCGAAGGACCTTTCGACTCGCGGTGTTGGCTGGTTGCGCGGATGGATTGAAGATCGGAAACGCGCGCGCGCGCGGCGCGAGGTCATCACGAAACAAACGCGGAAGGCGGCATCCGCGAAAGACGACGGCGCTGACGGCGACGAAGGCCGGCCGGCGCGATCGGCGCGGCCCTCATCAGGCGAGCCTTCGTCTGCGCACGCCTCCAGCCCGCGCCAAACCCCGGTCGTCGCTTCAAAGCGGCCTGAGTCGCCGCCCTTGCCTCTGCCCGAACCGGAGCTCAAAGCGCCCGCGCAGCGTCGCCACGGCGCATTCACCCTGCCGCCGATGACACTGCTCGATGCGCCGAAAGCCGAGCGCAAGATCGACGAACGCGAACTGATGGAATCAGCTCGCCTGCTCGAGGAGAAGTGCCGCGAGTTCGCCGTCGAGGGGCAGGTTGCGCAGATCCATCCTGGACCGGTTGTGACGACCTTCGAGTTCAAGCCGGAAGCGGGAGTGAAGTACAGCAAAGTCACCGGCCTTGCCGACGATCTGTGCCTGGCGATGCAGGCCGAGTCGGTCCTGATCGATCGCATCCCCGGCAAGTCGACGGTTGGCATCCAGATCCCCAACCCGAATCGCGAGGCGATCTCTCTCCGTGAGCTGCTCGAGTCGGATGCGTATCAGCGATCGCAATCGAAGCTCACGCTGGCGCTCGGCAAGACGATTCACGGTGAACCGTACGTCACCGACCTGGCGACGATGCCGCATTTGCTCATTGCGGGATCGACCGGCACCGGCAAGTCAGTGGGCCTCAACGCGATGTTGACGAGCCTGCTGTATCGCGCCACGCCGGACGAGGTGCGCATGATCATGATCGATCCCAAGCGCCTCGAACTCGGAATGTACGAGGAGATCCCGCACCTGCTTTCCCCCGTCGTCGTCGACCCGAAGAAGGCGGCGAACGCGCTGCGCTGGGCGGTTCGGGAGATGGAGGAACGTTACAAGACGCTGGCGGCAGAAGGCGTTCGAAACATCGAGCAGTACAACAGGAACGCGCGCAATATCATCGCCGAGCGGGGGACCGCGGACGAAGAGGCACCCAAGCCCCTTCCCTTAATCGTCGTGGTCATCGACGAGTTGGCCGACCTGATGATGGTGGCGAGCAACGAGGTGGAGGAATCAATCGCGCGGCTCGCGCAGATGGCGCGTGCAGTCGGCATTCATCTCATCCTGGCGACGCAGCGTCCGTCCGTAGACGTCATCACCGGGCTCATCAAGGCGAACCTGCCCTCCCGCATTTCGTTCCGCGTCTCGTCGAAGATCGATTCCCGGACGATTCTCGATGGCAACGGCGCCGAGCAGTTGCTTGGCAAAGGCGACATGCTCTTTCTGCCGCCGGCTTCGTCCCGGGCGATTCGGCTTCACGGGCCGTACATCTCGGAACAGGAAAGCGCGCGGCTCGCGAGCTTCCTGCGCAAGCAGGGCAAGCCGGTGTTCGACGACACCATCACTGCAGAGGACGAGAAGGCCGGCCCAGGTGGTGTGGAGTTCGAAAAGGACGAGCTCTACGACGAAGCTTCGAGAATCGTGGTGACCAGCGGTCAGGTCTCGATATCATACTTGCAGCGCAAACTACGCATCGGGTTCAGTCGTGCCGCGCGTCTGGTGGACATGATGGAAGCCGATGGTCTGGTATCGCCTGGCGCCGGAGGAAAGCCGCGAGAAGTGCTCGTCGATCGCGGGTACTTCGAGGAAGTCGATGCGCAGCTTCGCTAGTCTTCTCTTCGTCATCGCGCTCGGCGCGTCTTCACCGCCAGAGGTGTGTGCGGAGACTCCCTCACCGCGCACGCTCTACACCGAGACGCTTCTGCAGGAGCGCACGCTGAGGCAAGAGATCGAGAGCAGCCGGGGGGAAACACCTCCACAGGCGCTCCTCGAGCGGATGCGGGCGATCGTCGAAACTTATGAGCGCTTGTCGCGTCAATTCCCAACGAGCGCCTACATGGACAACGCGCTCTGGCAGGCTGCTCTGCTCTCCGCGGATGCGTTCTGGACCTATGGCGAATCCGAGGACAAGGCCGAAGCACTCGAGCTGTTCTCTGAACTGAACTCCCGCTTTCCGAAAAGCCCACTGCTGAACGAGTTGCCATCGCACGTCAAGCGGCTGCGCGAGGCCAAGTTTGTGCCTCGCCCGGTTAAACCCGCGGCGCCGCCGGCCCCGGTTCTGACGTCGGCTCGTGCAACGAATGCGTTGACTGCGGTCAAGCGGGAGGTGCTGCCGGACGCGTTGCGCATCACGCTCGAGATGGGAGAAGAAGTCACCTTCCGTTCCGATCGTCTCGATAGCCCACCGCGTGTCTTCATCGATTTCGAGAACACGCGTCCGGTTGAAGCGATCAAGGACGCTACGATTCCGTTCCCCGACGATGTGGTGCGAAAGGTCAGGATCGGTCGTCAAACCGAATCGCGGACACGCGTTGTTATGGACCTCAGCGGCGCGGGCCGATACAGCATCTATACGCTGTACAACCCCTACAGGGTGGTCATCGACTTCACGCGCCTGCCTGCGGCACCACCCGGCGTTCTAGCCTCGGTCGCGACGCCATCGCCAACGTCGGCGACGAACTCCCGTCAGGCAGCTGCCAAACCAGTGGCCGCACCCGCTACACCCGTGGCCGCAGCTGTTACACCCGTGAGCGCAGCCGTTCCGCCTAAGGCGGCAAACGCTTCCCCGCTTGCCGACAAGGACACGGACGACATCGCCCCTGAACCGCCGCCGGCATTGGCTGCTGCGCCAAATGCACCGGCCGGGCCGGCGGTCAATGGAACTGGCGGCTTCTCTCTGTCACGGCAGCTCGGACTGCGTGTTTCGCGAGTCGTGATCGACCCGGGGCACGGTGGGCACGATCCGGGTGCGAAGACGAAGGGACTTACCGAGGCCGAGCTCGTGCTCGATGTAGCCCTTCGACTCGAGAAACTATTGTCGAAGCAGGATGGTTTCGAAGTGGTGCTCACCCGGCGTGTCGACACGTTCGTGCCTCTCGAGGAGCGAACGGCAATCGCGAATCGCGAGGGAGCCGATCTGTTTCTCTCTATTCACGCGAACGCCAGCACCAACGGCGCAGCCCGCGGCATCGAGACCTACTTCCTCAACCTGACGGCGAACCCCGATGCCGAGACGGTGGCCGCCCGTGAGAACGCCGCTTCCGCTCGCAGCATGAACCAGTTGCCTGACATCGTGAAGGCGATTGCGCTCAACAACAAGATTCACGAGTCGCGCGACTTTGCCTCGATGATCCAGAGCTCGCTTCACTCACAGCTGCAGAAGACCGATGCCGACGTCCGGAACCTCGGCGTCAAGCAGGCGCCGTTCATGGTGCTGCTGGGCGCGACGATGCCCAGCGTGCTGGCGGAAATCTCCTTCATCACCAACAAGCAGGACGCGGCGATGCTGAAGACCGAGAAGTATCGGCAGCGGATTGCTGAAGCGTTGTATGCGGGTGTGCTCCACTATCAGCAGTCGCTCAAGACTGGTCCTGCAATAGCCGAGCAGTAAAACGGCGGGTCCGCAAAGCAGGACCCGCCCTACGCTCAATTCAGCGTCCACAACGCCAGCGTCGACACATCCTTCACGAAGACGCGATTCCCTGAATAGGACGGCTGGGCCCAGGTCGCCGCGTCGGAGACCTTGTACCGGTGCAGTGGCTCGAACGCGGTCCGGCTGTTACGGGCCACGATGAGCTCACCATCTTCCTCCATGCTGAAAAGCAGATCGCCGGATCGCGCAATTGCCGCGTGCGCGGCCTGGCGCCCTTCGGATGTCCACAGCGTCTTGCCGGTCTTCGCGTCGACGGCAAAATATTGGCCCGCGTTCTTCGTCGAGATTCCGAACAGCGTATCTCCCGCCAGAACGGCGTCGCTGAGGCGCATCGGGACGTCTGTATTCTCCCAGGCCGTCTCGACCACCCACTGCGTTCCCTTCTTGCTCACACGATAGGCCGAGGTTGGCGGACCGTTGCCGCTCGACACCACAAGGAGATCACCGGCGACGATGGGCGTTGTGGAGTTGGTGAAGTTGGGACTGACGAACGGTCGCTCCCAGAGAAGAGCCCCGGAGCCGACGTCGATGCCGACGAGTTTCCCCTGGGTAATCGTCACAATCTGGCGCGTGCCACCGAACTCGGCGAGCACAGGTGACCCATAGCCCGGGCCGTCACCCCGCCAGGTCCACCTCACGTCACCTGTAGCCAGATCGAAAGCCGTGATGGCGCCTTCATCGTGGCCGCCGAGATGGAAGATGACGTTGTTCCCGTTGACGATGGGCGAAAAGGAGTGCGACGTGTACATTGGCACGGTTGCCGACCCTGGCTTCTGCCAGAGTTGCTTTCCAGATGCCGCATCGTACGCGGTGACGATACCGGTCATGCCGATCGAGTAGAGCCTGCCGTTGAAGAACACCGGAGTGGATTTGGGTCCGGGGCCATGAGGCGCAGCGGCGCTCATCGGCGTGAACACCGCGGAGTACCCGGTTTCCCACAGGACCTTCCCGCTCTCGGCATCGATGCCCATCATCACTTCGCGATCACCCTTGCGCGCGAACTGATAGATGCGGTTACCGACGATGAGCGGAGTGGCGTAACCCAGGCCGACTTCGACCTTCCACTTCTGGGTCAGCATCGCGGGCCAGGCTTGCGCGTCGGACGGTGCCGGCGCGACGCCGTCCCGATTGGGCCCGCGCCACTGGGTCCAGTCGGACGAAGGTTTCTGCGCGTCGATAGATGTCACGAACAAGATCGGAACGATGAGGGCGACGAACACGCGGGCTACGCGGACCATCACATCAACCTCCTAAACGCAATGTCTTTCTTTAAGCCGGACCATTACTGCGCGCGGACATCATAGCTTGCGAGCACGTTCTGATTACGCAGATAGAGCCGGCCCCCGCTTACTGCCGGATGTGCCCAGCTCGGCCACCCCTGGTCGGCAATCGTGAAGCGCCCGGTCTCCCGGTACCCCTTCGGCGATGCCTCGACCAGGCCAACGATATTGTTCTCGCTCAGGACGTAGAGGCGACCGTCGGCGTACGCCACGGATCCTTTGCCGACACTCCTATCGCGCCACATCACCTTTCCCGTCTCGAACTCGAGGCACGTCAGGATCGAGTTGTTGAATCCGTAGAGGTAACCATCAACGAGGACCACGCCGCCGTGGTGGTTCTGCATGTTGTTGGTGAAGTAGATCTCCTGCGCGCTGACGGCGTCGCCAGCCGCCTTGAGACCAAGC
>Ga0105249_10005730_pt1 | contig 10744 bp, 9 predicted proteins | sample KBSS44metaG_FD_81522 | JGI IMG/M metagenome (GOLD analysis project Ga0105249, IMG submission 81522) | Switchgrass rhizosphere microbial communities from Kellogg Biological Station, Michigan, USA - KBS S4-4 metaG | ecosystem: Host-associated > Plants > Roots > Rhizosphere > Soil | place...
ATTGTAGATTGAGGGAGCGGATTGCGGACAGATGCAGGGTTCGCGGCCGCGCCGCCAGCCTCAATCCGCAATCCGAGAGGAGATTTAGCCTTCGATCAGCCGCACGTCGCCGGCGCGCGGTCCCTTCTGCGAATCCTCTGGAGTGAAGTCGACCCGCTGACCTTCGCGCAGCAGCTCGAACACCGCTCCCCGCACTGAACTGCGATGGAAGAAGTGCTCGATTCCGCCCTCGTCGCGGATGAACCCAAACCCTTTGTCGATCAGGAGCCGTGCGATTGTCCCGGTTGGCATAACCCCTAGCCCTCCCGTCCGAACCCCCAGGGAATATCCCCAGGGTACTCAACCGGTTACGGGCGCCTGCGAAGTTAGCAAACCGTCGGGACGCGAGGCCGGCCGAGTCAGCCCAGCTTTGATGAGCTGGTAAATCGAACAGAGTCTAGCAGGTCAAAACCGGAAGTCAAGGGAAGCCCGACCCCTCAGAAAGGGAGAGTCTGACACCTGCCAGGTCTCCTCTTCTTCCTCGTCCTCGTCCTCGTCTTCGTCGTCGTCCTCGTCGTCTTCCCCTCCGCCGTCCTCGTCGATATCGTCTTCGTCGTCGTCTTCGAGGTCGTCGTCGGGATCTTCAGGCAGCATCGTGGTCCTACACTTACGAGACCGGTTCGGTCGCCGGTTTGGGCTTGGGCGGCGCCGGCGGCGGATACGTCGTCCAGAAGTGACGGCCGCAGGCGTTGCACACCCAGAACTGATCAGGGGTCCAGGGCATCCCCGGTCCAGGATCGCGCATTTCCATTTCGGCGCCGCAGCGCTGGCAGCGGATGTGGAGATCGGCGTCGGCCATGCCCGGCGATTCTATAACATTGCGTCAGTGATTCCCGCCATCGTGCTCGCTGCCGGCCGATCGTCACGGATGGGACGCCCCAAAGCGACTCTGCCGCTCGACGCCCGCGACACGTTCCTCTCGCACATCGTCCGGACATTCCTCGCCGCTGAGGTCGACGATGTGGTGGTGGTTGTGGGTCACGACGCGGAGGCGATCGTGAACAGCTTTTCCGAAAGTGGCCTTCCCGCGCGCTTCGTGGCCAACCCCGACTACGACCGCGGGCAGCTCTCGTCGCTCGTGGCGGGGCTGGCGTTCGTGGATCGGCCGGGCATCACTGCCGCGCTGGTCACGCTCGTCGACGTTCCGCTGGTCTTGCCCGAGACCGTCCGCGCGGTGGTCGATCGGTACCGGAAGACGCACGTGCCGATCGTGCGGCCGACTTCAGGCGCTCGCCACGGCCATCCGCTGCTCATCGATCGCTCGCTCTTCGATGAGCTACGCGCTGCCGATCCCGTGGCCGGCGCCAAGCCGATCGTCCGTGCGCACGCCACGGCCGCCGGCGACATCGAGATCGCCGATGAAGGCGCGTTTCTGGATATTGATACTGAAGCGGAGTACAGAAATCGAATTACGATCGTCGGTCGTAATCGGTCGATCGCCGACGAGGGCAGTCGCTAGCGGAGTCGGGCGAATCCTTCACTGTTGAGAACCCATCTTCCTCGGGAATCCGGCGCATCTCCGGCACCGCGTAACGTTCGGCGATCAGCCATGAGCCGACGCTCGCCGACACTTCCTTCACCATGCCTGGCTGCATCGAGTCGAGCCGGATACCGTCGAGCTCTTCCTCCCGAGGTGTCTTCCGGATGCGGACTTTCACTTACCTTCAAACGTAGCAAAGGCCGCGCCGTTCCAGGCGTAGAATCGCTCACACTTGAGGTGTCCATGAATCAACACTGTCTTGCTCTCGCCCTGTTCGCCTTGCTGTGCTCGCCGGCATACTCCTTCGCCCAGGCAGGTGGACAACCGCCGCCGCCTGCGACGGACACCGTCGCACCGGCGATCCCAGGCGTCGTCGCCGCCGGCACAAAGGTCCAGGTCATCAAGGAAGGATTTCAGGGAACGGAAGGGCCGATTGGGCTGCCCGACGGCAGTCTCATCTTCACCGAGACCAACGCCAACCGGATCGTGAAGATCGACAAGGACAACAACGTGTCGACCTTCCTCGAGAACTCGAACGGCTCGAACGGGCTCGCGTTCGACGCGAAGGGCCGCTTGATCTCGGTGCAGACCACGCCGGGGCAGACCAGAATCGGCGTCGTCTACCCGAAGGGATCGGAAGCGACGCTGGCCGACAGCTTCGAAGGGAAGCCCTTCGGCCGGCCGAACGATCTCGTCGTCGACAAGAAAGGCGGCGTGTATTTCACCGAGCCGGGGCCGAACGCGCCCAACTCGCCCAACGCCGCACCGCCGCCGCCGCCGTTGCCGCCGGCGGTCTATTACGTGGCGCCCGGCGCACGCGCGATCAAGATCGCCGACGGCATCGAGCGCCCGAACGGGATTCAATTGAGCCGCGACGAGAAGACGCTGTATGTGAACAACACGAGCGGCGAGTTCCTGCTCGCGTTCGACATCCAGCCGGATGGCACGGTGAGCAACCGGCGCAACTTCGCGAAGTACGAAGCGGTGACCCAGGGCCCGAACGGCATCAGCAGCGGTGCAGACGGCCTCGCCATCGACAGCCAGGGGCGCGTCTACGTCGCGGCCTCGACAGGCGTGCAGGTGTTCAGCCCTCAGGGCCAGCACCTCGGGACGATTCCGTTGTCGCGCGCGCCGCAGAATCTCGCGTTCGCCGGGCCGGAGAAGAAGACGCTCTACGTTGTCGGCCGTGGCGCCGCGTACCGGATCGCGATGCTTGCGGAGGGCTTCAAGGATCGCGCGAAATGATGGCTTCAACAGTTGAGCTCCACGTGAAGTCACGCGCGTCGCCTGAAAGGTTTGCTAGACTGACGGAAATTGTGCGGTACGAGCGGGAGTGATGATGAAGTCACCTGGTGCGATCGCGATCGCCATGATGATGCTCGCCGTTGCGGCCTGCAGCGGCGGCAATGGCCCAACGTCAACGACGACCACGGTCCCGCCGACCTCGACGACGACCTCGGTGCCTGCCACGACGACGACGTCGACCACCAGCGTTCCGGGGGTCACCGGTTCCTTCACGGTCCAGAACCTTCCGTGCATCGCGCCCGCGAGCGGCAACGTGTCGTGTACGTTCGTCGGCTCCGCGGTCGGCTTCAATGGGACTCCGAGGTTTGACTGGACCTTCGTCGCCCCGCTTGCGACGCAGACGTCGACCGGTCCGCAGGTGAGACCCGACCTGGGTTGTGGGTACTCAACGGGAGTCCGGACATTCCAGGTGGCGGTCACGCTCACGATCACCGGTGAAGGAAAGACGGTGGTCGTCGGACCCATCAATCAGGAGATCGGCCGGCAGGTATCGATCTGCGGCGCGGTGTGACGAGGGTCGACCCTCCGAACGCAAAGAACCCACTCGAGGACCGCCGCCCGATGCTCCGGGCCGGCCGGTTGCTTGCGGCAGCGGCGGCCATCGGTGTGCTGTCGTTCGCTGAGCCCGCCGCGGCGCAGTCGTCGTTGCAGGTGCCGATTCAGTTCGACTTCCTCAGCCCGGGCGCGCGCAGCCTTGCGCTCGGCAGTGCGTTCGTCGGGCTGGCCGACGACGCCACTGCCGCCTGGGTGAACCCGGCAGGCCTGCTGGAACTGTCCAGACCAGAGATATCGGTCGAAGTCCGGTATCGTCGCCACGACCAGCCGTCTTTGACCGGCGGCCGGTTGTCGGGCCAGGTGACCGGGATTCTTCAGGACACGGTATCCGGGCCGGAGTTCGCCAACATCCGTGATAGCGCCACCAGCCTGGCCTTCGCCTCGTTCGTCTACCCGTGGAAGGGATTGCGGGTGGCGGCGTATCGCCACGAGCCGATCCGCGTGAACGAGGAGTTCAGCTCGCGCGGGGTGTTTCAGTCGCGCGGGTTCGATACGCGCGACACGGCCTTTACCGCGCAGCGCACCCTCGAGATTGCCACCTACGGCGTATCGGTGGCGCACGCCTACCGGAACGTCTGGCTCGGCGCCGGCCTCACATGGAATCGCTTCTCGCTCGGCTTCGAGTTCGAGCGGTTTCTGCACGAGCCTCTGGTCGGGTTGTATGGCGCCCCCGATCCGAAGCAGAGCGTGTCTCACTACAGCCAGACCGGCGATGCGTCTGCCCTCGGCGCCGTGCTCGGATTTCTGATGCCCGTCGCGAAGACGGTCAAAGTCGGCGCATCGTATCGCCGGATGTCCAGCGTCGAGTTCTCGTCCTTCTCCGGCGGGCTCCTCGGCACTCAGGAGCGCTCGACCGCCGACTTCAACGTGCCCGACGTCGTCGCCGCCGGCCTTTCGGCCCGCATCAAGGAGGCGTTCCTCATCACCACGGAATACAAGCACGTGTTCCATTCGCAGCTGCGCTCGGACTATGTCGACGTGATCGTGACTCAGGGCGAGACGAAGGACCGCGCCAGCCGCTTCACCATCGACGACGCCAACGAGGTGCATTTCGGCGCGCAGTACCTCCTGCCGATCAAAACGCGTCCCGCGCTTCGGGCCGGCGCATGGTTCGATCCCGATCACTCGGTCCACTATGCGCCGACTCCCGCCAATGACCTGACCGACGAGCTCGTCGCGGCCAGCTTCTCCTCGGGTCGCGATCTGTGGCACTACACGTTCGGGGCGAACGTGACGCTCGGCCGAGTGGTCTTGAGCGTCGGCGCGGACCGCTCGGCGCGGTCACTGCTGTTCTCGACGTCGGCGATCGTGCGTTTCTAGGGTTACTTCGGCGCGGCGCATTGCCCGCGCGCCGTCTGTAGCTTCGATTTGATCGCGTTCGGCGGGTTTTCGGCTTCGGCCTGCTTGAGTGCCGGAAGCACGGCGGGGCACTCCTCCTTCATCTCGAACAATGCCGCGCCGAGATAGGACTGCGGCGCATAGGTTTCCCTTCGCTCGCCGTAGATCGAGACGTCCTTGTCGGGTTGCTTGACGCTTTCCTGGAACCTGATCGCATCGCGCATGTACTGCGCCGATCCTTTCCAGTCCTTCAGGTCGTAGGCTCGCACACCCTTGCGGAAGGCGTCTTTGTAGTCGCCCCCGATTGCCGGCGGCGTTCCGGTCGCTGGCCGCTTTCGTAGCTCCGCGTTCTCGGTCTCGAGAGCCTTGATCCGCGCGGCCGCTGTCGCGCCGCGAGCGCGCTCGTCCTCCAGCGACTTCTGCAGCGTCTGCAACTCTGTCCCCGATCCGGCCGGCGCTTTCTGCTGCGTGTCGAGACGAGTCCGAAGCGTGTCGCGTTCGCCATTGCTTTGCGTCAGCTGCTGTTGCAGTGTGTCGATGCGCTTGAGGAGCCCTCCTCGATCCGCATTGGCCAGCTCCTGATCCTTGCGGAGCTTGATCAGCGCCTCCTCGGAGGTCTTCGATCGCGCCTGCACCTGCTCGAGGCTCGCCGTCAGCCGCCTGACGTCCTCCGCATTGCGCAGCTTGTCTTCCGGGCTGACGACCGGGTTGGCGTTGGCGGCGACGCTCCGCTTCAACGCCTCGTCCAGCTGCGCGCGAAGCGCCGCCGCCGCTGCCTGATCGCTCTGGCGTTGCTGCGAGAGCTGTTCGAAGCTCTGGCGCGTGGCCGCTTCGCGCCGGGCCAGCTGCACGGTTCGATACCCCAGAATCGCGACCGCCACGGCGCCGACGATCAGCACGGCACGAACGGCGAGCGACCGGCGTCTGGCGCGGCGCTCGCGCTCGCGCTGTTCCTGCGCCTCACGCCGCCGCTCGGACTGTTGACGCGTGCTCTCGTCGAGGAAGGACAGGACCTCGGGGAACGGCGGATCGCCCTCACGACGATACTGGTTCGCCCACGCCTCGTTCCACCCGTCCTCGTCACGGCGCCGCAGGACGCCGGCCAGCTCGGGATCCTGCCACACGCTGACCTCGCGGGTCCGGTAGCGCGCGACATCGCGGGCCAGGTCCGCGTACCACTCGGCGCTGCGCGACTCGGCGCGCACCCACGTCTCGAGCCGCTTCCACTTTCTGATCAGGCTTTCGTGGGTGATGTCCGCCACGGTCTCGGGGTTCAGCGCGGCCGACGACAGCATGAGAAACGAATGGTCGCGGCGCGCGAACGTCGTGACGATCGCGTCGACGCGCTGCCGTGCCTCGGGGGTTGCGGCTCCGGCGACGTCGTAGAGCTGCCGCATCCTCCGCGGGCGGCGCAGCGCCACGCCGCCCTGGCCGACCGTCAGGCTCCGAAAGAGCTTCTCGGAGATCGCCCGCTGTTCCTCCGTCATTGCGGCGAGGATCTCGTCACCGTGGCGATCCAGCGCGCGTTCGATGCCGCCGACCGCCTCGTAGTGTTGAAGATCGAGAGGACCGATGGCGCCGGCCCGCTCCCATGCCCGGAACGATCGCACGAGCACGTGCTGCAGCACCGGCAGCTGGTCCGGGTCGTCGCCGGCGTCGTTGAGCACCCGTTGCACCAGGGCAGGCGCCGCCGCGATGCCAAACAGCCGCAGCGGCCGCTCGACCGCTTCCTGCCGTTGATCCCTGGTGAGTCGCGGCACCAGATACTGACTGAGGTTCAACGCCTCGACCAGCCCGCTGAACTCGGAGCAGCGGCCGAGAAACTCCGACCGCATGGTGATGACGACGTAGATCGGCACGTCGCGTTGCTGGGTCGCCGCCAGAATCTCGCTGACGAACAGCGCGGCGTTCGCCTCCTCGTCGCGCGTGACGTCGAAGCGGAACAGCTCCTCGAACTGGTCGACGATGATCAGGAGGCTTTCACCGCGTGCGAGTCCCGCCTTCGAGACGACCTGCGACAGGCCGGCGCTGGTCGCGAGCAGCGGCCGCCTGATCTCGTCGAGCGACTCGAGGGCGAGCCCTTCCTTCAACGCCGCCGCGAGTGCGTCGATCGGCGCGGTGCCCGGCCGCAGCGTCGCGAAACGCCACCGCGACGTGGCGTCGACCAGGTATCCGCGATCGAGCGCGGGGCGCAGGCCGGCGCGGACCAGCGACGACTTTCCCGAGCCGGACGTCCCCGTGACCGCCACGAAGCGGTTGTCGCCGAGGCGCTCGAGCAGTTCGTCGGTATGCGCTTCACGGCCGAAGAAGAGCAGCGATTCCTCGGCCTCGAACGACCTGAGGCCCGGGAACGGGGCGCCGCCGGCCGAGACACCGTAAAGAAGCCCACTCATCCGACGTCCATTCAGTGGCGCAGCGGATCGAGAAATGGTTCGAGATCGGAAACCTGAAACGACGAGGTGTAGGGAATGACGCGCACGTCGGGGCCGACCTCCCAGTCGGGCGTCTTGGGAAGCAGGAACGCCCGCGACTTGATCGGCTGCCGCTCGAAGCGGCGCTCCGCCAGGAGCACTTCCGGCGCCAGCTGATTCCACCAGCCCTCCGGCGCCGCATTCCGGTAGAGCAGCACGCCGTCGCACGATCGCAGGAGGTTCTCGTGGCGGAGCTTCAGTTCGGTGAGGCTGGGCAGGTCCGTGCGAGAAATGAAGATTTCCATATTCTCCTTCGCGTGGATCTGTTCCTTCAGCAGCAGCGCGACCCGCGTGTCCTCGGCCGTCGTGGCATCGTGAACGATGTACACGGTCGGCGTCGTCGTCGCCGGCGGCGCCACCGGCTTGGCGGTGACCGCCTGAGGACGCAGCTTCGTGAGGACGGCGTCGATGAGCCGCCTGACGCCGGTATCCGGCAGCAGCGTCCATCCCGCCGGGAGCACGTTCTGCGGGCTCCCCGGCCTGACACCGCGACGGATGGCGTCGATGAGCAGGCGTTGACGCTCGTCGGTGGCGGTGTCCGCGCCGGTGGCGATCCAGAAGATCAGCTGCTGATTGAGATCAGCGGCGAGCGTGATCACCCGTTCGGAGAACGGGTCGTAGGCCGCGCCCAGCAGATGAATCGACAGGACCGCCCGATCCATGTCTTCGAGGATGAGTCCTTCGCCGAACGACGAGTCCCGGGGGCCGGTCGGCTGGACGTCGAATCCCTGCGTGCGGAGCTCGGCGCTCAACTGCTCCCAGGCCGTCAGACATGCTTCGATCGGCCAGGCGACGTGGACGCGCTGATTGCCGCGGCGCATCTTGCGAAGCGCCAGTTCAACGCCGTCGGCCAGCTTGCGGACGGCGCGCTTGAACTCCTTGGTCCCGGCCGAGAACTCCCGCGCCCCGCCATCCTCCTCCTTGAAGAACTCGACGTCCTGGATCGCGCCGAGAAAAAAACGGTGTCCGTTCTTGGGCCAGGGCGTCTTCACCGCCTTGAAGAAGCGGCCGCTGCTCTCGAGCTCGGCGTCGGAGCCGACACGATCGCGAAACAGGTGCCGCTCGCGCGCGCACCACTGCGAGTTCTGGTAACGGGGCGAGACGATGGCCACGAAAGCGGCCGCCAGGTTGATGCCCTCGTGAATGGCGTCCTGCCAGTTCTCACCGGCGCGCAGACGGCCCTTGTCTTCCCAGATCGACACGCTCAGTCCCAATCGGCGGGAGACCTCGTCGCGAAGCTCGTCCGCAAACGCGTGCACCCAGCGCGCATCGTCCTCATGCGCGTAGCTGATGAAGAGGTCATTCTCGAAGCCGGGAACGAACGCAGTCATCTCACCTGGTGTCCGAGGCGGATCTTACATCGGGACGCGCAGCCGTCTCGACCGCGTACTTGACGAGCGCCGCCGTCCGGTAGAAACCGTGCACGAATTTTCCGTACGGCAGCGACAGGAACAGCGCGAGGACGAGGCCGAGGTGCACGAGCAGCAGCGGCGCCATGATCGCGCGGTCGCGCAACACGAGCAGCAGGAGCCCGGTGAGGCTGGTGAGGAACAGGAGAGCGATGAACGATTCGTCGAGCCCCTCTTGTGCGGGATCGCCGAGCGCCGGATCCCGCCGGCGCCTCAGCGCGAAGAGCCCGGCCGGCCCCACCAGCAAGCCGGCGCCGCCGAGCGTGCCGAGCACCACGGGAAAGCTCGAGTACGCGTACGGCGCGTGCCAGCCGAAGACGGTGTGGTAGATCGCCGCCACGGTCGTCGACGCGAAAGACAACAGGAAGCCGTACGACGTGCAGTGGTGGAACCAGCGCCGCCACGGTGTCCGCACTTCCTCAGCCGACGTGCAGTCGACGCCGGTCGTGTGCAGATGGCGAAGCGTCATCGCCTCACGCCACCCGTGTCCGAGCGCCGCGGCAGTCAGGCCTGCGGCGGGACCACGATGCACGTCGCGCCAGAAACGGATCGTGCCGGCGCCGAGCGCCGTCAGCACGAACAGCCCGACCGATCCGAACAGGGCCACCATCACCGCGTGCGGAACGATCGCGTAGAAGTCGCCGCCTGGATTCGACTCACGGAGCGCGTCGCCGTTCATCGTCCACGTCGCGGCGAACATCAGCAGCGTCAGCCCCGCGGCCAGCGTGAGCGCGGTCAGCGTGCCGTGCGCCTTGAACGCCGCGCCGAAGGCCCGCGGCCAGCAGTACTGCTCGTACGAGCGCAGGCGGATCTCCGCGAGCGTCCGCGGCACGTTGATGCCGAACTCGTGCGGCGGCGCGTACTGGCACGCGTAGAGACACTCGCCGCAGTTGTGGCAGAGGTTGGCGAGGTAGTTGAGGTCGGCCTCGGCAAATGTGAGGCGCTCCTCCATCGCCGGAAAGACCGGGCAAAACTGTTCGCAGTACCGGCACGCGTTGCACACCGTCATCACGTGCTGGCCCTGCGCGACGATCTGCTGGAGGCTGAGGACGTCTGGACCCGGCGTGCGATCAGTGGGCGGCATGGCCTGCGGCCTCTCCGCCCGCGATGCGGCCAATCACCGTGCCGATCGTCATGCCGACGCCGGCGATGTATCCCTTGCGCAGGATGTTGCCGGCCATGATCTCGCCGGCCGCGTAAATGTTGGCCGCGGGCTCGCCGTTGGACATCAGGACGCGCGCGCGCTCGTCGACCTTGAGGCCGAGATACGTGAAGGTGATGCCCGGCCGCAGCGGATAGCCCCAGAACGGCGGCGTGTCGATCGGCAGCGCCCAATGGCTCTTGGGCGGATGCAATCCCGCGGTCCGGCAGTCGTCGAGGACTGAATGGTCGAACGAGCCGGGGCGCACCGCGGCGTTGTACGCCGCCACGGTCGTGTCCAGCGTGTCCGGCGGCAGATCGAGGAGGCGCGCGAGCTCGCGGATGGACGAGGCCACGATCGGCGGGAACACCGACGGCATGAACCTGCCGGCCACCTTCGCGTCGACGATCGAGAACGCCATCTGATCCGGTTGCCGGGCGATGAGGCCGCCCCAGATCGCGTAGCGTTTCGGCCAGAAGTCTTCGCCCTCGTCGTAGAAGCGCTCGCCGCGGTTGTTGACGGCGATGCCGAGCGGCACCGAGTCGAGCCGCGTCACGATGCCGCCGTCGAACTTCGGCGCGCGGGCATCCACGGCGATCGCGTGGCACGCGCGCGCGTCGCCGACCGGCTGCGCGCCCGCATCCAGCATCACCCTGAGCACCGTGCCGGTGTTGTAGGGCGTGCCGCGGATGATGAAGTTGTCGGCCGCATCGCCCCAGGCGTCGCGCAGCCACTCGATGTTGGACTCGAAGCCGCCGGTGGCCAGCACCGCCGCGCGCGCGCGCACCTCGCGGGCGCCGCCGCCGGCGCGGATGCGTGCGGCCGTGAACCGGCCGTCCACCAGGTCGAGCCCCACGACCTCGGCGTCGTACACGACGTCGATGCCCAGGCGGCTGGCGGCGCCGTAGTAGCTGTTCATCAGCGCCTTGCCGCCGCCGAGAAAGAACGCGTTCGTGCGGCCGAGGTGCAGCGTGCCGCGCAGCGACGACTGGAACCGGGCGCCGTG
>Ga0105249_10005732_pt1 | contig 10742 bp, 6 predicted proteins | sample KBSS44metaG_FD_81522 | JGI IMG/M metagenome (GOLD analysis project Ga0105249, IMG submission 81522) | Switchgrass rhizosphere microbial communities from Kellogg Biological Station, Michigan, USA - KBS S4-4 metaG | ecosystem: Host-associated > Plants > Roots > Rhizosphere > Soil | place...
ATGCGAACGATATCTACTTTCGCCGCCTCACCGATTTCTGTTCCGTAAATGATGGGGAAGATGATTCGATCGTATTCGTCGTAATTCTGATAGTAATAGCCCAGGTACGCGTGGCTCTCCGCGTCGGCCTCCGGGGGCTTCGCTTTATCGTCGGCAGCTTTATCCTTTATACCCAGCGCCATGCGGCAAGCATCATCGGCTTTCTTTTTTACTGGACCGATGTGGTCCTTTAAGGCCTCTGCGATCGGTTTGAATAAGGCGAGGACGGTCGGGTCGTCGAGCAACTTCCGGGCTTGAGCGTCGCAGTGATCTTTAATAGTGCCGCCACCCGTTGCTGTTCCACCGTTTGAGCGCACACCGAGAAAGTATTCGAGCACCGTATCGATAGTCTTAGAGCGCACGTCCTCAGGAAGTCCCTTCCAAGTTTCCTCGGCAAGTTTCTTCTTCAAATCCTGAATTGGCTTGTATGCCGGGCTCGGCTCAGACTCGGGTTTGGGAGCTCCTTCTTCCGCCGGCTTCTGACGAGATCGCAATTTTCTCGCCGTGCCACGCAGATCCTTATAGGCTTGATTGAGCACCTTCTTGATCGCAAGTAACTTATTCTGCGCCTCCGGGTCACTTCGACACTTCTCCGCCAGCTCGGAAATTTTCGTTCGCAAAAAATTTATCCGCCGCATCGGATAGTTGAGATTGAACTCAAACAAGAACTGGTTTAGTGACGGCTTGCCCGCCCCGTGTTCTCTATAACTTTTGGCCCGCCATTCACCCACCAGACTGCGGATAATCATGAAATAATCTGACTCTTCGTCGAACCCGGCTACACGTGTCACCAGTTTGGCAAGATCATCTGAGACTGCATGAATGTCCAACCGGTGATAAGCAACGTAACCAATTCCTTTATGCGTGACTACCTGAGCCAGATCCATTTCGCTCCACTCTTTGTCAGTAAAGCTCTTCGTTTGCCATCCTGTGCCGGCCTTTTTATCGGTATCGACATTCTTGAGAATGCTATTCACACGCTCGACGAGTCGATTATGCTCACGTACACGCTGCAGGTCTTCGCGAATTGTTTCGTACCGGGGCAGTGACAGTAGGGCGGCGCTAACGTTTTCGATGGCGTCCGGCTTACCTTCAAGATCGGGCTGCTCCTCCGGATGCTCCGGCGACGGTTCAATGTAAATAAGCTTGCGCGTTATCAGCAGGTCGGCCTGGCGGCGAGCTACAGTTTCCGTAGCGTAGGTAAATGGTTTGTTGTCCAGATAACCGCCGTCGGCAAAGGGCCGCTTGGGAAATTTGACTGTATTGACTCCGGCTGGGTTCAAATAGTCTTTGTAGAAGCGCTGCCAATCACTGCTGTCGGATCGGCAATTCTCATTGTTTGCATACGGGAGATAACCTTTCAAAATCGCGTCGGTGTCGCACAGGCACATCGGCTCAAAAGCCGCTGGAAACGCCGAAGTGCAACGGGCGGCATAGGCAAGGAACGGATTGTATTTCGCCTTGAAGTCGTTTCGATCTTTGGCTTCGGAGCTCGCATCTCTATTGGAATACACAAAGCGGAGCACGTTGCGATGGCGACGTTCGTAGACGACGCCGTCAGAAAGCCGGATTGGCAAGGTCACTCCGGACAAGTCTGTAGTCGTGACGAACAGATCCAACTCATCGACAAACGACCCCGAGTTCGCGCCGGTAGCCTCCATACTGTCGAAGGCTTTCAACAATTCGAAGTACATGCGTTGGCTGCTGAGTAACGAGGCCGGAGGATCGTGCAATACAACTGGTCCCTCAACTGAACTCTTATCGTTGATCAGGGTTCTTACATCGCCTTCTTTGACCCAGAGGTTCTCCAGACCACTCATGTCCTGGCTGTTAGCGAGGGCTTTGCCGAGAAAGATGCCGTTGATCCCACCGGCTGATGTGCCCGACAAAATGTCTACAACGAATCGAGTGCGAATGGTCTTATTTTCTGCGAGATTCTTCTCCGCTTCTGCCAACCGCTCGGCCACAGTTTTACCGGCGCCGTCGGCAGCGAGGATGTAACTGAGCTTTCGATAGACGCGCTCCGTCCCGCTTAACCTCAGTTCACTTTCCCCGCAAGGATTGTTCGGTAGTAGCGCTACGTCCTTATCCTTATCCTTATCCTTATTTGCTGATTTAGCCGTGGAACGGACCCAGCGCAGCATCTCCTGCGCGACGCCGTTGATATAAATCGCGAGGGACACACCGCCGTACATCACGACTGCAAAACGTACCTCGTGTTTGAAATCAACTGCGGGCGGTTGATTGGTTGTCGTAGGGTTTGCAGATTGAGCCATGAAAACCTCCGAGGCTGGGGAATGAGAACTGATTGAAACTTAGGAGATCGGAGACCAGGAACATTTCCAACAGGTGGCAAGATCTAGTAGAAATCGCGGGCGCCATATTTTAAGCTTCTCATATATTATGCTGAAGTCTTCGTATTCGTTTCACCTCCATAGAGTCTGAAAGTATTTCTCTGCGTTAACCTCTGCGTCCTCTGCGTCTCTGCGGTGAACTTATCTGCAAAAACCATTAAACCGCAGAGACGCAGAGGGCGCAGAGGTTACGCAGAGTCATTTATTTTCTGGTGAAGCCTTGCTAACTTGCAAAGCCTTAGCAAGTTCTAAAACGTCCAGATCGGTTTTCATCTGGTCTTGCAAAACCACAACTGCATTCGTAATCTCCCCGGACAGGGCGTCTACTTCGAGAACTTTGCCGTCGGGCAGTTCACACGGTCTGGATCCTACGCGACAGATTCCCAAACTCCATAGCTTGTCGAGGGACACATCAACCTGCCTGCTCCAGTACAACTGATTACTTCTTCTGAGCTTGTCTAACTCATTCACGACGTTTGTCGCTCGCAATCCGCCTTCGTCAGTTATCCCGACATCAGCCAGCGAGGCTTGCGCATCAGCTACTTGCCGGCAGGCATTTTCGTAAATCGTCAGCCGCCGTTTGTAGTACTCCTCTTTTAAGGCCAACTGTGCCCGGAGTTGAGTTTGCTGAGTTTCGAGCTGAGCCTGAAGCAGCAGTTGGTTATTATCGACCTTTTGTTCGATTTTCTGTTGGGTGAACCAGACGAGCAAGGTGAGCACGGCTGTGAAAATCGCCGTAATTATTGGGAACGAAACTTTGAAGATCTCCCAACCGTTTGCTGCAGCCGATTTATTTTCTGAGCTCTTAACTATTTCAGTTGTCATGGTTAACCGCCTTCGGAAGTCAGATAGCTGGTTCTTGTAGTTCTTGTAGTTCTTGGCAATAAGCGCATGAAGCTCTTTTTGTCAGCCTCAGTTTTCGTACACAGAATCCTCTGTGTCTTTCTTCCATATTCGCACGCGAAGCAGGCGCACCCAGCTTTGCTTTCGCCGAGAAACTTCACGGGCGCTTTGCAAAGAGTGGGAGAATCCGAACACGCGCTCACAGACTGAGTGCAGGCAAGAGTCTTAGAACGAAGACTGTGATCCGTTCCCACTGAAAGGGCGATGAATATGAGAAGCGTACATGCGAGCCGGAAAAAAACTGGCGAGTAAGTTCTGCGCATTTTTTTCTTACCGTCCTTACAGAAGCAGGTTACGATCGGTTCAGGACTCGGTATGGTGCGAGGTACACGACGTAGAAGCGAGAAACGCGATGTTTATATCACAGCAGAGAACTGTTGAGAATAGCTAAATACCGATGGCGTCTCGACGAATGAGGGGCGACGGAGTTTTTAGTAGCGACAAAGATTGCGGTCTCATGTCTTCATAACACTCTAGTGTTTCTTCGCAAACTGGTAGATCAATATCTTGATCCCACAGAAGATCAGTCCGGCGACCAATCCGAGGATGGCGATGCCGACAGGCAGCAGAAACATTGACGTCCGCAGCAGCACAAATGGAAGCATTGCGATCGCTGCTCCAGTGGAGCCATAAGTCAACAGCGAGGAGGCCCAGTGCGATCGGCCAGACTTATTGCGACGGCGTAGACGGATGGCCGACAAAATGATCCCAACGAAGACGCCGAAAATTGCGTCCCGCAAGGCAATCTTGATTAGCTCTAATGCAACTTCGTCATAAGCTGAGCCAATACTGGCCCAGCCAAGCCAGCGAAGTAAGAATCCAAAGCCAATACTGAAACCAAAAACCAGCGCGCCGCCAATCAATCCGAGGTTACGAGCCCAGCGAAGTCGTCTGCTTAACTCTGCCCGCGCCTCAGATTGTGCTGCGAGTTCGTCAGCAACTGCTTGCGATGGGGCCATGGCCTGGGTCTGGCCAGCATCCGCAATCGTCGTTGCTCCCATTTCGCCAGTTTGCTGGACCGACAGCGAAGGAATGGTTGGTGCACTCGCTCGGATGCGAACCGTTTCCGCGTGCCCGATGGCACTCGAGCCGAGCGAAATCACCGCATTACTGAGATCGCTGAACAGATCGTCGACAGTTTGATATCGTTCTTGTGGATCCTTGGCAAGTGCTCGTTCCGGTACAGAAGCAAGACGGGCTGAAACACCCAGTTGGTCCAGCGGTGTGGCGGTGTCTGTCAGATGCCGGGCTAATACAGCTGTGGGCGTGTTTCCCGTAAAAGGAGGCGCACCGGTCAGCATCTCATAAACAATCGCGCCGATGCTGTATACGTCCGAACGCGCATCGAGTGGATCGCCAAGGCATTGTTCGGGTGACATGTAAAACGGTGTACCTATTAGAACTCCTGTTTGCGTCAGACCGGCGCCAGCATCCGCTTCACGCAGCTTTGCGATGCCAAAGTCGATCACCTTCACTGTCTCCGGATCACCGGAGCGCTCTGGCGGAATGATAATGATGTTGTCGGGTTTCAGGTCTCGATGGACTACGCCCTTGCGATGTGCCGCGCTGACTCCACTGCAAACTCCGCGCATCAGTGTGACCAAGCGCTCAGCCGCAATTCGGCCCTCCTGGTCCAGGAGGTCCCGAAGCGATCTACCCTCCACCAGCTCCATGACGATATAAGCCGGACTACTGGATCCAGCGCCATCGCTGAAGTCGTGGATGGCAACAACGTTCGGATGACGAAGCATCGCAGCAGCGCGAGCTTCACGGCGAAACCGCTCAGTAGCTTCACTGCCGGCGACAAACTTGTCCAGAAGAACTTTGATCGCCACTTCGTCGCCGATGTGTTTGCGACGCGCGCGGTAAACCGCTCCCATGCCGCCCTGTCCGAGTCGTCTGATGAGTTCGTATTTGGAATCGAGAATCTGGCCTACGAGCACGTCATCCATGACAGTGTCTGACGACGACAAGGCCATGCCGCAGTTACCGCAGAAGGATTCGTCTTCTCGGACCGAGTTGTGACAACGAGGGCAGTTCACGATCTTTGTGAGGGATCTTAGACAACTATCGCTCACCTCTCAAGCTAAATTCCCCAGAGTTGAACCAACCCCCTTGGATAACTAGAATTGTTCTATAGGGCAGGAGCGGAGACGTTGAGACGCCTCCGCTCCGCTTTGCGTTTGAGCTAACGCGTTACTGCAGTGACACGTCGTCAACTCTGAATATTGTTGGCAACGTCACGTCATTCGTGCCGCGGAATTGAATCCGCACTGTCTGTCCAGCGAACGAGCTGAGGTTGAATGGTCCTCTCAGGACGTACACTCCCGCAGTGCCGCTATTCTGATTACTAAACGTCGCAAGCGTTGCGAGCAAGGTTCCCGTCGTACTTCGTACCTCAATGAAGAGACGATCGAACACTGCCGCGCCCACGGCTTCGTTCGTTGTGATGTTTAGCCAGAACTGCAGATTCGAACAGCCGTTAGTCGGAACAGTTACCGTTTGGAACAAAGTTCCGGTGGTGCTGTTCACTCCATTCAGGTTCGCGTAGGCAGTACCGCTGTGCGGGAAAGTTCCCGTGCTGCGACTTACCTGGCCACTGAATGTCCACGGCGTCGTACCGGTTTCAAATCCCGGGTTAACGATCGTGTTTGTACACCCGCCTCCAGCGCCAGCCTGTGAGACGCTGTGCGTCAAGCCCGCAATCGTTAATGAGCCGCTTCTTGCAGTGGAAGTGTTTGCGGCAACAGAGTAGTTCACAGTGCCACTACCAGTACCACTCGCGCCGGACGTGATCGTGATGAACGAGTTGTTGCTCGCAGCGGTCCAATTGCAACCAGCTTGCGTAGTCACTGTCACGCTCGCCGATCCACCCGCCGCCGCAAAGCTTGCGCTGGTTGGATTGATCGAGAAGGAACAAGCGCCTCCGCAATCTGCGGGTACGTCAGTAGCGGCAACGTGCGTTGTGCCATCGTTACCCACCGCCGACACGCCCATGCCATGACGCGCAAACACTGTCCAGATTGTGCAGCGATTTGCGCCGCCATTCAGGTTCTGATCGGCCTGAATGATACCGTCGCGTGCGTTCAGGTATGACGGACGAGTGGGTGTGAACTTCATCCCGTTGAGCACGATTCGGTCCGTTATTGCGGAGCCAAGCTGCGTTCGCAAATCCCAAAGAGTTGCGGCCCAGACTTCGCCGTCAGCGTGAACTCCGGCGCCGAGGTCCGCATAAGAGTCGTGCACGGCTGCGGCAGGTACAGTATAAGCAGCGCGTCGAATGCCGGCCGGATTATTGGTGACGTACTCACCAACAGCGCCATCATTGTTAATTGTGATGGCCCAGTAGTCAGACCAGCCTTCACCCATCGCGCCTGACTGTGTACCACTCAAAGCGGTACTGCCGTTGCCGATCAGCCGGTTTGAGATGCCGTGTCCGTATTCATGGAACACAACATCACCATCAACCGAGCTATCGCGATCAGGAGTCGGCGAGGTGAACAGAAACTGTTGCATGCGTGGACGCGAACCGTCTGGCGGCGTCGCGAAGTTTGCGTTGTTTGTTCCCGAGCCGTCCTGGGCTTCCGCTCGCACTGAGTCGTTTCCGGTACCGCCGCGGCCGAAGTTGTTGACCTGGAAGTTGCGCGCTGTCTCCGTAAAACCGAGGTTGTAGGAGAAGTCGTGCATGATGTTGTTGTAGTAAAAGAGATTCGTCACAACAGCCGCTTGCTGCGTTCGCGGGTCGACTGTTGTGGAGAACGGAAAAGTGAAGTCCTGCGTGGCCGATGTAGCATGGCCGACTGACAAACCCGCGCCGTTGTTATTGTCCGCCACATTGTCAGCGTTGGTATCGAGATAAGCCTCGACGTTGTTGCCAGTGGATACGGTCGAAGTTCCCATCCAACCGGCGGCCGTGTTGATGGTGGTGTCGCCGACGAATGAAACGAGCTGGCGGGCGCCTTTGTCGGGCGCTTCGGTGTAAACCGTGCCTTGCGCTTCAAAGAGGTAAAGGTTGTGACGAAGCAGAAGCTCTCCGGTGTAAGCGTCGAGTAGAATTTCATACCACTCTTCCGGGCCGACGTCCGTATAGATGTGCCAGGCCAAGCGGCTCTCACCACCGACTCTGACTACATTCTGTTCCGAGAGCACTTCTTCAAAATTCACATCCAGCGGATTGGCGAAGCGAGACATTTCCGTCGTTGACTGTCGAGCATAATTCTCCACCAAAGACGAGGAGACGGTTCTGCCTGCATGTTCAAACGCTTTCGCGATCGCTCTTGCTTCGTTCATCGCTCCGCGACGTCTGAGTGGTGGGCCATCAACCAGGAATCCTTCGCGTACGTTGAGCACTTCGCCGTTCCTGTTAACGACGACCTGGACCTGTCCTTCAAATACCTTTAGACCATCGACAGTCTGCGTGTAGTTGAGGAAAGTAGTTCCCTGATCGTTATCTTCGTTTTCGAGTTTTAGCTCGTCGCTGTTGGCGGCGGAAAGTGCGAAGAGTGAGTTGTGTCGCGCCAGAAACCTGCGGGCGATGTTATCGGCGGTATCTGATTGTGGTTCTGAAAGCACCGCGCCATCGATGAAGAAGTTCTTCATTGCTCCGGCTTCGTTAATTACCGCGCGAAGATTGTTGGCGTGCTCAGCTCTGAGAGATGAACGGAATTGCTCAACTGCGAAAGCACGGGATCGCGTGCGAGCGTTCTGCATCGCAGCTTGCTTGCCGGGAGCTGAGCCAAGGTCCATATCGTTAAATTCGCTACGGTCAATCAGGCGAGCGTCAAAATTTGGCAGGGCGCGGTTAGCGGATGCTTTTTGTGAGCCTGTCGACGTTTGCTGTGGGGCAGCGTCTGACTTCCATAAGGGTAAGACTATGGCTGCCGCTGCGGCCACAGCGAGGACTGTGAAGATCAAAACTTTTCGAATCATTTGCGCCTCCTTTGGCTTCGGTTGGGTAAGGCAGCACTCCCCCGTTTGATCAGGTGAGAAATGCCCTAGCTTGTCTTTTTTTTAACTACTACTGTGAACCGTGAACGTTATGAGACTTGCACACGGGCTGAGTGAATACTTTGGGAGATTGAAGATTGTCTGACGCGCGCGGGACGCACAGAGTAGCAGATTTGTTGCGAGGGTGTAAATGATTCTGTGGGTAGTGCTCTGCCTAATCAAATCACCGGTGACTGATATCACGAGAGCTCTCGATGATCTGAGTCAGGACAACGCAGAAGCAAAGTTGGATCAATGTAAGGTCTCGCTACTGCGAGTCATGTCCATCTGGAATTTTGGTACCGCCAAAAACATTCATAATCAAAAGGTTCTCATTACCGGTGGGCTGCAGACTTGCCAGACGATCCGGTAAATAAAGAGAGCGACGAGTATCGTGCCAAATACGAGAAACATCGTCCCAATTATCCGCGTCCAGAGAACTCGGTCTCGGCGGAGCACCCCTTTAAAGGGAATGCCCCTGCCGCGCGCCGCACGGTATAAGAAAAAAGTACCGAGACTTATCAGGGAAACCGACATAATGATCCCGGACACTGGACGCCCGAGATCACACGCGAATAAGAGCAGTGAATTCTTCATAAAAACCGGCTTCTAATTAACATTCCGGACGGCTGCCGGAGTCGAGTCGGCGGTCTCGGGAGGCGCTATGCTTCTCACGGTCCAGGTGTGAGGGGTGTGGAAGGCGCCGTGGACGGGTTTGCCTCTCGTGATGTTGATGCTGCCGGTGCGTTTGTAATCCACATGCTCGTTAAAGGACGACCCGCGGTGTTTAATACTTGATTCAATATTGAAAGCCGCCACTTCAAAAGGAAGCTGTGGGCAGTAGAACTCGACAATGCATCGACCCTCTTTCAAATCCAATCTCGGTCCATCTATCTCGGTCGAAAAATGACTGTGGATGTTACCGAAGATCGAATAGAAATAAACTTCGATCATCGCATCTTCGACTGGCGTATGGACCTCGAGCTCGACTTCAACTCGCGCGGCGTCGCCGGTGGCGAACATCGTTGTCCTGCGCTCCTCTGAGTTATAGAAATTCACAGACACTATTTGGGCCGCCGGCGCGTCTTGAACATCAATGAGACCTCTAGCCGTCGTGGCCGGCATGCTCGTGAGCATTTGCTCGTATTCCGAGATCACATAACGCGGCGTGCCGCTGCGAAAAATCTCGCCGTGCCGCAACAGGAAAACTCGATCGCACAGGTTCTCGATGGCGCCCAGATTATGAGACACAAAAACAATCGTCGTTCCTGCTCGTCTCAATTGATTAACTCTCTCGAGACACCGCGATTGAAACTCCGCATCGCCAACCGCCAGCACCTCGTCGAGTAGCAGGATGTCAGGATCCAAATGCGCCGCGATCGAAAAGCCGAGTCGCAAATACATGCCCGATGAATAACGCTTGACCGCTGTATCAATGAACGCCGACACACCAGCAAAGTCCACGATACTGTCCAACTTACTGCGGATTTCGCTACGCTTCATTCCCAGCAGCGAACCATTCAGGTAAACATTTTCGCGTCCGGTCAGATCGGGATGAAAACCCGAAGCCACTTCGATCAACGCAGCCAACCGGCCATTGACGCGAATGCGTCCTTTGGTGGGCGTCGTGATGTTGTAGAGAAGTTTGAGAATCGTGCTTTTCCCGGCGCCATTTTGTCCGATGATGCCGAGCGCTTCACCACGATTGACCTCGAAACTTACATCGCGCAAGGCCCAGAAGTCGTTCCAGTTGCCCCGCAGACGACGGCTTAAGCGTCCCAATGCATTCCGCTTGCCTTCAGTTTCAGATTCCTGGAAGATGCGGTATCTCTTCGAGACGGTTTCGAATTTCAGATCGATCATAGCGAGCTAAACGAAATCGGCCATGGTTGCTTCCACCCGCTTGAAATAGAGGTAGGAGACGAACAGCAGTATTACCGAAACCACCGCTGAGAACATCAGGGAACGCATGTCCGGCGGCTCGCCTTTGAGCACTACCTGACGAAAGCTCTCAATAATTCCGACCATCGGATTCAACGCATAAAACGACCGCCACCGTGCCGGAACCGCGCTCAGCGGATAAATCACAGGCGTCGCAAACAGCCAAAGCTGGAGCAGCAACGGCACGGCCATGCCGATGTCGCGAAAGCGGACCTGCGTAGCTGAGAAGATCAAAGAAATAGCGAGAGCGAAACAGGTCAACACTAAAAGGATCGGCAGTACGTAGAGAACATTCACAGTCAAGGCGATCTGGTAGTAGATCATCAAACACGCCAAAAGAATTAACGCGATTGCAAAGTCGAATAAAGCGGCGACGATGTAAGTGATCGGCAAAATCTCACGCGGGAAATAGACCTTCGTCACAAACTGCGCGTCTTTTACGAGACTGCTGGTTCCATTCGAAACCGATGTCGAGAAGTAGTTCCATGGTAGCAAAGCCGTAAAGGCAAAAATCGCATA
>Ga0105249_10005739_pt1 | contig 10735 bp, 7 predicted proteins | sample KBSS44metaG_FD_81522 | JGI IMG/M metagenome (GOLD analysis project Ga0105249, IMG submission 81522) | Switchgrass rhizosphere microbial communities from Kellogg Biological Station, Michigan, USA - KBS S4-4 metaG | ecosystem: Host-associated > Plants > Roots > Rhizosphere > Soil | place...
CGCAGCTCGATCGTTCCGCTGTGCGTGGTGATGTCCACCGAACCCTTGTTCCCGACCTCTCCGTCATAGATGACCTCGCCGGTCACCGTCTCGAGCTTTCCTCGCTCGTAGCGCCCATCTGATACGCGAACCGTCCCGCTCACCGTCGAAACGCCGGCGTCCTCGCTGCCACCGCGAACGTCGACGTTCCCCGTGGCGGTCTTCACGCGGAGCCACGACGCGCCCGCCTGCACGCGAACGTCGCCATCCATCGACTCGATGTTCAGCTCTCGGGGCGTCCCCTGCACCGTGACCGACCCGCCGACGATGTTGAGATCCAGGCCGCCGGTCACACCCGAGACGTCGATGTCGGCGCTGCCGCTCTTCGCCCACACCCGCGCCTTGGTGGGCACGCGGACCTCGAGCGAGGCCGCCGTCGGAAACACATCGGTGGCCCCTTCGACGAAGAACTTCGCTCCGCGACTCGGTCCGGTGGCCGCGGCAGCGATGCCGCCGTCGAAGCGCGAGCCGACCGGCACGGTTCCGGTGATCACGAGGGAATCGCGGTCCCAGCCGACGATGCGAAGGTTGGAGATAGCCCCGGCAACACGGATAGAAGCGTCCGGTGCCATGGCGTACCGTCGCTCTACGGCCATTCGGCCGCTCGATTTGAGCTTTCCGGCGTCTGGCGAGGTTTGTTTCTGAGCGGCCGCCGGCGCCCAGGGCAGCGCTGCCACCACGGCGGCGGCAACGCTTCGCCGCCAACCCACCAGATGGATCCGCCGGCCCGCCAGGTCCAAGGTCATTGGTGTGTTCACGATATCAGGTTCGAGACCCAAGCTCCGATGTGCGGCGGAGCAGGTCCAGCTTTCTCTGATAACTGGCCGACAGGAGGTCTACCAGCATCTGGTTGTTCGGATCCGCCAGCAAGGCGGCTCGGGCTTCGGCGATCGCCGAATCGACGACTGCCAGGCTTCGGTCCACGGTTCGGATCGTCTCGGGGCTAAGCTGGCCACGCTGGGTATCGACCGCTTGCTGGAGCTCCTCGATCGTCCGATTGAACTCGTTTTCCGTCTGCCGGAATCCGGCCGGCAGCACGATTGACGGGGCTTGGGCGGGTGTCAGCGTGGCTCCGCTGCCCGCCATCTCGCGGGTGCCGTTTCGTAGCACGAGCGCCGTGATCCCGGAGGACAGAACAATTAGAATTACGGCCGCTGCAGCTAGCACGGCTACCATTCGCCCTGACGGTCGCCGAGCATGTATGCTCCTAGATTCACGGTCGGCGACACGCCTGGAAGTCGGGAGCACGACCTCTTTGCGTTCCTCTAGCGATTTCCGGAGCTCACTCCAGATGTCTTCCGGGGGTAGCACGGATTTCGGCAAGGCGCTCGCAGAGGATACCAAGCCTTGAAGGGACCTGTACGTCTCCGCGCAGGTCATGCAAACGGAAAGGTGCTCCGAGACGACCTCCGCATCGTCTTTGCTCAGGTATCCGTCGAGAAGATCGCTGAGTACCTCGAAATCTGGATGCTCCCGATCCTGACTCATCGTGACAGTGCCTCCATCAGCAGCTTCCTGGCGCGGTGCAGCTGAGCCCTCAATGTTCCTTCCGCCGATCCGGTCATACGGGAAATCTCTTCGTGGCGGTATCCTTCGATATCATGGAGCACGAACACGGTGCGGGCTCCAGCCGGGAGCGCCGATATGGCCCTCTCCAGGTCGATTCTGGTCTCGGTATCCTCCGGTAGCGTGATTCCGACTTCAATGGGAGCATCCAACTGTGCTCCGGTCTGTTCGTCGCTGCGATCGTCAGCCAGAACTACCCGCGCCCGCCGTCGTCGGTCCGTTCGTGCCTCGACAAGGACCTCGTTCACGGCGATCCGATGCAGCCATGAGGACAACTGCGAATCCCCCCGAAACGAACCGAGCCGGTCCCAGGCGCGGATGAACACGCTCTGTGTCACCTCTCGCGCCCGTGGAGCGTCCGCGGTCATCCGCAGGCACAGCGCGTAAACGCGTCCCACCTCGCGCCGGTACACGTGCTCGAAGGCATCGACGTCGCCGGATCGAGCACGCTCGATCAACCGCGCGTCGTCTTCGCGCTCCGGGCTCCCGTTCGCGGGTGGGACCGCGGTCATGGAATCGGTCGAGTGTTTCCGGGCCAGGTTCGTTGGCATCCCGGAATTAGGATGCCGCCGCGGACGGCTTTGCTTGAAACTACTTGGCGACGGGCGGCAGGCGGCAGGCGACGGGCGACGGGCGACTCGGCTTTAGAAATCCTCTATACGTCAGCCCCAAGTAAGGGAATCCCGGCCGAGTCCCCAATCCCTGAAGTCCCACTCGCCAACCGCCAGCCGAAAGCCGCCTACAAACGGGCTGGCGTTTGCAGACCAACTTGGGGACTTTCCCAGCGACTCCGACCGACCCCGATACCGTGCCCTCATGCCCGACCTGCCTTTCCGCTCACTCACTGTTGGCGTCGCCTCGGTCCTCGTTGCCTGCCAACAAGCACCGCATACCAAGGCGTCGGCGAATGAGCTGAACGGCCAACCGCGGCTCCCCACCGGAGCCCATCTGGACCCGGTCAGGACATCCTGGCCTGTGGGGTCGATGCCGCTCGCCATGGCGCTCGCTCCAGACGGGCGACACGTGGTGGTGCTGCTCAACGGGTGGCGCGATCAAGGCATCCAGGTAATCGATCGCCAAACCGGCCAGGTCTCGCAAACGGTGTCGCAGCCGGCGACGTTCCTCGGACTCGCGTTCGCCCCCGATGGTCGCTCGCTGTACACGTCCGGCGGCAACCAGGACGCGGTCTACCGATACGACTGGGCCGCCGGCCGCGCGACGCTCGCGGACAGCTTCCCTCTCGCAGTGAAACAGCCGAACCGATCGGGCACGTCGTATCCTGCCGGCATCGGCGTGTCGGGGGACGGCAAGCGACTTTACGTGGCCGAGAACCTCTTCGACTCGCTTGCGGTGATCGATGTCGCGTCGAAGCGCGTGGTGCAACGGTTCGCCACCGAGCGCTACCCATACGGCGTCGCGGTCGCGCCGGATGGCCGCGTTTTCGTGTCGGCATGGGGCGGAAACACGATCTCGATCTTCAAGCCGAACAGCGACGGGTGGCTCGACAACGATGGCCGGCTGCGCGTCGGGCGCCATCCATCCGCGCTCGCGCTCTCGGCCGATGGTTCACGTCTCTTCGTCGCGTCCGGAAGCACCGACCGGATCACGGTGGTCGATACACGGGCGAAGCGCGTCATCGCTGAGCTCAACGACGCGCCGCCGGCCGGCCCGCGTGAGGGCAGCACGCCTAACGCGCTCGCGCTCGACGCTGCCGGAACGCGACTGTTCGTGGCGGAGGCGGACAACAACGCGATCGGTATCTTCGATCTCTCCGCGAACACGTCGGGCGTCGCCACCGCCACCGGGCGCGACAGCCTGGCGGGCCGACTTCCGACGGAATGGTATCCCACCGCGGTCATTGCCGCGGGTGACACGCTCCTCGTTGCCAACGGCAAAGGAAGGGGCACGTCCCCGAACCGCGACTATCCGCATCCGGGCACCGGCGTCCACACGACGCGGCCGCGGACGTACACCCTCGGTCAGCTCGACGGGTCGGTCATGGCCGCGCCGATCGCGCGCGTCAGCGGCGCAGAGCTGGCGGGCCTGACGCAGCGAGTCGAGCGAGCGAACGGTTGGCGGGACGTCAAGCGTGACGCGCCGTACCCACCGTTCGAGCACGTCGTCTACATCATCAAGGAGAATCGGACGTACGACCAGGTGCTGGGCGACCTGACGCAAGGCGACGGCGACACATCCCTCGTATTCTTTCCACGCGCCAACTCGCCGAACCACCACGCACTCGCTGAGCGGTTCGGCCTGTTCGATCGGTTTTTCGTCAACGCCGAAGTCAGCCCGGATGGACACAACTGGTCGATGGCCGCATACGCGACGGATTATCTGGAGAAGACGGTGCCTTCCAACTACTCGGACCGCGGGCGCACGTACGATTACGAGGGCACCAACCGCGGAAGCGTCCCGTCCGATGAGGGTGCGGAGGACGCGGTCGAACCGGCGAACGGCTATCTCTGGGACCTCGTGCAGCGTAAGGGACTCACGCTCCGCAACTATGGCGAGTTCGTCGTTCCCGAGGGCGCGAATCCGAACGCGGCGATGCCGTCGGGATATCGCGGCACCAAGCCGTTCCTGGCTGCGAATACGAACCGCGATTTCCCATCGTTCGACATGGACATTCCGGACCAGCGCCGCGCGGACATCTGGCTCAGGGAGTTCCAGCAGTACGTACAGCGCGGCGCGATGCCCTCCCTCGTGATCGTGCGGTTGCCTAACGATCACACGGCGGGCGCGCGCGCCGGCTCGCCCACGCCCCAGGCCTACATGGCGGACAACGACCTCGCCCTCGGCCGCATCGTCGAGGCGATCTCGAAGTCGGCGTTCTGGAAGAACACGCTGATCGCGGTGCTCGAGGACGACGCGCAGAACGGACCGGACCACGTCGACTCGCACCGATCGGTCCTGCTCATGATCTCGGCGTATTCACGAGCCGGGACGACTCACCGCTTCACGAATACCACCGATGTGCTCGCGACGATCGAGGAAGTGCTCCGGCTCGACGCGCTGTCGCAGTTCGATCACTACGGTCGGCCATTGCGGGAGATCTGGACGAAGGAGCCGGACCTCAAACCGTACACCGCGCTCGTGCCGTCTGTATCGCTCGACGCGAAGAATCCATCAGGCGGGCGCGACGCGCGCGAGTCGGGAAAGCTGGACTTCGACTTCGAGGACGTGGCCGACGAGGAGGCGTTCAACCATATCCTGTGGCGGACGATCAAAGGCCCGACGGTTCCCTACCCGGGGACAAATCGGATGTCGGCGCTGGAGTGGAAGCGAGGCTGGTAGCGCATGACGCCACGGCGGTGGATCCTCACCGCGATTTCCTTCCTGCTGGCCTTTGGCGCATCGGTCTACATCATCCGATCGAGCTGGTTGGAGGAAGGGGCGCGAGTTGGTCTCCCTCTCTGGGGACACCTCGCATGCCTCACTGCCGCGTTCCTCGAGCTGCTCTGCCGATCGATCAAGATCCGGCTGAGCGGCGCGGCGCTGCGCATCCCGCTCGACCTACGCACGTCCATGCGTGCGTCGCTCGGCGGTGACTTCGGTGCCGCAATAACGCCGGCGCGGTCCGGGGCGGAACCGGCGCGATTCCTGATCCTGCGTGAAGCGGAGCTCCCAGTCGCCGACGCGCTCGTGATCCTGTTTCTGGAGCTGTTTCTCGAGATGCTATCCCTCGCGGCACTGGCGGTCGCGCTGGCGTTCGCGCTCGGCAGCGCATCGAGCGCGGTACACGGGCTCGTGGCGCTGGTGGGCGGGTATTCGACGTTGGTGATCGGGCTTGGGGTGATTGGCTACACGGCCTCTCGGCGATGGGCCGACGGTCCGGCGCCCGCGTGGTTGCCGCGGCTGGGGATGAGCGATCGGCGATGGCACGCCGTGCAGCTCTCGCTCCGACACTTGCGCGCCAACGTGACGAAGATGCGCAGCGCGCGGTGGTGGTTCATGGCCTCGTCGCTCGTGTTCTCCATCCTGCACGTGCTGATGCGCTTGACGATTCTGCCGATCATCGTCTTTGCCCTCGGCGCGCGGACGGCGATCGGTCCACTCGTACTCTGGCCCCTCGCCATCTACTACGGTGGCGCTGTGTCGCCGGCTCCCGCGGGCGGAGGGTTGATCGAGCTCGCGTTCCGCGGCGCGCTCAACGATCACATTCCAGCGGCCTTTCTCGGGGCGGCGCTGCTCTGGTGGCGCGTCTACACGTTCTACGTCCTGCTCGTCGGCGGGGCGCTCGTCACGGGCGCTGCCGTCTTGCGGTCACTGAGGCGAGACGGAGTCGCGGACATGGTGACGGAGTAACAGCGGACCATGACCTACGACGCGGGACTCGTCGAGCGCGTGGCCGACACGCTCGCGCAGATCGGCGAGCGCACCGTTAGGCAGAAGAACGTGTTCGGCGGTCGCGGGTTCCTCGCCGGCAAGTCGACGTTCGTGATCGTGTGGGGCGATGGGATGCTCGTAAAAACCCCGGCCGACGAGTATTCAATGCTGCTCGAGCGGCCCGGAATCGAACCGTTCGCGCCGGGCGGCGAGGCGCCCATGGGCACCTGGGTGCTGGTCCCTGCGGACGCCGTCGCCGACGACCCGGACCTCGCTGAGTGGGTGAGGCGCGGGCTGAAGGGAATACGCCGTTAGGCGGCGCAGTGTCCCTGACGGCTCGGGATGACAACCATCACGGTGCGCACGACCGGCGAACGGCCACGACGTTGCCTGCCTCGCCGGTGGCGGTGGCGCGGTCGATCTCTTGCACGCTCCCACGCATCATCGCGTCGGGCGGCCCCGCGACGCGGATCCGTGCCGTCCGGCTACCGAACGTGAACTCGAGCTCGATCGCGTCGCTACCGCTCGGACGCCACAATCCATTCGCCACCGGATTCGTACGCGCGAGGTCGCGCGCGCGATACCACACCCCATCGGCGTTGGCGGGCACGATCTCCGAATCGAGCGCGATGCGGCGAGGCACCTGCCGAAACCCGTTGCGGCTCACCGACGTCGCCGTGATGCCAAGCTCGTAGCACCCCACCGCATTGGATTGCTCCGCGGTGATCGGCGCGCCCGGCGCCGTATCGACGGACTGCGCGCGCGCTGGCGCCGTCTTGGCTTTGGCACTCGGGGCGGCCCGCGGCGCGGCTCCTGCCGCACTCGTCACCACGACGTCATTCAGCGCTCCCGGCGAGGCGTTCAGCACGACGTCCGTCTGCAGCGTCCGCCCCGGCGTTACGGTGATGTCACGATCGACCGGCTGATACCCGACACGCCTAACGCTGATCCGGTGGGCGCCACCCTGCAGACCGCTGATAGCAAACTCGCCCGCCGTATTCGTGACGACCGCGGTGGTCGTACCTTCGACGCTCACCGAGGCGCCGGCAAGGCCGTTGTCATTCGCATCGATCACCCGCCCTTTGAGGTCGCCCGCGGGGAACGCCCCGGCGCGTGCTTGATCCGGTCGAGCCGAGTCCAATTTCGTGGCCTGCGGCGCTGGCGCCGGGGCCGCCACCTGCAGCCGCTGCGCCTGGGCCAGTTGCTTCGTGTCCTTCGCCAGCTCGTCGGCCGGTTTGTTTGCCGCAGGTTCTTTCCCTCGATTGAGCGTGGTGTCACGTAAGTCGGTGACAGCGAATGTCTGGGGCTCGGCTTCCTTCTTGGCCGCGGTCTCGTTCGGGGCGTTAGGGATCGCCACGGCGCGTTTCAGACCAGCGACGCTCGGCGCGCCGGCGACCACGTTGCTCGCAACGCCAACCGAATCAGCCGCGCGTGCCGGCACAACGGATGCGACCGGCGCAGCCGAGGCCGCAGATTCCGATCGTCCCGCCACAGCGGTCGAGGACACGGTCCTCTCTTTCGCGGCCGGTATTGGCCCGGCGGCTCGCTGCATTAGTCCGACCGTCCCGATCCCCACGACGATCGCCGCAGCCGCAGCCAACGACGCTCCGTTGAACCACCGGCGCGGCGCCCGCCGTACCACCAGGTCCAACGGCACAATAGCATCCGCCGCGGCGTCAGCTATGGCGTTAGCTCGCGCGGCCTCCGCCTCCGTGCGAAACGGCGCCTGTTTCGGCACGACCTCCCCTGGAACGCCGTCGAGCGCCGTGAGAATACGCGACGAGGCAGCAATCAGTCCGCGCGCCTCCGCCACCGCGTCGGCACACTCCCGACACTCGGCGACGTGTGCTTCGACTTGGTGCGCCTCGTCTCGAGGCAGCTGCCCGTCGAGCCACGCGTGGATCGTTCCCTCGTCAAGATGCTGCATGTCCTCCTCCTGCTGCGTCGCGTCGCCCTTCGGCCTGCATCGCCTCATACGCCTCGGCGAGTCGCCGCCGAGCGCGCGCGAGCGTCGTTCCAATGGAGCCCACCGATAAGCCCAGGGCCTCCGCGATCTCCGTGTAGTCCAAACCTTCCTCGCGCATGAGCAGCGCCAACCTGTCACGCTCCGCGAGTGAATCCACCGCCTTGCGCGCCAGCGCGGCTTCCTGCGCGCGCTCGAGCGTGCCCGGCTCAGGCTGCTCCTCCTCTCGGGCGCGCTCGTCCTCGGCGAGAATCGCGAGGTGTCGCCGCCGCCGCTCGTCCTTGCGCGCCTCATCACGCACGAGGTTCGTCGCGACCGCGAAGAGCCACGAGCGTTCGCTCGAGAGCGAGTCCTGCCGGAGGGCGCGCAGGAAGGTCTCCTGCGCGACCTCTTCGGCCCAGTCTCGGTCGCCGAGACGTCGGGTCAGATACCGCACGAGGGCGGCGTTATAGGTGCGAAACAGTCGCTCGACGTCTTCGTCCTTCACGCGCTCACCGATCGTGTCTCTGGCGCCCAGTCGGGTCGACGAGCAGCACGCTCACCAGCCCGACTCGATCGCCGCAATGTCTCGCGGAGCCAACGTTTCGGCGCCCGCCGCGTCGATCGCGATCGCGATCGTGCGCCCCGCGACGACAACGCCCGGGGTTCCGTCCTTGCCCATGAGGGCGAACGGCGCCCGCAGGTCATCGACTCGCTCGAGCAGCGCGAAATATGCCGCCGAATACGGCTTCACTCGAACGGTGCGCATGTCCGTCACGTATCGTGAGTCCGTCCACGTCGTTCCCATGAGGCTGAACGTTCGCGTCCCGACGCGACGCGTCGTCGCGCCGCCGAAATCTGCGCTGACCGAGTCGACCGCCGACAGGGTGGTCGCGGCTCGCTGGGCGGCCGCCGCTTTCGCCATCTCGAACTGCCCTTCTCGTTTCGCTTCGACCGGAGCCGGAGCAGCGGCTGGCGCGTCACGACGGCCGCCCGCCGACGTCCCGGTCACCACGATCTGATCGAGCTGCGCGCTGGCGTTGCCGAGGCGTCGTGTCGGCGGCTGCATCCCCGGCTCGAGCACGAGGTACGACGATAGCTCGGTCGGGATCCCATAACGAGTCCCCAGATCACGGAGCTCCTGATCGAGCTCGGGCGATGAGCCGTTCCGTCGCCGTTCCGCGGACAACCACCCTGTGCGCTGTGCTGCCCAGAGTCTGGCGACGAAGCTGTTCCGCCGTTCCCGCTCCGGGAACCGAACGCGCTCGGTCCATGTCACCGGCCCATCAGGCGTGCGCCCTTCGACGATGACGCGGCCGTCGCCATCCCCAGTGAAGCGCGCGAACAGAATCAAATCCTGACCGGCGAAGATGTCGGCCGGAAGCGTCGGATGCATCTTCGTCAGCCGGACGCCTTCCGCGCGAACGCGCACATCGGTGACGACCGGAGTCGCTATGCGTGAGGCGACGAGGGTCACCGCGCGCTCGACCGACTCGTCGGGACGCACGAACTGAGCAGTCCCGCGACCGTCCACGGCAAGCTGCTCGACGAGCGCCGCATTGACGTCGCTGCCGACGCCGAAGGTGAACACACGGGCTCGACCACGCAGGCGCGACGCGAGCGCCGCGATGCGGTCCGCGTTGCGCTCACCCACCGTCGGCTCACCATCAGTCACGAAGAACACGATCGGCATGCGTGAGTCGTCAGCCGACGTGTCGAGTGCCTCCTCGAGCGCGCCCGAGATGTTGGTCGATCCATCGGGGCGGAGATCGTCGAGGTAGCGGTTCGCCTCATCAATGTTGCGACGCGTCGCCGCCGTGAAGCCGTTCGCGAAGGTTCGCACGTCGGTGGAGAAGTCGATGATCCGGAACCGGTCCTGAGGCCCGAGTGAGGCGAGCATCTGACGTCCTGCCGCGCGAGCCTGCTCCATCTTCTGGCCGCGCATCGAGCCGGAGACATCGACGACGAACGTGAGGTCGCGCGGGGTGGTCCGAGGAGTTATCGCGGGCGGCGTTATGGTGATGAGCGCGAAGCCATCCTCGGAACCGGGCGCGTACGGCAATACCGTTACGGATGCGGCGTTCGTCCGCCGCAGCGGCAGCAGGATCGTCACCTGCGGCGCGTCGCCCGAGGCAGTCACCTCGCGACGGGTGCCGCGATCGTTGACTCGCAGCTCGTTCGTCGGCGAGTAGGGGTTGCCGAATTCATCGCGATTCGTGTAGACGAGCGTGAACAGGTTGCCGGACTCCTGGCTGACTCGCTGCTGGGCGGCGCCAGAGCTCGCGACGTCATCGTCGATTCGACGCGGCGTGGGTGCGGGCAGCGGAACCGGATGCGGTCGTGGGATGCCAAAGGGCTCGGCACGGGGGCCGGAGCCGCGGAGGTAGTCCACGCGTAGTGCGTTCCCCTCGCGTTCGGCCACGGACTGGAAGCGAACCACGACACGCTTCTCTTCGCCTGGCTGGATCGGGAAGATGCGAGTCCGCAGCATGCCACGGCCCATGTACTCGACCAGGGCGGGATCGCGGTTCCGCCTAACGATGTCCTCGTAGATCCGGCGCGCCTGGTCGGCGGGCATCGTTTCGCCCGAGACGAGCTCGCCGTCGATCTCGAGCTCGAGAGCTTCGAACGCGGCGCCGGCAGGCATCGGGAAGATGTAGTCGGCTTCGCCAATCAGCCCGCCGCGATTTCGGAAGGTTTCGGTGACCTGATACCGGAGCACACGATCCGCCAGCTCCACGCGTACCTGGCTGGATGTGCGCTGAATCACGCCCGGTCCGGGTATCGGGCAGGGCCTGGCCTCCGAGCATGGTCTCGGAATGATGATTCCCTGAGCCACGGCGGCGGTTGAGCCCGAAA
>Ga0105249_10005740_pt1 | contig 10733 bp, 5 predicted proteins | sample KBSS44metaG_FD_81522 | JGI IMG/M metagenome (GOLD analysis project Ga0105249, IMG submission 81522) | Switchgrass rhizosphere microbial communities from Kellogg Biological Station, Michigan, USA - KBS S4-4 metaG | ecosystem: Host-associated > Plants > Roots > Rhizosphere > Soil | place...
GCGCCGTGTGACGGCTCGTTGGTCCAATTGTTGATGGGGCCGCGCCTGATGTTCGGCGCCACCGGTGCGTCGGGCGCAGGTCGTGACGTCCGAAAACTTCCGCCCCAGTAATACTGACCGGGCTGGTATTGGGCCGGTTGACTCGTGAACACGCCAGACACGTCTTCCCAGGTCGGAATGTAGAAGAGTCCGGTACGCGGGCTGTACGACGGCGAGTACCAGCTGGTTCCTCCTTGCTGGCCCGGCCACGTCGTCGCACCCGGCGGCTGAGGCGTTTGAATCGGGCGGCCATTCGAATCAAGCCCGCTCGCCCAGTTCACCTTGATGAACGGCTTGCCGAACAGAAACTTGCCGCTCGTTCGATCGAGCACGTAGAAGAACCCGTTGCGATTCGCGAGCATCAACAGTTTCGCCGGCGCACCTTTCCAGGTTGCATCGACCAGCACCGGCACCTGCGTCGAATCCCAGTCGTACCGATCGTTGGGCGTGAACTGGAAATGCCACTGAAGTTTTCCTGTGTCCGCGTTCAGCGCGACGACCGAGTCGGTATACAGGTTGTCCCCCGGCCGCTGCGCCGCGTTGAAATCCGGACCGGGGTTGCCGACGCCCCAGTAGGTCAGGTTCAGTGCCGGATCGTAGGTGCCCGTGACCCACAACGATCCGCCGCCGTTCTTCCAGGCATCGCCGCTCCACGAGTCGGCCCCGGGCTCGCCGGGTGCAGGAATCGTGTTGAAGCGCCACACTTCTTTGCCGCTCCTCGCGTCGTATGCGGCGATGAATCCGCGTATTCCGTATTCACCGCCACCCACACCAACGATGACTGTGTCTTTGACCGTGAGCGGTGCGAGGGTGATCGAATAGCCGCGAGCGTACTCGGCGACGGCGACGTTCCATAGCGGCCGTCCCGTTTGCGCGTCGATTGCGACGAGATGCGCATCGAGCGTGCCCATGAACAGAGTGTTGCCCAGCATCGCAAGTCCGCGATTGTTGGCGCCACAGCAGACTTTGTAATCAGTCGCGCCGACGTACTTGTAAATCCAGAAGATGCGCCCTGTCTTCGCATCCACTGCAACGACATCATTTGGTCGTTGCGTCACATACATGATCCCGTCAACGACCAGCGGCACTGATTCCCACGGACCCGCAACCTGGTTCTGAAGCAGCCATTTCAATTGAAGCGATTTCACATTCGACCGGTCGATCTGCGAGAGGGTGCTGTATCGCTGCCCGGAGTAGGTACCGGAATACGTCAGCCAGTTTCTCGGTTCGTCCGCGGCGCGGATCAGACGATCGGGCGTGATCTGTCCGATCAACGCGGTCAAAAGCACCACGATGGCGATCACCGTCCGGTTCCTTTCAGTGACGAAACATATGCGACGAGATCGATGAGTTCAGCTGGCGTCAGCGTGTCTTTATAGGATGGCATTGGCGATGTCGTGCTCACCGACCATTGACGAAGATCCGCCTTCACCATCGACACCAGCCGTCCATCGTCAGTGATGATCTGGACCGTGTACGTATCCTCGTTCAATCGACGGCCGGTGATGGCGCGGCCGTCACGCGTGACGGCCCGCACCGGACGATTGATCGGGATCATCGTTCCGGTCGGATCGATCAGCGATCGCTGAATCGCCACCGCCGTCCGGCCGCGTCCGATCTCGGTGAGATCCGGTCCGATATCACGCCCGCGTGTATCGATTCGATGGCAGGTCAGGCACGCACCTTTTCCTTCGAAGATGACGCGTCCGTGTCCCGCATCGCCCTGCGGCACTATTGTGGTGTTCGAGTCGAAGCCACTCCGGACGAACGCCACGAGGGCGCGTGCGTCGTTCGGATCGAGCGTGAATGACGGCATCCCGGTACCCGGAATTCCCTTGGCCAGAAGCGTCGTCAGCGCCGCATCCGTTGACGCACGCGGCAGTGGGCCCTGACGGAGATCGATGCCTCCTACACCCGCCCCGTTAGCGCCGTGACAGCCGATACACAACGCCGCGTAGACGCGTGCACCGGCGACGACGTCGGTCTGTGCGTACTGTTGTCCTGAGTGATCCTGGGCGGCCGAAGCGGTGACGAGCGTGATGAGGATTCCGACCTGTAGGGCGAGGCTCTTGAGACCCTCGCCGACGGTGTCCGGGTGGCTCACAACGTCGCTACCACGACGTCGTAGATCGGCTGCGTGCCTTCGTGACCGTTACCGGCTTCGATCGTGTACAGCCCTTTGTATCCGAGATCGTGTTCGAGGAATCTGATCGCGGTCGCGAGATCCCAGCGTTGATTCACGCGCGTGTGAATGCTGCCGGCGGTGATCGGGATCAACAACCGGAGACACTGGTGCAACTCTTCCTGGCTCGTCGCGCCCGCACCACCGAGGTCGACATTGGCGAGCGCGCCAGAGCCTTTCAGGATCTCCGCGAGTAACGCCCACACTTCCGGCTGCGGCATCGGTGGTGTGGCCGGCGGCGGAGGAGGAGTTGTAGGCGCGTTGGGCGCGGTACCATCGGCGCGGCCGCCACGGCCTCCGCCTCCGCCACCACCCCGCGTCTCGACCGAAACGATGATGCCCTTGGACTTTCCGTAGTCGGCCATCGTCTTCAGTGTCGGGATCCCGTAGACCTTGTTCTCGTGTGTCGGCATCACGTTGGTAGTGCCGCCCTGGGCGCCCTGATTGATCATCACGCGCTGTGCGCCGAGCATCGCCGCGTGATCGACCCACATTTTTGTGAGATCGATCGCCAGCAGCCGATCGCGAACGCGAGGCGCGGACATGTTCAATCCGGAGAACTCGAGGTTGATCTGCGTCATCCGCGACTTGCTTTTCTCGATGCGGCTGCGAAGTTCCTTCAGGTACGAAGGCTCGGTCGAAGGAATGTGATAGTGCTGGAACTCGACTTTGTGAACGCCGTACTTGTCGGCAATCATCTCGGCAACGTCGAAGAGTTCGAGCGTGCGATTCGGATTGTCCTCGACATCGGGAACCTTCAGAAGGCTCTGAAAGTTCAACGTCATGATCGCGATGCGATCCAGCGTCGACTGCTTGACGCCCTTCGGCGCCTGCGCCCAGATTGACCGGCTGCTTGCCGCCGTGGCCACCGATGCTGCGGTCAGGAGAAATTCACGGCGTTTCATTCGAATGTCCCTCGTCGGTTAGGCAGCCAGGAGCCAGGAGCCAACTGCTACTTCTTCTCCGGCAACGCGAACGCAATCGCGCCCGTCGGGTTATTCGAGTTGGTCGGCTCGGCCGCTGCTGCAGCACCGCGTCCGCCGCGGCCACCGCCTTCGTTCGACATGATCACGAAGTACTGCCGACCCTTGGCCTCGTAGCTGACTGGGACGCCGCTTGTTGTGCCGCCCAAGTTTCCGGTCCACAGCACCTCACCTGTGTCCTCATCGTAGGCGCGTACTTTGCCATCGTTGCCGGCGTGAAACACCACGCCGCCCTTGGTGACGACCATCCCGTACCGCGCGCCGACGCCTCCAGTGTTTCCCGGTCCGCCGGCGCGCATCGTCGGCAGATGATCGCCGTTGGGCACCTGCCACTTGATTTCGCCGGTATTCAGGTCGTAAGCAGTCAACGTCGTATACGGCGGCTTGGTGAAACTTGCGAGCACGCCGTAGTCGGTCATATAGCGATTCGGCGGCACGTCCTTGACGTCAGGTGGATACAGCGTGTTGCCCGCGTTTCCACCCGAGCCTGGATAAAAAGGTCCGAGCGGGCGAGGTGGAAGAGGAGGCTGCGGTGCGCCACCGCTCGCGACGACCGGTCCGGGCGGGAACGTTTCAGGGCCGCCGCCGCGACCGCCAAAGCGTCCACGTCCAGCCGACGGGCTGCTGTTGGCGAGATACGCGATGATCGGACCGATCTCCGCCTCGGTAATGTCGACCGGCCGCATCTGTCCTTTGCCACCCGTGACGACCGCCTTGATGGCGTCCTCGCCCATCCGGTCGGTCACACCAACAAGCGAGGCGACACCCGGCAAAGCGCCCTTGAGATCGGCGCCGTGGCAGCTCCGGCAATACGTCTGATAGTTCTGAAATCCGGCCTGAAGCGCGGAGTTGTTACCACCGCCGCCGCGTCCGGGTTCGACTGTCCGCTTCGTCACGTCTTCGAGTTTCAAGATCGCAACCTGATTCACGCCGACGACGAACACCATGCCCTTCTGTGGATCCGCAGCCGTCGTGCCCCAGTTCGATCCCCCCTGATTGCCGGGCATTGAAATCGTGTCGATGAATCCCGGTGGCGTGAACATGCCTTCGTTGCGCGCGTTCTTCACCCGTTCCTTCATTGCCTCGTACTGCTCCGGCGTCGCCAGCCACGGGTTCACATCGTCGACCGAGAACGTCTGTCGAACGAAAGCGGGAGGTTTGGTGGGGAAGGGCTGCGTCGGCCAGGCCTGCTCGCCGGGCACTTCGCTTTTCGGAACCGGGCGCTCTTCAATCGGCCAGATCGGCTTGCCGGTCACGCGGTCGAGCACGTAGAGGAATCCGGTTTTGCCCGCGTGCGCGACGACGTCGACCTTCTTCCCGTTGTGGCGAATGGTGACGAGCTGAGGAGCTGACACATTATCGAGGTCCCACAGATCGTGATGAACCGTTTGGAAATGCCACAGCCGCTTACCCGTCTTTGCGTCCAGCGCCAGGATGCAGTTGGCAAACAGATCTTGTCCGATGCGATCGGCGCCGTAGAAATCGTAGTTGGCCGAACCGAGGGGAATGTAGACGATGCCGCGGGCCTCGTCGATCGACATCGAGCCCCAGTTGTTGACCCCGCCGACGTATTTATAGGCTTCCTTCGGCCAGGTTTCGTAGCCGTACTCTCCCGGCAGCGGCACAGTGTGGAACTGCCATTTCTTTTCGCCGGTGATGACGTCGTACGCGCGGATGTCTCCGGGCGGATTGACAAACGCTTCTCCGGGCGCGGAGCCAAGAATGATCAGGTTCTTGTAGATCTTTCCTGGACTGTTCGACTGGATCCGTCCCGCGTATTGTTCAGCGCGCGCCAGGCCGTGACGGAGATCGACGATGCCGTTCTCGCCAAACGTCAGGATGGTCTTGCCCGTGCGGGCATCGATTTCCTGCAGGAAGCTGTTGATGGAAAACAGCAGTCGACGGTCCTTGCGGTCCTCGCTCTCCCAGTAGTTCACCCCGCGGCTCTGAATACCGGCGAGGCCTTCGTGGATCCACAGTTCCTTCCCAGTTGTCGCGTCGAGAGCGATGAGCGAACTGCCTCGTCCGAGTACGTAGATCACATCATCCACGACAATCGGATTGAAGCCAGGTGTGGCATACGGGTAGAACCACGCGACTTCGAGCTGACTGACGTTGGCTTTTTTGATCTGGTCAGAGGCGACGAAGTTTGAACTGTCCGGTCCCGCAAGATTGTCCCACCACCATTTGTTGCTGCGTGACGCCGCCGTTACCCCAACACCGATCAGGAGGATCAGCGAGGTCGAGATGAGCTGAAAGATCCGGGTCCCAATTCGTGACTGCCGCCTGTCGTCAGCGGCCGATCGACCGTGCGGATGCGCAGTTGCCATGTGTCCGTCCCAGACCACGAAGCAAAACTGATGCGTTTACGTGTGCGAATCCACCGTTGCGGGCGTTCGCTGGTGAGCGTTTCGAGCGCGCATTATGCCACGAACCACGGATGAACACGGACCAACACGGATCGACGAGATCCCGGATCCTGACCGGGGGCTCAGCTCCTGGGCGGAATTACCACCCACTGACGGCTGCGGACGCTGACCCCCCCGCGTCTGACCTTCACTCCGAGCTTGCGCGGACGTCCATCGCGGTCCTCGGCGGCCGGCTCGACGCCGAGCAGATAATATGCAGAGGTTTCGCGCAGAATCCTGTCGAAGGCGAAGTTTGCGGTGCCGACGGGGACGTAAATCAGCCGTCCACCGGCCGACTGAGAGAAGTCGCTGAGCCAATTCCCCTGTAACGCGCGATCGCGCGCCAGTTCGGAGCTGCCTGGCGCTTTCTGCGAGGCCGGACCCACGCCCGGCGTCGTGTCGATGTGGACGGTGTAGACGGTGGCGTTGGAGCGCGCCGCCGCCTGTCCCATGACGCGGGCCATGTCCCCCACATCAGGACGCCCCGCCGATCGATCGCTGACGATCAGTCCGGCGCTGACGAACACCACGGCTTTGCGTCCCGGAATCTTCTCGAGCGCGCGCAGCAGCGCTTCAAATCCCGAGAGGCTGGTCATCACCTGCTGCTCGAGCTGGGTCGCGAGCTGAATCCCTTCCGCGTAGATCTTGGCAGGACAGTCAGGATCTTCCGGACACTCGCGCGCCTGGATTTTCAGGACCGGATCCAGTTCCAGGGCGGTGCCGCCATCGGCGGTCGGGTTCTGCGCGTTGCGCGCGGCAGTGAGGAAGGAATTGGGATTCGACATCTGGGCGGTGATGTCGACGATCTCCCACGGTCTCAGGTTGTAGTGGGTTCGTAGTGGATCCTTCTGTCCCGTCACCCGGCCGAGACTGACCGTGAGGGGCGTCCGCTGGGTTGTGGGGAGGATCTGTGGTCCGCCGGGATAGACGAAGAGTCCAATGCGATCGCTTGGGTCGAGACGTTGGACGAAATTCTGTGCGCTCTCGATCGGTGCGCGCTCGGTGCCAACCTCAAAGCTCCCGGCGTCGATGGCAAGGACGAACGTTCGGCCGCGTCCTTCGGGCGGCCGAGGCTCCGCCGGGTCATCCGACGCGGCGATTTGTCCGATGAACTGCGCCGAGACGACTTTCCGTCGTTGACCGTTGATTGAAACCTGAAACGAGTCGGGACCGATGCGTCCAATCGGATACCCGGCGGAATCGACCACCTGCACGTCGACCGCGATCACGTCGACCGTGCTGCGGAAGACCGTCTGCGCCGAGATCGCGGCGACGCAGCCTGCGGCGGCCGCCGCGCCCAACGAAATCCGTAAAAGGTGGCTGGCACCTTTCCCTGAAAGGTGCCAGCCACCTTTTACGAAATGCGTCAATGGCCGCGGGATTTTGATCCTCCCGCGGCGGTGCGTGGCGAAAACGGTGCCAGCCACCTTTTACCGTCCCGCACCTGCGTCGTACACGTGCAGATTGCTGATGACCCAGTTCGGCGCGTTCTCGACGGTTTCGATCTGCGTGACGCGCGCGAACCTGGCGCGCGTCGGCGCAAACGTGATCGCCGTGCGCAAGCTGCCTTTACCTTCGACAACGGGCTTGCCCCACTTGACCCCGTCCATCGAGAGCTCGAGGCGATAGCCACGCGGATAGGGAAGTTGCGGTGTCGACGCCGCCGCACCGCCGCCACCCCCGCGTCCGGCGCCGCCGCCGCGCCCGGCAGGTGGCACAGGGGCCTCGAATTCGATCTCGGTCAGCATCGCCGGCTGCGGCAGTTCGATCACGAACCACATGCCCGGCGCCTGTGGTGTCGCGGATGTCCAGCCGCGAGTTGTCAACGCCGCGGCCGCGGCATCAGGGTTATGACTTGCGGAGAGTTTCCACGACGTTGAGCTTTCGAGACGCCGAGGCAGCGTCGGTTCGAGTTCGCGAAGCGTCCACGGACTCTTCCGTCCGGCCGTCGCCGCTCGCACACGGGCGACGTCAGCCGTCGTGACGATGCCGCCGGCATTCCCGAAGCTCGAACGCACATACGAGGCAATGTTTGCGATCCACGCATCGGTGTTGGTCCCCATTGGCTGCATGATCGCCGCCGATGATTCCGACCCTTCACCGAGAGGACCCGTCAGCCCTTTGAGCAGGACCTTGATGATGTAGTCGCGATGACCGTTGACACGCGGCGACCCTGCCAGCGGCGGCGCCATCATCGCCCCCGCCGCGCCGCCTGCGACCGGCGTGCCGCGGCCATCAGCCGCGTGACAGCTGAAACAGAGCGACTGGTACACCGCGCTGCCTTCTTCGATCGACTTCAACTCTTCCGGACTCATCGTTGCGCTTCCCGCGACCGCCGGTGCCGGCCGCATCAGGAAATCGCCGATCTCTTTAATGCCGCGCGCCTTGTTGGCCGCCTGCGTCGCCTTGACGATGTCGGAAAGGTCGGCGGGCTTGAACTGGGCGAGCGTGAGCAACGCCTGGATGGCGACGTCGGTCTCGGAGTCCTTCGCCAATCCGCGATAGTCGGCATCGAACGATCGATTGCCAGCTTTGAACAATGACTCGCTGGCGCGGATCGCCTGGATGCGGATGCGCGGATTCGGATCCTTCATCTGCTCGCGAACGAGCGCCGCATCGAGTGCTCCCAATCCCTCGAGCGTCCACATTGCATGGAACCGCGCCAGCGGATTGTTCGAGCTGCGCGTCAGTTCGTGCAGTGATGGCACGACCGACTTGTCCTGCCTCAACACGAGCAGCCGCTGCGCGGTGTCCCGCCACCAGCCATTCGGATTGGTGAAGTGGCCGACGAGCTGCGCAGATGTTTCGTCATTCATGCGTGGCCACGTGCGATTCAGTTCGATCGGCGGCACCGGAGGTTGGCCACCCCCGCTCTCCGCTTCGCCGGCCGGCACCCCGTCATAGCGGAGCCGCCACACGCGCCCGTGATTGATCACTTTGTCGAGCTGATACTGCTGAATCTTGTAACGCAGATAGGTACCGCGCGCCGTCCAGTTCGCGTCCTGGATGATGCCGTGGTACATGTCGAGGATGTAGATCGCGCCATCCGGTCCCTGCTTGATGTTGACCGGCCGGAACAGCGGATCGCTGCTGATGATGAACTCCGATCCGGGATACGCGTTGCGAACCTGCGTGAGTCCTTCGGTCTTGACGATCTTCGAACGGCGAATGAATCGCCCGACCGGATCGGCGAACAGCAGGTCGCCATTCAGATCGGCAGGGTAGCGATCGCTGCGAACGATCTCGGGTCCCGTCGTCGAAGTGAAATGATTCAGGCTGCCCGCCGGCATCCTCACGCGCGGGAGGCCGCCCTGCATATCGGCAATGCCTGGTGCCGGATATGGGATCTCGTATCCAGCTTCCCACTGATCGTTCACGAGGAATGCACCGTACTGAATCGGAATCTGGAAGTTTGCCGGCCCACGTTCGCCTGCCGCATTCACCAGCCAGATCTTCCCGTCGTCGTCCATCGACATGCCCCACTCGGCTCCCGGCGGACCAGATGGTTCGCGCAGGATGCCGCGCGGCGTCCACCGGAAACGAAACGGGTTGTAGGTGCTGTAAATCCAGTTGTCGAGCGCCCAGACGAAGCCGCTCTGTGCCTGCTGAATGTTGCCGCTTCGTCCATTGCCGACGCCCGTGTAGAACACCTGCCGCTTGTCGGCCACGCCGTCGCCGTTCGTGTCGGTGAGGAGCAGCACATCGTCTGAATGAGTCTCGTTGGTGAGAATGCCCTTGTCGAGCGGGAGAATCATCCGCGGGAACAGCAGGTTGTCGGCAAACACCGTATGTTTGTCGAACACGCCGTCGCGCTTCGTGCTTTCGTGCAGGCTGATGCGGCTGATCGGTTCGTGCTGACGGCCGGCATCGACGTCGAGCATGTAGCTGCGTTCTTCCGCGATGTAGAGACGGCCATTCCCGTCGAAGGCCATGACAGCGGGGCTGATGATCGTCGGATCAGACAAGACCAATTCTAGTTTGTAGCCGGGCGGCAGAATGAATCGCTTTGCCTGGTCCTCCGGCGTCAACGCGACAATCGGCGCCTTCGGTCCGTAATCACCGCCCACGTTGGCCGCATCACTCAACCCCGGTCCGCCCGCGCGAGTGCCACCGCCGCGTCCTTGTGCCGGCGGCGCTCCGGCCGTCGGGGTTTGCGCGTCATCGGTACGCGCGGAAGGACGGGGGGCGGCCACGACTAGTGCGATCGCAGCAACCAAAAAGAACCACAGCGTGCGGGTCTGCAGAGCGGCGGGGTTGTTCATCGAGGGATAGGCCTTGTCATACTGCGTTGCCGGCAACCGCGTCATTATGTGCGATCTTGCCAATTCACCAATTCGTGTATAACAGCCCCCTCATGTGGCAGCACAACTACGAACCGGTAGGCGGCAGTCTGGTGGTATCGGCTTTGGTGGCGGCGATCCCTATCGTCGTCTTGTTCTCCATGCTCGGGATTCTGCGGAAACCGACCTGGATGGCCGCCGCGAGCGCGCTGGCGTCAGCGTTTGTCGTCGCACTCGCCGCTTTTGGCATGCCCTTGAAACTTGCGGTCATGTCGATCATCTTCGGCGCGGCCTTCGGCATTTTTCCCATTTCGTGGATCTGCTTCGGATCGATCCTCCTGTACCGGCTTGCCGTCGATACGGGAAAGTTCGAGATCATCAAAGACTCCGTCGGTGGGTTGACCAACGATCGACGTCTTCAGGCGATGTTCGTCGCGTTTTCATTCGGTGCGTTCATCGAGGGGGCGGCGGGCTTCGGCGCGCCGGTCGCCGTCTCGGGGGCCATGCTGGCGGGGCTCGGTTTCTCGCCGTTCTACGCTGCCGGAATCTGTCTGCTCGGCAATACGACGCCGGTCGCGTTTGGATCGCTCGGGATACCGGTAACGACGCTGGCCAACATCACCGGGTTGCCGCTCCTTTCGCTGAGCGCGATGATCGGCCGGCTCTGTGCCATGGTGTCGCTCTTCATCCCCGGTTACCTCATCGTCGTGATGAGCGGTCCGAAGCGCGCGCTCGAAGTTCTGCCAGCCATCATCGCGTGCGGCGTCTCGTTTGCCGGGATGCAGTTCTACGTTTCCAACTATTGGGGACCAGAACTCACCGACATCGCCAGCTCGCTGAC
>Ga0105249_10005741_pt1 | contig 10731 bp, 11 predicted proteins | sample KBSS44metaG_FD_81522 | JGI IMG/M metagenome (GOLD analysis project Ga0105249, IMG submission 81522) | Switchgrass rhizosphere microbial communities from Kellogg Biological Station, Michigan, USA - KBS S4-4 metaG | ecosystem: Host-associated > Plants > Roots > Rhizosphere > Soil | place...
AAAACAGTGAATAAACCAATAAAAACAAAAACAAATAACGAAAAGAATATATTTATATAGAAAAAACGCACTCTAAAAAAAAACATACCATGCAAAACACGCTAACATGCAAAAACCGCTAACGTAGACAAATTTGGTCTTAGGGTTCTTAATTTGCGTAATTGGTTTCTAATTTTAGTCAGCTCCTCTAAATTACCTCGATGTTTCAAAGTTCTAGACCAGATTCTATATTCAACTGCTTTCATGCCTTTCATTGTTTGAAAAATAACCAGCAATATTCTTAATAGCTCTAGAATTAGTAGTATCTAAAATATAATAATATGATTTTCCTTGTATTTAACTTTAGTTGAAATATGTAATACAAGTCGAATACATTCTAACACAATTCTGTCTAACTTCTGTGTAATACCAAATGCATGAACAATTCTATCTTTATCCTTCTGGACTAAATAAAAACTACCTTCTGCTTCCACAAATCCTACTAACCAAGGTTTAGATATTACTTTTTTAGCATCGTTAGCATCTTTTAAAGGTAAAGTAATACTATTCCATGCGGGTTCAAGTCAAGATAAAAAAGGTTAAAAAGGTTAAAAAGGTTTAAAGGTTTAAAGAAATATCATCAGAAGGCAATTCCATAGCCAATAAACCCTTAATTTGATCATCCTTTTCAAATTTAGTAATAATAGGATTCTCTAAAATATCATAGGCTTTTTTAAATCGTTCATAATTAAATTGCTTAGAAGTCAATAGAGGAAATTGATCAAAAATAGGAAAAATTACTTGTTTAAGAACCTTTCGATCCCTAATACGATAATTAGCCATTTCTGTATTCTTTTCTTCATTTACTGAACCTACACCTAATCTTTTTTTAATGTAATATAAAAGTCTAAGGTTATATTTGCTCTGACTAATTTTAAAGGTTAGATTCCATTTTCCATTTTGATTTACAATAGAAAAAGTTCATCCCCATCGGTTATGCCCGTAAGCCATGAACAAAAATCGGAATCTGAATGCGTTTTTTGTACAAAAAACGCGACCGCATGAAATTGGGTGTTTTGAGAAGATGAAGAAGAATCAGAAGGAACAGAAAAAGGTACTACCCGGAGCGCCTTCGGTGCGTGCGTTTTTTGACACTGTTGGCGGTGTCGCTACGCGACAGCCACCCCAGTAAACCCACTGATAAACCAGCCAAAATCTGACCATTGTTTAAACCATGTATCATCCTTAGGGTGCTCCACGTTAAGTCTCTGAAGGAATAGATTAGTTGAATAAAATCTATATCTATTCCAGGCGTATTGTCCCCATGTTAATAACATTTTTACATGCGGAGAGTTAAAGAAAGATAAATTATTATCTTCAACAAACCACGAGTAGTTCTTTCCGATAAGTTAAAGAATACACAGTGGATACCACCGCAAAGATTAAAACCAAAAGTAAATTAAAACCCTAAGTAAAGGGTTTGTGGCCCAAGGTGGTGGTGGTGCGGTAAATGTTATAAATAACGACCTTTTATTTTTTTTAACTTCTGATGGAGGTTATTTACTTTGTTTAAATTTGTATCTCGATAATAAAGAGCTTTAGACCATAATTTAAATTCTAAAGATTCTCATAATATTTCAAATGCCCCTTGTTTTTAACAGATAAAACTACTTTACAAAAATCTACGAAATCTAAATTTTTATTTCCTTTTAAAGTGGCGTTTGGTGTAAAGAATTTATATACTGTATAAAAACAGTATATAAAATTTTACACAAAACGCCGAATTAGTAAATAATGGTACTATTCTATTTTAGAATCTATATCTGATATTTTATCAACCACTATATCAACCGCAGGTCTTCCTACGACTTCTCTTAATTTTCCACAATCTAAGTATTTTACTAAGTTATTCATCAATTGTAGATCTCGAGAATGTTGAGTTATTTGGAATTTTAACTTAACTTGGTAACCGGCTTTATGTGTTTTAGATTTTATTAAATCCACAAAAAAACAAGATTCTCCTTCACTAAAACCAATGATCAAATGAATATCCGGTATTTCCTGATTAATTATTAACGGTCTTAAAATTGGAGTAACATTAGGAAAAGATTCTTTTAAAGTGGTAGTCAAACCTAAATTCATAGAAGCTCTAATTGCTACTATCTTATTTAAACCCTCAAAAGTGAGATGTTCAGATCTATTTATTGAATCAACTACAGATTTAAAAAGAATATAATCTGCTTTTTTTTGTGAAATTAAATTATATTTTTCAAAATGAGGTATAATTACATTATTTATATCTTTAATAGAACTTATAGTATAACTTGCAGAATTTTTAATTTTATTTATCGATATATTACCTGCACCTTTAAAAAAAGATTTGATTTGATTTAGAAGAGGTAATTCTTTATAATGTAATTCTATTCTAAAAATAGGGGGTATATTCCAACCTGTTTTTAAATATGATCGTTTTACAATTGAAACCGTAAAACAAGCCAATAAGTAATTATTCTAATTATAAACCTAATTTATAAAACATACTTTTATGAAAATGAGGTAAAACTAATTCTCGTAGTTTATCTAAAGAAGAATTTTTAATCACAATTCTAAAATTATTGTTTTTTTTTACTTTATAACAATCTAATTCAAATTTTTTACTAAGAACTAATATTAAATTTTCAACATCTGATTCAAGATAAGAATCTGTACAAAGAGTAACTACATCATCTCTTTTACTAAAAGTTCCATCATCCATAATCCAATATGCTAAACCTTTATCTGTTAATAAATCCATTATATTCTTAGGGATGATTTTTACTTTATCTTGATAAAATAAATAATAATAATAATTAAAACAAGGTAATGCATAAGTATTAAAAACTATTGAAGTATATACTTTATTAGTTCTTTTATCATGATTCTCATAAAATTTTAGTTCTTTCATGTTTGAATAACTTGAAAACAATAAGAATAAATGATTCATATAATCTTTATGAACTAATCCTTGTTTAAATCGTAATCTTGAATTATTACATTGCTTATTAATATTTCAATCTCCCAAGCTTGAACCTATTATTACGTCATGTAAATCAGGAGATATAGAAAAATAAATTTTTGAGCATTTGTAAGTCTACCCGAGCTATAAGGTCTTCTTTGAGAAGCATCTGAAAACCCAGAAATATAAGTGTTTACTCATCATTTAATTCCATTTATTTAATTGATCCTTTAAAAATTTGATTTTATCTAAACCTTCAGTAGTTAGATGTGCTTTTTTATTTGTCAAACATAAAATTTGAGACCAAATTAAAAAGTTTGATTTTTTATTACCAACTAACTCGTAAGTAATGAAATGAGGCATTATAATATCATTAAGTTGTTTTTTATTAGAAATTTTATAATAACATGCTGAATTTTTATTATAATAATTAATAGAACCCATAAAAAAAAGATTGTATTTTGATTAATAATGGTTCCTCTCTTTCATTTAAATAAATTATAAATGAAACCTGAACTTCATTTGTATTAGGTCTTAAATAAATAGAAAATGATGAGTCTCCCTCACAAAATCCACTAACCCAATGAGGATTTAGTGGTACTTCACTTATTATATAAGGGGGTCTTTCAATAGGTTTTATATTAGAAAAAGTGTTCATTAATAATTCAGAATTACCCCAATTAATTGCAGATTTTATTGAAATTATTTGTTGTAACCCAGATTGAGTAAGATGTTCTTTAGTTATCATTAAATTAATACATTGTTTCCATAGTAAATAATCAATGGATTTAGCACTTTGTAAAGGATATTTATCAAAATGAGGAATAATAATATTTATCAGGTCATCTAATTTTGTTACCTCAAAATATGCTAATTCCCGAGTTGATATAACTTCTAATTGACCAATTCCATTAAAAAATAATTGAATAGATTTTAGAAGTTCTAAATCTTTTACATGAAGTCCTATTCTAAATTTTGCTATTGTACTCCAACCTAATTTATATCTTAACCCCTTTCTTATAAGTATTTGAAAAGAACCCTCTGCGTCAGAGAAACCACTTATAAACTATTAGAATGAATAAATACAACATTCCCGAAGAAATCGGTTCCGACACCTATAAACAGATCTTTACTTAAATAACCAAAAACTACAGATAACACAGCTAAAATTCCTAATGGGATTGCCATGAAGAAAGGAGCTTCGTGTGTATTTTCATAGTTATTTCTAGGTCCATTAGGAATAGAAAGTTAAATATAATAATCTTGTAGTATATATTGAAGTAAATAGAGCTGCAAAAGTAGTCATCGGCGAAAGACCCGTGGAATGAATATTGAGAACAACCAGATAAGATAATTATTTCTTTAGAATAGAATCCCGATAAAAATGGGAAAGCTATATTACTTAAAACAGCAATAAACATTACTACAAAAGTAAATGGCAATAATTTAGCTAAACCACCCATTTTTCTCACGTCTTGCGGTTGAATAATTAATTTGACTTTAAATTAAAATATTTTGTAATATAAATAATTTTTACTTACTATTTAATTATCTTATTTTCTATAAAAAGAAAAAATAGCCCTGTTGGTCCCGCCCTTTCCTGCCCCTTTGGACACTACCCTCTGGATTGAAATTAAATATTAATCCCATTTATTTAATTGACCTTTTAAAGATTTTACTCTTGCAAAACCTTCAGGAGTTAAATGTGCTTTATCTTCTATTAAAAGAATTATTTCTTTCCAAATTATAAAATTATAAGATTTTAATCCTATTAAAGAATAAGTATCAAAATGTAAAATTACTTTTTTGAAATGAGATAATTTACCTATTTTCCATTCTGCAGAATTATTAGAAGGACTTGTATAAACATTACCAATTCCTTCAAAAAATTGATGAATTTTTTCTAATAAAGGTTTTTCTCTAATATTAAGATTAATAGACATGACAGGTAAAACATGATTAGTAGTAGGATTAATCCTTACAAAAAATGAACCATCACCTTCAACAAAACCACTTACCCAATGTGGATTTAGAGGTACTTCACTTATTATATAAGGTGGTCTTTCTATTGGTTTTACATTAGGAAAAGTATTATTTAATAATTCAGAATTTCCCCAATTTAAAACAAGCGGCTGATCAGAAAAAAAGAAATCTTTATATTTAATAATTATTACACTTCGTTGGGACGCGCCTGGAGTTATAAATGATGAACGATTATAAAACTGTCCCAGGTTTTTATTTTTAATAAATAAAATCCAGGGGCGGGAGACTGTCCGCGGGCCAGCCCCAGGCGGGGCAAGCCCGCTATTTAAATTAATTAATTAATTTAATTTTTTTTTTAAAGAATTTTTTTAAAAAATACAGAAGGCCCTTTATAATTACCATCATCAAAGAGGATGGAAATTATATAGGGTTAAAATCTCTATTCATTAATTATTAAGGACATAGATAAAAACCATTTCTCTTTAAATATTTTTCCATTTTTTACATATCTTATAATTGTTTTATGATCACAATCCAAATGTTCAGCAGCTTTTCTAGCAGAAATAAAAGTATTTACTAGTGTGTCTTGAGTATCATAAACATAAATTGTTCCTCCTCCTTTAGCTTTACTCATTATCCCTTTAGTAACTTCAGAATGAGTATTACCAAACATCGGATGATTATCACCTGTTTTAGCTTCACTCATTTTTATTTTTGTTACCTCTGTTTTCGGGACTCCTAAACGGGTTTCTCTCATTTTAACAATAGATTCCTCTGAATGTTTAAACCCTAGCAAAGAACCTGCTACCTTAAGTATATTATATGAATTTGGTTTATCTTCCGAAAAAAGCAAATCAAGAAAATGCTGCTCACGTGAAAGTATTAATTTACGAGCATCTTCTTTATCTAAATTCGATACATCAACATATTCAAGAATAGATAAAGAAAACGCAGAATGAGTGTGAAAAATAATTGCTCTACTGATATAACTATCAACTTGTTTTAACCATGAAAGAGAAAAATATTGATACATTCGGTCCGATAAATTAACTGCTGAACCTACATATCTTTTACCTGATTCCTTGTGAGTCCACATGTAAATTGCTGCTCTACCTTTATTATCCTTTAAAATTTTTGATTTGTCAGTCTCAGCATTAGAATAAATAATTATAGAAACAAGAGATAATGAAACACTATCAACTATTTCGTAAATATCAGCCGCCAGAAAAGAAGGGATTAATGATAATTCTGAAATATTAAAAAATAGCGAAAAAGTAAGAAATAAAACAGCTTTAATAGAAATAATTTTTTCTGGATTGAGTTAAATGTGCTTTAGCTACCATTAAAGAAATACATTGTTTCCATAGTAGATAATCAATGGATTTAACGGTTTGTAAAGGGTATTTATCAAAATGAGGAATTACTATATTTACTAGGTCATTTAATTTTGTAACCTCAAAATATGCTAATTTTCGAGTTGATATAACTTCTAATTGTCCAATATCATTAAAATATGATCGGATAGAATTAAGAAGTTCAAAATCTTTTACATGAAGTTCTATTCTAAATTTTGCTATAGTACTCAAGCCTAATTTATATGTTAAACTTCTTCTTAAAAGTATTTGAAAAGAAGCCTCAGCATCGGTAAATCCGGTTATGAACCATTTATAATAGACTGAGTTGATAAACTAGTGAAACTTCTAAAACTTAATTGTTTAAAAGGATTAAGATTAGAAATATTCGAAGATGTATGATATGATTTATTACCCAATTTAACATTATTATTATTAGAAACAATGTTACTTAAATTAGAGATAAGAAATTTATTTTTATTATTTAATTTAAAGTTTGTCTTAGTTAATAATTTGTTAATTTTGCATAAATTTTGAAAAGTTTTATTATAATTCGAATTTGACTTTGTTTTATAATAAGCTCTTAACCATAATTTAAACACCAAAGATTTAATTCCTTTCATTTTACCTTCAAATTTATCTTTAATATTATTAATAGCTCGTTTATTTTTTGTTTTAAGTACATTAATATAAGAATATTTTACAATTTTTCCAGGGATATGTAATTTACGTCTAATTAATTCAAGTAAAATTATATCTAATTTCTGACTTAAACTAAATTCGATATAAAAATACCCCCCGTCAGAATAAATAGAAAAACAACCTTCAGCTTCTACAAACCCCGTTAACCAATTATCAGTGATAGCTGCATCAATGTCAAAGTAAGAACTAATAGAAGGGTTTAATTTATTAATAGCGGGTGAAATATAATCAACAGGTAATGATTCATTTAATAAAGATTCAATTCAATTATTTTTTTGTTCTGTATTTAATGATGGGTTTTCTAAAATTTCATAAGCTTTTTTAAATTTAATGTAATAGTAATATTTACTAGTCCGAAGAGGGAATTGATCAAAAATAGGGAAAATAACATTAGCTAAACCCTTTCTGTCAGAAATTCTAAAATGAGCAATTTGATTTTTTTCATATTTTGATACACCTCCGTAACCTAATTTTGATTTTACATAATAAAGAATTCTTATATTATAATAAGATTGACTTAAACTATATTGTAATTGATAGTATTTTCCACATTTAGGAATACTAAAACATCCATCACCGTCCGTAAACCCTACTAACCATTGATTAAATTGTATATCATTTTCTTTTGGTCTTTCTAAGGAACTATATTCTTTAACTAAAACAGTATTCAAAAACATTTTTACCGGGTTATTAGGCATTAAACCATAGTTGTAAACCCAGGTAGTTCTTGTTATAACAGGATTTCCACGCATAGAGTGGAGTTTCATTGCCGAGGTGTTACCACCTCGCGACAGCATATCCTTTTTTGCCGTCCAGTCAAGGTGGGGGGGTTTTTGAAAGGTATAAAAAGTAGTAAGATGAGCCCAGTTCCAAGAAGACCTGCGAGTATTCATATTTCCCTTAGTTTCTAGATATGTTTGTAGTCCTACCTCAGTCTGATGTTTACCATTAATTGTCAGAGCTAGGAGCTTAGACCATTCTTGATAATCTAAACGTTTTCCAGTGAACAAAGCAAATTTCTTAAAGTAGAGGTCCAATAGAGTGTTAGAAGCTTTGCTTACAGTCCTTACTAGGACAGATTGAAAAGTACCATTAGATCTCTTTCGTTCTATGTTTACAAGGGTTCCATTGAATTCTGAGGCTATAGCCTGCATAACTCCTAGATAGCTTGAAGAGAAAGGTTTACAGTCTCTGTGATACTCAAGGCGTTGTTCTAGACTGAAACGACATTTAAAACCTGTAAGCTCCTTTTTGGAATTAGTCATGCTAACAACCTCAAAGCATCCATCTGAATCTGTGAATCCTGAGAGCCAGCCATTTGAACCAAAAGGACTAATATCTAAAGGAAGTAAAGGAATAGGATCTGATTGATAACCTCGTAGGTTTACCAGATTAATAGCTCTATGAAGAGCCTCTATTTTAGGAGTTCTCATCTTACCATTTATAAGGTTGATCATAGTTAGAATCCCTTCCTTGCTGTAAAAAGTTAGTTGAGCATATTTTTTACCTTTAGGAAAAGAAATTGTACCAAAACCTAAGACTTCTCTGATCTTTTCAGCCCAGGAAAGATTATTAATATGAAAAATGATTTTAAACGAAGGATATCTAACTTTTTCTGATTTTACCCCATAAAGTTCAGGAACAATAATAGAACCATCACCCTCTATGAGACCAGCTAAATAATAACCTAACTGTTCTTGGTTAGTTAAAGTTGTTGACCCACCACCTTGTGCCTGGACACTATCACCACTTGAATTTACCGTCCATCCAGTTGCGCAACCTTGTTCAACAAAGCTGCTGGCAAGCAGGAGCCCTAACGCAGGAGGTAGCAACCAGAAGCTAACATTATTAAGCCGTGGGAATGCCATCAATTATGTTATCGTTAGACTCTTTATTCTAACTTCCTAATATCACTACTAGGTTCAGACTATGTCATATACTTATAAAATTCATAAGTATTCGGGCGTTCGTGGAAAGATTATTGTTAGTATACTCACTTTCTAGTCGTTGAACGTTCTTGAATTCTAAAATTGTACTAATCCAAGCTTCGCTGCAGATTATCTTATGTAAAAGACTTTCCTGCAATTTACCCGATGCATCTTAAATATCACTATTTAAGAGGACTATATATACTTTTTTATCAAACATAGTATTCTTCCACTTAATTCGGGCAACCGCTATTTTAGAATTAAATGTGCGTTTTTGGACCTTACCAGTAGGTCATTGCGTTTTGGTCGGTTAGCCTGTTTTGTATATTTTTTAGATACTGTACTTCGTACTGTATATAAAAAACGCTAACTTACAAAAAACGCGAGCGGATCCCAAAAACGCACAGTGATTTCGTTGTTTATTCATTCCTGATTTAATAAGCTTAATCTTTTCACGTCCTATATCAGAAGTGTGTAACTTATCAATCATCATACCGTGAACACTTTTCCAATCTTCAAAATTAAGACGTTTACTAGTAAATAAAGTAAACTTATCTAAAGAATGAATAAGGGGAATAAGTTTTGCTGGATTAGTTATACTAATAAGCCAGTATTCCATATTCTCATTGTGAATGCTAGTATTAATATTAACATTAAATGTCTCAGCAATTTGTTTCATGATATAATGATAAGACTCATTACTGACTGGATCATATTGACGTTGTTCTAATCGAAACCGTACTTCTACTCGAGGTTTAGTTACTATTTTACCGTCTACAACAGATTTCTCTCGCACTCCCGCGTTCGTCGCGTGTTTTATTCATGTGTACTTTATATGTGTTTGTATGTGTTTTATAACACATACAAACACATATAAAGTACACAGTAATAAAACACACACGCAACAAAGAATCTGCATCTATAAATCCAGATAGCCAACCATCTACTAATAGATTACTGTTGTTAACAGGTTTGCATGCAAGATTTTGGTCTGCATTAGTATTAAGCCATTGAATTAGAGATTCTAACTGACGTATTTTCGGAGTACGTAGATTTCCGTTAAGTATAGATACAATATTTAGAAGATCCACACGTAATTGTAAGTACAAAAACATGATTCTCCTTTTTATGCCGGATATAACCTCCGAGTATTTTTTGAAGATGTAGAGCAAATGTATAGTCAGATTCGGCAAACGTGATACAAAAATGAGGAGTATAACGTTTGCCTGATGGAGCATGAGAAGTTTTTGGAATCCAAACATGACCATCACCTTCCCATACACCTGCTAAATAAGAATGAAATTGTCTACACTCTCTCGATTCTTCTCTTAATTCATCTGAAAAATAGGAGAGAAAACAGAGAAAGCCCTTAGTGAGAAAAGACTAAATGTTTTGATGAGAAAAGTTATATAATCGGGGGCGCCAATTAGGCAAGGTACGAGAAAATTGCCAAACCCTCCTATTAACCAATAGTTCTCTCACCTTTCGGCAAGAGGTGGACTATCCCTTTATCCTAGTTGGGCGATATCGGCCAAATTTGGCCGGCCACACTTGCGTTCTGTTTGGTATTATCTTATAATATCCAATGCGTTTGTTTTTTGTTCCTTTTTTTATAGACAATTTTTTTCTATAAATATCTTATTCGTTCTTTTTTGTTTTTTTATTGGTTTATATATACCACTATTTTATCGATATATATTCTTTTCGTTCTTTTTTTGTTTTTTATTGGTTTATTCGCACTTTTTTTTATATATATTCTCTTTTTTTGTTTTTTATTTATAAATAAAAACAA
>Ga0105249_10005742_pt1 | contig 10731 bp, 9 predicted proteins | sample KBSS44metaG_FD_81522 | JGI IMG/M metagenome (GOLD analysis project Ga0105249, IMG submission 81522) | Switchgrass rhizosphere microbial communities from Kellogg Biological Station, Michigan, USA - KBS S4-4 metaG | ecosystem: Host-associated > Plants > Roots > Rhizosphere > Soil | place...
ATATGGCTGCACTTTATGCGAATTACCGCAGAACAGGTTATCCGGCATTGGTTCCCAACAATTATCCGGGTAATGCCACCGGCGGTAAAATTCCAAGGAGATTCTTATACCCGACTACCGAACAGACTCTGAACAAAGATGCATATAGTGCAGCCATATCCAGGCAGGGTGCTGATGATTTATTAACCCATATATGGTGGGATAAGTAATAATTCTTCCTGGTTAAGAAAACGCCTGTGCCTACTTCGGTGGCAGTTTTCAAAGGGGGCGTACCGGGAGAATTCACTGGTGGAATGGATTGTATTGCTCTTATGTGATTAAAAAAGTACCTGAAGTATGATATCAGGCACACGCCATGCTGAAAATTATAAACAATTTTTTCAGCATGGCATGTGTTTATAACCGCTTCATGAAACTTAATACGTGAAAAAACAGTATGCTCTGTTCCTGATTCATTTTGTTATCAGGTTTATAGAAGCCCGGGCTACGCAATAGTTATTAGTGGAGGGCAGATTGTTTATGATCCGAATAGAACAGTAATACTTGTTATAATTAACAACAAGTATTGAAAGATAAGTTTGGGATCAGCATGCTGAAAGAAGGCCGCTATACTCGCGGGCAGATAGATAGTCAATGGACCGATAAAATAAAAGAAGATTTTTTGCTATGGCTCAAAAAACATCCTGAAGGGGTACCCATGACGAGGGTCTGGCTGGATGAATACATGAAAAACAGAACCTGGTAATTCAATAGAAAATAAAAATGGAAAAAGATCAGATACTTAACAATCTAAAGACTTCAGGAATTGAATTCGGCAATATCCCGAAACCCGGCGGATCATATGTCGCCGTAAACATCCGGGGAAATATCGCCTATGTGGCGATCCAGTTCCCGATAAAAAAAAATCAGTTCTTTTTTATCGGGCGACTTGGAGAAAACGTAACAACCGAAGAAGGTTATTCTGCTGCAAGACTTGCGGCAACAAATGTTTTAGGACAGATAAATGAGTTTGTTGGCTTTGAGAATATTGCCGGTCTGAACCATGCAGATATTTATTATCGCGCCACTGAAGAGTGGGACGAGGCGCCAAGGGTAGCAAACGGTGCATCCGACTTATTTCTTGAAATCTTAGGAGAAAAAGGTAAACATACCAGGGCGATATTTGGCGTTGACAAACTACCGAGGGGCTTTAGCGTCGCACTTACAACTTCGTTTACGATAAAAGATAAATAACTAAGCGAGCAGGTCGGGCTATTTAAAATTTAACAGGGAGAAAGTAATGATCATGCTTGATTTTCACTTCCGTGTTTTATAAATATACAATTGCATCGATCTTATTTTATGTAAAAAGAAAATCATAAGGAACCCATTTTCATTACTTCTGCTGGGGGTAAATACAACAGGTAATAAAGTATGTTCACATAAGCATTCCCTTGATTTTAAGTAAAGAAGAGGGGTATTTCTATACTCCTCTTTATTCAATCAGGATAACATTTTCAACGTGGTTTGGAACTCGCTGGTTAAGTTTTGTTTTCAATACCAATGCAATAGCGAATTTAATAATGAAGAGTGCAGCGAAGAGAGGTATTGTTTTATTTAATAAATAAATTATGAAGCGTATTATTAATAAGGATGGATTGTTACTTATAGTTTTTTTTCTGTCTCACCTGTTTGTATTTTGCCAGGATAAAGTAAATGATGATGAATCCAGCAGTTATAACCGGAACAAGCCTGAACGGGAGGAGTGGTTGCGCAATACCAATAATGGCATGTTCATTCATTTCAGCGTCGATGCACAATTGGGCGTCGTTATCAGTCATACGCTGGTAGGTGCTTCCGGTGATTATGTAAAAAGATATTTCGATGAGTTACCACAAACCTTTGACCCGTCGCGTTTCAATCCTTATGAAATAGCGGTCCTGGCAAAGCTGGCAGGAATGAAATATATCATGTTCACCACGAAACATCATTCCGGTTTTTGTATGTGGGATACCCGGACAACCGGCTTTAATATCATGAATACTCCTTATCACAAAGACCTGCTGAAAGAATTTGTGGACGCAACAAGAAAAGCGGGATTACAGGTTGGCTTTTATTTTTCACCGGAAGATTTTAATTTTCTTTACAAACATAATATGCCCATCAGCCGCGATAATGTTGTGATGAATGGCTCATTAAAAAAAGAATTTGATGATTTCACCCGCAGGCAATGTGAGGAACTGATGACCAATTATGGGAAAATTGATTTGCTCTTTATTGATGGTGAACCCAAAGAAGTGGTAAAAGAAACCTGCTGGAAACTGCAGCCGGATATCCTGATTACAAGAGGTGCATTAAAAACGCCGGAACAAATGCTACCGGGTGTTACGGTTACCGAACCCTGGTTATCCTGCATTACGATGGGTACAGCCTGGCAATATCAACCTACCAATGACCGGTATAAATCCGGCACTAAACTGATTGAGTTATTGATTGAGGCGAGAAGTAAAGGTGGTTCGTTATTATTAAACATTGGTCCAAAGCCGGATGGTTCGATGGCCTCTGAACAGGAAGACAGGCTACGTGAAATGGCTGCCTGGTATTTTATAAACAGGGAAGCTGTTGATAGCGTGCGCCCCTGGATCATCACTAATGAAAACGATATTTGGTTTACAAGATCTATTGATAAGAAAACAGTTTATGCACTTATAACTGATGCGGCTGTATGGAAAGAAGGCGATAGAAAATCTTTTATTTTGCATTCAGTAAAAAGTACAGGCGCCACTATTGTAAGTGTTCTTGGCCAAAACAGCAAAATACAGGAATACAAGCCGGGTAAAGATGTAAGCTGTAAGTTTACACAAGCAGACACCGGGCTGATATTGTCTGTTGTAAAAGCGCAACGGATTTATGATGATCATAAATGGCCAAATGCAGTAGTAATTAAAATAGAAAATGTATTACCGGCTATTGAACCGGTGCGGGTGGCTACGATGGAAGCAAAGCCAACTGCCGATGCTGTTATTTTATCCGGCAAGATTTTTAATTATACTTCATCAACAGAGATGAACGCAGGTTTTTATTATCGTATTTACAGCGGGCAAACCGAAGATTTGTATGCAGGGCCATGGATAAAATCAAATAGAGTGATACCTGATGCCAAAGGAAATTTCAAGGTGGCTATCAAGGGTATAAAAAAAAGGCAGCGATATGAGTATAAGGCCGTTGTCAACTACAGCAGGATTGAAATAAACGGAGATAAAAAAGTATGGGAACAATAATAGTTTATTTGTTTAATAGTTTGCGGTTCAGAATTACCACAACACCGGTAATAACTCATGAAACAATCTAAAAAACACGACGTCAATTTTTTTGAACAGGTTATGCTTCTCTTGCGACAGCCTGACCTGATCCTGCGGAGCTGCGTTCAGGATTTGGCCCGTATTTCAACAATACGACATACTGCATTACTGGCTATAGCGATTATTTTTTTCAGCAAAATAATCGATGCACAGAACAATACTTTTCCTGCCCTTATTCCATTGCCAGTTGAGATAAAACAAACAGGTGATCAGTTTCAACTAAATTCATCAACCCGTATTACATGCAGTGATAGCTCACTCTTTAAAAATGCTGCCCTGCTGAATCTTTATATTTCAAACGTTACTGGCCAGAGTCTTCGCCTTTCAACATTACTTTCCAGAGAGAATTTTATCAGTCTGCAAATTGACCCCCTTATTGTTGCTCATTCGGAGGGTTACCAATTGCTCGTTCAAAATAATCACATCGAAATCACTGCACATGATACCGGCGGAATTATTTATGGCATTGAAACATTGAGGCAACTATGGAATGCGCAAAAAAATAATACGCTGACAATTGCCGGTTGCTTTATTAGCGATTATCCCCGTTTTGCCTACAGAGGAATGGCACTGGACGTTGGCCGTCATCTGTTTCCCACAGCCTTCATAAAAAAATATATTGACCTGCTGGCTTTATACAAATTCAATACGTTTCATTGGCACTTAACAGAAGACCAGGGTTGGCGGGTTGAGATAAAGCAATATCCGAAGCTGCAGTCGGTTGCTGCCAGACGCAATGAAACATTGATCGGCCACAAAAAAGAATTGCCGCATCGCTATGACGGAAAAAAATATGGTGGCTACTATAAGCAGGAGGAAATAAAAGAGATTGTTCAATACGCTGCACAAAGAAATATCAGCATTATACCCGAGATAGAAATGCCGGGACATGCGCTGGCCGCCTTATCCGCTTATCCATCACTTGGCTGCACAGGCGGCCCATACAAAGCAGCAACCTTCTGGGGAATATTCGATGATGTATATTGCGCCGGTAATGACAGCACATTCGTATTTCTTCAAAATGTATTGGATGAAGTAATGGAGCTATTCCCATCAAAGTATATTCATATTGGTGGGGATGAATGCCCGAAAACGAGATGGAAAGTTTGCCCCAAATGCCAGCGACGCATGAAGGAATTGAATTTAAAAGATGAACATGCACTGCAGTCTTATTTTATTCAGCGAATAGAAAAATATATAAACAATAAAGGGCGAAATATCATTGGCTGGGATGAAATATTGGAAGGTGGGTTGGCACCTAATGCTACTGTAATGAGTTGGCGCGGGGAGGAAGGTGGTATTGCTGCTGCACAGCAAAAGCATAACGTAGTAATGACACCTGAAAGTCATTTATACTTTGATTATTATCAGTCTTTATACACTGAAGAACCACTTGCCGCAGGCGGTTATACACCATTAAATAAGGTATATAGCTATGAGCCGGCCGGTGATAAAGTAAGCACAGATGTTAAACAATATATAAATGGCATAGAAGGACAGGCATGGAGTGAATACTATACTGATGCAGCCCAGGCCGAATACATGATTTTTCCGAGAGCTTTGGCTTTGGCCGAAATTGCATGGACACCTTCCTCGCTACGCGACTATCCTGGCTTTCTTCAAAGGCTTCGGTCGCAACAAAAATTATTGCAACAAGTAGGCGTGCATCCGGCGAATAATTTTGACGAAATCCAATTAGCACCTGCCACAGTCGAAAAAGGCAACATTACTGTTTCGTTACAAAGCAGTTTGCCGGGATCTCAAATATATTATACTACAAATGGCAACCGTCCTTCATCGCAAAGCTTATTGTATACATCTCCTCTTGTTATTCAAAAAAGTTGCATCGTCAAAGCGCAATTATACAATGAACGTAAACAGCCAACCGGCAGAATATTTCAGCAACAATTCTTTATACACAAGGCGATCGGCGCTGTTGTTTCATTAAAGGATAAACCGGTTGCAAGATTTAACACTGATCCTGGTGCATTAGTGAATGGATTCACAGGCAATAACCGATACAATAACGGGCAATGGCTGGGTTTTAACACTGACAGTATGGAAGCCGTTATAGATTTAGGAGCTGTGAAAACCATTCAAAATATCCAAATGAACTTTCTTAATTACCACTGGCAACGGATGTGGGCACCTGTCTTACTGGAAGTATTTATTTCTACGGATTCAGTAAATTTTGAAAAGGTATATACGCAAACCCAATTCCCTGTGAATGGGGTTAATGCGATAAACGCGGCTATAAAATCTTCTGCGGTAAAGTACGTAAAGGTAGTTGCTCAGAATAAAGGCATCATACCAAAAGGGGAATATGGAGCAGGCAATAAGGCTTTGCTGATGATTGACGAGATTATAATTAATTAAAAAAAAGACTGAAACATTAACTTTGAATTTCTTTGAATAAATATAAAAATGGAAACAAACTCAATTGAAAAAAAACTGGAAGAGCTGGGATTAACATTACCGGTTCTGCCTGGCTCTAAAGGAATCTACCAGTCTTGCGTAATAGATGGAAACAAACTGTACGTATCGGGGCATGTATCATTGAACAGCGATGGCACGTTTATAACCGGCAAAGTAGGTAAAGATATCTCGGATGAAAACGCAAAGCTGGCAGCAAGACAATGCGGGTTAGCTATCCTTAGTTCTGTAAAAAAACATTTCGGTACGCTGGACAAAATAAAAAGGGTTATCAAACTGCTCGGCATGGTGAATGCTGTACCGGAATATGAAAAACATGCGATCGTTATAAATGGCTGCAGCGAATTGTATGTAACCTTATGGGGTGATGATAATGGTAAAGGTGTACGCAGTGCCGTTGGCATGGGTTCTCTGCCTGGAAATGTATCGGTGGAAATTGAAGGTATTTTTGAAATTCACATATAACGGCGAAGAGATTATCTTTATCGGATGAACCAGGACCTGGAAAATAAATCAATAGTAACGTTTGGAGAAATCATGCTCCGGCTCGATTGCCCGCCGGGTCAGCGTTTTCAGCGGAATAAAATATTTAATCGCTTTTACGGCGGAGCGGAAGCGAATGTCAGTGTTGTACTATCGCAGTTAGGTGTACACGCAAAATATGTTACGGCGCTTCCCGCCAATGATATCGGGCAGGCTGCCATTGATGAAATGCGGGCTTTTGGTGTTGATGTTTCACTTATCCATCGTAGTGGTGAACGGGTGGGTATCTATTTTACCGAACACGGCAACAATATCCGGCCATCAAGAGTCATCTATGACCGTAAAAATTCTTCATTTGCTTCCCTGCAAACTGGTACTATCAACTGGCAGAAGGCATTTGACGGAAGTAACTATTTTTTCTGGTCAGGTATATCAGCAGCGCTTACACAAAATGCAGCAGATGTTTGCCGGGAAGCTTTATCAGCAGCAAAATCCAAAGGCTTAACGATAGCAGCTGATATGAACTACAGGCGAACCTTATGGGATTATGGTAAACAGCCCTCCGAAGTAATGCCGGAATTATTATCACAGTGTGAAATCATTACCGGTGATATAGATACAATCGCTGTTTATTTTGGAATACCAGAAGGAAAAGGAAGCAATGAAGATAAATTCCGTTTTTGTGCTGCTGAATTAAAAAAGAAATTGCCGACAATGAACGTATTCACAATGAGTTTTCGTGGTGTTGATCAATATAATCAGCCAACCTATAGTGGTGCATTAATGACTGGCAATGAATTTTATTTTTCTCCTGTATACTCATTGCCACAAACCGTTGACCGCATCGGCAGCGGCGATGCATTCCAGGGAGGCTTATTATATGGCTTTATGAAAAAAAAGAGCGGCCAGGATATTATTAATTTTGCAATTGCCTGTGGCGCTATAAAACATAGCACAGAAGGTGATTTTGCGATATCAACAAAAGAAGAAGCAGAGCAATTTATTAAAAGCGGCGCTGTAAACCGTGTAATACGATAATCATGAAACAATTTTCAAAAAAAGAAATATTAAAAGTAGCTAATGAACAAGGTTTGTTGCCTCCGTTCAATCACCCGGATGAAACGGCAGCAAAAAAAATACTAGATGCCATTTATGCCGGAGGGTTACGCATCATTGAATTTACCAACCGTTCCGAAAATGCATTGACCGTTTTTAAATCATTGATCAAACACGCTGAAAAAAATTTACCGGGATTGGTAATAGGCATCGGCACGATCATGAATGCGAAGCAGGCAAAACAATTTTATAAAGCAGGTGCACAATTTATTGTGGCGCCTGTACTGACAAAAGAAGTTGGCGAATACTGTACAAAGAATGAAATTCTCTGGGTACCCGGCGCTGCTACAGCAACCGAAATTGTTCAGGCACATGAATGGGGCGCTGATCTTGTAAAAATATTTCCTGCCGAAGTATTGGGACCTGCATTTGTAAAAGCATTGAAAGGACCTTGTCCCTGGATAAAAGTAATGCCCTCCGGCGGTGTTTCACTGGAAGAAGAAAATCTGCGTCAATGGTTCTCGACCGGCGTGGAATGTGTAGCAATAGGTTCGCTGCTCTTCAGTAAAGAAATCATGCAGGATAAAAATTACAGCTTGCTGACAGAGCGGATCAAATGGCTATTGTCAATTATTGCTGCTGTAAGAAGTAAAAATTAAATCATAAAACGTGGGAGACAACTGGTATCAAATAAAAAATATTGCGGAGCTGGATTCACCGGCTCTTGTTATTTTTCCGGAACGGGTAAAACAAAACATCGGGACCGCAATCAGTATGGTGGGTGATGTAAACCGTTTACGCCCGCATATAAAAACACATAAGTCTCCCGATGTTTCCAAACTGATGATAGATGCCGGTATTACGAAATTCAAATGCGCTACAATTGCTGAATCTGAAATGCTGGGACAATGCGGCGCAAGAGATGTGGTGCTCGCCTATCAGCCACTTGGCCCCAAACTGAAACGTTTTATTGAAGTCATAAAAAAATATCCGGGCACTCTTTATTCATGCCTGGTGGATACCCCGGAGGCAGCGAAAGAACAATCTGAAGCTTTTTTATCCGCCGGTTTGCAAGTTCCCGTTTATATTGATCTGAATATTGGTATGAACAGAACAGGGATCACAGCAGGTGATGCTGCAATTGATCTATATAAATATGCAGCCAGCCTGGAAGGAATAAAAATGAATGGGCTGCATGCGTATGATGGTCACCTGCGCAATTCTGATATTGTACAGCGTACCAAAGAATGTAATGAAGGATTTGCCCCGGTGGAAAAGATGAAAGAAGACCTGGAAAAATCAGGTTACCCTGTACCGGTAGTAATAGCAGGCGGTTCACCGGCATTTCCTATTCATGCCAAACGAAAAAATGTGGAATGCAGTCCCGGCACATTTATATATTGGGATAAAGGATACACAGAGCTTTGCCCTGAGCAGCCATTTCTTACAGCCGCTGTACTGGTAACAAGAGTTATTTCAATCCCGTCATTGACAAGAATAACAACCGACCTGGGTCATAAATCAGTAGCGGCAGAAAATGAAATCACCAGGCGGGTATTTTTTTTAAATGCAGAGAATGTAAAACCGGTAGGCCAGAGTGAAGAACATCTTGTTCTTGAAGTACCTGAAAATCATTCTTACAAAGTGGGTGATATATTTTATGGAATTCCTTACCATGTTTGCCCGACAATTGCATTGTATGAGAGAGCATACACTGTTGAGAACGGAAGAGTCAGCGGTGAATGGAAAACGATTGCCAGGGATAGGAAAATTACAGTATAACGCAACTCCGATCATTAATTTCAATGAGTATGTTTGTAGTAGATGCGCATCTTGATCTTTCAATGAATGCGATGGAATGGAACCGTGACCTGCAGCAATCCGTTGATGAAATACGCGCAAGAGAAAAAGGAATGACGGATAAACCGGATCGCGGTAATGCAACTGTTTCAATTCCTGAATTACGGAAAGGAAATATCGGTTTGGTAGTAGCGACGCAGATTGCGCGGTATGTATCCCCGGAAAGTAAACTAAGCGGTTGGCATTCGCCGGAGCAGGCATGGGCCCAGACGCAGGGACAGCTTGCCTGGTATAAAGCAATGGAAGAGCAGGGTGAAATGGTACAGATCACAAATCTCCGTTCATTGGAAATTCATTTAGCATACTGGAATGACGGTGACGACAATGATCATAAACCTGTGGGTTTTATTTTAAGCCTCGAAGGAGCGGACTCGATTGTAACACTGCAACATCTTGAACGGGCTTATGAATACGGATTGCGTGCCATCGGCCCTGCACATTACGGACCGGGACGATATGCGAATGGCACCAACTCAACCGGTGAAATGAATGAGAATGGATTGGCTTTATTAAAAGAAATGGAGCGGTTGAATATTATTCTTGATGCCACCCATTTATGTGATGATGCATTCTGGCAGGCGATGGATAATTTTCATGGGAACGTATGGGCAAGTCATAATAATTGCAGGGCGATTGTAAATCATAACCGTCAATACAGCGATGAACAGATAAAAGTATTGATTGAAAGAGGCGCAGTGATTGGTGGCGCATTTGACGCGTGGATGCTGGTACCGGGTTGGGAACGCGGAAAATCAACACCTCAAAACATGAACTGCGATCTGAATAAAGTAATTGATAACATCGATCATATTTGCCAGTTAGCGGGTAATACATTGCATGTTGGTATCGGTTCTGACCTGGATGGGGCTTTTGGTAAAGAACAATGTCCTTACGATATTGATACTATCGCAGACCTGCAGAAAATTCCTTCCTTATTTAAGCAAAGAGGTTATTCGGATGAAGATGTCAACAATTTAATGCATGGTAATTGGTTGCAGTTTTTGAGGAAAGCATGGAAATAATTTAGTTATAAAAAATCCCATTAAGACTCTGACCTTAATAGGATTAATGAATTATGAGATAGCTGTATCTATTTAATTTTATTTACTGGTACTACTTATAAACTCTCCCACATCTTTCTTAAACGCTTTCGCCGAAGGTTCATGTATATACATCATATGCCCGGCTTCGTAGTACGTTAATTTTATGTTTGCTTTCACAGCGGGCTCCAGGCCCATGTGGTCAAAGGTATATTCCGTAGCATAAAACGGTGTTGCCAGGTCAAAATAACCGTTCAGCACCAGCACTTTTAAATTCGGGTTTTGTGTCATTGCTTCTGCAAGATCCACTGCAGTATTGGTTGGTGAAGGACCCCAGCCTTCATTTTTCGAATGTTTCCAATCCCAGTCAAAGCCTGTGTTTTCACCTGCTGATGCTTTATAGTTTGCATTCTTCGGGTATTTCAATTCGGTAAAATAATAATTCATAAACGCAGCTACAAAGGGCGGGCTGATTGCTGCATCCTGCGGATCATACGACGCATTCTCACTTAAAAGAT
>Ga0105249_10005743_pt1 | contig 10730 bp, 11 predicted proteins | sample KBSS44metaG_FD_81522 | JGI IMG/M metagenome (GOLD analysis project Ga0105249, IMG submission 81522) | Switchgrass rhizosphere microbial communities from Kellogg Biological Station, Michigan, USA - KBS S4-4 metaG | ecosystem: Host-associated > Plants > Roots > Rhizosphere > Soil | place...
CATGCCTTTCGCGTGCTCACCGAGGACAAGGTGAAGACGCGGCTGATCTGTTTCTCCGACGACATGGACGGCCTGCGCAAAGTTCCCGACAACATTCCCAACAAGGAGATGGTAACCGAGCATCTCGGCAAGCCGCTCACCCAAGTTCCGGACCCGTTCGGCGAGCACCTGAGTTTCGGCCAGCACAACAACGCGCGGCTGAAGGCCTTCCTCGATACTTTCGGCTTCGACTACGAGTTTCTCTCGGCGACCGAGTGCTACACCTCGGGGCGCTTCGACACGACCTTGCTGAAGGTGCTCGAGCATTACGATGCCGTGCGCGACGTGATCTTGCCGACGCTGGGTCCCGAGCGCCGCGCCACCTACAGTCCGTTCCTTCCGATCTCCCCGGTCTCGGGTCGCGTGTTGCAAGTCCCCATCATCGATCGCGATCTGAAGCAAGGCGCAATCCGCTACAAGGATCCCGATACTGGCAAGCTCATGCAGACCCCGGTCACCCGCGGTCATTGCAAGTTGCAGTGGAAGGCGGATTGGGCGATGCGCTGGACCGCGCTCGGCGTCGACTACGAGATGGCTGGGAAGGATCTCATCGACTCGGTTCGGCTATCGGGTCAAATCTGTCGCGTCATCGGCGGCCGCCAGCCCGAAGGCTTCAATTACGAGCTTTTCCTCGACGAGAACGGCGAGAAGATTTCCAAGTCGCGCGGCAATGGGCTGACCATCGAGGAATGGCTCACCTATGCCAGTCCCGAGAGCCTCGCTCTCTATATGTATCAAAGTCCCAAGAAGGCGAAGCGGCTCTACTTCGATGTGATCCCCAAGGCCGTCGATGAGTATGTCGGGCATCTCGCGGCCTATCGCAAGGAAGAGCCCTCGGCCAAACTGATGAATCCGGTCTGGCACGTCCACGAGGGCTGGCCGCCGCAGGCCGAACTCCCGATCAGTTTCGCTCTGTTGCTGAATCTTGCCAGCGCCTCGAACTCTGAGGACAGCGACGTACTCTGGGGTTTCATCCGGCGCTATGCGCCCGATGCCACGCCGCACGATCACCCGTTACTCGATCAGCAGGTATCCTACGCCATTCGCTATTTCCACGACTTCGTGAAGCCGGCAAAACACTATCGGCTTCCGAGCGACAAAGAGCGCGACGCGCTGCTCGACCTCGACTCGCGACTCCAATCTCTTGGCCAGGGAACAGCCGAAGAGATTCAGACGGAGGTCTATGCGGTCGGCAAGGAGCACGGCTTCGAGCCCTTACGTGCATGGTTCAGCACGCTTTACGAGGTCTTGCTCGGCCAGACCCAAGGCCCGCGTTTCGGCTCCTTCGTCGAGCTTTATGGTGTTGCCGAGACCCGCGCCCTGATCGCCACGGCGTTGCGCGGCGAGCTTGTTACCTAACGCCGAATCTGACCCAATTTTCATGGCGTCTATCCCTTCGCCGGGCACTAATCCCGCTAATTGTCGGCATCGGATTCAGCGCGTTTTAGCGGGTTTGCGCGTACGTACTTCCTCCTAACCTGGAGGAACCCCATGAAACTGAAATATGCTCTTACTGCGGCTCTCGTCCTCGGCTTCGCCATGCCCGCCATGGCCGCTGACAGCTTCCTCATCCTCAAGGACCAGAACAAGCACTGCCGCGTCATCGAGAACAAGGTCGTGAGCGAGGACCAGATGAAGATGCAGGTCGGCAAACAAAGCTATCCGACTCGCGAAGAGGCCAATATCGACGTCAAGGTTATCTGCGACGGTTCGTAATCTTCGCCGCGACGCTTACCCTGATTGCTTGGGTGCGTCGTAACGCTAATCCAAAAGGCGCGACCCGGGCTCCGGCTTGGCTCGCGCTTTTTCATTCGCGGCCGCGCCAAATTCCAAGCTGAGCAACTTTCGCTGCCTCGGCAGCGTCGGCGAGCGCCTTATCGGCGTCCGGCTTTGGCTTCGCCCAGCCTTGGCGCACCATCCACACGCTCAAATCCACGCCGCCCACGGTACAGCTGGCGACATAGTCGGTCGTCCCGCCGCTCTCCGGTAATCCGCACGACACCGCCCGATAGCGGATAAACTTTGTGAGCGCCACCCGCGCGGCCGAGCCGCAGGCCCAGTCTTTGCCGTTTTTGTCGGTGCAACGTCCGTCGGCCTCGCGAGCCTCAATATTGGAAAGTCGGATCACCACACCATTGTCCTCGAGCGTGCCGCCGTCGCGCACTTTGACGCGGTAATGCAGTTTCACCGGCGATGCCGGCTTGATCGCATGTTGCTCCGCCAGCTTTGCATTTCGCTCAGCCTCAGCCTCCTCACGCGCGAGCCTCAGATGCTCCTCTTGGCCGATGGTCATCGGCGCCGTGGACTGCGGGGTTGCCGTAGCTGCCGCTTGAACCTCCGACGTCGGAAGCGATGAGGTCGACTGAGTTTGAGCAGGTTGAGAGTCCGCTTGGGGCGCCTTGCCAGGCTCTGACTGTGTCTTACTGCTCCCGAAGGAACCGGTCCCAATCCAGGCAAAAAACCACACGACCACCAAGCCAAAAATGAGAGCGACGAGCTTGGAGGCGGTGTGCATGGTTGCCCGGGCTCCGTTACTGACTCGCCCAGACGATGCGTGCGATCCAGTCGATACGGGCGACCGGAAACACAAGATTGGCATGGCTCGGATTGAACGACGCGAGCTCGACATTCTTCGCTGTCCGCTTGACCAGAATTTTCGCCAGCACTTCGCCATCGACGGTGCGGACCACCACGCGGTCGCCTTTGCGTGCTTGGGCGTTGGGCGAAATCACTAGGATGTCCCCTTTGCGATAAAGCGGCTGCATAGAGGCGCCCGTCACCTCCAGTGCATAGGCATTATCGTCGTCGACCTTGGGAAAGCGAATCTGGTCCCAGTCATGACCGACCGGGAAACCGCCATCGTCGAAGAATCTGCCGGGGCCGGCCTGAGTCAACCCGATCAGTGGGATCGGCTGCGCCAACTTGCGGCGTCCGCTCCGCTGCGCCTCTACCAGAGCCACGAAATCGTCGAGACTAGCCCCCGTCGCGTCCAGCACCTTGGCGACGCTCTCCGTGGTCGGCCAGCGCGGGCGGCCTTCATTCGTCACGCGCTTTGAAGGATTAAAGGATGTCGGATCGAGCCCGGCCTTCTTGGCGAGTCCTGACGCCGACAGGCCATAGCGCCGCGCCAGCGCGTCGATCGCATGCCAGACTTTGCCGTGCGTGAGCATGGGCCCGGAGCGTCTCCCAAGCCGCCGTCCGAATCTAATAGGAATATAGTCGTAATATTATTCAGTTCGAGCGTATTTCGCTCTAGTGTGCTCCCGCGATGAGCAGTTCCCTCTATAAAGTCTGCACCGAAGCCTCCTTCGCGGAAGCCATGAGCAAAGGCCGCTTCGAGGGCTCGCCCGACGATCGCCGCGACGGCTTCATTCACCTGTCCGCCGCCGATCAGCTTCGCGGCACGCTCGACAAGCATTTCGCCGGACAACCCGGTCTAGTGCTGCTCGAGGTCGACGCCAATCGTCTCGGCGATGGATTGAAATGGGAGACTTCGCGCGGAGGCTCTCTCTTCCCGCATCTTTATGCGTCGCTCGACCTTGCCGCCGTCATCTCCGTGATGAAATTGGAGGTGGACGACGACGGCTCGCACCTCTTGCCCGTCGAGGTGAGCGCATGAACGGGCTGTTCGACGTGGCACAAGCCTTCTTGCAGGCGCTCGATCCGGAGCGCGCGCATGAGCTTGCTGTTCGGAGCCTTGAGCTCGGCATCTATCCGCGATCTGGCCCCGACGATCCTCGTCTGGCGCAAGATCTATGGGGTTTGCATTTTCCCAACCCGATCGGCATGGCGGCGGGCTTCGACAAGGATGCGTGCGTTCCGGCTGCTTTGCTCGCGGCAGGTTTCGGCTTTGTCGAAGTGGGCACGCTGACGCCGCACCCGCAATCGGGGAATCCGCGCCCGCGCATTTTCCGCTCGAGCACCGACGGCGCCATCATCAATCGGCTGGGCTTCAACAGTGAGGGCCACGATTCGGCGCTCGCCAAACTCTGGAACAGGCCGCAAGGTATCATCGGCATCAATCTCGGTGCCAACCGCGACAGCAAGGACCGCGCAGGCGACTATGTGCGCGGCATTGAGTGCCTCACCAGCATCGCCTCCTATTTCACTGTCAATATCTCCTCGCCCAATACGCCGGGCTTGCGCGACCTGCAGGCGCCTGAGGCGCTCGACGCTTTGCTGCAACGCGCACGCGCCGCGCTGAGATCCGTTGCGGTGGAAGGGAAATCGCCGCCGCTCCTCGTCAAGCTCGCGCCGGACCTCGCCGACGATGACCTTCCCGAAATTGTTCGCGTCATTGTCGCCAACAAGATCGATGGCATCATCGTGTCGAATACGACGCTTGCTCGCGATGGACTGAAGGATGCCGCATTCGCGCGGGAGGCCGGTGGCCTTTCGGGGCGCCCGCTCTTTGCCCGTTCGACCCGCATGCTTGCACATGTCTACCAGCTCGCGGAGGGGAAGCTTCCTCTCATTGGCGTCGGCGGTATTTCGTCAGGCGAGGACGCGCTCGCCAAGATCGAGGCCGGGGCGTCGTTGCTCCAGCTCTATACCGGACTCGTGTTCGAGGGCCTTGGCCTGGTCGGCCGCATCAAGCGGAGCTTGCTCGACGCAATCGAGCGCGCCAAGCTCGACAATCTCTCGCCGCTGATCGGTCGACGCGCTAGTGAATGGGCGGAGCGGCCATGACAATCACCATTTACCACAATCCGCGTTGCACCAAATCGCGCGAGACGCTTGCGCTGCTGAAACAGCACGGCATCGAGCCTCGGATCATTGAGTATCTGAAGGCGACGCCGAGCGCTCTGGAACTCAAGGGCATTGCGCGGAAGCTCGGACTCAAGCCGCGCGATATCGTCCGCGACACCGAAACCCGCTATGCCGAGCTTGGCCTGAAAGACCGGAAAGTCAGTGACGACGAACTGCTCGCGCTGATCTCGGCCAATCCGATCCTGCTGCAGCGGCCAATCGTTGTGAACGGCAACAAGGCGGCGATAGGACGCCCGCCGGAAAATGTGCTTTCTATCCTCTAGGCGCCACGATTACGCGAATTGGCGTCGGCCACGTCGTCGCTTGCGCCGCGGCCCAACAGCTTGAAGACCCGCGCGATTAGCCAGACCGGGAACACGATCACCGCGCCGAGCAGGAAATAACGCAACGCCTTCTCGACCGCGGCAAAGCCCATGTCATAGATTCGCTCGAAAAGCCGGCGGATGCTGTCGATAATGTCGAACGGGCTGAAGCCGAGCGCGGCTAAGAGAACGCCCACAATAAGGGAAAGGACCACGAGGCGGATCAGGACCAACGCCGGATTCCCGCCAAATATGCGTTCCATGTCTAGGTCTCCCTTATTTGTCGGGCGCGAATCCCGGATCGACCCTCTGGAGCAGAATTGGTGAAGCAGGCGGCGAAGGTCAAGCGGCAGTTGGAGGCGGAAGGCGAAGGCCGCCCGGGGCCGGTGCTTGTCCCGCCTCTGCCCGAGCCCTTTGCCTCCTGGTTCGCGCGTCGTGGTTGGAGCCCGCATGCGCACCAATTGCAGCTACTCAAGCTTGCCGAGGACCGTCGCGATACGTTGCTGATCGCGCCGACCGGCGCCGGCAAGACGCTGGCCGGCTTCTTGCCGAGCTTGGTCGATCTTGCCGCGCGTCATCGGACCAAGCCTGCGCGGTCCATTCACACCCTTTATGTCTCGCCACTGAAGGCGCTCGCGGTCGATATCGCGCGGAACCTCTCCGATCCCGTCGCCGAGATGAAACTCCCCATCACGCTCGAGACTCGCACCGGCGACACGCCGCCCTCACGGCGCGCACATCAGCGCCAATTGCCCCCAGACATTTTGCTGACCACGCCGGAGCAGATCGCGCTGATGCTGTCTCATCCTGATGCTGCGCATTTATTCGGGTCGCTCCGCATGGTGGTGCTGGACGAATTGCACGCGCTCGCCTCGAGCAAGCGTGGCGATCTGCTTAGCCTCGATCTGGCGCGGCTCCGCACCCTCTCGCCCGAGCTGACCGCGATCGGTCTTTCGGCGACGGTCGCGCGGCCGTCCGAGCTCGCCGCCTATCTTGTCTCCCAACAAGGCATCGAGACCACGCGCTTCGCCGAAGTAGTGGTTGCTTCCGCCGGCGCCAAGCCGGACATCACCATCCTTGACTCTGAAGCCGAGCTGCCTTGGGCCGGTCACTCCGCCCGTTACGCGCTTCCAGAAATCTACCAGGCGATCAAATCGCATCGCCTGTCGCTGATGTTCGTCAACACCCGCTCGCAAGCCGAGATGCTGTTCCACGCGCTGTGGCGCATGAACGACGACAATCTCCCCATCGCGCTGCATCACGGCTCGCTCGATGTCGGTCAGCGCCGCAAAGTCGAAGCCGCCATGGTCGCCGGCAAGCTCCGCGCCGTGGTCTGCACCTCGACGCTCGATCTTGGCATCGACTGGGGCGATGTCGATCTCGTCATCAATGTCGGCGCGCCGAAAGGCGCGAGCCGCTTGGCGCAACGTATCGGCCGCGCCAACCACAGACTCGATGAACCGTCCAAGGCGCTGCTCGTCCCCGCCAATCGCTTCGAGGTGATCGAGTGCCAGGCCGCGCTCGAAGCGGCGGAAGTCGGCGCGCAAGACACGCCGCCCTCGCGTCCGGGCGCGCTCGATGTGCTGGCCCAGCACGTGCTCGGCATGGCTTGCAGCGGACCCTACTCAGCCGATGAGCTGTTCCGGGAGGTGACGAGTGCCGCACCCTACCAGGGGTTAACTCGCCACGTCTTTGATAAGATTGTACAATTTGTCGCAACCGGCGGCTATACGCTTGCGAGCTATGATCGCTACGCCAAGCTGAAGCCAACCCCGGACGGCAAGCTTCGTTTGAGCCATCCGAGGCTCGCACGGCAATATCGTCTGAATGTCGGCACCATCGTCGAGGCGCCGATGCTGAAGGTGCGGCTCGCGCGCGGCCGCGGCGGCGAGCTGAAGCCGAAAAGCGTTCTCGTCGCGGGCCGCGTTCTCGGCGAGGTCGAGGAATGGTTCATCGAGCAGCTCGTGCCAGGCGACAGCTTCATCTTCGCAGGCGAAGTGCTTCGCTTCGAGGGCTTGCGGGAGATGGACGCCATCGTCACCCGCGGCAATTCCACTGAGCCGAAGATCCCGACCTATGACGGCGGCAAGTTTCCGCTCTCGACTTATCTTGCCTCCCGCGTGCGCGATCTGTTGGCTGTCGAAGACGCCTGGTCGCGTCTCCCGGCTCAAGTCTCCGATTGGCTCCGCCTCCAGGCCGAAATCTCCGTCGTTCCCGAAGCCAATGAGATGCTGGTTGAGACCTTCCCGCGCGGACAACGCTTCTATCTCGTCTGCTATCCTTTCGAGGGACGGCTCGCGCATCAAAGCCTCGGCATGTTGCTGACGCGGAGACTTGAGCGTGCTTACGCGCGGCCCCTCGGCTTCGTCGCCAATGAATATGCGCTCGCCGTTTGGGGACTCGGCGATATGGGCGCCATGATTGAAAACGGTCGACTCGATCTCGCCAAATTATTCGACAAGGATATGCTCGGCGACGATCTCGACGCCTGGCTCGCCGAGTCGAGCCTGATGAAGCGTTCGTTCAGGGTCTGCGCCACCATCTCCGGCCTGATCGAGCGCCGTCATCCTGGCCAAGAGAAGACGGGACGGCAGATGACCGTCTCCTCCGATCTCATCTACGACGTGCTTCGCCAGCACGAGCCTGACCATATTCTCCTCCAGGCTGCATGGGCCGATGCCGCTACCGGGATGCTCGACGTCGGCAGGCTAGGGGGTTTCTTGCAGCGCATTGTGGGTCGAATCAGGCATATTCGGCTGGAGCACGTTTCGCCGCTGGCGGTCCCGGTCATGCTCGAGATCGGCCGTGAAAGCGTCCCCGGCGAAGCGAGGGAAAGCCTGCTCCGCGAGACGGTGGAGGAGTTGCTGGCGGAGGTCATGCAGCATGCTGCGCGCAAACATTAATACCGGTACGGGTATGCCCGAGCTGCCTTCGGTCATTCTGCTCGCTCATCATGCGCTGAAGCCGCTCGCGGCCGGCGCCATCTACTGGGAAGCAGAGCAGACGCTGATCGTGGCCGATCTGCATCTCGAAAAGGGCGCAGCCTATGCTGCGAGGGGCAAGATGCTGCCGCCTTACGATAGCCGCACTACGCTTCGTGGGCTTGCCGCTCTGATCATGAACCTGGCGCCGTCCCGAATCGTGGCGCTTGGCGATAGTTTCCATACTAGCGAGGTTGCCACCCGACTCGGGATGGAAGACCGTGACGAGATTGCGCGCTTACAAGAGGGCCGAGAATGGTTCTGGATCACCGGCAACCACGACCCGGAATTGCCGCTGAGCATTGGCGGCATTGTCTGTGCCGCGCTCACCATCGCCGGCATCACGCTGCGTCATGAGCCGTCGCCTGACGCTGCGACGCCCGAGATCGCCGGCCACCTCCATCCAGCCGCGCGCATCGCGCGACGCGGTGAGGTGGTGAGGCGGAAATGCTTCGCCACCGACGGAAGTCGCATCGTGATGCCCGCTTTCGGCGCCTATACTGGCGGCCTCAACGTGCTTGATGAAGCGTTCACCGGGCTCTTTACCCGGCCGAGGCTCGAAGCCTGGATGATGGGCCGCTCCACCGTCTATCCGGTGCTGGCGCGCTCTCTGCTGCCCGACTGATCTCGCTCTAATCCCGCCGCCCGAAGATGGCCCAAGTGATCAGCCCGGCGACCGCCGCGATCACCACGGCGATCAGCCCATAGATAAAGGGATAGCGGAAGGCGAGCAGATAGACGATGCGCTCGAAGCCGACTTTATGCACTTGCAGCGTGCTGTCGTCTTGGCTCAGCAGCTTGCCATCGCGGAACAGATAAACTTGTGTCGTATAGGTCCCGATCGGGACACTGACCGGCAGGTCCACGCTGCCCCTGAACAGACTTCGCCCAATGAAGCTGATCGCATCGTCGGACTCCAAAAAGAGGCCGCGATCTTCTTTTAGCCGGATCAGACTTGAGCGAAACCGCGCTCTGTTCACCTCGTCGGTCGGCTCGGCGCCCAAATCGAGCTCCGCAAAACCAACTCCCAGTTTTTTCAGCGTCGCCTCCGGTGCAATGGCCCGAAGCGGCCGCGATGCCAGCACGGCGTAGAAACTGGGTGCGGACTGGAACACTTCCGACGGTCCGTTGACCCACAACCCTATCGTGCGTTCTTTCCGCCGCATCACCACCGGTTCGTCGGGACCGCGTACCACCATGATCACATCGTATTGCGTTTCGTCGATGGCCGGCACGCTGGTGAAATCGATGGCGCCAAACAGCACGATCTCGATCCCGGTGAAATTGGATTGGATCGCGATCTCCCGGGTGGAGATATCCGACTGCACCTGCTCTTGCGCCGGGGGATCGTCGGCACATGCGACGCCAATTGTCGCGAGCCAAAATGCCATGATCGCGGGAGCGCGCTTCATAGCTTGGTCCCCAGCGGCGTGAGGCTGTAGAGGTCATCCGGCGGTAGCACGAGATCGAACAAGATCCGGATAGCGACTGCGAGCACGATGAGTGCAAGCATGAGCCTGAGTTGCTCGCCCTTCAATTTCTGTCCGGCCTGCGCGCCGAAATGCCCTCCAACCACGCCGCCGGCAATCAGCAGCACCGCGAGCACAAGATCGAGCGTGTGGTTGAACGTGGCGTGCAGCATCGTGACGATCGCCGTGATGAAGATGATCTGAAACAGCGAAGTTCCGATCACGATATTGGTCGGCATCCTTAGCAGATAGATCAGCGCCGGCACCATGACGAAGCCGCCGCCGACGCCGAGAAACGACGCCAGGAATCCGACCAGAGCGCCGATCAGGAGCGGCGGGATGGCGCTGATATAGAGACGCGAGCGCGGGAAGCGCATCTTGAGCGGCAGCCCGTGAATCCAATTATGTTGGCCGGGCTTGCGCGGCCGGGCCGGGACCCCGGCTCTTGCTCTCTGAATGGCGCGAATGCTTTCCGCGAGCATCAGGCCGCCGATCAGCCCGAGAAAGGCGACATAGGACAGCGAGATCATCAAGTCGGCTTGCCCCGCCTCCCGCAGCGCCCCAACGAGCCACACGCCGACGACCGCGCCCGCCAAGCCGCCAATGATCAGCACCGCGCCCATTTTGAGATCGATGTTGTCGCGGCGCCATTGCACCAGCGCGCCGGAGACCGAGGACGCGACAATTTGGTTGGCGCAAGTCGTCACTGCGATCGCCGGTGGGATGCCGGAGAACATTAAAAGTGGCGTCAGCAGGAAGCCGCCGCCGACGCCGAACATGCCTGAGAGAAAGCCGACTGCGGCTCCAAGACCCAGCATCACCAGCAGGTTGACGGAGATTTCGGCGATGGGCAGGTAGACTTGGAGCATTGGCTGGGATGAGGCCTTTGCGAATTTTTGATTCTACCCAAACTGTTCGCGCGCGAGCGGCCTGTCAACCCGAAGCCAGGTCTTGGGACCTCGATGCCGCAGACCGGAAACGACGGAAGCCAGAATTGAGATTCTGGCTTCCGGTTCGCTTCGATCTTGTGCTGACTTACGTCAGCTGGTGAGACGTTCGAGCTTGGTCACGAGAGGTATGCTGACCTCGCCGGTCTCGTCCAACCCGTTGCGCTGCTGAAATTTCTTGATGGCATCGCGGGTGCGATCGCCAAGATTGCCGTCTGGGGC
>Ga0105249_10005744_pt1 | contig 10729 bp, 8 predicted proteins | sample KBSS44metaG_FD_81522 | JGI IMG/M metagenome (GOLD analysis project Ga0105249, IMG submission 81522) | Switchgrass rhizosphere microbial communities from Kellogg Biological Station, Michigan, USA - KBS S4-4 metaG | ecosystem: Host-associated > Plants > Roots > Rhizosphere > Soil | place...
AAAGCGACGCGGCATCAGAGCGGACGGCGTTCTCGATCAAGACGCGTTGATGGCGATGGTCTCGCAGTGGCAGGGCAATCGACTGAAAAACCGCGCGGCGGCTACGCCCGATCAACTACTGACCGCGCCGCCATCAGACTTCTACGATCCCTCACGCGCTCCGGAGTTACGACAGGTCGAGCGCAGCACTTACGCCGCATACAAAGAAATGCTTGCTGCCGCTATCGACGATCTTAAACTCGAGCACACTTCATCGTACTTCAAGATCATCTCCTCATATCGTTCGCGCGAATATCAGGAGAACCTGCGGCGAAAGTCACCCAACGCAGGCAGCGCAGGGCTTGCGGTTAACAACAGTCCACACTTTACTGGCCGTGCCTTGGACCTATACGTCGGCGGCGATCCCGTCGATACGAAAGACGCGAACCGCGCGATCCAGGTCAACACTCCAGCCTATCGATGGCTGGTTCAGAACGCCGAGCGCTTTGGTTTCCGTCCTTACTTTTACGAACCCTGGCACTGGGAATACGTGAGATAGCTCAAAACTCTTTGACTCGCGAACCCTTTCAGCGTTAGTTTCTTTGCAATGTTTCCGTTTTCCGAAATCGGACCCTTTGACCGCAGTGAGAAGAAAGCGCTTCTCGTTGCGTTCCTCTTTTGCGCCGTGTTTGTCGGTTTACTCAGCGTAACGGCGCCTGCGAAGCGAGTCCGAAAGCAGCCGTTGACCATCGTCAGCACAACGCCGTCCACCGATCCGTTTTCATCAGTCCCTTCTTATATCGACCCGCTGCAGAGGTTTCGAGTTGCGCCGGAAAACTTCTGGGCATTCGATTTTATGAACTTCTCGTACGGCGATTACGTGAGCTCAGATGGAAAGCGGCACCCTCTTACTATTCGGCAAGGCGTGTTGGAAGACGATCCAGGATGGTTCGAGGTAAAGGACGTTTTCTACAAGGACCTAACGGGTGATGGAGCGATCGATGCGATTGTGAGACTTTCGCATGTGCAGTGTGACGACTTGTGCTATGCCACAGACCTCTTCTACATCTACGCCACGCGCAACGGCAAGCTTAAGAATCTTTGGCGGTACGAAACGGGCAGCTACGTCTACGGGTGTGGTCTGAAGTCGTTGACGTTAGGGGATAAGCAGATGGTCGTGGAGTTGTTTGGCCGGTGTTCGACTCAGGCAATGGTTTCTCCCGGCCCGGCGAAATTCCTGGTTGAAGACTCGACGTTCACCGTTTTCGAATTCGATGGCAGCCGCTTCATCACAAAATCAGCTAAGTACATCGTCGAGCCGATGCGCAATGTGAAGAACTGGGAACCCGAGATCCGGATTTATTAACCACGTGGTTAATGCTTTACTGGGCGTAGCGCAAATAGACCGTCCGGGTTTCGGAATAGAAATCGATCGCTTGGGGTCCCTGTTCGCGCATCCCGTAGCTCGACTCCTTCGTGCCACCAAACGGTAATTGATACTCAACACCCGCTGTCGGCAAGTTAACTGTAATCAATCCCGCTTCAATTCGATCAATGAACTGGTGTACGCGCGTCAGGTCCCTCGAAACGATCGACGCCGAGAGCCCAAACCTCACTCCATTCGCAATCTCCATCGCGTCTTCAAAATCTTCCGCGATCATGAGACCGAGCACTGGACCAAACACTTCTTCCTGCGCAATCCGCATCTTCGGCTTCACACCCGCAAAGATCGTGGGCTCGATAAAGTAACCCTTGTCATACTCACCGCCCGACAATCTGTTTCCCCCACACAACAGCTCCGCACCCTCGTCTTTCGCGACACGGATGTACTCGAGATCGGTTTCGAGCTGGTTCGCATCAACAGCCGGTCCGATCTGAACGCCGGTGTTTAGCCCATTCCCGATTTTCAAGCCGCGTGTTTTCTCGATCAGCAGTTGAACCAGCGGCTCATAAATCGGACGCTCGATGATCGCGCGGCTACAGGCCGTACACTTCTGGCCCGTCGAGAAGAAAGCGCCGTTAATAAGAATGTCGGCCGCGTAATTCAGATCCGAATCGCGCAACACGATCGTCGGGTTCTTCCCACCCATCTCGAGCTGCACGCGCAGCTTTCGATCGGAGACTTTCCGGTACAACGCATCGCCGACTGAAGTAGAGCCGGTGAACGAAATACCATTGATTGCCGGATGGCTAGTCAACGGATCGCCGACCGCTCCGCCGCTGCCGGTGATGTAATTGACGGCGCCTTTCGGAATGTTCGCTTCGTGCAACGCTTCAACAAGTCGGAACGAGCTGAGCGGAGCCAGCGATGCAGGCTTGAGCACGACCGTGTTTCCGGCAACCAGCGCGGGCGCGAGTTTCCATGCGGGAATCGCTGACGGAAAATTCCACGGCGTGATCAGCGCGACTGTGCCGAGCGGCTTGCGGATCGTGTAGCAGAGAACTTGCGGGCGCTCGGACGGAACGTTGTAAGAGAACTGCCGCGCGCCTTCGCCGCCGAAATAACGAAAGATATTGATCGCGCGCGTGACTTCGCCGATTGCTTCAGGAAGTGTTTTGCCTTCTTCGCGCGTCATCTCCTCGCCGAGTTGTGGCAGTTTGCTCGCCAGCAGATCCGCAGCCTTGAACAGGTACTCGCCACGCTTCGTCGCCGGCATCGCGGCCCACTCTCCTTGCGCAGCGACCGCGGCCGAACAAGCGTCATTTACGTCAGCTTCGTTTGAAGCTTGAAACGTGCCGACAACCTCGTCGAAATTCGCCGGATTGACGTTTGGAAAAGTCTTGCCCGATTTGCTGTCTACAAACTCGCCGTTGATGTAATTGCCAAACGCGTGCACACCGTTCTCCTTACGATTTTTATGGCTGAAGGAAGCCCCATCCTAACATATGTGCCTTGGAAGCCGTTTGGGCGTAAAATAGGCCCAGCCTCGTCACACACGTTTCACCCGGAGCAAGCCATGGAAGAAGATCTGGAAAAAACGCAGATACTAAACCGCTCACAGGAAACCCCTTTAACCGAACCATCGGAAGCCGCCGCTGCGAAGACGGCCAGACTCCCGCGCATCGATAGCGGTGCTTTCAAAATCGAACGTGAAAAACCAGAGGACGAGTTTCGCTTCGGTCAGAGCAAGATCCTGCAAAAACTGGCCGCGAATGGACCGCTCAGCGAGATCCTCGAACGGCTCGTGCTGCTGATCGAAGCCCAGTCGCCGGGCATGCTCTGTTCAGTTTTGCTGCTCAGCGAAGACGGCGATCACGTTCGTCACGGTGCAGCGCCGAGTTTGCCGCCGGAGTACGTGCAGGCGATCGACGGCTCCGCGATTGGACCAAAGCACGGTTCCTGCGGCACTGCGATATACCGCGGTGAGCGGGTCGTGGTAACTGACATTCTTAACGATCCGCTGTGGGAAGACTACAAAGATCTCGCTGTGGCAAACGGACTGCGCGCATGCTGGTCGACGCCGATATTGTCAGGGCGCGGAAAAGTGCTGGGTTCGTTTGCGATGTACTATCGCGAGCCGCGCACGCCCACCGGTGAAGAGGCTGGTCTTACTGAAGTCGCAACACGCATAGCAGGCCTCGCGATCGAGCGTCATGCCGCGAAAGAGATCCTGTCCCGCACGCAAGCCGAGCTGGCTCAGGCGTCTTATGCGGCGAGCAAGGGAAAGGCTGCGGCGTCCAGTGTCGATGAAATTAATCAGCAACTCGAAGCGATCCTGGACAATGCGAAGAAGTGTCTCGAGCTGCTGGACGAAGACAAGCCGGACATCGCGAGCTTCCGAGGTCCACTTACAAACATCGCCAAAAGCGGACAGCAGGCGCTCAACGTCATTGCTCGCATCCGTTCATCTTGAAAATCTTGTAAATCCTGTAAAAAACTGACTATGCATAAAAGACTCTTTTGGATTTTGACCCTCATCCTTATTTCCATCACGTCATACGCGCAAGACAAGCCCTGTCCGACGGCTTCGAAATTTGGCCCTGACGATCAGATCGGGAACGTCAACTACATCACGCCTGCGAAGACGCTTGCCGCCACGAAACTCGTCACGAGCGGCAAAGCTTATCGCCTCGCCATCGAAACCAATAAAGACACGCCCGCATATCCGCCACGCACTTTCGCGGTCACTGTGGTTCAACCCGGCCAGGCCGCCGGCGGCTCGCTTGGTCCAACCAAGACCACGTACAACGACGATTTGATCGTGGGTTGGGCCGGCGTCGGCACACAGCTCGACGGCCTGGGCCACATCGGCATCGACGGTCTCTATTACAACTGCAACAAGGCTGCAGACTTTGCGATGACCGACGGTCTCAAGAAGCTCGGCGTGGAACACGTACCGGCCATCGCCACGCGTGGCGTGCTGCTCGACATGGCCGGTTACTTCAATACCGACATCGTCAAAGAGGGAACTGCGTTCAATCGTGCCGAGATCGAGGGCGCGATGAAACGGCAGGGGATCAAATCGATCGAAAAGGGCGACGTGGTGTTGTTCTACACGGGCTGGCTAAAGCTCATTGGCCAAGACAACAAACGCTTCGGCTCAGTCGCGCCGGGACTCGGACGCGATGGCGCAAAGTTTCTCGCGTCGTTGGAAGTAGCGATTATCGGCTCCGATACGTGGAGCTTTGAAGTGATCCCCTTTGAAAAAGGCGTTGGTGTCTTCGAGGTCCATCAGATACTCATTCCGCTGAACGGCATCCACATACTCGAAAACGTCAACACCGAAGAGATGGTCCGAGATCAGGCGTGGGAGTTTCTATTCACACTCGGCGCGGCCCGCATCACCGGCGGCGTTCAATCAATCGTCAACCCGATCGCCATCCGATAGATTAGCGGAAGCTGTCAGTGGCCCGGACGAGGGCGTCGGCAATCCCGGGTTCGGTGACGGAGTGGCCTGCGTCGGGAATGATATTCAGTGTCGCTTCCGGCCAGGCGCGATGCAGATCCCAGGCATTCATAGCCGGACACACTATGTCATAACGACCATGCACGATCACTCCGGGAATGTGTCGAATGCGATCGATGTTCTCGACCAGGTAGTTGTCGGTTTCAAAGAAGCAGTTGTTCACGAAGTAGTGACACTCGATGCGCGCGAGGGCGATCGCCATCTCCGGCTCGTTAAATTCATCAATCAAATTCTGATCGGGAATCAGCTTCAACGCGCTCGCCTCCCAGTTGGACCACGCCTGCGCGGCTTCGAGACGCACATCCGCGTCGTCGCTGGTTAGACGTTTGTAATAGGCGCGAATCATGTCGTCACGCTCAGCTTCGGGAATGATGCGCACATATTGTTCCCAGACCTCGGGAAAGATCGCGCTTGCGCCCTGACTGTCTTCGTAGAACCACGTAATCTCTCGCGGACGACAGAGAAAGATGCCGCGCAATATGAGCCCACGCACACGTTCCGGATGCGTCTCGGCGTAAGCGAGCGCGAGCGTGCTGCCCCACGACCCGCCAAACACGAGCCACTGATCGATACCGAACTGTTCACGAATGACTTCGATGTCCTGGACCAGGTGCCAGGTCGTGTTGTCGTCGAGTGAAGCGTGCGGCTTGCTTCGGCCCGCACCGCGCTGCTCGAACAGGATCACACGGTACGCCTGGGGATCGAAGAAGCGGCGGTAATCAGCGACGAGTCCCGCCCCCGGCCCACCGTGTAGAAAGACGACCGGCTTGCCATTCGGCGTGCCGCATTGCTCGTAGTAAAGCTCGTGCACAGGCGACACGCGGATGTAACCGCTGTCGTATGGCTCGATCGCGTCGTAAAGAGTTCGCCGTGTTTCCATATTGCGAGTGATTATCGGCGTAGAGAGTTCAGTTCGCAAATGCGTCAGAGATTCAAGCCGAGAAAAACGCGCATGCGCTGGATCTCTGCCTCAAGCTCACGTTTGAATATGCGATCCATCGGCGCGGCTTCGACGTAACCGAGTTGGTAATCGAGCTCGCCATTTTTCACCGATAGGTTGGCCCAGCCGATGACGCGGTCGCGCCAGAGTAGCGGCATCGCGTAATACCCAAGCTTGCGCTTGGGTACAGGTGTGTAGGCTTCGAAACGATAGGTCCAATTCCAGAACAGCTCAAAACGATCACGATCGTGCACCGCCGGATCAAATGGCGCGAGGAAACGGACCGCTTCGTCAATCGATTGAGCCTTGATGTTTTCATCGGCAGGCCAGTACCAATCGACATTCCCAACACGCGCATGTGACACCCGCTCTTTCGCACGCTGCAACGCGCCCGGCGACTCCTTCTGCCATTGCGGCGCTGCATATCGCAAACGTCTCACGTAATACGAAAGACTTGGCCCGGGCAACGGCGCGTAGATCCCGACAACAACATCGACTAAAGCGTCCACCCGCGCCCGCCGCTCGGCTGCATTGCGAGGGACAGGTTCATGTTTGTGCTCGGCATAAACCCGAATGCCTTTCTCACGACGCACGATGCGGAGCATTCCCGCGTAGTGCATTGCGTCGAGCAGATGCGTGGTCGCATTTGAAGAACCGCCCCAGTAGTTTGTCACCGTACCGTGAGCGAAGTGTTCATCGACTTCACGCGGATGTACGACGCCGCGCTCGCGAACGAAATCGAGCAGCAGTTTCGCTTTCCTCTGCCGAAGAGCCGGGCGTGGATGCATCAGCGACTGAAGGGAGCGTGTGACATAGCCGTAGTTGATAAAGAAATCTTCTTCCACGTCGAGTGAGGTGTAGCGGCGTTCGAGATCACCGGCGTGATAATTGTTGACACGATGCCGGAGGATCAGATCCTGCGCGCGTGCGGGAGCGCGAATCGGATCGGCCTGCACGAATCCCAGGCGTTGCAGGGTGTGGTTGAGTGTTGCCGGCTTGGGGAAGTTTCGCGCGATGGTGAATCGTCGCAGGTCGTCGATCGTGATCGGCACCGGACAAGAATACTCTATCCACAGATTACACAGAATGATTTATAGAATCTGAGTAATCCGTGGAGGAGTTTGTTTAGTAATGCAGAACGGCGGTGTAAAAATCGTTGAAGTCTGAGGTCGTCGTCGTGTTTGGAGCAAGGGTGAGCTCAAGCGTGTGTGACCCCTGGTTCAGTTTAATCGGGAGGTATACGGGCACGACCGGACGGTGCGTGCTAGCGCCATTGGAAAAGACTTAGTCCTTTCAGTTTTGGTTGTCAATGAATTCTCGTTACACGTATTCTGCAGTTTACATATTTTCGTTTGTTTTTACGGCCGAGACACAGAGGCCGCCAGGATTACACCTAGTTCAATAGACCACCAGTCCGGCTGGCCAGGCGTAGCGTTTTGGTGGTCCAGCAAGGATTGACTGTGCGAGTTTCGCCTGGGCCATCATCCGTATCTCAGTTCTTTCGAACTGAGCCGCCAAACTCACTGCGCGATCGAAATCCGTCCAAGCGAAATAAGCAGAGTTCTGGGAGAGATAAGTCAGCATCTCGCCCAGAGGTCCATTGGCGGACATATTCCATTCACCTTCACGCATGTAGTGCGTGTCAAATCCGTCGAGCTTCGCCGCAGCATCGATCAGCTCATTCAGTTTTGGAAGCAATGATTCCATCATTTCGAGGCCACGATCGCTCTTCTCCGTACAATACAACAGCGCGAGTCCGAGTTGACTCTCCATCTGATTCTTACCTGGCTTGAGCGACTCGACGAGCCCCGTAGCTCGATCGAGCAGCTTCAGAGCGGCCGGCCGGTTCTTCGCTCCGACGCGATTGGCTAACTCTGCCAAAAAGCGGATTTGATCTTCCGCTTCCGTCATCTCATTGAGCCTGGTTAGAGCTTTCTCCAGTTGCTCATCAGTTATGTTGCCAGATTCCACTTCCGCTTTAATGTGATCAAGCATTCGTTGCCGCACTTCAGGATCACCAGGAAAGTCATTAGCTATCTTTTGCGCGCGCTCGGTATCACCGTTTCCCAGCACTTTAATTACTGCTTGCCAGTAAATCGTGCTTTCCATATAGGGATATCTTTTAGCTAACGCAAACATTTCATCGAGATCACCGGTTTCGAGAGCCTCGCGCAACTCGTCGTAGCCTGGTTGATTAAACTGGAAGACATTCCGGTTGTCGTTCGTCGCCAGGCGCTTTAATTGGGAGGTGTACTGCGGGGCAAGCTTTCTCATCTCAAAGACGAGGAAACGAGCCTGATCGCAAAAGGGAGCCGATGCATCTGCCACATCCGGCTTGTCGCACCGGTTAGCAAGCGATGTTGAAATCCATAATTCCATGAAATCGCGAAATGCCGGCTCATCCGCCAGCGGCGGAGTGAGGCTGTAAGCCAGTGACCGCGCGAAAATCAGCGGTCGCTGATGATGCGCGAAATCATCCTCTCTCAACGTGCGAACCGTTTCTTTGTAAAGCGAGATGCCGTGTTCTCTATGTTTCTTGTGTAGTTGTTTGAGTAACGGCAGAAGATTGTCAGAGAATCCTTGATTGAGTGATTGACGGCCAATCTTGAGAGCTAGATCCGGATTGCTTGCGACGATCTGTGATGCGAGCTTCACTTCAAAATCACGTTCGCGCTCAGCAATGGTTCGTGGAATCTTCTCGTAGGTTGGCAACGTTGCTCTCAGGAAATCGAGGGCCAGCTCGGCATCGTGTTTTGCAATTCGCGTCACGATATCAGTGCGCAACTGCATAAAAACCATCGCAGAGTAATCGTCCCTCGGGCCTTTGTTTTCACGAACCCTTAGACCCCAGTTGATATCATCCTCGAGGCCGATGAACAGAACCCGAGCACGCTTTTCATCGTGGGCCCAGAGCGAATCAGCGATGTTTGCGCCGATGCGCGCGCGATTCTCGGCAGATTGAAGAGTGGGGAGTTGAGTGGCGAGCGACTGAAGTAAATCGATTGCCTTTTCGCGGCGCCCAGCCTCAGCGGTTTGCGGTTTGTCCTGGGCGCGGACAACTGAGAAGAGGAGGAGAATAACGATCGCGAGGACGGACGTCTTGTAGTGACTCATGGTAGAGATCCCGGTCGCAATCGACCCATCATCTTCGAATCGACATATCGCCCATCACGGAAAGCGTGCTGTCGCATCGTCCCTTCGACCTCAAACCCGAAACGCTCGTAGAGATGAATCGCCGCGTCGTTGTCAGCGTAGACTTGGAGCTCGAGTCGCGTGAGATTGAGCCAGTTATCTGCGAAGTCGATAAGCGCGCGCATCAGCTCCTTCCCAAGTCCTTTGCCTTGCCAATCCGCGTGCACGCAGATGCCGATTGCGCCCACATGCTTGCGACGTGGCCTATTTGGAAAAGTAGTGACATCGACCATGCCCACAATCCGATCGTCGATGATCGCAACGAGTCTGTGAACGCTGTCAGTGTTTTCCGAGATTCGCTTTCGCCAGTACTCGCGCGACGGATACGGAACCTGAAGTGTCCCTTCATATACCTTTGCCGACTCGAACATCTCGCAAACCTGTTCGTAGTCGTCCGCCTCGGCACGACGTATTTTTAGACTTTCGATGGACACGATTTGTTCCTTATCGATCCGGAGCCATTCTCGAGCGACGCAGCATCCACGAGTAGAGCCAGATGATGATGCCAACGAATCCGATCACACCGAGCCACGGGGCAAGTGCAAAGGCTTCAGGGACAAGTCCGATTGGCGCGTCATTCGAAGTGCCGACGATGAGGCCCGCGTTGACCACACCCCAGAGACTCTCACCCACGATCAACCCCGACGCGACGAGCGTCCCGAGTCGTTCAGCACGATCCGGATTCGGAGTTCGGCGAGCACGCCGGCTGTACCACTCCGACAACACTGCACCGACTACTACTGCGAACGTCGCAGACATCGGCAGGTAAATACCGATACCGACTGCGAGCGGTGGGATGCGAAGTTTGTTCGCGGCTCCGAGCGCCGCGTCGAGCAGAATCAGACCAACACCGACTGCTGCTCCAATGCCGATCATCTTCCATTCGAGATTGCCACCGATCACGCCTTTCGCCAGGGCCGAGATCAAAGTCGCCTGTGGCGCGGGCAATGGATTCGCCGCAACGACGCCCTCATTTGCAGCGCCTGCAAACCCGTAAGCTTTCGCGAGCAGGTTAAGCACAAACGGAATTACAGACGCACCGGCAACAACGCCCACGATCAGCGCGATCTGCTGTCGCATAGGCGACGCGCCAACAAGCTGGCCCGTCTTCAGGTCCTGCAAGTTGTCGTTTGAGATCGTCGCGCACGCAAAAACGACCGCGGTGATGAAGAGCGCGAATGCGACAAGGGCTGGTTGCGTTACTGACGTCGGCGCCACTGCCAGAATGAGCACAGACGCGCACAGTACGATCGACAAAATGCCGACGCCTGAGATCGGACTGTTTGACGCGCCGATCAGTCCAGCCATGTAACCGCAGATTCCCGCGATCAGAAAACCGCCGATCAGTACAAAAGGAATCGCGATGAGCGTGAGAGTTATCGCACTCGAGGCGAGCACGGTTGAGCGCGCGAACGTAAACGCGAGGTAACCCGCGATCAGGAGACATCCGATCGTCAGTATGATGATCCAACTGGGCGGCAGGTCGCGGTCGAGATCGTCCTCACGTTCAGTCGCACGTGAGCTGGCAAGCGTGCTGACGAGTCCGCCCACGACAGGCTTTGCGAGCCGCGCGAGTGTGTAGATCGCGGCGATGGCGATTGCTCCGGCGCCGATGAAGCGCACCTGTGTACGCCAGATTCCGAGCGTGTGCGCAGCGAGTGTGGCGCCATCTGCGTGCGGTTGCATTGAAGTCAGGATGGGGACGGCGATG
>Ga0105249_10005747_pt1 | contig 10728 bp, 9 predicted proteins | sample KBSS44metaG_FD_81522 | JGI IMG/M metagenome (GOLD analysis project Ga0105249, IMG submission 81522) | Switchgrass rhizosphere microbial communities from Kellogg Biological Station, Michigan, USA - KBS S4-4 metaG | ecosystem: Host-associated > Plants > Roots > Rhizosphere > Soil | place...
CCACCGTCTTCACATCCCAACCCGTACACAAGCTTTCCGTCGCTAGCTGCGAGTCATCCAAACTATCGATCAGATCCGCAATGTTGCGACGCTCCTGGGCGATAGCGGCGTGAATTTGATCGCTGTCCATCCGCCGAGGATATGAGCGTCGGGCGCATGGCGAACTGGAATGCCTGCAACCAGGTGCAGCGAGCGTTCAGTCGACGTCGTGGACGCTGGCTTAAGTGGCAAAGTTGCGGCGACATGGCTTGAACCCCCGAAGGCTAACCGGGTTCCGCCGCGTAAGGCCGACAGGGTCGACGGCACCTCGCGCTTGCGCTGGCTGTGAGACTCCCCAGAAACGGCGGTTACTGTGTCGGAGTCAGGCGGTTTACTCGGCGAGAATCTGCGATTCGGTGGCTATGGCATGACGCATCCGGTTCAGGCGGCCGCGGCTGTTACCGGTCAACCCATTGCGCGGGTCGACGGCAGGCAGAAGGTAACGGGGGCGGCCCGTTACGCGGCCGACAATCCAGTCCACGACGTGCTTTATGCGGCCCTCGTCTGCAGCGCCGTCGCCCGCGGCACCGTCGAAAGCATTGACAGCTCGGCCGCGGTCAAGGACCACGACGTCGTTCGGGTGATCGACGGCTTCGGCGGCCTCACGCTTCCGTTCGACCCGGGCAAGGTGGCCTTCTTCGGTCAACCCGTCGCGGTCGTGGTCGCCAACACACTAGAGGCCGCAGCCCATGGCGCCTCGGTGGTGAAGGTGCGCTACAACACCTCCGCTCAAGTCAGTGATATCGACTCACCGCAGGCCACGCCACGACCCGGACAACGTCAAAAGGATTACACCCGAGGCGATCCCGACGGTGCCCTACGCAGCGCCGACGTGGCGTCAGACAGGCAATACTCGATCGTGCGTTACAACCACAATCCGATGGAGCTGCCGTCAACCATCGCCAGCTGGGAGGGCGACCGGCTTACCGTGTGGGACAAGGCGCAGGGCATCAACGCCGCACAAGCAGCCTATGGCAATGCATTTGGCATCCCACCTGATCACGTGCGGGTCATCTGCCCGTTCATCGGTGGCGCGTTCGGCAGTGCCGGCGGCACCTGGCCCCACCAGATCATGGCCGCGTTCGCCGCCAAACAGGTGCGCCGACCCGTCAAACTCGTTCTGACCCGCAAACAGATGTACAGCGGCATCGGCTACCGGCCCACCAGCAGGCAGCGGCTGGCCATCGGCGCGGACCGGGCCGGCACCATAAAGGCGATCGTGCACGAGGGCCACACGGAGTCGGCGCGCTATCAGTTGTTCGAAGACAGCATCACCGGCCCGGCGAAGTTTCTGTACAACAGCCCGAATATGCGCTCGACCTACCGCGTCGTGCCGCTCGACGTCAACGTCGGTTGTCCGATGCGCGGCCCGGGAGCGACGCCGGGCACCTTCGTGCTCGAATCCGGCATCGACGACCTGTCCCACCGCCTCGGTCTGGATCCGATCGACTTCCGGTTGCGCAACCAGCCGAATCTCGATCAGACCAACGGTCTGCCGTTCTCCACACCGCGGCTTGCCGATTGCCTTACTCAGGGCGCCAACGTATTTGGATGGTCACGGCGAAATCCGACGCCGCGCTCTGTGCGTGACGGAAACGAGCTGATCGGCATCGGCGTCGCGGCGGCGGGCTACCACACCAACCGCAGCGAGGCCGCCGCCCGGGTGCGCATCAATGCCGATGGCACCGCGGACGTGTTCAGTGCGACGTGTGACATGGGGCCAGGCACCTACACGTCGATGACGCAGGTGGCCGCCGACGCGCTCGGTATGCCGTTGCAGCGGGTGCGGTTCTCCTTGGGTGACAGCGCCTTCCCCAAGGCTCCGTCGCACTCCGGCTCGAGAACGATGGCCAGCGTCGGCTCGGCGGTCTTCGTCGCATCGAACTCATTGCGGGACAGGCTGATCCGTACCGCGGTCGTCGACCCCGCGTCGCCGGTACACGGCGCGGCACCGCAGAACGTCATGGTGGCTGACGGCCGCATGTATCGGACGGATGACCCCACACGGGCCGAGGGCTATCAGGATCTGCTGCGCCGGCGGGGCTGGCCCAGCCTGGACACCCAGCAGACCTGGACACCCGACGATGCGGACAAACACTTCTCGATGTACGCCTACGGTGCGGTCTTCGCCGAGGTCGGTGTCGACGAATCGCTTGGGCGCGTGCGGATCCGGCGGGTCTTCGGATGCTACGACGCCGGGCGGATCATCAACCCGCGCCTCGCGCACAGCCAGGCGATCGGCGCAATGGTGATGGGCCTCGGAATGGCACTGCTGGAGGGGACACAGCTCGACTACCGCGACGGCCGAGTCGTCAATGGCAACATGTCCGATTACCTCGTGCCGGTCAACGCTGATGTACCGGCGCTCGACGCCATGTTCCTGCCCGGCGAGGACACTGTCGCCGACCCCATCGGCGTCAAAGGCCTCGGCGAACTGGTCATCGTCGCCGTGCCGCCGGCCATCGCCAACGCGGTCTTCAACGCGACCGGCAAGCGCGTCACCGACCTGCCCATCACGCTGGACAAGCTGCTGTAGTCCACGCGACGTGCTACCCCGTCGGGCGAAAGTTCGGGCGATCAGTCCCTGAGTCCGAGCGGTCCCGCCAATTCGGTCAGTGTCGGCAGCAGTTTGTCCGGCCCGCCCAACACCTGGATCAACACCGTGTCGGCGCCCGCATCCAGATGCTCGTTGAGCCGGCTGGCGATGTCATCGGCGCTGCCGTGCGCAACGACGGCGTCAATGAGCTTGTCGCTGCCGGGCTTTGCGATGTCCTGGTCAGTGAAACCGAGCCGCTTCCAGTTGTTCAGGTAGTTGCTCAGGTTGAGGTAAAAGTCGACGGTCTTGCGACCGATCGCGCGAGCTTCCTCCTTGTCGGTGGTCAGCACCACCTTGTGCTCGGGCGCCAAATACACCGTCGGGCCGATCCATTCGCGTGCCTGCGCGGTGTGCTCCGGGGTCGTGAGGTAGGGATGCGAGCCAGCACTGCGCTGTGCCGCCAGCTCATGCACCTTCTTGCCGAGCGCGGCTATGACGCGGCGGCTGGTCGGCGCTTTGTTCTCATCAAGCACATCGAGGTACTCGACCAACGCCTCATAGGGCTTGCGGTACTCCTGCGTGTGTTCGGGATGGCCGACCCCGACGCCGAGCAGGAACCGGCCCGGAAACGCCTTCTCGATGCGGTGATATGAGTCCGCGACTTCGTTCGCGTCTGCCGACCAGATGTTGACTATGCCGGTGGCCACCTGCAGTGAATCCGTCTGTTCGAGGATCGGCTCGACGAACGACAGATCCGCCGCAGGCGATCCGCCAACCCACAACGAACCGTATCCGAGGTTCTCGATTTCGGCGGCCTGCTCCGGCCCCGGCGATCCGAAGGTCCACACACCTACGCGGCCAAGGTCGGGCTTGAGTTCAGTCATTGATAAATCCCCTTCGGTCAGACGTTCACCGCAGGCCGAGCGGGCCGGCCAGTTCGGCAAGAGCAGGCACCAACTTGTCGGGCGACGTCAGTACCTGCACCGGCACGTGATCGGCTCCCGCGTCGAGGTGCTCCTTCAGTCGCGCCGCGATCGCGTCCACTGTGCCGTAGGCGACGACGGCGTCCACCAGACGGTCACTACCCGGTTTTGCGATCTCCTCATCACTGAAGCCGAGACGCTTCCAGCTGTTGAGATAATTCGTCAGGTTGAGGTAAATCTCGAGCGCCTTACGGCCGACCGCCCGGGCCTTCTCCGCGTCCGTCGTCAGCACGACCTTGTGCTCGGGTGCGATGAATGCGTCCGGGCCGATGAGCTCCCGCGCCTGGGCCGTGTGCTCGGGCGTCGTCAGATACGGATGCGGGCCCGCGGCGCGGCGGGCGGACAGCTTGAGCACCTGCGGGCCGAGCGCCGCGACCACGCGGCGGTTCTTCGGGACGCCGTACTCGTCGAGCTTGTCGAGGTATTCGTTGAGCGCGTCGATGGGCTTGCGGTACTCGTGCCCCGCCTCGGGGTGGCCGACGCCGATGCCGAGCAGGAAGCGACCGGGGTAGGCCTTGTCGATGCGGTGGAAGGACTCGGAGACAGGGCCGGCGTCCGCGGTCCAGATGTTGACGATGCCGGTGGCGACCTGAAGCGTGGTCGTCTTCTCGAGAATCGGTTCGACCCAATCCAACTCGGCAGGCGGTGAACCGCCTACCCACACGGCGCCGTACCCCAGCGCCTCGATGTCCTTCGCTTGTTCCGGGGTTACCCCGCGTCCGAAGGATCCGAATCGGCCGAGGTCTGGTTTCGCATCAGTCATGGTTCGGTCAACCTCGGCCGCGGTTGCACCTATTCCAGTCCGGCCGGAAGCTCCGTCGGTATCGGCAGTTCTGCGGGCGTCGACAGCTCTGGGGCTGGCGCCTGCAGCGGCAGCAGGACGATGAACCGGGTGTTGCCGGGCTTGGACACCACCCGCAGATCGCCGTGGTGCTTCTCGACCACGATTCGGCGGGCCAGATCCAGCCCCAGCCCAGTGCCCTCGCCGAACGGTTTAGTGGTGAAGAACGGGTTGAAGATATTGCCGACGATGTCGTCGGGGATGCCAGGTCCGTCGTCGCCGATCTCGACGCGAATCATGTCTTCGTTCTCGCGCTTCGTGCGCAACGTCAGCGTGCCGTGGCCGTCCATGGCCTGGATTGCGTTATCGATGATGTTGGTCCAGACCTGGTTTAGATCGCCTGGGTAGCACAGCAATTCGGGCAGCGACATGTCGAGGTCTTTCACCACCTTGATCGGGCCGTCCTTACCGATCTTGTCGCCGAACATCATCAGCGTGCTCTTCAACAACTCGTGGACGTCGGCGGACTGGTATGGCGCCCTGTCCATTTGCGAGTACTGCTTGGCCCCGGCCAACAATGCCGAGATGCGCTTGCTGGCCTCACCGATCTGGTTCATCATCAGCTCGGCGTCGATGGTGTACCTCATCCAGCCGATGGCACTCTGTAGCAGATTCGACGAGCGGGCGACGTCGTCGACTGTCGCCGAGATCCGTTCCAGCCAGTCGGTGTCCAGACCGGCCTCGACAAACGTCGAGGCAAAGTCCCAGGCGTTCGTGATCCCGTGGTCTTCGAGCCACTCGCCGACCTCGTCTTCCCGGTCTGCGGTCTCGAGCGCAGTCAATTCCTGGTTCTTGGACTTTGCCACTTGTTCGGAGACTTGGTCCTGGATGGTGACCAGTGCGCGTAGCGCTTCGGGACTGAACTTCCCGTCGGCGAGCATGGCCAGCTTGTGGCGCATCTTGCCGCCGTTCTCATGCAGATCTGCGACCGCCCGGGCGGTGGCCGCGGCCGGGTTGTTCAGCTGGTGGGTGAGGCCAGCCGTTATCGTTCCCAGCGCCAACAGCTTCTCGCGTTGACCGATGATTTGACTCTGCCGCCGGCCGCCGACCATGTGGCCCTCGAGTAGATGGACCGCCATCGGAAACTGCGTTTTCATGAAGGTGGCGAACGCCCCGGCGTCGAGAACGAAGAACCGTGCCGGCGTGGTCACTCGCACCGACGCTTGATAGACCTGTTCCTCGCCGGGGATGTACGCCGACCAGGCGCCGCAGTACACACCGCGCTGCGAGGTGCGGTTTGTTTCGATGTCCACCCCGCCCGAGCGCTTGGACATCACAAGTTCCCCGTCGAGCAGCACGTAAAAGCATGTCGCGGGATCGCCCTCGACGTGGATCGGCCCTGGCTCGAACGACTGGATCTGGCCGTGCTCGCAAAGCATCGCCAGCTGCTCGTCGTTCAGCGCCTCGAACAGGAACAGCGTCCGCAGTTCGTCAGGCAGACATTTCTCACCCATCGCAGCTTCTCTCTACGCCTCCGCCAGATAGCGGTGTACCAACATCACTGCCATCGACCCTTCGCCGACGGCTGCGGCCACCCGTTTGGCGGATTCGGCACGCACATCACCTGCAACAAACACACCGGGCACACTTGTTTCCAAATGGTGCGGCGGACGGTCCAGATTCCAGCCGCTGACATCCTTCAGGTCTGGGCCGGACAGGATGAAACCGTGGTCGTCCTTGGCGACCACGTCGAGCCAATCGGTGCGTGGCTCGGCGCCGATGAAGCAGCACAGCCGGTCGCATTGCACTGTTTGCTTCTCGCCGCTCTGCTTGTCGAACAGCACGAGGCCGACGAGATGATCGTCCTCGCCGAGCGTGTCGACGACTTCGGTACAGGTGCGGACGGAGATGTTGTCGTTCTTCTCGATCTGCTGGATCAGGTAATAGGACATCGAGGCCTCGAGTGACGGCCCCCGCACGAGCAGCGTCACTGATTTCGCCGAGCGGGACATGAACATGGCCGCCTGTCCCGCCGAGTTCGCACCGCCCACGATGTAAACGTCCTCGCCCTCGCATTCCGAGGAATCGGAGACCGACGCGCCGTAGAACACCCCGCGACCGACATAGTTGCAGGCAGCATCGTCCGGGTCGTCCCAGCACCCGGTCACCTGCAGCTGGCGGTAGTCGACGCCGGTGGCGAGGATCACCGCCTGGGCGCCGATGCTGCTGCCGTCCTCGAATTCGATCGTGCGCGCCGTGCCGCTGTCCCCGGCATGCAGGCCGACCGCCTTGCGGGTGGTGATGACCTCGGCGCCGAAGCGCTCGGCCTGGCGGCGTGCCGACGTGGTCAGCTCGGCGCCGGAAACGCCGGTGGGGAAGCCGAGGTAGTTCTCGATCCGAGAGCTCCGACCCGCCTGCCCGCCTGTCGTGGTCTCCTCGATCAGCACGGTCTTGAGGCCCTCGGACGCGCCGTACACCGCTGCCGCGAGGCCGGCGGGTCCGCCGCCGATGACGGCAAGTTCGTACATCTCCAGCGAGGGGCTCGTGGACAAGCCCAGCATCGCGGCCAATTCGGTGTCGGTCGGCTCGACGAGCGTCTCGCCCTGCTCGGTGATGACGACCGGAAGCTGAAAGCCGTCGAGACCCGCCGCGTCCAACAGCTGCTTGCCCTTGGCCTCATCGGCCATGAACGAGCGGAAGGAGTGCTGGTTGCGGGCCAGGAACTGACGCACCTCCCAGGACCGCTCGTTCCAGCGGTGGCCGATCACCTTGGTGTGCGGAATGGCCCGGTCACCTGTGGCGTGCCATGCCTCGAGGAGCCCGTCGATCACCGGGTAGAGCTTCTCCTCCGGCGGGTCCCACGGCTTGAGCAGGTAATGATCCAGGTCAACGACGTTGATCGCGTCGATCGCGGCATGCGTGTCGGCGTATGCGGTCAGCAGCACGCGGCGGGCGAGGGGGTAGATGTCCATCGCCTCTTCGAGGAACTCGATGCCGCTCATCTGCGGCATCCGGTAGTCGGCGACGAACACCGCGACGGTGTCACCGCGCAGCTTGAGCTCGTTGAGCGTCTCCAGGGCGTCCTGGCCTGATTCGGCCCGCACGATGCGGTATCGCTCGCCATAGTGGCGGCGAAGGTCGCGGGCGACGGCGCGGGAGACCGCGGGGTCGTCGTCGACGGTCAGTATTACGGGTTTTCGGGGAGCAGAGACTGGTCCAGTCATCGGCTATAAGTATGCTCCCGTCGTCCAGCGGATTTCAGGCCAGGTTGGACGCGCTGGCCTGGCACTTCGGCGATTTTGGGGCGAGCCGCCGAACGGGTAGTATGGACCAACGGTGCGGTTTCCGCGCCGACTCTTGCGTGCCCCAGTTGTGGAATTTTCTAGCTACCGGCCCACGTTTTGTAGTCGGAGCGAATGCTGCGTCAGAATCAGAAGAAGTATCCGCCGCTCGAAGCGGCTGGCGCCAACGATTCAGAGGACACGGAGGATCTCCGAGAAATAATGGCCAAGAAAGACGGTGCCATCGAGGTCGAGGGTCGCGTGGTCGAGCCCCTGCCCAATGCGATGTTCCGCATTGAGCTGGAGAACGGACACAAGGTCCTTGCCCACATCAGCGGCAAGATGCGGCAGCACTACATCCGCATCCTGCCCGAGGACCGCGTCGTCGTGGAGCTGTCTCCCTACGACCTGTCCCGGGGCCGCATTGTTTATCGGTACAAGTAAGACGACAGAGACAGAAGGATCGACACAGCCGTGAAGGTGAACCCGAGCGTCAAGCCCATTTGCGATAAGTGCAGGGTGATCCGTCGGCATGGGCGGGTCATGGTGATCTGCTCCGATCCCCGCCACAAGCAGAGGCAAGGCTAGGTCAGGGCTTCCGCCAGCCTCCACAACTTAATGACGAAATCCCAGTACCACTGAGCGGATCCGCCGCTCGAACACGTCCGGCACGGAGGCCGGACCCCATCAGATGAGGGAACGGACTGGGACCAGACCTCCGCAAAAGAAGGAATGGCATACCCATGGCCCGACTAGTGGGCGTCGACCTCCCGCGCGATAAGCGCATGGAGATCGCGCTGACCTACATCTACGGCGTCGGCCGTACCCGCTCCCAGGAGATCCTGGAAGCCACCGGCATCGACCGGAACCTGCGCACCAAGGACCTGACCGACGATCAGGTGACCCACCTGCGCGACTACATCGAAGGCAACCTCAAGGTGGAGGGCGATCTCCGCCGCGAGGTGCAGGCCGACATCCGCCGCAAGATCGAGATCGGCTGCTACCAGGGCCTGCGGCACCGCCGTGGCCTGCCGGTGCGCGGCCAGCGGACAAAGACCAACGCGCGCACCCGCAAGGGTCCGAAGCGCACCATCGCCGGCAAGAAGAAGGCCAGGTAAGTAGATGCCACCAGCAAAGAAGGGCGCCGCCCCGAAGAAGGGTGCCGCCAAGACCCGCCGCAGGGAAAAGAAGAACGTCCCGCACGGCGCGGCGCACATCAAGAGCACGTTCAACAACACGATCGTCTCGATCACCGACCCACAGGGCAACGTCATCGCATGGGCGTCGTCGGGCCATGTCGGCTTCAAGGGCTCGCGTAAGTCGACCCCGTTCGCCGCACAGCTGGCCGCTGAGCACGCCGCCCGCAAGGCGCAGGAGCACGGCGTGAAGAAGGTCGATGTGTTCGTCAAGGGCCCGGGCTCGGGCCGTGAGACCGCCATTCGGTCGCTGCAGGCTGCCGGCCTCGAGGTCGGCGCGATCTCGGATGTCACGCCGCAGCCGCACAACGGCTGCCGTCCGCCGAAGCGGCGCCGGGTCTAGGAGGAGATTTCACAATGGCTCGTTACACCGGACCCGCGACCCGCAAGTCGCGCCGCCTCGGCGTCGACCTGGTCGGTGGTGATCAGTCGTTCGAGAAGCGCCCCTACCCGCCCGGCCAGCACGGTCGCGCGCGGATCAAGGAGAGCGAGTACCGCACTCAGCTGCAGGAGAAGCAGAAGGCCCGCTTCACCTACGGCGTGATGGAGAAGCAGTTCCGCCGCTACTACGAGGAGGCGGTGCGTCTGCCCGGCAAGACCGGTGACAACCTGCTGCGCATCCTGGAGAGCCGGCTGGACAACGTCGTGTACCGCGCCGGCCTGGCGCGCACCCGCCGGATGGCCCGTCAGCTGGTCAGCCACGGGCACTTCACCGTCAACGGTGTCAAGGTCGACATCCCGAGCTACCGGGTGTCGCAGTACGACATCATCGATATCAAGGCCAAGTCGCTGAACACGCTGCCCTTCGAGGTCGCCCGGGAGACCGCGGGCGACCGTCCGATCCCGGCCTGGCTGCAGGTGGTGGGCGAGAGTCAGCGCGTTCTCGTGCACCAGCTGCCCGAGCGGGCGCAGATCGACGTCCCGATCACCGAGCAGCTGATCGTCGAGCTCTACTCGAAGTAAGACTTCCCTGCCGTCCGGATGACGGTTGGGACACGCGGCATCAAATAGCGGGTGCCGTGAAGGAGGAAAGAAACACATGCTGATCTCTCAGCGACCGACTCTGTCCGAAGAGGTCAAGTCGGAGAATCGGTCCCAGTTCGTCATCGAGCCGCTGGAGCCCGGATTCGGTTACACCCTTGGCAATTCGCTTCGGCGCACACTGCTGTCGTCGATCCCCGGCGCTGCGGTCACCAGCATTCGCATCGACGGTGTGCTGCACGAGTTCACCACCGTCCCCGGCGTCAAGGAAGACGTCACCGACATCATCTTGAACCTCAAGGGTCTCGTCGTGTCCTCGGAGGAGGACGAGCCGGTCACCATGTACCTGCGCAAGCAGGGCCCCGGTGAGGTCACCGCGGGTGACATCGTCCCGCCTGCCGGCGTGACGGTGCACAACCCCGAGATGCACATCGCCACCCTCAACGACAAGGGCAAGCTCGAGGTCGAGCTCGTCGTCGAGCGCGGCCGCGGCTACGTGCCCGCCGTGCAGAACAAGGCGTCGGGTGCCGAAATCGGGCGTATCCCGGTCGATTCCATCTACTCGCCGGTGCTCAAGGTCACCTACAAGGTGGAGGCGACCCGTGTCGAGCAGCGCACCGACTTCGACAAGCTGATCCTCGACGTCGAGACCAAGAATTCGATCACCGCTCGTGACGCGCTGGCGTCGGCGGGCAAGACGCTGGTCGAATTGTTCGGTCTGGCACGCGAACTCAATGTCGAGGCCGAGGGCATCGAGATTGGGCCGTCGCCGGCCGAGGCCGACCACATCGCCTCGTTCGCGCTGCCGATCGACGACCTCGACCTCACGGTGCGGTCGTACAACTGCCTCAAGCGCGAGGGTGTGCACACGGTGGGCGAGCTCGTCGCCCGCACGGAGTCCGATCTGCTGGACATCCGCAACTTCGGCCAG
>Ga0105249_10005751_pt1 | contig 10726 bp, 8 predicted proteins | sample KBSS44metaG_FD_81522 | JGI IMG/M metagenome (GOLD analysis project Ga0105249, IMG submission 81522) | Switchgrass rhizosphere microbial communities from Kellogg Biological Station, Michigan, USA - KBS S4-4 metaG | ecosystem: Host-associated > Plants > Roots > Rhizosphere > Soil | place...
AGAAAATGCCGCGAACATCGTAAGGGAAATGGGTGTGAAAGATATGTCACCAACAGACCTGCAGAAATTCCTGGCAGGCAAATCCGTGGGCGTAACTCCTTATATAAATTCATTGGAAGATGGCGTGGAAGGATCTTCCAGCGTGAAAGACTTCGAAACTTTTTTGCAACTCGTATACCTGAATATGACGCAGCCACGAAAAGATCCGGCACTTTTCAAGGCTTACATCAGTGGACAAAAGGCATTTCTTCAAAACCTGAAGGCGAATCCCTTTGCTTATTTCTCCGACAGTCTTGCGCGCCTGGAATACCAGAACAATCCATGGACGGAAGATTTTCCAACCGCCGAGGATTTCGACAAGGTTAACCTGGATAGAAGCTTTGACATTTACAAAGAAATCTTCAGTAATGCATATGGTCTGCATTTCAGTTTTGTTGGAAACATAGATGTTGAAAAAGCAAAGCCGCTTTTGGAAACCTGGTTAGGTGGATTGCCGGCAAGTCCAAAGGAAAATAAATTCACAGACGTGGGCCTCCGGCCAGTGAAGGGAGTGGTGAATGTAGACATTTACAAGGGGCGCGACAGCAAGAGCCTGGTGAATATTGTCTTTTCCGGCGAAGCAGCTTATTCGCGCGAAGAAGCATTAAAGTTGCAGGTATTAATGGAGGTCCTGAACATCAAATTCACGGAACAGCTGCGCGAAGCTATGAGCCTGATCTATGGCGGGGGGATGAATGTAGGATTCAGCAAGCGCCCATATCCTAATTATGTTGTGCAAGCCAGTTTTCCCTGCGGGCCCGAAAATGTAGATAAGCTTACATCTGCATTTTTTGATATCATCAAATCAGCGCAGGAAAAAGGAATTGACCAAAAGGATCTCGACAAAGTGAAAGAGACTTTAAAGAAACAGAACGAAGACCAGATGAAGTCGAATGATCATTGGCTAAATACGCTTACCCGTTCGTGGATTGAAAGGGAAGATCCCCAATGGATCTATGACTATGCGAAGAAAGTACAGGCACTCACCACGAGCGATATACAGGAGGCGGCAAAAAAATATCTCAACCTGAATAATTATCTCAAGGGCGTGTTGTACCCCGAGAAAAATTAAATTTTCGAATTGTTAGATGGAAAACAAATTAATCAACCAGGTGGCCATTGTAACGGGTGCTGCCTCGGGCCTGGGTGCAGCCATAGCAAAAAAATTGTCGGATCATGGCGCGCGTGTTGCGCTTTGCGATCTCAACCAGGGTGCCGTAAGCATGTTAGCAGAGGAACTGATGGCGGGTTGCCGCCCTTATGCAGTTGACCTGACCGATGAAAATGCCGTAAAGAAGACAGTCGCACAGATTGAAGGTGATTTCGGTCGTATTGATATCCTGGTCAATAGTGCAGGCATCACGGGTGAAACAAACATCAAGAGCCATGAAGTGAACACGGATAATTTGAGAATAGTATTCGACATCAATTTTATGGGCAGTTATTATACCTCGAAAATGGCCCTTCCCATCATGTTGAAGAATAATTACGGTCGCATTTTACATATCGCCTCCATTGCGGGAAAAGAGGGCAATGCCGGTATGCTGGCCTATTCGGCCTCAAAGGCTGCAGTGATCGGCATGACCAAGGTGCAAGGAAAGGAATATGCGGAAACCGGCATTACGATCAATGCCCTGGCACCAGCCGTTATTCGCACCCCGCTGGTGGAGGCCATGCCGGAGGCCCAGGTAAAATACATGACCGATAAGATCCCCATGAAACGGTGCGGCACCCTGGAAGAAGTGGCGGAGATGGTGGCCTGGATTGTTTCGCCACAGTGCGCCTTTACTACTGGCTTTACCTTCGATTTATCGGGCGGCAGAGCCACCTACTAATCCCCTGTTTAGGGTAATTTGTCCGGGATATTGCAAATAGTGAACCTCAAATCTTTCATTTTTATTATATTAAGGTTATATTGTTTTGCAATCTTACGGAAATGCTGAACCGGCAAAAACTACTGCACTCGGTCATTACTCTTGTGGCCGTACTATGCCTCACAAGCAACAGCTTCTCCCAAAACACCATCATTCAAAACACCCATATCCGGGGTTTTATTGACGCCCTGGTGAACTACCAGAAGGGAAAAACCAGTTTTGGTTTTGGTGAGCAGGACCTTTTTATCACGTCTGAACTACACGACAGGATCTCTTTTTTGGGAGAAACCGTTTTCAAGTTCACGGCCGGCACGCCAACCGAATTTTCGGTAAGTATTGAACGCGTTGTAATTAAGTACAATTATTACGGCAACCACAATATTCTGTTGGGTAAGCACCACACACCCATCAATTATTGGAACGACACTTATCACCACGGTCGCGTATTCTTCCCAACCATCGAACGGCCATTGCTTTTTGCAGCTAATTTTATTCCGTTACATACCACCGGCGTTGATATGCAGGGTCAAAACCTGGGCAAACTGCGTTTTGGCTACGATTTGATGGTAGGAAACGGCATTGGCTCTGAAGAAATTTCCGATAACGACAATTATAAATCCGTCACCGCCGCCGTTCACATTAAGCCATTCGACAAACTGCGCATTGGCGCATCTTATTATAATGACATTATTTCTCCCGGTTCAGATCTGCATGGCAGAACAATTAATTGGAAAGTAAAGCAGCAATTGTTCACCGGTTCTATTGCTTATTTCGGACCCAAGTTTGAAGCGCTGGCTGAAGGAACCATGGCGCAGGATAAATCAGACACTACGGGCACACAGCACTCCACTGCCGCCTATATATATGGTGGGTACAAGATCACCGAAAAATGGGTCCCCTATTTCAGGCTCGACAATTTGCAGTATGGCGACGGAGAGATCTATTTTGTAAAAGACAATACCACTTCTATCGTTGGCGGTTTGCGTTACCAAATTAACTACCTGGCGGTGGTGAAATTCGAGTATCAGCACACCAATACGCAGCGAAATGGAAAATTCGACAAGTTCACCTTTCAATTTGCGATTGGGTTTTGAGCATGAAGAAAAGAACATCATACCTTCAACAATTCAAAACACCCCTGCTAATGGGGATGTTGGCTGGTTTGTTGTTCATGCAGGGTTTGGCTACAAGGGCGCAACCGGTGCAGCAGGACATTACGTTGACGGCTATCTGTAACAGCAGGGGCGCGCCGGCAGAAATGAAGATGTCGGAGTTGAAGTCGGTGCTCATGGGTGAAAAACAACGCTGGAGTGATGGCACCAAGGTGGTGATAGCCATGGTAAAATCCACTACTCCCCTGGGTGAAATCATCAGCAAAAGGATCTATTCCATGAGTGGAGATGGTGTGAGGGGTTTCTGGGCAGGGATTTCATTCGCCGGTAAATATGATCCGCCAAATGTTTTCAACACTGTAACCGAACTTGAAACTTTTGTAGCCCAAAACCCCGGCGCAATAGCGATAATTGACAAGCCAATTGGCAACGATGTGAGGGTGATTTCAATTGATGGTAAGAAGTCGTTCTAGCTGATTCCGACCCAGCCACCCTAACCGGGCCCCTCCCCGACATTTGACTAAACAAACAACAGCGGTTTAGGAAAGCCATATGCGCATTACTTTACAGACAAAAATTTGGTCGACAGTTCTTGTCATCGTACTCATTTTTGCATTTTTCATTCTTTATTATTTTCCAGCCCGGCAGGAGAATTACTTACTGAGAAATTACAATAATGAAGTGCAAAATGTTGCCAATATCGTTGCCGTTGGCGTGGAAATTGCAATAAAAGAGCAGAATTTCATGGGTATTAGGAGGGAGATGGAGATTGTAAAGAACGATTCCCGCCTTAGCTTTGTACAATTATTGGAAGAAGACACCCTTTGGAATGCTGCGAAAACCAAGTTCGTGATCAGGGATACGGTCATCAATACGTTTCCCGAAAATGCTGTTTTACCGACTAAGATTGAATCAGGGGATTCATTGATCGTGAAAAGAGCATCTCTCAATACAAGGCTAATCAATGGCACCGGCGCCATTTTATTGGGCTTCAAGACGAAAGAAATTCTTGAAACACAAAAACGTATCCGACTCATTTCATTTGTTGTCAGCGCTATCGTGATGTTCATTGCCATTCTGATAGGGCTATGGCTGGCCAGAAATATTTCCAAACCCGTGCTGGCGCTGCGGCAGGCCGCACACTGCGTTGGCGAAGGCGATTTGACCCAGCAGGTAAAAAACAATTCGGGAGACGAGATTGGTCAGCTTACCCGCGCCTTTAATTCCATGGTAATGGACCTGGCCCAAGCCAGGACGGCGTTGAGTGAGGCCAATAACAACCTCGCTTCAACCAACCAGGCGCTGAATATTTCTGTGGAAGAACTGAAATCGGCCCAGGAGCAATTGATTCAAGCTGAAAAAATGGCATCGCTGGGCCAGTTAACGGCCGGGGTTGCTCATGAAATCAATAATCCGATCAACTTTGTAAGTGCAAACGTGGACCCTTTGAAGCAAGATATGGCCGATATTATTGGTGTGCTTCGCCGGTATGAAGAAGTGGTAAAGGAAAAGAAACTGGAGGCGCTGTTTGTGGATGTACGGGCCTACCAAAAGGAAGCCGGTATTGAAATGAGCATTGAAGAAGTGAAGAATCTATTGAAAGGAATAGAAGATGGCGCGAGACGAACAGCAGAGATTGTGAAAGGCCTGCGGAACTTTTCGCGGATGGACCAAAACATTTTCAAGAAAGCCGACATCAATGAAGGCATTGATTCTACCCTAACGCTTTTACACAGTTCTTATAAGAACCGGGTTGAGATCGTGAGAGACTATGGCACATTGCCGGAAATTGAATGTTTCCCCGGTCAGTTAAACCAGGTGTTCCTGAATATTTTGTCCAACGCTGTTCAGGCCATACCCGAACAGGGTACCATTGTTATTAAAACCTGGGAGGCGGGCGATAAGGTTAAAATATCGTTCAAGGACAATGGCACTGGAATGTCGGACGAAGTAAGAAAGAAAATTTATGATCCCTTCTTCACCACCAAGGATGTGGGAAAAGGAAATGGATTGGGTATGTATATATCATATGGCATCGTAGAAAAACACCGGGGTAAGATTGAAGTATTTTCAACGCTTGGCAAAGGCACTGAATTTATTATCACCCTGCCCATTCAGCAATCTTTAACCGTTTGACCATGCAAATTGAAATGAAAGAAACCCTTAGCGAAACAATGGACGCGAGTAATCCACATATTCCCTCATCGCCAGACAGGAACAATTACAACATCCTGTATGTAGACGACGAGGTAAATAATTTGAATTCCTTCAGGGCTGCACTGCGCAGGTATTACAATGTATACACTGCTGAGAGCGGCGCCGAAGGCATTGAAATTCTTGCGAAGAATGATATCCACGTGGTGGTTACCGATCAGCGCATGCCCAATATGACGGGCGTGCAGTTTCTGCAGCACATACCGGGCGACCAGGATAATATCCGCATTATCCTTACCGGCTTCAGCGATATTGAATCCATCATTGAAGCCATCAATACAGGTAAGGTCTATCGTTATATTACGAAGCCCTGGGACAAAGATGAATTGAAAATTACCATCGATAACGCGGTGGAAACGGTGATGCTTAGGCGAAACAACAAACTGCTGATACAGAAACTGCAGTTGAACAATGAACAACTGGAAGAAAAAGTTCGCATCAGAACCATCGAAATCGAAAAACAAAAGGAATTGCTGGCTTCTGCCAAAAGCCAAAGCGATGCCCTGTTGCTGAATATTCTTCCGGACGAAATTGCCGACGAACTGAAACGCTTTGGCAGGGCCTATGCCAGGCGCCACGAAGAAGTGAGCGTATTGTTTGCCGACATCAAAGGATTTACCGCCATCGCAGAATCGCTGACGCCTGAGAAACTGGTAACCCAACTGGATGAGGTATTTCGGGCCTTTGACAACATCGTAGAAAAATACGGACTGGAAAAAATCAAAACCATCGGCGACGCCTATATGTGTGCCGCCGGGTTGCCCAATGCCGATGCTGAAAATGCAGTGAATGCTGTAAAAACCGCGCGCGATATGCAGGAATTTATTAAAGGATTTGGCTGGGCCAGCAAGATCCAGAATTTACCTGTTTTTGAAATGCGCATTGGTATCCATACAGGGCCGCTGGTTGCCGGCGTGGTGGGCAGTCGCAAATTTGCCTACGATATTTGGGGAGACACCGTGAACCTGGCTTCACAAATGGAACAACGCAGCGAACCGGGCAAGATCAATATTTCCGGCAGCACTTACAACCTCATCCAGGGCGTATTCGTATGCACCTACCGTGGTAAAATTGAAGCGAAGAGCAAGGGTGAAGTGGATATGTATTTTGTGGAATAATTACTGCAGCCTGGCGTGATCGATAAAAACGTCCTGCACTTGTCGGGAGTCATCTATCATTTTATAAAACTCTTCCAGGTAGTTGATCATTTCGGTCTTGTTTTGTTTGCTTAGCGGACCGCACTCATTGATGATGGCATATATTTTATCCTTGTTCTCCCGGAAAGATTGAAACACGACGTCCAACTCGGCCATATTGCGCGGGAATCCGCGGTAGTTTCTCTCCCTTACCGATTCCATCCCAAGATCGGGCGCCGGTACCGCATACATTGCATTCACCAAACCAGCATAGTCAAAATCATAAGGCACTGCTATGGGGCGCAGTAGGGTGTCCTTCTTCAATTTAATTAATCGGATGTTGTGGTTGTAAGGCACTGACCAATCCGTGTTGCCGATCATGTATTGGAAAAGCGATACCAATGTCATTTGTTTTCGATCGGTGCTTTCGGTTTTGAATCGTTGGTCATCTTTAAGTTCCTTGCAACGATTGCGTTTTGCCATCGCGTCGGCATCTTCAATCAGGAATGCAAACTGGTCAAGGGTTTTCTTCTTCTTTAAACTATCTACCAGGTGTAACCGCATTAATCGCACGCGAAAACTTTTGTCGGTAAGCAGGTTGTAAATTTTATATACTATAAATTCTTTCAGCACCAGCTGATCGTAATAGTCTGCCGGCTTGCAGGTGCAAACCAGTTTGAGCGAGTGCAGCGGCGATAATCTTCCGGGGGTATTACCCCTGAAATACAATTTGAGTGAAGGGATATAACAATTCTCTTTCCGGTATTCCCCGCGGGACGACAATCGTATGGGTTCGTTGTAGGGAGGTTGTGTGCCGTCGGTGAATTCAATTCTGCCGTCGATCACTTCGGCCTTCATCTTGTTGTTTACAATTTTGGCCTGGTTGGCCACAAGCGTTACGTCCAGCACCGATGTATCGGTAAAAAATCGAATGCTGTCGATTCGCGATTGTGCACAAACTTTATCGCCTGCATACAGCAAGCCAAGAAGCAGCCATACCCGAAATGCACGCATATATATATTGTATTTTGATCTGGGGCGGGGTACTGGATACCTGCCTTCGCTACGCTTCGGCAGGCGAGCTAGATACTAGATCTACAACCACAAACTACAAACCACAAACTACAAACCACAAACTTTCTAAGGAGCCACATCTGTAATCACATGTCCCACGCTACCACTGGGCATCTGGATATGTAACAATGCGCAGATGGTTGGCGCGATGTCTGTCATATAGGTTTCGCGGTTGGTTTTACCGGGTTTTACATTCCATCCATACCAAAGCAAAGGAATATGATCGTCGTATGGATTCCATGCGCCATGCGTGGTGCCTCCATTCTGATAACCTTCAATAAAATTCGGAAGGAGCATTACGAGGATGTCACCGCTGCGGGAAGGATAATAGCCATTCGCCACCATTTCTTTCTGTTTGGCATTGATCGCAACGGATCCCAACCTATCGATCCTTAAGGCGCGGGAAACAGTGCTTTGGGATTCCAGGTAATTCACAATCCAGTCTTTGATCTGGTTATCATCTAATTTCGGATTGGAGCGTATCGCAGTGCGGTCCAGGAAAACCTGGTAATTGATGAATCCAATTACTAATTTATCTGCACCGAATTTTTCTTTTAGTCCCTTGTTCAGGTCCGATTCTAACTTACCATACACCAATGAGCCCGCAGGAATTTTATGCTCGAGCAGAAATCCGGGCGCATGGGCTGCGCCATGGTCGGCCGATAAAAATGCAAGCCACTGTCCTTTGCCTATTTTATCGTCGAGATAGTTGAACAAATCGCCAAGGTCTTTGTCCAGCCTGAGAAATCCGTCTTCGGCCTCCATCGAATTCGGGCCGAAAGTATGGCCGATGTAATCAGGAGAAGAGAAACTGACCGCCAGCAAGTCTGTCTCGCTTCCCATTCCCAATTTCTCGCCCTCAATGGCGGCTTTGGCCATTTCCATTGTCAGGGTACTGCCATACGGCGTTGCGGGCAACACGCCGTAATTCTTTCCAATAAATTGTTTCAGGTTATAAGGAAACCCTTTTTCGTCGCCGAACAATTTATTTTCCCAGGACACCTGGTCAGCACTACTTTGTATGTAGGTGTTGGCCGGATATAATGTGTTCCAGTCTTGCGCATAATATTTGTCTACCAGTTTTTTTGCATTCACTTCCTTCACCCAATTGGGCAGGTCGTTCATATAATAGGTAGAAGTCACCCAGTTGCCAGTCCGGCCATCGTACCAATAAGCCGCGTTGGCGCTATGGCCGGCGGGCAGTATTCCACCACGGTCTTTCAAAGCGATACCCACTACCTTGCTGCGGAAATTACTGGCCAGGCGCAATTCATCGCCAATGGTGGTAACCAGTAAATTCCTGGGACTCATCTTGCCCACTTCCACTGTTGTGGCACCCACCGTTCTTACTGAGCTATCGTCGGTGCAGTATACATTTCGTGCCTGGTTATAGTCCCACCAGTTGTTACCGGCGATGCCGGTGATGGCTGGCACGGAACCAGTGTAGATGCCGCTGTGTCCACAGGCGGTGATGGTTGGGATATAAGGAATGAAAGTATTTTCGCAGGAGAAACCCTGGGTAATCAAACGCCTGAAACCTCCTTTGGATGCATACCTGTTATAATACCGGTACAAATAGTCCCAGCGCATCTGGTCTATCACGATGCCTACCACCAGTTTGGGTCGGGAAATTTTTTCTTCGGGTATGGGTGATTCTGGTTGCGCGAGGGCGCCGGCAAATGAGCATAAAGCGATGGTGATCCATAGTCCAAAAGCGATTTGTTTCATTATGACGGGATGTTTCAACAAATATAAAGGATTTGGCAACCCGGTAAATGCGGGTTGTTAAAGCCGTACGTTCCGCCAGCGCCCCTACCCGAATGGCTAGCCGCCCGCTCTTTGGCATTCGAATGTTTTGTCAATAAATGCTATATTTCAGACGAATTTTCCAGCCGTGCTGAACTTTCAAATTATGACCAATGCATTATGACGAAAAGTTGAAGCAGATTTCTGACTATGTCAGTCTGTTTTTTATACAGCATCACGACCCCCGGCTGTTTTATCACAATATTGAGCACACGCGGGATATGGCCGATAAGGCCGCGCAAATTGCCGCGCACTATGGATTGGATGAACACGACCGGTTTGTTATTGCCGCCTCAGCCTGGTTTCATGATGTAGGATACCTGCTTGTAGAACCGCAGGTGCATGAATTGAAGAGTGCGGAAGTTGCCGAAGCCTGGCTCAAACAGGCAGGCATACGCGAAGAAGATATTTTGACCATCACCCAATGTATTCTGAGCACCAAGATGCCCCAAAGGCCCGGCACCCAGCTGGAAAAAATCATTTGCGACGCCGACCTTTACCATTTGGGAAAGGAAGATTTCTGGGAAAGAAGCAAGTTGCTTCGTAAAGAAATGGAAGCGCTTACAAAAAAAGACATCAGTGGTGCGGACTGGCGTATAAATACCATTGCACTGATGGAATCACACCACTATCACACAGACTACTGCGTTGAGCTGTTGAACGCCTGCAAAGCCAGGAACCTCGAAGAATTAAAAAAGAGGCACGAACAGAAAGCCCAGGAAAAAGCGCAGGAACAAATTGCCAAAACAGAATCCGCTACTGTCGTTCCTTTTAATATGGAAGGCGGCCCGCGCAGCGAGCAAGCCGTACAAAAAGTAAAGAAACCGAAAAACAAGAAGGGAAAAAACCAACCCGAGCGCGGGGTGGAAACCATGTTCCGCATCACCGCTGCCAATCAGCAACGCCTTAGCAACCAGGCCGACAACAAGGCCCACATTATGATTTCGGTGAATTCCATTATTATATCCGTGGCGCTGGCGCTGATCGTTCGCAAGCTGGATGAAAACCGCAATCTCACCATCCCCACCCTTATCCTACTTGTAATGAATACCATTACCATTATCTATTCAGTATTGGCAACCCGTCCCAAAGTGCCGACCGGCGGAGTAAGTGGCATGGTAACGCGTGAAGAGATCGACAACCAGAAAGGCAACCTGCTGTTTTTCGGAGATTTTTTCAAAATGGATTTTGAGGATTACAAATATGGCATGGCGAAAATGATGGAGAACAGGGACTACCTGTATGGCACCATGGTTCGGGATGTTTACCTGCACGGAAAAGTATTGGCCAAAAAATTCCGGCTGCTTCAAATATCTTATACCATCTTCATGTATGGTTTGGCGCTTTCTATTGTAGCCTATGCCATTAGTATTATATACACCAATATTTGAAAACATTCGCAACTTCTACCCGTGTGCTGATCCTGGGGATCTGGCTGGCCCTGGTGAATTTTCAGTACTGCCAATCGAAA
>Ga0105249_10005756_pt1 | contig 10722 bp, 12 predicted proteins | sample KBSS44metaG_FD_81522 | JGI IMG/M metagenome (GOLD analysis project Ga0105249, IMG submission 81522) | Switchgrass rhizosphere microbial communities from Kellogg Biological Station, Michigan, USA - KBS S4-4 metaG | ecosystem: Host-associated > Plants > Roots > Rhizosphere > Soil | place...
AACGCCCGACGGTGCCAGGTGATGTCCTGCGCAGGGCATTCGCGCTAGACTTCGCCGCATGTCCTCGCGCGGCGTCGGCATCCGCCGGCCGGATTGGCTCGTATTCGGGGCCGTCCTGGCGCTCGGGCTGCTCGCGCCCGAGGCCGCGTCGGCCCAGACGCCGAAAGTGGCGCCCATCCGCGTGAGCTATCAGCCTGCCACCTACTGGTCCCTGCCCTTCCTGGTGGCAACCGAGCAGGGGTTCTGGGCGCAGGAGGGCCTCAAGCCCGAGCTGTTGCCCTTCCCATCCGGCGCACCGCAGATCGACGCCGGGGCGCAGGAGGCCTGGGACGTGGGCGGCATGGGCTCGGTCCCCGCGGTGCTGGGCGCCTCGCGCTACGGCCTGCTCACCATCGGCATCACCAATGACGAGTCGATGGCCAACGCGGTGATGGTGCGGGGCGATGCGGCGGCGACGTGGCTCAAGCGGCCGGCGCGCGATCTGCGGCGCAAGACGGTACCTCTACGACACGCTGGCGCGCCAGGCGAAGACCTATCTCACCGACGAGTACATGAAGCTGGCAGCGGGGCCCGACAAGTAGCGCCGCTCGGGGATCAGTTGTCGATCACCTTGCGCATCGCGCGCAAGCCCGCCTCGGGCGACCGCAGGGGCGTCTCGAGCAACGCTTGGGCCTTGCCAATCAAGAGGCCGGCCTGGAGCGGACGCGGGGCCTTCTGGTCGAACGATGCCGTGTCCACCGCGGTGACGCCCGAACAATCGAGCTCGAACACCTTGCAGGCGATGAGAGCAAACGCGTAGCGGTCGAGAATGCCATCGCCGGCCAGGTGATAGACCCCCCGGGCATCGCGCTCGCACAGCTCGACGGTGGCCTGGGCGAGATCGACGTTGTAGGTCGGGCTCGACACCTGGTCGGAGGCGACGCGCATGGGCTGGCCCCTCCGGCAATGGCGGATGAGCTGGTAGACGAAGTTCTTCGCCTGGCGGTCGGGACCGTAGACCACGGTGGTGCGGATCGCCAGCGCGCGCGGCACCTCGGCCAGCACGGCGCGCTCGCCTTCCCACTTGCTCCGGCCGTATGCGGAGAGCGGGTTCGCTGGGTCGTCTTCGGCATACGGACCGCTCCCGCCGTCGAACACGTACTCCGTCGAGTAGAAGACGAAGCCCGCGCCGGCGTCTCGTGCGGCGCGCGCGGCGGCTAGGGCGCCGTCGCGGTTGATCGCAAAGGCTTCGTCGGGATGCTCCTCGCAGCGGTCCACGTGGGTGAGCCCGGCGGGGCAGAGCACCCAGTCGGGCCGCGCGGCCGCGACGGCGCGACCGACAGCGTCGTGATCGGTGATGTCCAGATGCGCCAGGTCCCCGGTCGGGTGATGGCCGTAGGTGCCGATGGCGTCGTGCCCTCGCTCGGCAAGCGCGCGGAGCAGCGCCGCGCCCACCTGGCCGGAGGCGCCGATCACGAGCGCGCGCATCAGGTGATGGTCTCCATGAAATGTGGACGATACCGGACCCGGCCGCCCAGAGCAACCGGGCCGACGGCTTGCCCGCAAAGCGGCGGCAGGTCTACACTCGGCTCGCTATGAGACGCGGGGGGATTCTGAGCTGGCTCGCAAGGGGGGTCGTCGTCCGACTCGTGGCGGCGGCGATGCTGCTCTCGCTCGCCGCCGCCGGGCCCGCGCGGGCGGGGAGAGAAACGATCTCGATCGCGGTCACCGAGCCGCAGCCCGCCACGATCACCGGCGATCTCTATACGCCGAGCGGCAAGGGCCCCTATCCCGCCGTCGTCCTGTTCCATGGCTGCGGCGGCGTTTCGCCGAACGTGCCCGCGTGGGCGCAGTGGCTGCAATCCGAGGGCTACGCGGCGCTGGTCGTGAATAGCTTTCAGGGCCGGGGGCTCCGCAACCTGTGCGCGGACACGCGCCCGCTCACGCCGACGGTGCGCGCCGCCGACGTCTATGCCGCCGCGGCCAAGCTCCAGGCGATGGGCGTCGCCGACGGCGACCGAATCGCGGCCATGGGCTTCTCGCACGGGGGCAGCACGGTGCTCGGGGCGTGGCGCACCCAGTCGAAGCATCCGGACGTGAAGCTGCGCGCGCTGATCGCGCTCTATCCCGGCTGCGGCAGCCAGCGGCCTCCTCCGCCCGACGCGACACCGCTCCTCATCCTGGCCGGGGGCAAGGATGACTGGACTCCCGCCGAGAGCTGCCAGACGCTGGCGGACGCCTCGCGCGAGGCGGGGCGCCCGGTCACGATCGTGGTCTATCCCGACGCGCGCCATCACTTCGACGGCGCGGATCTGAAGAGGCCGGTCTTCGTCTCGATCGCCAAGGGCGGCAAGGGGGCGACCGTCGAGTACAATCCCAAAGCTCACGAGGATTCGGAGAAGCAGGTGAAGCAGTTCCTCGCGGCGCAGCTTCGGCCATGACGGCGGCGAAGCCTCCCGTACTGCTGTGGCTGAACGAGGCGGGCGTGTATCGGGATGCCCTCGCCCACGCTGGGCTTCTCGACCGCGTGGACCTGCACACTTGCCGGGTCGGCGAGGAGCCGCCTCCGGATCTGCTCGCGCGGTGCGAGGGCATGCTGGCCTGGCGCGCCGCGCCGGGTGTGCTGGCACGCACGACGCGGCTTCGCTGGATTCAGGCGCTCACGGCAGGAGTCGAGGGCTGGCTCGCCTTGCCCGACCTGCCCGCCCACGTCGCGCTCACCGGCGCGCGCGGGACGCATCGCATCGCGATGCCGGAGAACATCCTGGGCGCGCTCTTTCATCTCACCAAGCCCTATGCGGCGGCCGCGCAGGATCAGCTTGAGCGGCGATGGACGCGGCGCCTGTCGGTGCCTCTCGCCGGCAAGACGCTGGGCATCATCGGCCTCGGGGCCATCGGCGTCGAGGTGGCGCGCAAGGCAGCGGCGCTCGAGATGTCCGTCATCGGCGTGCGCCGGGTGCCCGAGCCGGTGCCGCACGTCGATCGCGTCTACGGGCCGGCCGAGGCCGATCGCGTCCTGGCGGCGTCCGACTTCGTGCTGCTGCTCTTGCCGGTGACGCCCGAGACGCGCGGCTACATGAGCCGGGCGCGGCTCGCGCTGATGAAGCCGAGCGCGTATCTCCTCAACTTCGGCCGCGGCGAGCTGATCGTCGATGCCGACCTGATCGAGGCGGTGAAGGCGCGGACCATCGCGGGCGCGGTGCTCGACGTCTTCACCACAGAGCCCCTGCCCGCGGAGCACCCGTTCTGGGGGACGGAGGGCATCGCCGTCCTTCCGCATATCGGCGGCGGGCACCCCACGCGCGATCTGGTGGTCGCGGAGCTGTTCGTCGAGAACCTCTCGCGCTTCCTCGACGGGCGGCCGCTGCTCCACGCGGTGGATCGGACACGGGGGTATTGATGGCCTGCCGTGGCGGCGTGCCGGGAGAGCGCCGGTTGGCGGCGGAGGGGCGCCGGCCGCGGACCGCGCTGACTCGCCCCCCGATTCGGTGAGGACGAGGTGACGTCGGCGCCTTCGGCGACGCGCAGAAGCAATGGGTCCGCGGTCGGCGCCCCGCCGCCGCCCGGCGCCGCGAGCTGGTGCGTCCCCACGGCAGCCCATCTGTTCGCGGGGATCTTGGTTGTCCTGTCGCTCGTTCCTATTGCGTCCCATGCGATCGGTGGGGAGCGGTGGGAGGGGCTTCAGGGGGTGCAGCACGTGGCGGTGGACGTGACCGTGTCTCCGAATCATCCCGATCTCGGCGTCGAGGAGATGCGGCGGCGAGTCGAGGACGGGGTCCGGCGGGGTCAGCCGGCGCCGGTCGTTGAGACGCGGAGCGCCGAGCGGCTGCATCTCACGGTGGGGGTGCGCGCGTACTCGAGCTCGGAGCTTCGCGGCTTCTACCTGCCGCTCTCGCAGGCTTATGGCATCGGGCCGGTGCGACTCGTGCTCGAGCGGCCGGCGCAGCTCTCCGGGCTGGTGGCGCCGATCACGGTACAGGTATGGCAGGCGGAGCGGCAGGCAAAGAGCGTGTGGCGCAATTCGGCGGCGGAGATCCTCGAGCTGACCGACGAGGTGGTGGGCGCATTCCTCATGGACTATCGGCGGGCGCTCGGGAAATGAGCCGGAGCCTCGGCGCCTCGCTTCCGGAGGGCCTGCGCGACATGCTGTCGCAAGCGGACCTGGCCGCTCGGCTCGGGCGTGGGCTGCCGCTGCTCACCGTCGATAGCGACGGGCGCCCGCACCCGATGCTATGCACCTACGTGGAGATCCTGGCCATCAGCGCCGAGGCGCTGCGGGTCGTGGTGAGCGCGATGAGCGGGAGTGCCCGGAACCTGGCCGAACGGCGGGTGGCGACGCTGCTGATCGTCGAGCCCGAACGGGTCGTGTACGTGAAGTGCCGCGCGTCCGGCGCGCCGCTCATGGCGGGCGACCTCGCAAGGTTCACGCTGAAGGTCAAAGACGTGCTGGAGGACGACGCGCTCGCCTGGGAAGGCGGAGCACGGATCACCAGCGGCATCGTCTATGCCCCGGCGCCGTCACTCGACACACCGGAGATCCAGGCGGCACTCGGCCTCCTGCGGCAGGACGCCGGCTGACGGCCGAATCGCCCCCGCTCGAAGCCTGTCCTGGCTAGAGCGAGGAGAAGGGTCCAGCTGCGAGGCGGCGTCCGAAGGCCGCACGCGAGGCGTACTCTCTGTACGTTGAGCGTGCGGCCGAGGACGCCAACGAAGCAGATGGGCCCTTATCCTCGCTCTAGCCTAGAGGCGCTTGCGGAAGCCCAGCTCGTGGCTCTGGTCTATGTCGTCGATGTCGCGCTCGCCGATGCGCTCGAAGCCCATGCGGTCGTAGACCTGATGCGCGGTCTCGAGACGCACGTCGGACCAGGCGACGGCCTCGCGAAATCCGGCCTCGCGCGCCCGATCCAGGATGTGCTCCATCAGCGCGCGGCCGAGACCTCGGCCCCGGTATCGGGGCAAGAGGTAGAGTCGCTTGATCTCACAGGCGGCAGCGTCCTTCGGCACCAAGGCCACCGTGCCGACGACACGACCCTCGTCGGTCAGCACGGAGAACCAACCCCCGCGGTCGGCATAGTGGCGCGGGATGTCGAGCAGATCGGAATCGAAGTCCGAGGGATCGAAGCTCATGCCGTACTCCTCGAACACGCTACCGATGACATCGAGGACAGCCGCTGCGTGCGGTGGCGCGAACAGCTCGATCGCGGGCTTCGGGCTCGACATGGGCGCGAGTATACCGGGCGTCAGGCCACCGCCTGTCCCGCGGCGCGCATATACGTGACGCCGTGGTGGGTGAGGAGCTTGCCGTCGAGGCTGCGGCACTCCGCGACGCCATAGACCAGCCGCGAGCCCTGCTTCAGGATCACGGCGCGGCAGCGGAAGGCCTCGCGCCGGGCGGCACCGAGGAAGGCCGTGCTCATGTCCGCCGTCACCGACCTGTCGTCCGCGCCGAGGCGGGTCATGACCGCGAGCCACATGGCGACGTCCGCGGCCGCCATGAAGACCTGGCCGCTCACGCGCGCGCCCGGCCGCTCGAACATCTCCTGGAAGGGCACCTCGAGGGTGCACTCCCCATCCGCGATCGCGTGTAGCCGGAACCCGTACTGCCGCGTGAACGCGACCTCGGAGAGCAACGTGTGGAGCTCACCTTCCGTCACCGCCAGGTCCATGGCCCGTCCCCTTCCCGAGAGCTGATCACGCCTTCGCGAGGTACCGGCTCACCGCGTCCTCACAGGCCCGCGCGGCGCGCTCGAGGGTGAGCGCGCGCGCATCGAACGTGCGCTGCAGCGAGAGCCCGTCGACGAGGGCCAGGATGACGGCGCCCGCCTCCACCGGGTCCACGCGCCGGAACACGCCCTCCCGCGTCCCCAGCGCCACGGTGGCCCCGAGCGTCCGCCGCAACCGCTCGTAGAGCGCCGCGTTGATCCGCGACATCTCCTGGTCGTGCATCATCTCGCCCCAGAACTCGACGAAGACCACCCAGAACTCGCGGCTGTCCTCGGCCAGCCCCAGGCACCCGCGGATAACCGCGCGCAACCGCCCGCGCGAATCGCGCGCGCCCTCGGACAAGGCCGCCACCCGCCGGTCCAGATCGCCCATCACGACGTCGAGCGCCGCGATCAGGATCGCCCGCTTGCTCGCGAAGTAGTAGTGCAGGATCCCCTGGCTGACCGCGGCCTCCCGCGCGACCTTCTTCATCGTCAACCCCGCATACCCCTCGCACGCCAGGCACCGAATGGTGGCCTGCACGATCTGCTCCCGCCTCACCGGCCCCACCCCGACCTTCGGAGTCACGGCCAGATCCTCGCCGATCTAAATTGGTCAGTCAACCAATAAAAACGCGAAGTCCGGCAGGGAACAATAAAGGACATCCGGAGGGAGCGAGCTGGTCGGCCTAGCGCTCGAACGGCTCGAGATCGAAGCGCTCGAACCGGCGGAGCAGCTCGAACAGGACCCATTTACCTCGGGGCGTCGACGTCCTCGATGTGCTCACGACCCTTCAACACGAAGGTGTGCAGGAACCTTGCCCCTCTTCGTCGCCATGCGGCCCCCCCTGCAGCCCAGAGTGGGAACGCCACTACGGGTGATCGGTACGGCATCGGCGGTGGTCGGAGCACCCGGTCCCCAGCCCCCGCCGCGTCACCCGCCCGCCGCGCGCGTGGTGTGTTCGCGCGGAGTGCGCGCCTACCGCTGCGGCGGCGCCACCGGCTGGCGGCGCGGGCGCGCCGGCCCCGCCGGCCCGGCCTCGTACAGGCCGACGATGACGGAGACCTCGGTCGCCTGCCCCTCGCGCATCATCGAGAGCTTCACACTCTTGCCGACCGGCGTGCTCGAGATGATCCGCTGCAGGTCGCGCGGCTCGTTGACGCGGGCGCCGTCCACTCCCAGGATCACGTCATTGGCCTTGACACCGCCCTTGTCGGCGGGCTGCCCGGCCACGACCTGGCGGACCAGCACGCCACCGGGCTCCTTCAAGCGGTAGCGCGCCACGTCCTCGTCGGCGACCTCGGCGATGCTCACGCCGAGCCAGCCCCACTCGACCTTGCCCTTCTCGGCGAGCTGCGGCAGCAGCCCCTTCACCAGATTGATCGGGATGGCGAAGCCGATCGACCCGTTGCGGGCCGCCATGCTGTTGACGCCGATCACCTCGCCCGCCATGCTGACGAGCGGTCCGCCGGAATTGCCCGGATTGATCGCCGCATCGGTCTGGATGAAGTCGAAGCCCGGCGCCGCCACGTCGAGCGGGGCGCCCTTCCGGCTCACGATGCCGAAGGACACCGTCTGCTCGAGCCCGAAGGGATGCCCCAGCGCCAGCACCAGCTCACCGACGCGGAGGCGGTTCGAATCCCCGAGGTCGGCGACTGGCAGGCCCGTTGCCTCGATCTTGACCAGGGCCAGGTCCACCCGGTCGTCCTGGCCGACGAGGCGTCCTTCGAAGCGGCGGCCGTCGGAGAGCTTCACCTGGATGCGCTCGGCATCGCTCACGACGTGGGCATTCGTCACCAGATAGCCATCCTGACGGATGAGGAAGCCCGACCCCGAGGCGCGGCGCCCTTCCGGCGTGCCGCCCTCGCCCTCGGCCGGGCTCTCGATCGCGCGGCTGACGCGCACCTGCACCAAGAAGGGCTTGAGCCGCTCGGCGAGGTTGTGCAGGAAGTCATTGAGCCGCTGGATGTCGGCCGGGGGCGCCGCGTCCGCCTTCTCCTGCCAGAGACGCTCCGGCGACTGGGCGGGCGCCACGGAGACCGACGCGAGCAGAACGAGGACTGCCACTGCCGTGAGGACCCGCCACCGACGACCGCGCACCTGCATGACCACGCCTCCTCAGCTCGCACGGCCCCCTTCGTGGGAACCCGGGCTCGACCAGAGCGACAGTATACCGTGCGGCGCAAGCTCGACCTCCATCAGCGCCTCGAGGAGATCGCGCGGATCGGCGAGCGTCGGCAGGCAGAGGTCGCGCGCGCACAGCGTGAGCGCGGGGGCGCCCGTCCCCGTCCAGCGCACGATCACGGTCGGGCCGAGTGCGGCCACCGCGGCCCGCGCGAGCGCCCGCGTTCTCGGATCGCCGGGTTCTCCGTCGAGATCGGCTTCGGCGGGCCGGTCCGCGAGCCGCAGCGCGGCGAGGGCCAGGGCCGGCCCCGCGGGCGACAGCGCCGCCCGGCCCGCGAGCGCGGCGACCGTGCGCTCGGCATATCGCGCGTACTCCGCACGGCCGGTGTGGCCGGCGAGATCCGCGAGCGCCATCGCCATCTCGCCATTGCCGAGCAGCGGAAGCATCGGAGGAAGCGCGATCTCTCCCGCCGCGGACGCGGGCTCGGCGCGAAACGCGGACGCCGCCTCGTCCCAGAGCTGCTCGATCGCGAAAGCGGCGACCCGCTCGCCCCACTCGAGCGTCGCGCGATCTCCCGTCACTCGATACTCGGCGAGTGCGCCGGTGAGCCCGAGCGCGTGATCGCGCAGGAGCCCGCGCACACCGCCCGGCTCGTCGAGGCGATGCGGCAATGCGCCGGTCCCCGCGCCCGCGCGATACTCCGGCGAGAAACCGAGATCCTCCTGCGTCACGGCGAGCGCCAGCGAGGACGCCGCGATCATGGCCGCGCTCCCATCCGCGAAGCGACGGGTGTCGACCGCGGGTAGCGGTTCCGAGGGAGGCTCCGGCTGATCGGCCCGCATAGCGGCGGCTCCATCACAGGCCACCGGGCCATCTCCCGATGAGCGCGCATAGTATTCGGGATCGGCGGCGACGCTCGAGAACACGCGCCCCTCCGGATCGGCCAGCCGATGACGCGCGTGCGCGAGGACACCGCGCGCGGCCTCCAGGTAGCGCGGCTCGGGAAGCGCCGCGCCGGCCTCGAGCAAGAGGCGCGCGATCAGCGCCTGGTCGAGCGCCAGCTTCTCGGTATGCGCCCCGCTCCAGTCCGCCCCCGCGGCGTAGCGGAACACTCCCCCGTCGCGCGGATCGCCGAGGTGTGCGAGCACCGCGTCGATCGAGACGCGGACGATGTGCTCGAGCGCGGCCTCGCGCGTGCCCCGCCAGCGCCGCAGCAAGAGCGTGACCGCCTCGACCTCGGGCAGCTTCGGTGCCACGCCGAACCCGCCGTGCTCGCGATCCGCACGCTTGACCAGCCGCGTCACGACCGCGTCGACCAGATCGACCGGCGCCGCCCGCCCCGGCGTCCCGCGCTTCGCCGGCCGGCGCCCCGCGCGCCAGTCCGCCATCGCCCCATCCAGGAACCCGTGCAGCTCGGCCACCGTCAGAAACGTTGCGCCGCGGACGAACGCACCGTCCGCACCCAGCAGCGCGACGCTGGGCAACCCGCCGAGGTGATAGCGGCTGTACACGTCGGGCCGCGCGTCGGCATCGACCTTCACCGGCACGGCGACCCGTTCCACCAGCGCGGCGACGCCGGGATCGTCCCAGGTGTCCTCGTCCATCCGATAACACGCGTGGCACCATCGCGCCGTCAGCACCAGGAGCGCCGGCTTCCCCTCGCGCCGCGCCCGCTCGAAGGCACCTCCCCCCCACGCCTCCCAGCAGATCCCCACAACGTGCCGGACTAGGAGGAGCCTGTCGGAAAAACGGAGCTAGAGCGATGAGAAGGGTCCATATGCGAGGCGGCGCCCGAAGGCAGCACGCGAGGCGTAGTCTCTCTACGTTGAGCGTGCTGCCGAGGGCGCCAACGAAGCAGATGGGCCCTTATCATCGCTCTAGCGAGCTCTAGCGGGAGATCTCGCGCAGGAGGTGGCCCAGCTCGGGAATGATCAGCTTCGAGAGCGCCAGCCGGCACGCATTGGGCGACCCCGGCAGCGAGAACAGCGCCCGCCCGCGCACGACACCCGCCTGCGCGCGCGACATCATCGCCGCCGCGCCGATCTCCTCGTACGACAGCATGCGGAACAGTTCGCCGAAGCCGGTGAGCCGCTTGTCGAGCAGGGCCTCCACCGCCTCGAACGTCGAGTCCCGCGAGGTGACCCCCGTCCCGCCGGTCAGCACGAAGGCCTGCACCGCGGAGCTCTCGCAGCCCTCGCGGATCACCGCCGCGACCTGGGTGGGCTCGTCCTTCACGATGGCGTGGCCGACCACGCCGTGGCCCGCCGCGGTGAGCAGCTCGCGGATCAGCGCGCCGCTCGTGTCGGTCTCCGGCGTCTTCGAGTCCGAGATCGTCAGGACGAAGCAGCCGATCGCGCGCGGCGATGTCGCCTTGTGCTCCAGCGGGACGCTGTCCGGTCGCGGCGTGCTCACGATGCCTCCTCGAGATGGACGGCGCCGTCCTCCACCGTCACGGTGAACTGCGGGACCGACTCTCCGGGCACGGTCATGCACGTCCCCGAGCGCAGGTCGAACTCCCACCCGTGGAGCGGGCAGATGACGATGTCGCCCTCGACCATGCCGTCGCAGAGGCTGCCGCCCTGGTGCGGGCATGTATTGCCGATGGCGAAGACCTCGCCACCGCGGCGGAAGAGCGCCACGTCCACCCCGTCGACCGTCACCAGCGCCGTCTTCCCGGGCGGCAGATTCGCGAGGTCGATCGCCCACACGCGGGCCATGCGCCGGTCAGCTCCGCTCCGCCGCTCCGCGCACGGACGGCGCGCCGCCGTAGGCCTGGTCGAGCAGCTCGACGATGTGTAGCACCTCGACGACATCGCCCTTGGCGCGCAGTCCCTGGACGATCTGGATGATGCAGCCGGGATTCGAGGTCACCACCGCGTCCGCCTTCGTCGCCTCGATGTTCGCGATCTTGCGGG
>Ga0105249_10005757_pt1 | contig 10721 bp, 3 predicted proteins | sample KBSS44metaG_FD_81522 | JGI IMG/M metagenome (GOLD analysis project Ga0105249, IMG submission 81522) | Switchgrass rhizosphere microbial communities from Kellogg Biological Station, Michigan, USA - KBS S4-4 metaG | ecosystem: Host-associated > Plants > Roots > Rhizosphere > Soil | place...
GACTTCGTTTCGAAGTTTGATTTTCGATTCAGCGACACAAGCCTGGTTTATGTTCGTTACGCGCAAGGATCTCAAAACACTTTCGGCGATTCCGCAAACGGCGGACGACCGATCTTCCCGGACTCACCTAACTTCGTAGACACCATACGCACTCCGAAGAATCTTGCGGTTAACTGGCGCTGGTCCCCAACTCCCACGGTGACGAATGAGGCCATCTTCGGTATCAGCAAATACTTCTTTAGTTTCACCACGCCATTCCCCGATCCGAATCTTACGTTTGCGTTCATCAATGTCGCTACGCCGAATACAAACTTTTCTTTTAACGCACGAGGTGTGCGAACGCTCCAGTACATCGACAACCTGACTTTTGTGCGTGGGTCACACACGCTCAAGGGCGGAATTAACTTCAGATACAATCGCCACAACGACGATCGATCGAGCGTTGCCGGATCCGCAATCGAACCAATAGTGACATTCGGGCGCGACTCAGGCTTCACCGGCTTCAATCTTCCGTCCAGCGGAATCAACACCAACGATTTGACACGGCTGCAAAACACAATCGTTGATGAACTCGGCAAGCTCAACTCTGTCTCTCAAGCTTTTGTGTCGAATGGAAGCACTTTCGAACCTGCAGGCAGCCGGTGGCTGAATATCGCAACTTATCCCGAGCTGGACTTCTACTTCCAGGATAATTGGCGTTTGAGGTCCAACTTTGTTTTGGATTTAGGTCTACGGTGGGAAGGTAAGCTCACGCCACGAGTTGATGGCAGACCGATTCTAGTTCCGAATCAACCGGTTAAGCTCGGTGCTGCGCCGTCGAACACGTTGAAGTGGGTTGAAGGTGACGTGTTCCAGAGTTCCTGGAACAACTTACTTCCTTCAGTAGGCTTTGCTTGGGATCCATTTAAGACTGGAAAGACTTCCATCCGCGCAAACTATCGAATTGCTTCGGACAGAATTGCCACGTTCCTGTTTGGTTCGTCAATTTTCCAAAGCACGCCAGGCAACAACGTCGCAGTATCAAATTCGACGTTTGCACAAGCCGGGGGACTCTATCGCAACGTAGGACCGATTATCGCGGGCTTGATTCCATCCAGCACGCCCGATGCGTTGCGTCAGCCGCCGTCATTTAGTACCAACTCGATCAGTGCAATCGATCCGGATCTACGGTTTCCGCAGATTCACGAATGGTCGGTCAGCGTGCAGCGCGAAGTTTGGAACAACGTGCTTGAAGTTAATTACATAGGTAAACACGGTGTCCATTTGCTCGGCGGATACAATGTGAACCAGGCAAACATCTTTGCCAAGGTGCCAGGCGTGGCGGAAGCGGACTTCCTTGATGCTTTCAATCGAGTGAGGGCGAATTCGAGTTACAACAGCCCATACATCAATCTGATCATGACTGGTAATGCGGCAAATAACGGCGGTACCGCTCGTTTCCGCGCGCTCAACACAACCGCGTTGTCGAATGGCAGTGTGGGGACGCTTGCTTTGAACGTCTCCCAGCGAACCTGTCAGGCGGCGGAAGTCACCGCGGGAGTTTGCACCAACGCCCAGTTGAATCGCCGCTTACTCGACCTAAGTGGTTTCTCGTTCTTGTTGCAACCTTATCCCCAGTTTACGGGTGGGTTTAACGTGTTCGACAGTAACGACTATTCAAACTATAACGGCTTCCAGTTTATTTTCCGGCGCCGGATCACCGCTGGTCTTGGCTTCCAGTTTTCTTACACTCTGTCCGAATCCAAAGACAATCGTTCATGGGATCCGTCTCTGAGTACTGTCTCTACCGGTTCCGTCCAATCAGCTTCGAGCACGCCGTTTGACTTGCGGGATCGCAATTTGAATTACGCGTGGTCCGATTTTGATCGTCGACATGTGTTCCAGGGAACCTATACGTACGAATTGCCTTTCGGCAAAGGTGCACGCTTTGCCAGTAATGCGTCCGGCGTTATTAACCACATCATTGGTGGCTGGCAGTTTTCCGGAACGGTGCTTCGGATGTCGGGCAGGCCGTTTACGGTCTACTCTGGAATAAACACCCTGAGCAACGTCGTGCAATCAACCGCTGATTGTAACGGCTGTACAAGGAACGAGGGTCAGTTGGTTTTAGAGAGCGGCAGAAATTTCTGGTTCGATGCCGAATCGAGAGCGAAATTTCCGAGTGCTGGCCCTGCTCCGGGCTCAATTGGAAATACAGGTCGCAACTTCTTCTTGGCGCCGTACTATTTTCAATGGGATGCGTCGCTGTTGAAGAAAATCAAGTTTTCCGAACGCTGGAGTTTCGACTTCCGGATTGATGCGCGGAACGTGCTGAACAACCCGTCGTTCGACAACCCGACCGCTGTAATTACCAGTACCATCTTCGGCCGCATTAACGATAGCGTTACCAATAATGCGAGAAGGATTCAGTTGTCGGGCAAGCTTAACTTCTAACGAGACCTGAAACCTATGAAGGGTTGCTGTCGACTTGTTCTACTCGTCTATTTGATTGCGTCGGGAACCGGTATTGTTCGCACGGTTCAATCAAGGTACACAGCAACCCTTCAAAACTATGATCTCGTAATAACAAACGCGCGTATCGTCGACGGCAGCGGCAATCCCTGGTTTCGTGCTGACATTGCAATCAAGGACGGCCGTATCGCTCGCATCGGTCGTGTTGCTCCTTCGGAAGCGGTTCAAAAGTTCGATGCCAAGGGGCAGATCGTCGCACCCGGCTTTATCGACGTGCACACCCACGTCGAATCAATCTACAGCCAGCCAACCGCCGAGAACTTTGTTCGCATGGGTGTGACTTCGCTGGTCACCGGAAACTGTGGTGGCTCTGCGGCGAACGTTGGTGAGTTTCTCGATCGAATAAAAGAAACACCTCTTGCGGTAAACATCGGAACTCTGATTGGTCATGGCACGGTCAGACGGACGGTGGTCGGATTAGACGATCGCGCTCCGACGTCGGAAGAAATGCAAAAGATGGAAGCGATCGTAGAGCAGGGGATGAAGGACGGCGCAGTAGGTCTATCTACTGGTTTGATTTATGTTCCCGGAACGTATGCGAAGACCGACGAAATCGTCGCATTAGCTCGCGTGGTCGCTCGATACAACGGGCTCTACGCGACGCACATGCGAAACGAGGGCGACAAGGTTGCGGATGCCATTCGCGAAAGTATTCAGATCGGCGAACAGGCAGGCCTTCCCGTCGAGATTTCACATTTCAAGATCAGCAACAAAAAATTCTGGGGCCAAACTCCGCTGACGTTAGGCCTGGTTCGTGACGCACGCGCGCGTGGCTTAATGGTGACTGTCGATCAATATGCCTACACGGCGAGTTCAACTTCGTTGGACTCACGTTTACCAACCTGGTTGCGCGCTGGTGGATTGGAAGAAGCAAAGAAGCGCCTTGCGGATCAAGCAACGCGCGAACGTCTGATGAAAGAGATGCAGGACACTCTTAAGAAGAGCGGCTTCAAAGACTACACCTATGCTGTGGTCGCTTCGTATCGTCCTGATAGGTCCCTCAATGGAAAGTCAATTGCCGAGATCACCAAACAGGTCAAAGGAAAGAACGGTATCAAAGATCAGATCGAGCAGATCATTTCAATGTACGAAGCCGGTGGCGCTTCAATGATCTATCACAGCATGGGCGAGCCTGACGTGCAGCGCATCATGGAAGAGCCTTTCACGATGATCGCTTCCGATAGTGGCGCTCGGCAGATCGACGAAAGCGTCCCGCATCCGCGTGGTTACGGAAATAACGCTCGCGTGCTCGGACATTACGTGCGTGAGTTGAAGTTAATTAGTTTGGAAGACGCGATTAGAAAAATGACTTCGTTGCCGGCACAAACTTTTGGCTTTCGCGATCGTGGATTGATACGCGAGGGCTTTGCAGCTGACCTTGTCATCTTTGATGAGAACACGATCATCGATCGTGCCACCTTCGACAAGCCACATCAGTATCCAGCGGGTATTGCTTTTGTGTTCGTCAACGGCCAGTTGGTGATGGCTGATGACAAGATGACAAACGCTCGTCCCGGAGTCGCCTTACGGCGCACCACCTAGTTACGACGACAAAATTTTACTGAATCGCATTATCTCTATTCCACTAGAGCGCCCTCTGCATAAAGGAGAAAGTTATGTTGTCTCGAACTCGAAATCTCTCGCACTGGATCGTACTGCTGACTTGTTTTGGACTCTTCGCATGCTTCAACGTGTCGGTCAATGCGCAAACGGTGACTGGTACTGTTCAGGGCGTAGTCGCTGATTCGAAGGGAGCCGTTATCGCGGGCGCTGACGTTACAGTGCGGAACGTGGAGACCGGACAGTCGCGCAGCGTCAAGACAAACGCAGACGGATATTACGTCGCGACATTTCTCCCATTGGGTCGCTACAACGTGAGCGCCGCTGCCTCTAACTTCACCACGGTTACGCAGGAGAATATTGAGATTGCCCTGAATCAGACGCGCGACATCAACATTACCTTGAATCCGACTGGTGTTACTGAGGCCGTCGTGGTGACGGCAGATGCTGCGCCTATCAATACGAGCAACGCCGAAATCAAGGGTTCACTCAATTCTCGTGAGATTCTTGAAAAGCCAACCCTGAATCAGGGAAGTTTCTTGACACTTGCAGAAACCTTCACGGGCTTTCAGGAGAATCCAACGTCAGGACAGAACAATCCAACCGCTTCATCCGGATCTTCAATTAACTTCAACGGTACCGGCACTCGCGGAGCCACGTTCCAGATCAACGGCGTAAACAACGACGACTCCTCGGAGAATCAAAACCGGCAAGGCGCGTCGTTATCTACGATTAAAGAGTTCCAGGTAATCACCAACAACTTTACCGCGGAATTCGGACGCGGTTACGGAGCAGTTGTGCTGGTGCAGACAAAATCAGGAACAAACGATCTCCACGGTGATGTTTACTGGTATCACAACGACAGTGCCTTGAATGCCACCAACAATGTGTTCGCGCCCGGCGCCAGAAAAGGTGTCACCCGTCGTAATCAGTTTGGGTTTACATCAGGATTCCCGATCTTGAAGGACCACCTGTTCAGTTTTATCAGTCTTGACCATACTGAGAACTCCGGTGCGAATGCGTACAACCGTGATGTGTTCACGGTGGCCGAACGGAATCCGGCAAACTGGTTTCTACAAACACCAGCAAACAATACCCCGCAGAACAGGGCCTTCATCCAGGGCATCATCGATCGATTCGCCAATGCCGTTCCCAATGATCCAGCGGCGGGACCGCGAGTCTTTAGGGGGCAACAAGGATTCGATTTTCCCGCGCGCGATTATTCGGGTCGCTTGGATTGGAACCCAAGGTCAGCCGATAACGTCACCGCTCGTTGGCAGTACACTCGCCAACGTTTTGAAGCTGACGACATTATCATTGGGGAACGTGCAGACCAGAATCACAAACAACAAAATTTCGGTTCGACGTGGACACATCTTTTTACCGCTAAGACGGTGGGCGAGGCTCGTTATGGACTTGGATTGCGGACGACTCTTGTAAACATTGCTGCCGGCAACAACACGCCCATCCTTCGTTTCTTTAACCCGACTCCTATTACTAACGCATCAACGATTGGAAATGCAGGTAACTTCCCTATTCAGCGGTATCAAACAGACAATCAGTTTGATTACAACCTGACAACGCTAAAGGGAGACCACTATTTCAAAGCTGGTACTGACATTCGGCGCCAGCAGCTTGATGATCTTGCAGACAATTTCTCGCGCGGTTTTTACAACAGCACCACGGCGACTTGTAACGGCGTGAATTACCTAAACGGATTTAATCAGTTCATCAACGGTTGCACTCCGAATTTCCAGAAGGGTTATGGGCCATTCTTCCTCGAGAATCGCATCAACGAGTCGAACTTCTACGCGGAAGACAACTGGAAGATCCGTCCCAACCTGACGCTCAATCTAGGACTGCGCTACGAGTATGTGTCCGCTCCGAAAGAGGCGGCTGGTCGGATCAACTATGGCATTCAGGCTGACAAGGACAATTGGGAGCCGCGTTTTGGGTTCGCCTGGAGTCCGGAATTTGAAAATGACTTTTTGAAGAAGATGTTTGGCGGTGTGGGCGATTCGTCCATCCGCGGGGGCTACGGAACCTATCACGGCCGTATCTTTCAGTCTGTATTCTCGCAGGGGGGCGCAACAGTTAGATTCAATCCACCGAATGCGCTTTTCTTGAACGAGACAGTTACTAGCGCAAGGTTCAATCCCGTCAATCTCGCTGACCCAACGAATGGATTTGTTTTTGTGCCGGGCCCACAAACAGCACGACACACAGTGACGTTGATCGATCCAGGATTGGAAATGCCTTATACGCAGCAGTGGAATCTCAGTTTTGAAAGACAAATGCCTTTCTCTTCGTCGATCAGAATGAGTTACACCGGTAATCGAGGAATCGGGCTGCTGCGATATGCGCAAGATAATCTTCCTGTTCACGACCCGGTTAACGGTGTGCTCGTACCGAATCATCCGAACAATCCTGCGAATTTGAGAGGTCAGATCATCCGACTCGCCGCGAATTACGCATGTGCTGGAACAGCAGGAACAACCGCAATTCCTTTTACTGCTGAATGCCCTAACGTGGTTCCAATCGGCGAATTCGAATATAGCTTCCGTGTGCCGCGTACAAATGAACGCCGGCCAAATGGTTTGTACGGTACTAACCTGGCAGTGTCGAACGCCGCATGGAGTTATTACCATGGGATGCAGTTCGAATGGGTCAAGCGGCTCAGCAGCAACTTAAACTTTCAGGCAGCGTACACCTGGAGTAAAGCCATCGACACGACATCCGAAGCGACATTCGTGGGTACTGGTGATAGCAATCAGAATGGAAATGGCGCTCGAAATGCTCGTGGTCTTTCTCGCTTCCACACTCCGCATCGCTTCACGTTCTATGGGACTTACCGGCTGCCATTCTTTGCTAACGAACGTGGATTTTTGGGTCAAACGCTTGGCGGCTGGCAGTTCTCCGGAGTAGTGAAACTTGCGAAAGGCACGCCCTTCTCAGTTAATACGACAGCGCTCGATGTGAATTTCGATGGCTTCAGCGAGCCTCGACCCATACTGCTTGATCCATCGGTACTCGGAAACAGCGTAAATCACCCCGCAACTTCCCGCGACGCATTGCCAAGAGCCGCGTTCCGGACACTAACGGTTAATGACTTGAACGCAATAACTCTGGGTCGCAACACGTTCTTTCTCGATGGCGTGAAAAACGTTGACATGGGAATTATGAAAATCTTCCTGATGCCTTGGGAGGGACACAAAGTAACTTTAAGGGCTGACCTCTTCAATGCTTTCAATCACGTTCAGTACGGATTTCCAAGTCAGTCGCTTGCGAATACAAATTTTGGAGCAATCACTACCGCAGCAACGTTGTATGTCCCGCGTAATATTCAGGTGTCTCTGCGATATCAGTTCTAAGAAATAGTCTGGAAGGATACTGCGATCAAATGAGACGCGCGTTAAGAGTCTTGATTATCGGCCTCGTTTGGTCGCCTCAACTGCTTTCCTTTTCACGCGCCGAGAATCCGCAACAACCATCAACCACGGTGCCGGCTTCTCCCGTTACTGAGGTTCGCGCGCTCTGGGTCGTACGCACAACGTTGACCTCTCCGGAAAAGATTCGCGCGATGGTCAGTGCGGCTGCAGACAATGGCTTTAACACTTTGATCGTTCAAGTTCGGGGTCGTGGTGATGCGTATTACAAATCGAGTGTAGAACCACGCGCTATTGAACTGAAGGATCAGCCTGCTGAATTCGATCCTCTTTCGACAACGTTGCAAGAGGCACACAAGCGTGGGTTAAAAGTACACGCTTGGCTCAATACAAGCTTACTGGCGAATCTCGACTCCCTGCCAACCGATCCAAATCACGTTTACAACAAGCATCCTGAATGGTTGGCAGTTCCCAAAGCCGTCGCCGCTGAACTCTTCAAGATGTCTCCGGCTGATCCGTTATATCGGCAGAAGATTGTCGAGTGGTCTAAAGCTAACCGCGCAGAGCTGGAGGGTGTTTACACGGGACCCGCAAATTCAAAGGTGCGTGATCACATCTACAGAATCTGGATGGATGTTCTTACGCATTATCCGGTTGACGGAATTCACTTTGACTATGTCCGTCTTGCCAGTCCGGATTTTGATTACAGCAGAACATCGCTCAGGAAGTTTAACGAGTGGCTATTGCCGCAGTTGGATTCAGATCAACGGCAACAATTGAAGCAATCAACGAAAGACAACCCGCTTGCGTCGACCGAATTACACGCTGCCAGGTTCGCGGAATTTCAACGTGCCCAAATAACGGCGCTCGTCGAGCGGATTTATCACGCTGTGAAAAAGCGTAATGCAAAGGTGCTTGTGTCAGCGGCGGTGTTTGCTAACGACGAGAACGCTTACACGCGACGTTTCCAGGATTGGCGACGTTGGCTGCAAATGGGAATTCTCGACGTTGCGTGTCCGATGGCTTATTCCACTGACACGGCCGTATTCCAAAAGCAGATTGAAGTTGCCGCGACTACTGCACATGCCGCTAAGAGACAAGTCTGGGCTGGCATTGGTGCTTATCGAATCCCAGTCGAGTCGACAGTCGAGAAAATCGGGGTTGCGCGAACACTCAGAGCCGATGGCTTTATTCTTTTTTCTTACGACTTTACTGCGCGGCCAAGTGAATTAAATCCCGGCGGCGCCTACCTGCAACGCGTTAGGACAGGCATCGCTGGGACACCGCTTGTTAATGAAAACTAACCGGTGTATAAATGAAATCTAATCGCACACCACTAATCCGTCTTGGAAATTGCTCGAGAAATCATGAAAAGGATCTCCCAATGAAAAGTTACCCCTATCTGCGTGTCTCTCTGTTTGCTGTTGTTTTCTGCCTGCTTCTGCCAATCGTCGCGTTTTCGCAGGAAGAGACTACGGCGGCTATCAGCGGTCAAATTACCGACGGCACTGGCGCTGTTATCCAGAATGCGACGGTGGTTATGACCAATCTGGAAACGAAAATGGAGCGTAAGGCTCAGACAGGCGATGACGGTTCGTACGTCATCACTAATCTGCCTCCTGGTCCCTACACGCTCAAAGTTGAGGTGACAGGATTTAAGACCTACCTACAAACCGGGCTCGTCCTTAACGCCAAGGATAGACGACCGGTCAACATCACTTTGGAAGCTGGAACGATCGGTGAAATGGTGACGGTCACCAGTCAGGAAGCGGGCGTTCTGGATAGTCCAACGACTCAATCGCTCATCTCAAACGCACAGATAGTCGAATTGCCACTGAATAACCGAAACTTCATACGCCTGCTTGAGGCAGGTATTCCCGGCATCAGTTCTGACTTGTCGGATGAAACAGGTTTCGGACTGACGAGTGTCGCCAGCATTTCAATCAATGGCATGCGGCGCAACGCGGTCAACTATTTTGTGGACGGTGTTCAGAATACGGACGTAGGTTCTAACATTACCCTGCTTTCAACTCCGACGATCGACTCGATTCGCGAGTTCAAAGTATTGAGTTCGAACTTCACTGCGGAGATTGGCCGTTCAGGTGGAGGAGCTGTAACCATCGTTACTCGCGGTGGTTCGGATGATTTCCATGGAACCCTTTATGAGTTCGCGCGCAACGATAGATTTAACGCAAACGCCTACTTTAACAATCGACAGGGTCGACGAGCGGACGGTTCTTTGAACGCGCCAGTTCCAAAGCTTCGTTACAACAACTTCGGCGGCACGTTTAGTGGACCCGTCATGCTGCCACGTTTCGGTGAGGGCGGTAAGACTCATTGGAGTGGTCGCGGCAAAACATTCTTCTTCTTTTCTGAAGAAGTTCGTCGCATCACGCGTGGTCAACCGGATTCGAGCGGCTCAGTTCCGAGTCTAGCCGAGCGTGGATTCAATGGCACCAACTTTGATTTTTCGCGCACCCTCAATTTAGGACTACCGATATTCCGCACACCTGCCGGCGCCTTTGTTACCACTCCAGCGGGCAATACTCCGGTGATGGTGACTGATACGAACGGCAACTCAATTCAGGCACGGCAGAACATGATCTTCCGACCTTCTGATAATCGTGCCTACGTTGGGAATATCATTCCGCGTGCGGATGTTGATTTTCGGGCGATAGCTCTACTGGATGCTTATCCGCTGTCGAATAGCCCGACCAATCCAAACGGTTTTCTATTCAGTCTCGTCGGGGTGCTCAACACCAGACAGGAAACACTGCGCATCGACCATAACTTCAACCAGAATCACTCGTTGGCAGCGCGTTATACGCACGATTTGAGTGAAACTGTAGAGCCTCAAGGCTTGTTTTTTACCGCGGGTTTTCCAGGAATTCCGACGAGTGAGACGCGAGTGCCAGGACAGGTCTTCTCAACTTCTCTTACGAGTTTGTTCTCCCCGTCAGTCGTAAATGAAGCGACATTTAACGTCTCATCAAATCTGATCGGTTCGCAGAACGTTGGTCGAGTCAGAAGTAGAGATTACCCAGGTTCGGACCAAATCCGGGAGGTGTTCCCTGAGAACAACGAGGACATCATTCCGCGAATGAACACGCGCTTCACGTTGATCGGCGCTACTCAAGGATTCAATATTGCCTACAAGAATTACGTTGGTCGCGATATTGTCACCTGGACCCGCCATAACCACACATTCAAGATTGGGGGCGAGATCTCGTTCGAACAGAAGAACGAAAATGGCAGCAACAACAC
>Ga0105249_10005758_pt1 | contig 10720 bp, 11 predicted proteins | sample KBSS44metaG_FD_81522 | JGI IMG/M metagenome (GOLD analysis project Ga0105249, IMG submission 81522) | Switchgrass rhizosphere microbial communities from Kellogg Biological Station, Michigan, USA - KBS S4-4 metaG | ecosystem: Host-associated > Plants > Roots > Rhizosphere > Soil | place...
CGAGAAGACTCGAAAGCGCGCAGTCGTCGCGCCGCCGCCGCTGAACCGCGCGCGCCATTTGACGACGACGCCGTCGACCGGCGACACCGACGGGTACGACACCCCGCTGGGCGGGTCGGTCGCGGCGAAGATGCATGGCTGGCCCGCGAGACACACCCGCGTGGCGTTCCCCATCGGAAGGAAAGCGGGCCCGATCGTGGCCGCGCCCGCGGGCGCCGGCGGACCTAGGACAACCGCGAGCAGCACGGCCGCGCCTGTCCTGGCCCCCGGGACTACCCGGAGCCCTGTCCAGCACACGAGATCACCCTACGCCCCGTGCGCACAGCCGTGTTGAACGACATGTTTAGCCACACGTCTTAGTCAATTGTGTAAACTGTCTCCGCGATGGCCGTTCAGAAGGCCACCAGGGCGGACACCGAGGAGCGCTTTCTAGACGCGGCCGAGCGGCTGCTCGCGGAGTCGGGGCACGCTGGGATCACGACACGGCGGCTGGCTGAGGAGGCTGCGGCCAACCACGGCCTGGTGCACTACTACTTCGGCTCGATCGAGAATCTGCTCGCGCGCGTTCTCGAGCGCTTCACGGAACGGCTGATCGAGCGCCAGCGCCGGATGTACGCGAGCGACGAGCCGTTCATCGAGAAGTGGCGCACGGCGATGCGCTACCTCGAGGCTGACCGCGACTACCAGCGCATCTGGTACGAGCTCCAGGCGCTCGCGTGGAGCAGACCGGAGCTTCGCGAGCGGGTCGCTCACGTCAACGCCGAGTGGCGGGCCGTGCTTCGGGAGGCGTTCTCCGAGCCGCTGGAGCGCTACGGCCTGCCCATCCCGCTCGACGCGCTGGTGGCTCTGGTGGTGACGTTCAACGAGGGAATGATCCTCGAGCGCCTGTCGGGGATCGAAGCGGGCCACGCCGAGCTGCTCGAGTGGATCGACGCGTGGCTGGTCGACAAGGAGCGTGACAAGTGACCATCACCCACGGCACGGCCGCTGCCCCGGAGCAGACCCGCGCCCGCTATCCCAACGCCGACGGCTACGTCGTACGCGACGGAGTCCGCATCTTCTACGAGGTATACGGCGAGGGCCGGCCGACGATCCTGCTGATGCCGACGTGGTCGATCATCCACTCGCGCTTCTGGAAGATGCAGGTGCCGTACCTCGCGCGGCACTTCCGGGTGGTCGTCTTCGACGGCCGCGGCAACGGCAGATCCGATCGCCCGCCGCATCCGGAGGCATACGTCGAGGCCGAATATGCCGACGACGCGCTCGCGGTTCTCGATGCCACCGGCACCGAGCACGCGGTCGTCGTGTCGCTGTCCCGTGGAGCCGAACGTTCGCTGCTGCTCGCGGCGGAGCATCCCGAGCGCGTCGACGGGCTGGCCTTCATCGCCCCGGCGCTGCCGCTGGGGTCGTCGCTCCCTCGCGGGCGGGCGGCGCAGATGTTCGACGAGCCTCGCGGGAGCTATGAGGGCTGGGAGAAGTGGAACCGGCACTACTGGCTCGAGGACTACGAGGACTTCCTCGAGTTCTTCTTTTCGCAGGCCTTCACCGAGCCCCACTCCACGAAGCAGCGCGAGGACGCGGTGGGCTGGGGCCTCGACACCGACGCCGCGACACTCGTCGCCACGCAGCTCGCGCAGCGCTTCGAGGACGCGGACGAGGTGCGCGCGGTCACCGACCGGATCCGCTGTCCCGTGCTCGTGATCCACGGCAGCGACGACGCCATCCGCCCGCACGACGTCGGCGCCGCGCTGGCCGAGATGACCGGTGGCGCGCTCGCGACGCTCGAGGGCTCGGGCCATTGCCCGCAGGCTCGCGACCCCGTGAAGGTAAATCTGCTGCTTCGCGACTTCGCGGAGCGCACGCGGCCGCCGACGCAGGCCTCGGTCGCGCGCTCGTCCACGTGGGCGCGCGGGCGCTCGCGCCGTAAGCGCGCCCTCTACATCTGCTCGCCGATCGGCCTCGGGCACGCGCGGCGCGACGTCGCGATCGCGCGCGAGCTGCGCAGGCTCGTGCCCGGCCTGGAGATCGACTGGCTGGCGCAGCACCCGGTCACGCGGGTCCTGGCGGAGGAGAACGAGCGCATTCATCCCGTGAGCGCCGAGCTCGCGAACGAGTCGCACCACATCGAGAGCGAATCGGCCGAGCACGACCTCCACGCGTTCCAGGCGATCCGCCGCATGGACGAGATCCTGTGCGCCAACTACATGCTCTTCGACGACCTCGTCTCGGAGGAGCACTACGACCTCTGGATCGCGGACGAGGGCTGGGAGATCGACTACTACCTCCATGAGAACCCGGATCGCAAGCGGGCCGCCTACGTCTGGCTCACGGACTTCGTCGGCTGGCTTCCGATGCCGGACGGCGAGGAGCGCGAGGCGTTCGTCACCACCGACTACAACGCCGAGATGATCGAGCACATCGCGCGCTTCCCGCGCGTGCGGGACCGGGCCCTGTTCGTCGGCAATCCGGACGACGTTGTTCCCGACAGCTTCGGCCAAGACCTTCCCCTGATCCGGGACTGGACCGAGGACCACTTCGAGTTCCCGGGCTACGTGAGCGGCTTCGACCCCGCCGAGTTCGCCGATCGTGAGCGGCTGCGCGCGGAGCTGGGCTATAGCCCGGAGGAGCGCGTCTGCATCGTCACGGTTGGCGGCTCGGGCGTCGGCGAGGCCCTCCTTCGCCGCGTGATCTCCGCGGTGCCGGACGCGCGGAAGCTCGTGCCCAACCTGCGGGTGATCGTGGTCGCGGGGCCGCGGATCGATCCCGCGTCGCTGCCGCAGGTCGAAGGGCTCGAGCTGCGCGCCTACGTGCACCAGCTCTATAAGCACTTCGCTGCCTGCGACGTGGCCATCGTCCAGGGCGGCCTCACGACCTCGATGGAGCTGACCGCCAACCGGCGGCCGTTCTTGTACTTCCCGCTGCGGCACCACTTCGAGCAGAACTTCCACGTCTGCCACCGCCTGAACCGGTACGGGGCCGGTCGCCGGATGGACTTCGAGACCGACGGCCCCGCGGACATCGCCACAGCGATCGCGGAGGAGATAGGGCGCGAGGTCGACTACGCCCCGGTCGAGACCGACGGCGCCGCCCGAGCGGCCGCGCGGATCGCCGAGCTGCTTTAGAGGCGCGCCCCGTGCTCGCAATCATCGAGGCACTGAACCGAGGGGACGTCGACGCGATGCTGGCACGCATGGACCCGGACTTCGAGTGGAGGCCGCTCGAGGCGAGCCCGGTTGAGCGCGTGTACCGCGGCCACGACCAGGTGCGGCGCTACGTGGAGGATTGGCTCTGCACCTTCGAAGGCCTGCGTATCGACCTCGAGGATCTGACGGAGGTCGGTGATCACATCGTCGCAGTGGTACGCGGTCACGCCCGGGGACGAGCGAGCGGCCTAGCGCTCGACACCCGTTTCTGCCAGGTGTGGACCGTGCGTGACGCGGTGGTGCTGCGCGTGCAGGAGTACGCGACCGAGGAGGAGGGACTCGCGGCGGTGCGGCGGCCGTAGCCCGGCCCGGCTATGTGGCCTACGCCCAGATGCGGTCCAGGTCGACGTGCGCCAGCTCGGTCTTGGCGACCAGGTCGCGGGCGCCGCGCGCCTTCGCGTGAGTGCTGTCGAGGTAGCCGTTGCCCGACACCAGTAGCACCGCCGGCGCGCTGTCGTGGCGAGTGAGTAGCGCGCACAGGTCGAGGCCCGATCCATCGGGCAGGCGCACGTCGAGCAGCACGGCGTCCGGCTTCAGCTGCTCGACCGCGTTGAAGCCCGCCGCGGCGCTGTCGGCTTCTCCGACGACCTGGTAGCCGCGGCGTTCGAGCAGTCTGCGCGCCGCCTTGCGGAAGGGACCGGAGTCGTCGACGATCAGCACGCGGACCGTCTCCCGCCCGATCTCCGAGGGGAGGCCGGGCCGCGCGGAGTCCCCTGGGCCAGAGAGGAACAGCCATCCAGTCAGCCGCACCCCCTGAGCCCGCCGCGCGACCCAGTGCATCTCCTCCTCCAGGGCGGCGATGCCGCTCGCTTCGAGCGGCCGCGTCGTCACCAGGACTGCCCAGTGATAGGACCCCTGACGCGAGAGCCGCCCCGGGCGAACCCGCACTCCTTCCGGATTCACCCGGCGCAGCTGGTCGGCCACGTCGACCGCCTGTCGCAGGCTGCTCGTCTCGAACGTGAAGCGCACCCGCTTGGAGCCGGTGGACTGGTCATCGGGTGACGGCGACACGATCACCCACCTAACCGTGGCAAGCAAAGCGGCGGCGGGCCATACCACCGTTGCGTGATTCAGCTCGCCAGCGCCAGCCCCTCGCCGAGCGCCTTCGCGACCAGGTGGGCGCGCGAGCGAGCACCGGTTCTCTTCATCGAGTTGCGCACGTGGGTACGCACCGTGTTGTGGCTGATGTGGAGGGCATCGGCGATTTCCGGGCCGGTGCCGCCCATCGCAACCAGGCGCACGATCTCGCGCTCGCGCTCCGACAGCGTCCCGCCGCTTCGCTCGGAGCCGGTGGGCTGCCGCACTCCACGGCCCCGGCCGGACACGCTGAGCGCGACCACCAGGACCAGCCGGCGCCCCGTCGCCTCCTCGGTGGTGGCGCCCCACTGGACGCGGACGACGTCGCCGTCTGAGCGGACCATCTCCGCCTCGCCGCTGAATCGTTGTCGCGCCAATGCGGCCGCCCACTCCGGCGGCGTCAGCGCGGGCCCGCCCGCGACGAAGTCCCACATGGGCCGGCCGACCACATCCGCCCGGCGATGCCCGAGCAGCTGGAGACACGCGCCGTTGACGTCGACGATCTCACGGTCCTCGTCCGCGAGGACCATCGCGTTGCGGGAATCCCGGAACGCCGCCTGGAAGAGGGTGGACCAGCCGTCCGAGGCCACGCGACCATTGTGACGCTCAGGCGAACCAGGGCTCGAGCACGCGGAGCGTTCCCTCGTCGGCATCGAGCTCCACCCCCACGCCCAGCGGCACCGTCGCGAGCCGCTGACCGTGGCCGAGCGGCAGCCCGTACACCGCCGGACGCCCCAGTGGGACGAGGATGTCCTCGAACACCTGCGCCAGCTCGAGCGTGTGGCCGCCGAAGCTGTGCCCGGCGTACACGTCCCTGTGCTCTGCGATCGCAAAGCCGGCTGCCCCGTCGAGCTTGCCGGCATGGAGGAGCTGGGTGAGACAGCGATCGATCTCGTACGGCTCGACGTCGACGTCCTCGAGGAGCAGCACCCGCCCATCGGTCTCCAGCTCGTACGGCGTCCCGAGGCTCGCTGTGAGGAGCGTGGTCGTGCCGCCGACGAGCGGGCCGCGAGCGCGGCCCGGGCAGAGCGTGTCGAGCAGCGAGCCGTCGGCCCCGCCGATCGGGGCGATCTCGCCCCGGAGCGCCTTCAACAACCTGTCGAGCGAGTACCCGCTGTCGCGCCGGGCGAGCTGTGCGCAGGTCGGCCCCCAGAGCGTCACCAGGCCTGCCAGCCTGCCGAGCGCCAGGTGCAGCGCCGTTATGTCGCTCATCCCGACGAACGGCTTGGGATGCGCCGCGATCAGCTCGAAGTCGAGCAGCGGGATCAGCTGCCCACTTCCGTAGCCGCCGCGAATCTCCATGACGACCTCGACCTCGGGATCGCGGAACGCCTCGTGCAGGTCCGCGGCGCGCGCCTCAGGAGTCCCGGCCAGGTAGCCCCGCTGCCGGCCGAGGTGCTCGCCCTCCACCACCCGAAGGCCGGCCGCCCTGATCACCGAGAGGGCAGCCCGCGCCTCCGCCGCATCGAAGACGGGCGAGGCGGATGACACCACGGCCACCGTGGGCGAGGGACCGGGCGCCACCGGGCAGATCACGGCGGACAGCGTATGCACGTCCATGCCTCCGCCTCCCGGAAGGTGCGCTCGCTGCTCCAGCCGAGCTCGGGTGCCATCGCGATGGCCACCCGCCGCGCCGCCGCGCCGGCTGCCTCGCAGGTCTCGCGCGCGGCGCGCACGCCGACGCGGGTGCGGCTGACCAGGAAGTCCGCGACGCTGCCGACCTGCCCGCGCCTGGCCGCGAACACGGCCTCCGCGAGCAGATCGGGCAGCCCCGCGACCACCGGCCGCGCCAGCCTCGCATCCGCCGCGGCGATGGCCACCACCTCGCCGGCGTCGCCGCCATAACGACGCGCGAGATGCTCGTGAATTTCGTCTGGAAGCATGCGGCGCACCGTAGGAACGCGAGCTCAACGCATCCTGCATGCGACCTGAAAGCGCGCGGCGCAAATGTGTGCGGAGCCGATCTCAGGGCGCCTGTTCGGCGTCACGCAGCCGCTTCGCCATCACCTGAAGCAGCTTCCAGCAGATCGTCGGGTTCCCCTGGACCAGGGGACGGAAGTCCCAGTAGGTGAGGCCCCAGCAGACGAGCTCGCTGGACGCGGTTACGGTCGCCGAGCGAGCGCCTCCGTCGATCAGCGCGATCTCGCCGAAGTAGTCGCCCTGCTTCAGCTTCGCGCGCGGCTTCCCGCCGAGCGTCACCGTCGCCTCTCCGGAGTCGATCAGGAAGAAGGCTGCTCCGCCGGCGCCCTCCTTGGCGACCGTCTCGCCGTCGGCGAACCGTCGCTCCTTGAAGAGGCGCGCGACCTGCCCGACCTCGCGCTTGTTCAGATCCTCGAAGAGCGGGACCCGCTTCAGGACCTCGACCGGGGCGCCTGGCACGGGTCAGGTCCCTGCGCGCGTGACGGCCCTGCACTGGAGCAGGTAGAGCTCCCCGCCGGCGATTGCCCATTCGATGTCCCGTCCGGGTCCGTAGACCTGCTCGCAGCGGCTCGCGAGGCGGTTCAGCTTCTCGAGCTGCTCGTCGTTCAGGCAGGGCTGCTCGACGAGCTCGGGCGCCACCTCCTCCTCGACCGTGCCGCCGTCGGGAAGCGTCCGGATCACGATCTTCTTGACGCCCGGCGTCCGCTCGAGCACCTCGCCCGAGCGGTCGAGGCGGTAGTTGTCCGGGATCACGCGCGCGGCGACGACGACCTCGCCCAGCCCCCAGCTCGCCTCGATCATCCGCTCGTCCGCCCCGTTGATCGGGTTCTGCGTGAACATCACGCCTGCGATCTCGGGATCGAGCAGCGACTGGATGACGACGCCGACGCTGGGCCGCTGGAACAGGCCGACTCGCTGCCGATATGTGATCGCCGAGTCGGAGTTCGCCGACCACCAGATCTCCCGCAGCGCGCCCGTCACGTCGTCCGGCGTCAGCACGTTGAGGAGCGTCAGGTGCTGGCCGGCGAAGCTCGCCTCGGCGCCGTCCTCGTCGACGGCCGACGACCGCACCGCCAGCGGGGTCGGGAGCGGGCGGACGGACTTCGCCACCTTCTTGATCGCCTTCCCCTCCCCCGAGGCGACGGCCTCGACGATCGCGCCCGAGAGCGCGACGCCGGGCGGGAGCGGCAGCCCTCCGCGCGCGGCCTCCCCGAGGCCGACCGCCTTCGAGCCGAACACCGAGTCGTCGCGCGCCTTTTCGAGCGGTACGACCTCCCTCACACGTGCACCGTCACTTCGCCGGCGTCGCCGTCCACGCGCACGAGCGCCCCGTCTGGGATGCGGTCGGTCGCCTCGCGGGTGCCGACCACGCCCGGGATGCCGTACTCGCGCGCGACGATCGCCGAGTGCGAGAGCAGGCCGCCGCTGTCGGTCACGATCGCCCCGAGCAGCGGCAGGAGGATGTTGAACGCCTCGCTCGTCGACTCGGTCACGAGCACGTCGCCCTGGACGATGCGGTCGAACTCGTCCGGTCCCGCCACGCGGCGCGCCGGCCCCTCGTACACGCCTCCGCTCGCCGCCAGCCCGCGCAGCATGTCCTCCTCGTGCTCCTCCTCCGAGCTGCCGAACAGCGCGTCGATCGCGAAGCCGACCGCGGCCATGACGCGGGCAGCTGCGGGGGGCAGGCCGGAGGGGTCCGGCCGGGGAGGCGGCGGGGGGCCGAGGGTCGCGGGCGCGTCCTTGGCGCTCAGCGACGTGCGTGTCTCGTACCGCTCCGCCAGCTCGTCCGCCGACGGCCCGTCCCCGTCCGTGAGCAGGGAGCGCATCTCGTCGAAGCCGGCGTCGATGAAGTGCTCGGGGTCGTGGATCCGCCCGCGGTCGGCGAGCCGGCGACCGCCCCCGAGCACGGCCCGGCGCATGATGCCCGAGGCCCAGATGTCGCTGAACACGCCGCGCTCGTCGCGGATCCGGTACATCAGCCGGGCCTCGCCGAGCATCTCGTCGAACTGGGCCTGCTTGTCGGCCGGGACCTTGCTGCGCACCTCCGCGACACGGTCGTCGTCACCGGGCTCGTCCGGGTCCCTGTCGACTGAGGCGCGTATCGCGCGGATCAGCGCGTCGGGCAGTTCGAGCGCGTAGCGACCGGAGATGTCGAAGCCGTCGAGCAGCCGGCAGCCGACGAGGTCCAGGTAGGCCGACGCGGCCCGCCCGGTGTCGTTGTCGAGCGAGCGCAGGCGCTCGAGGATCTCCGCGGGATCGGCGTCAGAGTGGAGCAGCTCGCGTGCGTCCGAGTCCGCCTTGAGCGCGGCGATCAGCTGCTCGAGCTCGGCGGACGCGCCCGCGGACACCGGCGCCGATCCGCGCATCATGCTCAAGAGCTCGGCGGGCGGGACGTCCGTCCACTGCAAGACGTTCACGAGCAGGTCCCCGATCGGCAGCATCGCCGCGCCCGTGAAGCGCATGTGCTGGTAGATCATCTCGATGTGGTGGTCGCGGCAGCGGGTCAGATACTCGACCAGCTCGGCGTCGTCCAGCGCGTCGGGATCCACCGACTGGAGCTCGCGGTGCGTCTTGATCGAGGCGGGCTTGAAGGTCTCGTCCCAGTCGCGCAGCTGCTCGCGCCAGAGCTTCCGCTCGAAGACCTCTCCGGCGCGCTCAATCCGCGCGGGGACCTCCTCGTCCGGGACCGGCCGCATCGTGCCGTACGGGAACCCGTTGACGAACGAGTACTGCATCCCGCCGACGAGCATTCCGTAGAACTGCGGGAACTCTCCTGCGCCACGCGCGAAGGGCTCGGGCTGGGTCTCGACGAAGTAGCGCGTGGCCGGGCGCGGGAAGTGAACGGGGTCGAGACTCCACGAGCCCGGTCCAGGGGCCTCGAAGTTGAGCTCGGCAGCGGTTTGGGGCGAGGGCAAAGCAAGTCCTTTCGCGACGCCTCCCGGCGGGCAGGCCCTGCTCGCAACCGATTCTCTCGCGGATAGCGAGCGGCGGCAACTCGGCGAAGCCGATCCCACGGTCACGTCACCGTCGTCCCACGCCGGCATCCGGGTGGTGGGCACGCGGTGCGGATTCCGCTACGCATACCCACCACCCGGCCCAGACTGCCCGCCACCGTCACGGGAAGAGCCCCTGTGTAACAGCACCGCTACTCCGGGCGCGCGGGCCGTAAGGCTCGCCGCGCGCGCCGGCCGCGCCGGTCATGCAAACGCGCCCGCCCCCCGACGGTCCGCCAGACTGACACGGCTATGAGCCACTCGCGCGTCGGCGTCGGCGTTACGCCGTTCCAGACCGACGACGAGGCGACGATCCGCCTCGCGTCGGTCGCCGAGGAGCTCGGCTACGCGCGGTTCGCGGCTGCGGAGGGGTGGACCCACGACGCGCCGGTTCTGCTCACGCGAATAGCCGCCGTCACCTCGAGGATCGGGCTCGCGACGGGAGTGCTCCCGGTCTGGAGCCGCAGCCCCGCGGCGATCGCCATGGCCGCGGCGAGCCTGCAGCGCGCGTCGGGCGGGCGCTTTGCGCTCGGCCTCGGCGCCAGCAGCCCGCCGCTCGTCGAAGGGCTGCATGGGATCAGGTGGCAGGAACCGGTGAGCCGGATGCGCAGCACGCTCGTGGCAGTCAGGGCGCTGCTCGCGGGCGAGCGACTGCCGCTCGACCGCGAGCATGTGAGACCGCTCCGGCTGGGCTCTCCGCCTGACCAGCCCGTCCCGATCTTTCTGGCGGCACTGGCCCCCGCGTCGGTTCAGCTCGCGGGCGAGCTCGCGGACAACTGGCTCCCGTTCCTCTGGGCACGCTCGAGACTCTCTGACGGCCGCGCTCTGCTCGCCGAGGGCGAGGCGGCGCGTGAGGATTCGACGCCCACGGAGGTCTCCGCGAGCGTCCCGCTCGCGCTGGCGGAGGACGAGGAGACTGCCAGGCAGATCGCCGCAGGCTGGCTGCTCGCATATACGACGCGCATGGGCCCGATCTATCCCCGGATGCTGCGAGACGAGTTCGGCTACGCGGCCGAGGTCGATGCGCTGCTCGAGGCCAATGCGGACCGCGGTCCGCCTGAGCTGCCTGCCGCAGCCGAGCAGCTCGCGCGCGACGTCACGCTGATGGGGACATACGAAGAGGCGCCAGAAGCCATTCGCCTCTGGCTCGAGGCGGGCGCGGACACGGTGGACCTGGTCCTGCCGCTCGGCCTGCCGGAGGCTCAGCTGCGGGAGATGCTCGAGGCCGCCGCGCTTGCGAACCCCAAACCAGGAGGCGAGCCGCAGTGATCATCAGCACCATGAACGACCTGCCGGCTACGAGATCTGCGCCTACGGGACGGCGGTCAGGGCGGTACGCAGCTAGCCGGCCGCTCAGCGGAAGGGCTGCCCGATCCCAAGCATGTTGCCCTCGCTGTCGCGGAACCATGCGGCGCGCTCGCCGCTGCCCTTGCTCGGGTAGTTGCCCTCGATGGTCGCGATCCCGTCGACCGTCTCGAGGCCGGGTAGGTCGTACTCCTCGAAGACCACTCCGCGCGAGCGCAGCTC
>Ga0105249_10005760_pt1 | contig 10718 bp, 10 predicted proteins | sample KBSS44metaG_FD_81522 | JGI IMG/M metagenome (GOLD analysis project Ga0105249, IMG submission 81522) | Switchgrass rhizosphere microbial communities from Kellogg Biological Station, Michigan, USA - KBS S4-4 metaG | ecosystem: Host-associated > Plants > Roots > Rhizosphere > Soil | place...
CGTGCGGGCCGCTGGTTACGCTAACAGCCGTTCTGAGCGGCAGCTTCACGCCTCGCAGTGCGATCAGTTCGTCGACGCTGACGGTCGCTCCCCTCAAATGCCGGGCGTTGGCGACTTCGACGGTCATGGAGTGGGAACGGCGGCGAGTATCCGATCGATGAGCTTGTCGGCGTTCACGCCCTGCGCTTCGGCTTCGAAGCTGGTGATGATGCGATGGCGCAACGCATCGTGCGCGACGCTGCGCACGTCATCGGGCGTGACGAAGTTGCGGCCGTCGAGCCAGGCGACGGCGCGGCTGCACTGATCGAGTGCGATGGTGCCGCGTGGGCTCGCCCCGTAATCGAGCCATCCGACCAGATCGGCCTCGTACAGCCCTGGATTGCGCGTGGCCATCACGAGCTGAATCAGATATTCCTCGACGCCGGGCGCCATGTACTGCTCCACGATCTGGCGACGCGCCTCGAAGATGTCGTGCGCATCGAGGCGTGCAGGTGGTGTGGCATCGCGCGCGCCGATGGTCTCGGCGCGCACCAGGTTCAGGATCTCGTGTTCCGCTTTCGCGTTCGGATAGTCCACTTTCACGTGCATGAGAAATCGATCGAGCTGCGCTTCGGGGAGCGGATAGGTGCCTTCCTGCTCGATCGGATTCTGCGTGGCCATCACCAGGAACAACTCCGGCAGCGGATAGGTTTCGCGTCCGATGCTGACCTGGCGTTCGGCCATCGCTTCGAGCAATGCCGACTGCACTTTCGCCGGCGCCCGGTTCACTTCGTCGGCCAGCACGAGGTTGTGGAAGATCGGCCCTTGCTGGAACCGGAACGAACCGTCTTCGGGCCGATACACTTCGGTGCCGGTCACGTCGCTGGGTAACAGGTCGGGCGTGAACTGGATACGGTGGAAGTCACCGTTCACCGCGCTCGCGAGTTCCTTGATCGCCCGCGTTTTCGCGAGCCCCGGCGCGCCTTCCACCAGCAGATGGCCGCCGCACAGCAGCGCCGTAACCAGTCGCTCGATCAACGGCCGTTGCCCGATGATTCGGCTGTCGAGCCAATCCATCACCGTTCGAATTTTGTTCTGTTGCGGAGCGACAACTGCCTGCATGGTCTGCCTTTTTTCCGGACGCGAGCGACTCAAAAGCCCGTCATTGTAGCCGTGGTCCACATCGAGTCTAGCGATGCACCTGTCCTGGGGTTCTCTTCACCGGCTCCGGGGCTCGACTAGTCTTGGTTCGTCGCGCCTCGATTAGATGAGAGGTTGCGGCAGAAGTTCGGCCACCCCACCTCGAAAGGCTCGGTTTCGCGTCGAACGGCGCACGGTGCATACGGCGCGCTCGAACTACACGTCGCGGTCGCCTGACGAGCCGGCACCGTCTCCGCTAGATCAGTCGCCGCACGTTGCCCGGAGACGGTCCTCCCGGCAGCAGCATCACCACGGCGTCGTCGAATCCAGCGCATGCGAATTCATTCAGCATGGCGCGGGTTGCGCCGAGGTCGGTGGTGGGCCCCAACTGAATCGTCGAGACCACGGCGCGCCGTCCGCCCGCGGCCCGAAAGCGTTGCAGTGCGGATATCACTTCTGCCGGTGAACGATATGCCGCCGACGCGATCCATCCCGAGTACGTTCTTGCCGCGCGCTCGACGCCGCTACCGCTCCAGGCGCCTAACAACATCGGTGGGCCGCCGCGCACCGCGGGCCAGGGCGACAGTTCCACGTCGTCGAGCTTGCCGTCGGCAAAAATGCGCCGCAGTTCCGTCACTCGCTGCGAGAAGGTGCTGAAGCGTGTGGTGTAGTCACGGCCGAGCGCGTCGAAGTCCTTCTGCGTGGAACCGGCGCCGACGCCGAACAGGAATCGGTCGCCGCACACCTGCATCAGCGAGAACACGCGGTGCGCGAGATCGACGGGGTGGTAGAGAGGTACCTGCACGACGGCGGTGCCGATCTCGACCGACTCCGTCGCCGCGGCCGCGATCGCAAGCGCGATGAACGGATCGGTAATCGCGAAGCCTCGACCGATGGCCTGAACCGACCACAGACTATCGAACCCTTCGTCCTCGAACGTGCGCGCCTGTTCGGCGAGAAATCGCGACGATGCGCCGGTCGTCGATTGGACAATGGGTCCGAGCAGTGCGCCCAGTCTCATTTTGCTCGAGCTCAAGCAATGGCGTTGCCAGACTAACAGCGATCGGTACACTGGCGCGCCACGATCGCAATCAAACGAACCGTGTACGAATTTCTGCGCCGCCTGATGTTCCTGCTGCCGCCCGAAACGTCGCACACGGTTGCATTGACGGCGTTGCGCATTGCGGAACGCGCCGGTCTCTCGGAACGATACGTTCATGGCGTGTATCAGCCGGCGACCGTGATGGGACTGAAGTTCCGCAATCGAGTCGGACTTGCGGCCGGGCTCGACAAGGACGCGCGCTGCATCGAAGGGCTGCTCGCCATGGGTTTCGGCTTCATCGAAGTGGGAACGGTGACGCCGCGAGCGCAGCCCGGAAATCCAAGACCGCGTCTGTTCCGTTTGCCGAGCGAGCGCGCGCTGATCAACCGCATGGGCTTCAACAACGGCGGCGCGAGCGCCGCTGCTGAGCGCGTGCGACTGGCGAGGGCGCGTCTGGGTCCTGCCGCGGGACTCATCGGCGTCAACATCGGCAAGAACAAAGACACCGACCTCGAGAACGCCGCGGCCGACTACCTGAGCGCGCTCGACGTCGTGTACGACGTTGCCGACTATGTGACTGTGAACATCTCGTCGCCCAATACGGCAGGGCTGCGCGATCTGCAGGAGAGCGCCGCTCTACGTTCGCTGCTAACGAGCCTGAAGAGGCGCCAGACCGAACTGCACGCCGACCGCGGCAGATTCGTTCCGTTGGCGGCAAAGGTGGCGCCGGATCTCGATGACGCATCGACCGATGCGCTTGCGCAGGTGTTGCTCGACGTCGGCATCGACGGTTGCATAGCCACGAATACGACGATCTCGCGCCCACTTGCGGACGACGTCGAATACCGCGACGAAGCGGGAGGGCTGAGCGGTCGTCCGTTGCACACGCTCGCGTTGACGCGCGTCGCGCGCCTCGCGCGATCTCTCGACGGCCGCATTCCGATCATCGGCGTCGGCGGCATTCACGACGTTGCGGGCGCACGCCGCTTCATCGATGCCGGCGCCGCCCTGGTGCAGGTGTACACCGGCTTCATCTACGAAGGTCCCGACTTGGTGCGTCTGCTCGCGCGTGCGCTCGGCGGCTAGCGGATCGATCGATGAACCAGTACGCTTTCGGCCGGGTCGAGGGGGCCGGACGGCGCTAGTTCCGTTCTGGATAATCATCGTAAGTTCGTGAAAAACAACACGTAAGTGGTCGGCTTTTGTCGACCCGAAAATGGGGAGAAACGACGATGAATGGGGGTGATACCGCCTGGGTACTGACGTCGACGGCGTTGGTGCTGTTCATGACGATTCCGGGTCTTGCACTGTTCTATGGCGGCCTCGTGCGCACCAAGAACGTGCTCAGCGTGTTGATGCAGTGCTTTGCGATCACCTGCGTGGTGTCGCTGTTGTGGCTCATGTTCGGCTACAGCCTCGCGTTCGGCGACGGCAACGGTTTCATCGGCGGCTTTGGCAAGGCGATGTTCGCCGGTGTTGGCGAAGGCACGCTGAAAGGGACCATTCCGGAATCTGCGTTCTCGTTGTTTCAGTTGACGTTCGCGATCATCACACCGGCGCTCGTCGTCGGTGGATTTGCTGAACGGATGCGCTTTGGCGCGTGCCTGCTGTTCGCGGCGTTGTGGTTCCTGGCGGTATACGCACCGGTATGCCACTGGGTGTGGGGCGGCGGTTGGCTCGGTGAACTCGGCGTCAAGGATTTCGCCGGCGGCATCGTCGTCCACATTACCGCGGGCGCCGGCGCGCTGACGGCGGCGCTGGTGCTCGGCGCGCGGCGCGGCTTTCCGCAGCAGGTCAGCCCGCCGCACAACATGACGTTGACGGTGGCTGGTGCAGGCATGCTGTGGGTCGGATGGTTCGGCTTCAACGGCGGCAGCGCGCTCGCCGCGAACGGCGATGCCGCGATGGCGATGCTGGTCACGCACATCTCGGCATCTGCGGGCGCGTTCATCTGGATGGTCGCGGAATGGTTCCGGTACGGGAAGCCCAGCGCACTGGGCGCGGTCACCGGCATGGTGGCCGGGCTCGGCACCATCACTCCGGCGTCGGGCTTCGTCGGCCCCGCCGGTGCGCTGGTCATCGGACTGTTCGCCGGCCTGTTGTGTTTCGGCGCGACGAACTTCCTGAAACGCACGATGCACATCGACGATTCGCTCGACGTATTCCCGGTGCACGGCGTAGGCGGATTGTTGGGAACGTTGCTGACCGGTGTTTTCGCAAGCGACGCGCTGGGTCTGTTCAGCGGACAGGACAGCATCGATATCGGTCATCAGGTGGGCGTGCAGGCGATCGGCGCGTTCAGCGCGCTCATCTACACGGTGGTCGTGACGTTCGTCATCCTCAAGGTCATCGGCGCGGTCACCGCGCTGCGGGTCAGCGCGGAGGAAGAAACCGAGGGACTCGATCTGGTGCTGCACAACGAACGCGGATACGACCTCTGAGGCGGCGACCGCGACGACTGCTACAACTATTGTATTGCTACTGCCTGACTAGCCGCGTACGCCGCGATCGAGCGCGCTGCGCACCAGCGCTTCCACCAACGCCTCGAACGTCAGGCCGATGGCGCGCGCGCCGTCCGGAAACAGACTGGTCGGCGTCATTCCCGGCAGCGTGTTGACCTCGAGCAGAACGATGTCTTCGGCATCGGTCACGATGAAATCGGCGCGCGAAAGATCCGCACAATCGAGCACCGTGTGCGCGGCCAACGCGATCTCCTGCAAACGGTTCCGGCAAGGGGCGCTCACCGGCGCGGGAATGACGTGATCGCTCTGTCCGACCGTGTAGCGGTGCTCGTAGTCGTACCAGGTTCCTCGCGGCGTCCGCACCTCGATCGTCGGAAACGCGCGGGCGGCCGCACCGTGCAGATCGAGCACGCCGACGGTCACCTCCATGCCGAGAACGAACGGTTCCACCAATACGCCATCGCCGAGCGCGAATGCGGTCTCGAACGGCTTCGTCAGATCGCCCCCGTTCATCACCGGCGTAACGCCAATGGCGGATCCTTGTCGCAACGGTTTGACGACGACCCGATCGCCGAATGCGGCAAGCGTTTCGCGACACGCATCGGCCACGGCGGTGCCTTTGGGAAATACGCGCTCCGGACACATCGGCAGGTCGATGCGGCGGAACAGCGCTTTGGCAAGACTCTTGTCCATCGCGCACGCGCTGGCGTGGACGCCGCTGCCCACATACGGGTACCCGAGGATCTCGAGATAGCCTTGAACGGTACCGTCTTCGCCCGGCGGGCCGTGCAGCACCGGGAACACCACGTCGGGTCGATACTCCTGCAAGAGCCGCGTCAGCGATTCATCGAGTTCGAATTGCCGCACGTGTTCGAACGAACTCTCGAGCGCCTTCGTCACCTCGGCGGCGGACGAGCGCGAAACTGCAGCCTCGTTAGACTTGCCGCCCGCAATGACGGCGACGCGAGCGATATTCATCGGACCTTCTTCTGCAAATGTGAACCGAGAAATTCGATTTCGAGCGGCGGCAACGAATCGGCGGGTTCGAAGCCGAAGATCCGAGCGAAGAACAGATACTCGCCCTCGAGCGCGCGGCGGATGTTCGCGGCCTGCCGGAAGCCGTGTTGCTCTCCTTCGAACGCGACGTATGCGACCGGCAACTGCCGGCGCCGCAGCGCGTCGACCATCGCCTCGGCCTGATTTGGCGGCACCACCCGGTCGTCGAGCCCCTGGAAGAACACCACTGGACAGGTCAGCCGATCGACGTGATGAATCGGCGAGCGTTCTACATACAGATCGCGCGCTTGCGGGTAGGGGCCGATCAGCCGGTCGAGATAGCGCGATTCGAACTTGTGCGTGTCGCGCGCGAGCGTCTCGAGATCGCCGATGCCGTAATGGCTGGCGCCCGCCCGGAACGTGTTGCCGAACGTGAGTGCCGCGAGCGTCGTATAGCCGCCGGCACTACCGCCCCGAATAGCAACGCGATCGCGATCGATACGGTCGGCCGCCGCGAGGTGTTCGACGAGATCTTCGCAATCGTGCACATCGACCACGCCCCATTGGCCATCGAGGCGCTCGCGGTACGCTCGGCCATAGCCGCTGGAGCCGCCGTAGTTCACGTCGGCGACCGCCCAGCCGCGCGTCGTGTAGTACTGAATGCGGAAGTTGATCAGCGGATGCGTTGCCGCAGTTGGGCCGCCATGGCTCATCACGAGCAGGGGGGGGCGTTCGGATGGTGTTGCTTGTGCGTCCGGATTGCTCGGAGGATAGAAGTATGCGTAAGCGACCGCGCCGTCGCGCGTCGGATACTCGATCGACTCGGGCATCGAAAAGTACGAAGGGCTGACGGCGAGCTTGCCTGCAACCGCGATCGGTTCGCCGGGCGCGCCGCTCAGGTCCATCGACGTGATAGTGGCGAGGCGATCCGGGCTGCCGCCGATGAAGTAGAGCCGGTCTTTGACCATCGCGAGCCCGAAAAAGGCCTGCCACTCGCTGGGCAGCGGCGTGGCCATGCCGTTGTCTACGTCGATGATCAGCAGGCTCGCGGCGCCTTTGTGCATTCGCTGGGCGACGACGTGGCGCGCGCCGAGCGCGCAGTAGTATTTCGAACCGAAACCCCAGGCCGGGCCGCTGAACTCGGCTTCGTCGGGATATACGCAGTAGATGCCGCTCGCGTCGTAGCTGTAGAGATTCCAGAACCCGTTCAGATCGGACGCGAACAGAATGCGTTCCGATGTGAGCCACTCCGGTTGCACGATCGATTCGGCGGCGCCGCCGGCAACGACCGTTTCGTCTGCGAGGGCACCTACGTCGGTCAGCGACGCAGCGTGCAGCTGCGTCCCGTCCCACGGCATGTTCGGGTGATCCCAGCTCAGGAAGCAGATCCTGCGGCCGTCGGGTGATACGCGCGGTGCCGCGTAGAAATCGTGACCACGATGCAGATCCGTGGTTGCACCTGTGGCGATGTTCACGGCGAGGAGACAGTTTTCGCGTTCCTTTTCGCCAGGTCGCTCACCGACCGAGATGAGGCGCGCACGCGGTTCGTCCACGACGAAGTCTGCGTACCTCGTTTCGGCGTCGGTGTGGGTGATCGCGATAGGAATACCGCCGGAAAGCGGTACGCGATAGATGTTCTGGTCGACGAAATTGACGAAGTAGGCGCTGCCGTTCGTTGCAAGGTACGCGCCGCCGCCGTATTCGTGCACGCGCGTCCGCACGTTGAACGGAGGCGGTGTCAGTTCGGTGCGCTTCCCTTCGCGCCACATGATGAGGGTGTTGCGACCGCCTTCTTCCGGACGCGATTCGAGCCAGAACAACGCGTCGGCGTTGCCGGTCAACGCGCTAAGACCCGTAAGGCCGGCGGTGATGAGTTCGGCGCTGATCGGCGACGGCCAACTGCCGTAGGGGGCGGTTCGGGGCATGGAACAACGGTCTGTGCTAGGCGCCGTGCAGTGTATCGCGGCGGTGATGGATTGCCCAACGCTGGTGGTCGCGCCATGCGCCGTCGATGAAGAGGAACTTCGGCGAAAAACCCTCGTTGACGAAGCCGCAGCGTTTCACGAGGTTGATCGACGGCGTGTTGGTCGGCTGGATGTTCGCCTCGAGTCGGTGCAGGCCCATTCCATCGAATGCGTAGCGCACGGCCGCCTTGAGGCCACTTGTCATGTAGCCGTGGCCCGCATACGGCAACCCCGCGTAGTAACCGAGCGAGGCATTTAGAAACGAGCCGCGCACGATGTTGTTCAGGTTGATCACACCGACGATCACCGGATCGTCGCGACGGCACACGATCAGCCCTTCGTGATCGCTGCGGTTCATGCGCGTGAGATAAGCATCGAACGCGCGCGGCGTGAGCGGCGGCGATATCCACGGTTCGTGCAGGCTGCGGCTCGCCTGCATCAATGCGAGAAACTCGTCGCGATCGTCGGGCGCCACGGGCCGCACGATGACGCGCGGCTCGATCATCGATTGCACGGATGCTCCATCCCAAAACGCGTCGCTGAACGATACATCAGAGGGGACGCAGGACGTATGCGGCGCCGCGTTCGGTCAGCCACGCGGCGGCAAACGCATCGCGCGGACATTGCCGCGGCACGCTGCTCGCGTCGCGCGCGGCGGGGTCGTTGATGTACACGAAGTCGCTGTCCATACCAGTAACGACCACCAGGTGGCCTTCCGTTGCCGAGAGCGCGGCACCAGGCAGCGCGCCCGCGGCGAACCGGATGCTTGTAACGATCGGCAGACCGCGTTCGAGAATCGGTGCCGCCGCATCGAGGCTGTCGAAGCACTCGACCGCGCCGATCAGACCCGCATCAGTGGCCGTTCGAATTGCCAGCGGCCACACGCCGAAAAGGCCCGACGGTTCGTGCAGACATTCGCGCACGACGTGCGCCAGCGAGGCGTCGATGCCGTGGTAGGCAAGCACCATCGCGATGCAGGTCGGCGAGCAGATGCGATACCGCAACGCTCGCGGTGCGGTCATCTGGCTGATCGGCGGCACGACGAGGCGGAGCGTGACGGATGAACCTGGAACCGGCGCGATCCGAAACGCCCGGGTCGATACGCCCATCAGGTAGTCGACCGGTTCATGAACGGTGGCGACGGAAACGGTGAGAGACGCCGCGGTGAGATCGGCGCGGGAGTGGAAAAGGTCGATGTGCGTGGTCGCGCGCGCGTCTGTTGCGCCCACTTCGAGCGCGGCGCGCTGCGTCGGTGCGATCCGCCATGCAACGTCCGAAGCGACGAGTTCGGCGGCGAAGTCGCTGCGACAATGCTCCGACAGGGCGAAGGTCGGCACCACAATGTGATCGTTGGGAAGGTCACCGAGCGCTATCGTGGACGACCATCCGCCTTCGCTCTGGCGCCATACAACCGCGTCCGAAACCTCGAGCGGGTGTCGGGCGGCGACCTTTGCCGAGGCGAATCGCAGGGTTTGCATCACTGATTCCGTTCTCTTAGCCTGCGCGCGTGATCAAGTCGCTCATTCTCTACTCCACCGAAGGTTGTCACCTCTGCGACAACGCCGAGCGATTGCTGCGTAGTATGCCAGAACTGCGTCGCACGACCGTCGACGTGGTCGACATCGCGAACGACGCGACGCTCTTCTCGCGCTACGGCACGTCGATCCCGGTCGTTGCGACGCACGCCGGCGCCGAACTCGCGTGGCCGTTCAACGCTGACGACGTGTTGCGGTTGGTGTCGTGAGCGATCAGTCGAGCGCGAACACGCGGCGGGCGTTCGCGCGCGTGATCGCGCGAATCTCGTCGACCGTCTGACCGCGCGCTTCAGCCACGGCCCTGGCGACCCAGATCAGATATGCCGGTTCGTTGCGGCGGCTCTTCGGTCGCGGGGAGAGCGTGCGCGGCAGCAGGAAGGGCGCATCCGTTTCGATCAGCAGGCGTTCATTGGGAATTCGCGAAACCAGCTGGTTCAGCGCAGCTCCGCGGCGCTCGTCGCAGATCCAGCCGGTGATGCCGATGTGGCAGTCGAGATCCAGATAGCGCTGCAGATCTGCGTCGCTGCCGGTAAAGCAATGGACCACGACGTCGCGGAGTCCGTTGCGGTGGCGTGCTATTGCATCGGCCACGGCGCCCTCGGTATCTCGGTCGTGCACGAATACCGGCAGGCGAAGCCGCACTGCCAGCGCCAATTGCGCGTCGAATACCGTGCGTTGCACCGGCTGGGGCGAGTAGTTGCGATTGAAGTCGAGACCGGTCTCGCCGATCGCGCAAACCGCCCGATTACGGGCTAACTCTTGCAGACGATCCGGCCATTCCGCGATCGCTGCAGCGGCATCGTGCGGATGAATTCCAACGGTGCAGTAAAGGTGCGGCGCGTGTTTTGCACAAAGTACGACCGCCGCTTCGCTGGATTCGAGATCGGTTCCGGTAACGATGATGCGCTCGACGTCGGCGTCGATTGCTCGCCCCAGCACGGCGTCGAGATCCGTCGCGAACGCGGGATTGGTGAGATTCGCGCCGATGTCGATCAGCGGTTCGATCCTCGGTGATTCAGCGCTCGTCCGCGTCGAGGAACTTCGTCGGATGACCGAGTCGTTGTCCGTAGATGTACGCGAACGCCAGCACGTTCTTGACGTAATCCCGCGTCTCGGCGAACGGAATCGTCTCGATCCAGATGTCGGCCGGTCGGGCAGGACGGTCGCGCAGCCAGCGGTCGACCCGATGAGAACCCGCGTTGTACGCCGCCGCCACGAGTATGCGATTGCCGTCGTAGCGTTCCAGCAGCTCGGCCAGATGCCGGCTCGCGATGTGGACGTTCACCACCGGATCGAACAGCGCGGCGGCGAGTGGAATCGGCTCGCCGGCGTTGCGCGCCGTTGCCGCGGCGGTGGCCGGCATCAATTGCATGAGACCGAGCGCGCCCGCCGACGACCGCGCCGCCGGCGCGAAGGCGCTCTCTTGTCGCGCCACGCCATAAAGGAAGCTGATCGGCACGGCGCGGGCGCGGCTCTCCTTCACGAACGTCGGCGTGAACGGGCTTGGAAACCGCAACGACAGGTCGTCGCGCAGCTCGGCCGCATTCGCAGCCATGATGCTGAGGTCGATCCAGCCGATGTCGGCGATGAGGTAGGCCGC
>Ga0105249_10005761_pt1 | contig 10718 bp, 6 predicted proteins | sample KBSS44metaG_FD_81522 | JGI IMG/M metagenome (GOLD analysis project Ga0105249, IMG submission 81522) | Switchgrass rhizosphere microbial communities from Kellogg Biological Station, Michigan, USA - KBS S4-4 metaG | ecosystem: Host-associated > Plants > Roots > Rhizosphere > Soil | place...
CAACTGCGCCAGCCACGTGGGGGCATGCTGCCTGAGGATCTGAACCAGCTGTTCGCTCCCCACCCCTCGTCCCAGACGCCCGAGCGCCTCGAGCACCGGCAAGTAGGGTTCGCCCGCGCCGTGCTGCTCCACGCATTGGCCGCGGCCGATTCGCAGCGCGACGCCCTCGCCGATCCCCGCCAGCAACGCCTCCATCAGCGCCGTCTTGCCGATCCCCGGCTCCCCCGTCACGAACACCAGCTGCCGCCGCCCGTTGAGCGCCTGCTCCAACCACTCCCGCAGCCGCCCCAGCTCCGCGTCTCGGCCCACCAACGCCGTCGGCCCGTGCCCGGCGACCAGGCCTGCGGGGGCCTGCTCGTCCGCACCGGATCCGGGGACCCGGGCCTCGACCGCGGACACCGCCGGCGTCGCGCGCTCGATCGGCCCGATGAACCGAAAGCCCCGCCGGTGCACCGTCTCGATGTACCGCGGCGCCTCCGACGTATCCCTGAGCGCCTTGCGCAGATCGCGTATGCAGCTCGCCAGCGCCGCGTCGCTCACGATCGCGTCCCGCCACAGCGTCGTCAGCAGCTCGTCCTTCGTGACCAGGCGCCCCGCGCGCTCCACCAGGTGTCGCAGCACCGCGAACGCCCGCGGGGTCAGCTCGAGCCGCCGCTGCCCGCACCACGCCCACTCGTTCTCCATCTCGAGGCGCACGGCGGGAAGCGCTCCGGGCCGCGCTCGGCTCATGCTCGGCCTCCGCTCGACATGGAGCTCACCCCGCCCCGGGCGCTGCCGGACGGGATCGCCTGGCCTGCCGCGCGCCTGATCCACCCGCTCGACTCCCGAGCGCCTCCAGCAGCGACCCCGCGTCGATCAGGTCGGCCGTGTCGAATCCCTCCGTGAACCAGCTGTAGACGCCCGAGAGCAGCGCGTGCGCCTCCTGCACTTTCCCCTGTCCCGCCCACAACCGACTCAAGCTCGTTGCCGCGCGGAGCTCCAGCGATTTCGCCTTCTGGCTCCGCGCCACTCCGATGGCCTGGAGGAAGCACGACTCTGCGTCCTCCGCCGCAGCGATGCCCGCGGCCCGTCCCGGTCCCGGCGCGGTTCGAAGCGTGAGCGCGCCCCTCAGCCGATAGAGCTCGGCTTCCCAGTAGTGCTGTCCGGACTGCTGTCCGGCCACGAACGCCTCGCTCACGACGGACAGGCCTTCGGCCGGCCGACCGAGCTTCTCATGCACCTCGGCCACCAATGCCAGGTAGGCGGGGACCAGGACCGTGGCTCCAATGCTCCGGTGCCTCGTCAGCCCCTCCCGCATCTGTGCGAGCCCTTCCTCCTCACGTCCGTCTTCAGCGAGAAGCCAGCCGCGCTGGATGGCCCCGGCCGTGAGAAACAGCCCGAAGCCATGTTCCGTATCGAGCGCGAGCGCTTCGTCCTCGACGTCCCGCACGGCCTGGCGGTCCCTCCGCCACTGGTGCAACCCTCCGGCGAAGTGGCAGGCGTAGGACACGCTGAACGGGTGAGCGAGCGAGCGCGCCAGTGCGAACGACTCTTGCATCCGCGCGGCCGCGCGAGCGGGGTACCCGAGCATCCAGAGCGTCATGGCGGCGTGGGTCATGCACGAGACGCCGGGATCCTGCCCGAGCCGAAACGCGGGTGACCGATCGGGGCTGTGGGCTTCCGAATCGTACAGCGCGATTCCCCGCTCCAGATGGGCGAGCGCCGCCTCGAAGTCGCCCGTGTAGAAGGACACGCCGCCCAGCGCGTTGTGCGCCGCGAGAAGTGCCACGGTATCCCGCGTCGCTTCCGCAATGGTGAAGAGCTGGGCCGCGATGTCCCGCGCCGTCTGAAACTCCCCCCGAACGAGATAGAATCGCCCGAGGCCGATCAAGACCGGAGACAGCTGCGCCGAGTCGCCAACCCGCTCGCACAGCTCGCGTGCGCGCGCGTAGGTTCGCGCCACCTCGGGCGCCGCGTAGCCCTGGGTCGCCGACAGGGCTGCCCCGAGCAGGACCTGGAGCGTCAGCTCCTGCTGGGTGTGCTCCGGGGACTCGGGCAACGCGCGGAGCGTGGTCAGCGCCCGCGCCGCATGGTCGGCGGCCTCCCGGTAGGCGTGCTGGCCCAGCGCGTGCTCGGCCGCCTGCCTGCGATACCGCGCCGCCCGCTCCAGGTCCCGGCCGTGCTCGAAGTGCGTCGCGAGCTCGCCCGCGATCTCGCCCGCGCGCGGGCCGTAGCCCCGCTCGAGGCGCTCGCCGGTCCGCAGGTGCAGCCCCACGCGCTCCCCGATGGAGACGCGCGCATACAGCACCTGCTGGTACAGCGCGTGAATGAAGGCATACCGCCCCGCCACGGTCCCATCCGGCCACTCGGCGACGCCGGCCACGCGAAGAAACTGGCCGCGCCGTGCCAGCGCCTCGCACCGCAGCTCCGCGTCCTGGGCGTCGATGCCGTCCGCGCCGGCGACCGCCGCGGAAAACTCCGCGCCCGCCACGCTCGCCACCGCCAGCATCGCTCGCTCGTCTGCCGTCAGGCGCTCGACCTGCTTGTCCACGAGCTGCCACAGCGTCTCAGGTTCCCCGGCCGCGACGCTCTTCACCGGCACCGACAGCCCCCACGTCCCGTCGACCTCGCGCATCTGACCCTGGGCAATCAGATCGTCGATCGTGTTCACGATGAAGAGGGGGTTGCCGCCCGTCATCCGATGGAGCACGAGCGCCAGCTCCGATGGGAAGTCGTGCCGGGGAAATCGCTGCAAGAGATACGTCGACACGGCCGCCGCGCTCAGAAAGACGAGGGGCATCTCCTCGCAGCGCCCGTGCATCTGCAATTCCTGCTTCACGGGCCTCAACGGGTGCGCACCGGCCGCGACATCGCTCGGCCGGTACGTCCCGAGGACGAGCAACCGCGCGACTTCGCGCCGGCCGGCCAGCCGCGCCAGCAGATCGATCGTGGAAGCGTCGCTCCAGTGCAGGTCTTCCAGGAGCAAGACGAGGAGCTCGTCGGTGCTCAGCGCCTCCAGGGCCTCCACCAGCTCCCGAAGCATCCGGTCGCGCGTGGCTCCCTGCGCTCGGCGCTGCGCGGCCTCGAGCTCCGCGTCGGTCAGCAGCGCCGGCAACTGGGTCAGCCAGGTCGGCGCATGCCGCTTCAGGATCTGCACAACCTGTCCGCCGCGGGGCGCACGACCCAATCGCCCGAGCGCCTCGAGCAGCGGCAAGTAGGCTTCGCCGGCGCCGTAGAGCTCCACGCATTGCCCACGACCGATGCGCAGCGTCTGGCCGCCGTCGATCTGGGCAAGAAACTCTTCCACCAGCGCCGTCTTGCCGATCCCCGGCTCCCCGGTCACGAAGATGAGCTGCCGCCGGCCATTCATGGACCGTTCGAGGAACGCGTGAAGCTGCGCGAGCTCCGTCGCCCGCCCCACCAAGCTCAGGGCGGCAGGTGAGGCGGCTGTCAGAAGTCGGCCCCCGGCCTCGGGGCCGGCCGGCTGGGAATCTCCAGCCGCCAGGGCAGGTCCGATGAACCGGAATCCCCGCCGATGGACCGTTTCGATGTAACGAGGCGCTTCCGACGAATCCCCAAGCGCCCGGCGCAGATCGCGAATGCAGCTGGCGAGAGCGGCGTCGCTCACGATCGCGTCACGCCAGACCGTCTCGAGCAATTCGTCTTTCGTGATCAGCCGCCCCGCGTGCTCGACCAGGTACCGCAGGACCGCAAATGCCCGCGGCATCAGCTGCAACCGCTGCTCTCCACACCACGCCCACTCGTTCGCCGCCTCGATCCGAACCGCGGGCAGGCTGCCTGCGCGTGCTGGCTTCATGCCGGTGCCGTCACAGTCCCTCGGGTTCTCCCCGAACAATCCCTGGGTTTGCCCAAGACTCCTGCCGACCGCGGCAGTAAGTCTGGTGTCACACATGGCGGAGCGATGAAACGACGTTGATCGATGCTGGAGAAGCCCAATGACAGCACCCGTGAACCCGGATCGACGCTCTCGGTGCAGCGCGGGTTCGTTGCGACAGGGATTCTACCACGCGGGCGATTCGTCGGATTCGGCGCTCGAACGTTACCAATGGAGGAGATCGCGATGACGCTCAAACGACACGTCGTTGTGGTGGCCGGCCTTCTGGGGCTGTGCGCCCTCGCCACCGGAATCGTGACGCATGGGGGACGCCTGATCGTCCCGAACTCGAAACACGCGGCGCCGAGCGGCGTTCGCGCCGGGGTCCACGGAGAGCTCGAGCGGCGCGAAACGGTCGTGCCGGCGGGCCGGAGCCAGGGTGACGGTGTCTGGGCCGCCTATCTTCGCGTCGTCGAGACGGAGCTCGCGCGCGGGCGCGTCGACGTCGCTGTTCGCGCCTGGCACGATGCCTATGGCGCCGCGCTCGAGAGCCGCCGCTGGGACAGCATGATCGCCGTCGGCGACGCCTTCATGCAGATCGGCCACGCGGCAGGCACGCCCGGCGGCGCGCGCATGAACGCACGAGACGCGTACTTGACCGCGTTGATCCGAGCCCGGCGCCACCGCTCCGTCGACGGCGCGCTCCGGAGCGCCGAGGCGTTCCGGACGCTCGGCGATCGCGCCATCGTCGACCAATGCCTCCACGTCGCCGAGCAGCTCGCGGCGGGGGATGGCCACGCGCAGCAGAGGGTCCGCGAGGCGCGGGAACGCTGGGCGGCGCCGTCGGCGATCGCAGGCTCGTGAGGAGCGTGGTCATGTCAGTCATGAGCACGACACAGGTGGCAGCGCGGACCGTCGGTCTCCCGCGCATCCTCGATCGGCTGAGCATGAGGCCTGCGGCGCGGCTGCTCGCGGTGGCCTCCCTCGCGCTCCTGGCCGCGCACTTCTGGGCGCGGCCGGAATCACGTGGGTCCGTCCTCCTGCTCGCCGCGATCGTGTGCTGGACGCTCGACGTCCTGCCGGACTACGTCGTCGCCCTCGGCGTGATCGTCGTCTGGAACATCGCGGCGATCGGTCCCAGCGCGGCGAGCCTCTCCGGATTCGCCTCACCGGTCTGGTTTCTGCTTCTCGGCGTCCTCGCCGTCGGGGGAGGGCTGGCCAGATCGGGCGTCCTCGAACGGATCGCCTTCGCGCTATTGACGCTGTTTCCGGCGACGTTCCGCGGCCAGGTCGTCGCATTCCTCGTCGGCGGCCTGGCGATGACACCCTTGCTGCCGCTTACGGTAGCCCGGTGCGCCCTGACGGCGCCCCTGGCGCGCCAGGTGGCGGAGGTCCTCGGCTATCCCGCGAGAAGTCGCGCGGCCGTCGGCATCGGGCTTGCGGCGTTCGCCGGCAGCGGCCTGTTGAGCCGCGTGTTCCTCTCGGGCGCAACGCTGAATCTGATCGCCTGGAGCTTGCTGCCGCCGGCCGCGCGGCCGGGATGGTGGACGTGGGCCATCATGTCCGCGCCGATGCTGCTGGTCCTCATGGCCGGTGTCCTGGCGACCATCCTACTCACGTGGCGCCCGACGAGCGATCGTCCTATTGAACGTGACGAGATCCGGCGACAACGGCGCGACCCTGGACCGCTGACCTCTCGCGACCACGCGGCCGGCGTCGCCGCCCTCGTCGTGCTCATCGGGCTCGTGGCTGGTCCATACGTGAAGGTCGATGGCGGCTGGTTCGCGTGCCTCGGCGCGATGGTACTCACCGCGACCGGGGTGCTGACGCGGGAGCACTTCCGCTCGGCGATCGACTGGCCGCTGCTCATCTTCCTCGGCGTCATCCTCGGCATGCCCGCCATGATCCACCACATCGGAGTCGATGCGCAGCTGGCCACAGCGCTGCCTCCGCTCGTCGTCTGGGCGCACGGCTCTCCGGTGTGGACGTTGACGCTCCTGTTCGCGATCGTCACCGCGGCGCGCATCGTGTTGTCGGAATGGGTGGCGGTCCCGTTGCTGACGGCCACCCTGGTACCGCTCGCACCGACGCTGGGGCTCCACCCTTGGGTCATCGCGTTCGTGGTGCTGTCCGCGGCAAACCTCTGGAGCGTGCCCTATCAGTTCGCGTCGTACCTGGCGTTCTGGAGCGCATCGGACGGCTATCTCTTCGCGCACGAGCAGGTCCGAACGTTCAGCGTCGTGTACGTGCTGCTGTCGCTGTGCGGGCTCCTGGTCTCGATTCCGGTCTGGCGGCTGCTCGGCCTCCTCTCGTAGCGCGGGCCGCTGCGCGCCGCCAATGGCGGCAGGTCTACGGCGTCATGGCTCGCTCGAGCTCCTCGAGCAGTGCCCTGGCGTCCGTGAGATCGGCGGTGTCAAACCCTTCGGTGAACCAGGCATAGGCCTCTGCCAGCAGCGCGTGGGCTTCCCGCGTCTTCCCTTGGCGGCCCCACAGCCGGCTCAGGCTCGTGGCGGCCCTGAGCTCGAACGACTTCGCTCCCTGTCGCCGCGCGATCGCAATCGCCTCGACGAAGGCCGACTCGGCGTCCTTCTCCGTGTCCGTGAGCGCTCCCCGCAACCGATACAGCTCGGCCGTCCAGTAGTGATTCCCCGACTGCGTTCCCGTGGCCAGCGCCTCATCGACCAGATCCAGTCCTTCCCGAGGTCGTCCGATGTCGCCGTACACCTCCGCCAACCATGCCAGGTAGCCCGGGAGCAAGCATTCCGACCTGATCTCCCGGCAGGCGGCCACCCACGCTCGCATCAGCGCCAGGCCGTCCTCTTCTCGCCCCTGTCCAGCGAGCAACCAGCCCCGGTGAAAGTTCGCCGCCATCAGGACGGCACCGAAGCCATGCTCGGTCGACAAGGCCACGCTCCGCTCTGCCTGTTCGTGGCTGGCGGCGCGCGCTCGAAGGGACTGGTGAAAGGCCGCGGCGAAGCGATGGGCGTGGGCCAGGCTGAACGGATGATCGATCATTGGGGCCAGCTCGAGCGCCTCCTGCATCCGCGCGCCCGCGCGCGCCGGATACCCGAGCACCCAGAGTGCCCAGGCGCCGTGGAGGGTGCAGGACAGGCCCGAATCCACGTTGAGCCGGAACGCGGCTGAACGGGTGGGGCTGTGTGCCGCCGGATCGTAGAGCTCGATTCCCCGCTCGAGATGGGCGACGGCCGTCTCGAACTCGCCGCCGTAGAAGCACCCGACGCCCAGCGCATGGTGCGCGCCGAGGAAGATCGCGGGATCTCCCGTCGTCTCCGCCATGCCGAGCAGGCGTCTTCCCACGTCCCGCGCCGCGTCCTGCGATCCTCGAATGAGGTAGAACCACCCGAGTGCCAGCAAGACCGGAAACAGGCGGGAGGTATCGTGCACCTGCTCGCACAGGTCGCGGGCGCGCGCATAGGCCTGCTCGACCTCGCGACCAGCGTGACCCTTGAGCGCGGTCAGCGCGGAGCCCAGCATGACGTAGAGCACCAGTTCCTGCTGCGCTCGCTCCTGTGAGTCCGGCAGGGACTTCAGCAAGTCGAGCGCGCGCGTCAGGTGGTCGGCCGCCTCGCGGTACCCATGCTGGCGGAGCGCGATCTCGCCCGCCTGATGGTGATAACGCGCCGCCCGCGCGAAGTCCCGGCCTTCCCCGAAATGCATGGCGAGCTCGCCGGCGATCTCCCCGGCGCGCTGGCCGTACCCCAGCTCCAGTCGCTCACCCGTCCGCAAGTGGAGCCCTACCCGCTGCCCGACGGGGATGCGCGCAGAGAGCACGCGCTGGTACAGGGAATGAATGAAGGCATAGCGGCCGGCCACGGTGCCGTCGGGCCATTCGGCCACCCCGGTCGTACGCAGAAACTCGCCGCGCCGCGCCAGGGCCGCACATCGCCGCTCCCCTTCCCGGACGCCGATACGGTCCGACATCGCGACCGCGGCGGAGAACTCCGCGCCCGCCACGCTGGCGACCGCCAGCATCGCCTGCTCATCCGACGTCAGCCGCTCGATTTGCTGCTCCACCATCTGCCACAGCGTCTCGGGCGCGTCCCGCGCGAGATCCTCCACGGGGACCGACAGGACCCACCGCCCGTCCACTTCATGGAGCTGCCCGCGGACGATCAGGTCGTCGATCGTGTTCACCAGGAAGAGCGGATTCCCGTCGGTCCTGCGATGCAGCGCTCGTGCAAGCGCCGATGGCCACTCGGGCTGGGCAAAGCGCCGGGAGAGATATTCCGCCACGGCGTTCACGCTCAGAAACTCGAGCGGGATCTCCTCACACTGTCCGTGCAGCTCCAGCTCATGCTTGGTCGCCTTCAACGGATGTTCGGTGACGGCCACGTCGGCGAACCGGTACGTTCCGATGATCAGCAAGCGAGATGCTTCACGCCGACGCGCGAGCATCGCGAGCAGGTCGATCGTGGCCGAGTCGCTCCAGTGCAGGTCTTCCAGGACCAGGACGAGGGGGGAGTCGACGGTGAGGATATCGAGGCCCTCCACCAGCTCTCGCAGCATCCGCTCACGCGTCGCCCCCTGAGCCCGGCGCCGCACGGCCTCCAGGTCCTCGTCGGTCAACAGCGCCGGCAACTGCGCGAGCCAGGTCGGCGCATGCTGCTTGAGGATTTGCACGAGCTGGTCGCCGCGCGGGCCGCGGCCCAGGCGCCCCAGCGCCTCGAGCACCGGCAGATAGGCTTCGCCGGCGCCGTACTGCTCCACACACTGTCCGCGACAGATCCGCAGGGTCTCCGTGAGGCCGATCCGGGAGAGAAACGCTTCGACCAGCGCCGTCTTCCCGATCCCGGGCTCCCCCGTCACGAAGACGAGCTGCCGCCGGCGGTCCATCGCGCTACCCAGCAGCTCGTGAAGCCGCGCGAGCTCAGCGTCCCGCCCGACCACCGTCGCGGTCACAGCCGAGGCGTCCCGCTCGACGCGATCGTCGGTGGCGGCTCGAGCGACGCGAGGAGCTGTCGGCTCGGCAACCGGTCCGATGAACCGGAATCCTCGCCGATGCACGGTCTCGATGTAACGGGGTGTCTCGGCCGAATCGCCAAGGGCCTTGCGCAGATCGCGAATGCAGGTGGCCAGGGCGGCGTCGCTGACGATCGCGTCACGCCAGACCCTGGTCATCAGCTCCTCTTTCGTGACCAATCGGCCCGCGTGGTCCACCAGATGCCGTAACACGGCAAACGCCCGTGGCATCAGCTGCAGCCGCTCCGCGCCGCACCACGCGCACTCGTTCTCGGGCTCGATCCGGATCGCGGGCACGCCTCCTGCTCGTGATGGCTTCATGCAGTCCCCTCGCTGATCCCCCGGGTTTTCCTCAAGTAATCCCCGAGCTTCCCCAGGACTCCTGTCGCCCGGCGCTGTCATTCTGTATCACACGACGGGCGGCGAAACGACCGCCAATCGACGGAGGAGGAGGAGCGATGGCACGACACAATGAACAGGGATCGACGCTCTCGGCGCACCGCGCGTTCGTCGTGCACTTCGGCACGAGAGGTGAACCCGGCCGGCGCCGGTTCAGCGGTCGGGTCGAGCATCTGTCGTCGGGCGAGAGCATGCACTTCACCTCGCTCAAGGGCTTGCTGGCCTTCTTTGCCGCGGCCCGCGACGCCGCTGCCGGCCCAGCCTTCCGGGGCACGAGCAGTGTACTCCCGCAGCTCGATCCCGCTCAAGCGAGCCGCCGGCACTCACAATCGGCTCTCCACCAACACCGACAGGAGAACAGGCCCTGAACACGACGGAGGCCAGGGCCAAGCGGATCGCTGTTGCTCGTCGGGTGGCCGACGAGCGTGTGAAGTCAAGCCACGAGCAGCACAGGTGTCCGCTCTCCGAGGCGGCAAGAGCAGCTCACCACTTAACGAGGAGGTCCAGGCCATGACGAAGCTGAAGACGGTCGCCACTATCTTGTCGATGCTGATGACTCTCGGGTTCACCGGTGCGGCGTCGGCCCGAGTCTTCACGGGCTTCTACGACTTCGCGGATACCCAGTACACGGATGATTTCACCGACGTTCGACGTGGCTCCCAGATCAACGGCGGAGGCCCAGATCTCGGAAAAACCTCGCACACCGCGCTCAACTTCACCGGTGGGGCCGGGCCAGCCGGGGACACGTGGTTGACGAAGTGGACCCCGGGCGGCGCACCCGCGCACTTCAACGGGCGCTGCGGCATCGGTGTCGCCGCCAGCATCCTGATTCACCCGTTCAACAACCGAAAGGGCGCGGGGCTGGTAGCGCTCCTGAACGATGCGAATCCGGGCGACAAGGGCCTGGCGGTGATCTTGTATGACAACGGCAACACGGATGCGATACAGCTCGCGACGATCGACCCGTTCACGGGGAAGGTGATTCCGTTGAAGACCTTACCCGTCATCGCGCCCATCCAGGAAAACGCCTGGTATGTGGTGCTCATGGAGCTCACCGTGGATCTCGCCTATGAGGGCCATAGCCTGATGGTGGAGGCAACCGTGCTCAGCCTCCAGGACCCGAGGGACCCGAACAGCGATTTCGAGCGACCGATCGGATTCTTGCGGTTCAAGACGCCGCTCGAAGACATCGGGCTCCAGCCAGCGGGACAGGTCGGCGTCATGGCCTCGGCCATCAACGCGGTCGCCGATTCGAGCGTGACGACCTGGATAGCCACGGAGGGTTTCGAGGGCCCCTGTTCCGAGTGATCCGGCACCGGCGACTACTTCGCCTTGCGCGAGCTGGTCACCATCGTGTGGGGCCTCAGTGCACGGCGGGGTCGGTGAGGAATGGATGTGTCGTCTTGATGCTCGCGCGCTCGCCATCGACGTCACGCCACGGATCGGCCTGGTTGAGCTGGAGGTAGTCGATGTTCGTCGTGCGGCCGATGACGACGCGACCCTTGCTGCCGTCCTCGAGCCGCCG
>Ga0105249_10005764_pt1 | contig 10715 bp, 8 predicted proteins | sample KBSS44metaG_FD_81522 | JGI IMG/M metagenome (GOLD analysis project Ga0105249, IMG submission 81522) | Switchgrass rhizosphere microbial communities from Kellogg Biological Station, Michigan, USA - KBS S4-4 metaG | ecosystem: Host-associated > Plants > Roots > Rhizosphere > Soil | place...
CGCGACCGAATATGCCGTCACGCTCTGGCCACTACTGATCGTTGCACCCCACGGTAAGGTACAGTATGGGGTAAGCTGCTCAGGCGCCTGCGATGTAACCGTCGATGCCGTCAGGCGGCCAAGGAACCAATTTGTCGCGTCGTTGGTGTAGGTATTAGTCGAAGTTTTGCTGAAGCCATCCGGCGTCGACACAACAACCTGTGTCGCGTTCAGATAGGCGTCATATTGGGTTGCCGTCGTGACCGTTGGCAACGTCGACCCATCCAGATCCGCACCGCTCGAGACGTTTTGCGTCAGCGACACTTTGTATGGTGCAGAGTTAACGCTCGGCGCACTGACGCTCGCTGCGCCCGCTGCATTACTAAACTGATAAGTGTTGACCGACTGCCCTAGCGTCGACGCGCCGATCGTTCGACTCGTCGATGCGACCAGACCAATATAAGGAAAGCTCTGACTGTAGTTAGTCGTGTCTGAAATGCTCGTCTGCAGATCTTTCACGGTTGTTTGTGCAAAGCCGAGAAAACCGCGTCCACGCGTCTCAACCTTCGCTCCCGCGTAAGTATACGTCGAGCTGTAGTTGCCGCCGAGGCCGTTTGAAGTATCGACCCGCGATACAACATAAACGGGTCCTTGAAATTCTTGGACAGGATAAGCTGCGCCAGAACCTTTCGTGTATACGCTCGACTTCGTGAGAGGGTCGTAGCTGATTGTCACGACCGCACCAAGGCCGCTGGTTACCGAGGTGATTGCATCCCTCACGCCGCCGCTAGCCAGCAAGGACAGATAGGAGTGATCTCGCACAAACGTTATATCTGTGAGCCCGTCCCCATTGTAGTCGCCAGGAAAAGGCTCCCAGTACTGCGCAGGCGGACCACCGAAACTGAATCCGCCCCCATAGGCCGTTCCTGCTTTTGGCGAGAAGTGCCCATCGCCGTTGCTGACGAGAAAATAGTAGCCTCCGTCAGACAGCAGCGCGAGATCGGTCCGGCCATCGCCATTGACGTCTGCCGGGAAGGGCATGAAGTTCTGATGAAGTGGAAGTCCGAAATTCCAACCATTGGAAAGCGTATCGACCGTTTCGGTAAATGTGCCGTCGCCTTTTCCAAGGAAGCCCCAAACCGCGTTGCTGCCGACAACCGCAAAGTCAGCCTTGCCGTCTCCATTAAAATCGCCTGGGAACAGTGCGTATTGGTATCCGGGCGCACCGCCATAATTCGACCCCAATGGATAACCCGCACCTCCCACACCTCGGAAGGTGCCATCCCCATTGCTTAGAAGAACATAGGCATTTGTGTTGCTAAGCATGGCGAAGTCGGTCTTGCCGTCGCCGTCGTAATCGCCCGGCACTGTGTTATATTGTGTGTCCGCGATGGGCGAGAGCCACCCCACCGACCTCGTCAAACCAGCTACACCACCAAAATTCCAGCCGTTCGGGTGCGCTCCAACTATTTTGGAGAATGTTCCATCGCCATTGCTGAGAAACGTCCAGCAGTTCGCGCTATTGATTACCGCAAAGTCGGTTTTTCCGTCGCCATTGAAGTCACCGGTAAAGGGCCTGTATGCCGAGCGAGGCGGACCTCCAAACTGCGTGCCACCACCGTAAGCAAATCCCCCGGGGCCACCCAAGGTACCGTCGCCATTGCCAAGATAGATTTGATAACCTGAGTCACCCAATATCAGGAGGTCTGCCTTGCCATCTCCATTGAAATCGCCAACAAATGGATCGCCGTAAGTCGAAGGCACGCTCCCGAAATTGACACCGTTAGGGTAAGGCCCCGCAAAAACAGCTCTAAATGTCCCCTCTCCATTGCCAAGCATCGAGTAATACGCATCATTACTCGCCATGATAACATCGCCTATACCGTCGCCGTTGAAATCTCCTGCGATTGGTGCACGGAAGTTGCGCGGCGGCGTTCCAAAGTCCCAACCATTCGGGAGAGCATAGCCCTGAAAGGACATCGAAACCGCCGCACCAGCCGTCGACCACTGAAACGTTGTGGCCGGAAGGCAGACGTTGCCGGGTCCACACGACGTGACCGAAATCAACTGCGAGCGACCGCTGCTTGGACTGACCTGATATGAAAGCGCGTAGTCCGTAATCAGGGCGGCCCCGGCAAAAGTCTTGACGTTTGTCAAACGCACAGTGTTCTGCATTAGAGAACCAGACTCGTACAACGGGGCAATGTCGGGCCGCGCGGCGTAAACAAACTGAACCGAATTAAACGGGCTCACCGAGGCGGATGCATTGCCGGTGTAATCGATCCGGCTAGGATAAGATTGGCCATTTGTCGTGTCGTTGACGTAGCTGACCGTGTAGTAGTTTCCCTTCGTGTCACTGACTTTGTTAACCGTCCAAGAGCGCGCAGTCGTCTTTCCCTGCGCAAGAATCCGAGAATCCGAGCTGTTACCGAACTCGAGGATTTGGCCCGACTTCGTCCGAACCTCGAACCATGCGGGCCCCGCCCCGGCGACGCCGCGCGAGGTCACTTTGGAAAACGTCTCGATCTCGGTGCGATATTGCGTGCCGTCCGCGCCATACGCCCCACTGATCGCCGTGAGCCGCTGCCCATCCAAACAAAAGCGATCATTGGCATCGAAATTGATGCCGCCGGCCACATTGTCTTGCACTAATGTTCTCGAGCACCGACCAATGGATGGAAGACCAGCCAGCGACCAACCCACCCCCATACTCCCATTAGGGCCCTGACTGCTGTACTCCAGCGACAAGGATGGAATCATACCAGACGTACCAGGCGGCAGAGCAATCGGGATGGAATACGTTGCGGCGCCCGAAGGATTGACGGCGAAGCTCCCCGACAGAGACATTAGTCCTGCACTACTTATAGTTGTATTTGAGGACCAAAAAAGACACCCCGTCAACATGATTGCGAGGGATTTCCGAAAAGCCGACCGCTTCCGCCGCAACCCCACCCGTCCCTCGATCATTTCTTATCCCCACAGCAAGTGTTCATCGCTATGCCTACTCACACGCCGAAAGCGCCAAGCCGGCAAATAAAATGCGTTCTGCAGAAGAGCTATTCTTGGGTTGAGTGCCGGCAATTCATCGCCGGGAATACGACAATCGCCATTGCGGCGCCGTCTCGTTGCGGCCAGAGGAACTTCGTCACCTGCCGATCTGTTGCCGGCTTTATCGCGCTGAACATTCACTCACCCCCGAAGCAAAATCACAACCCAAGAGGGAATTAACTTCAAGTTGTTTTTCTCGTCAACATAGCGCGCGACTTCTCCACAGCCTCGTGTGTCAACAACAACAACCTGTTCGTGCTCGGAAAGAAGTCATGAGACTATCATCATTGCGTCACGTCTTTCGCACGTGCCGCCCTTTGCGGAGAGAGAATGATGAAGGCGCTTTGCTGTTCAAGATCGAAGGTGGGAGCCGCCTAGACGGATGCGAGCACATCTTGGGTGAAAGCAACCCTCGCTTGTGCATGCGAGAACTAGCATCGCCGGTATTGGATAGACAAAGCGCTCTCGTTTCAAATTCTCTTGTGGCGGCCGACGCGCTGGTCTGCGAGCGGCCCTCCTTCTGTTCCGCCGCGCCCGTCTCCAGCTCAGCGAGCTGCGATTGGAATCTGCCAGCAATGTGCTCGCCTGGAGAATTTTTCGAGCTGCCGGTGTCGCGTTCCCTGATTATGAACTCCGGCTTCACGATCAATAATGGTCGTACTTGCCGTTGGAGTTGCTAAACAGGTCGCCGGCTCAGCCGCACCATCGTCTTTTGGATGGTCACATTTTTTAGCAAGAGAATAACTGCCCTGGTGACCTGTTGATGCAGCGATCGATTCAAATCGTAGCGATCAGCCAGCCGTAAACCTCACCAACTGCTTTTCCAGGAGCTCGCAATCCGTAGTCCCCCCTCAGCGCCACCAGTCGGTTCTTCACGTCCGTGATCTGATCGAACCAAGGGCGAAAAGCTCTGCCCCCTATCGCTGCGCCCCCGTGGTCGCATCTCGGCCCTCATCAGCGCGGCTAAGACAAGTGACCAGAAATCAAGCGTATAAAGACTCGCTACAAAGGTCCATTTTCTGGCAATCCCACAGCAAAACATCGGTTTTGGATGCAAGATCAATGGCCTTAGCTTTCTTCGGATGACTCCACACCCGGCATCGGGTCACACTACATTTAGTGCCGGGCGTGAGACAGCACGCATACTTATGAGCCAATTCTCATCTTAGCGATCTCGAGTGTTTATGTGCGATTTGCTCTAAACCTGCTTCCCTTGGAATTGTTCGCGAACAGACGCACCTTCCACGCTCTGTGACTCTCGGCAGGCTCAATCCCGAGGATAAAGACTTAGGTCAATCAATCTTCCTGTCTGTTCAAGCCTAACGCCGGCTCCGTCAATCGATTTGACTTTCCAACCCTGAACCGTCTCGCCCTCGCCGGCCCACGTTCCGCCAGGCCCGGCCTTGCTAGACAAATAAGCTTTGCTCAGGCCTTTTTTGATCATCACGCCAGCAACTATGAGTCCGGGATCGACTACTACCGGCGGCGGCGGCGCTGCCACAGAGGATAGAACCGGTGGGGGTGGCACGAAAGGCTCTCGCGATTTAAACAACATTGGACGCGCAAGAATTAGACCATAGCTATCAATCGGTCTCCGATTGGCCGGATTTGCGATCGACCCGGTCAGATTAGCGTTCCACTCAGCGTTGTGAGCCGCGGTTGAATCATCAGACCTAAGCTGCATCGCCACGCAAGTCAGCAGGCCAACATTCACACCCAAGGCAATTAGCAAGCCAATCGAACGAAGTGGAGCAACGCGCCATCTCATGGTTGTCCGCCCACCTGCATGGCGCCAAAAACATCCAACTGCGCCTGCACAACGGGTTCCTCGGGAGCGCCCGGTCTGGCCGACGGTGGGCTCCTGAGAACAGCACCGGCAATGAAAAGATACGGCTTCGAGCTCTCGATCGCGTAGACTGCTTTGACGATGGATTGCAGAGAACCAAATATCTCGATGCGTGATCCGTTATATCTCATCTGGTCAGTTGTACTCACCGGCAGTGCCTGTACCGCGCGCAACTTTGCACCGCCCGCCTCGACTATTGCTTTCAATTTGGTCTGCAAATCAGCACTGACGACGTTTTCGTTCGGACCAACTAGAAACTCGCCGCCCTGCAATTCAGCCTTTGTGTCCGAAGCGATCGATTGAACATTGGGGGCCTGCGCAGCGATAGCGGCCAGCCGCATTAGCACTTTTCTTTGCTCTTCGATCCGGCTCTCGCGATCCGCGAACAGCGTATACACCGGCAGGACGAAGCAACCGACGAACGCTCCGCAGACCGCCAAATTGCCCAGCAAAAACAATACTCGACGGCGACATTGCGCGTCGGCGAATATCCTCCTCATCGCGCGGCTTCCTTGAACATGGCCGGCCTTAATACCTTCGCCTGAAGCGCGAACCGCTCACGTCCTTCCGCAGCGTCGAATGCAACGGGCGATGTAAGTGCCGCGTCAAAGAACAAGCGCGAACCATCAACAATTCCGACTAGACTTGGCGCCGCACCTGAAAATCCGATCATGGCTACTTGTCGCTCGCCCTTGCCAGACGTTTCTGCAAGCCGGAATTCGGTCAGCCACGAATGAGATGGCAGCAACCTTGTCGTCTCCTCCCATAGGTCGATTAGACCCGGCGCTTCGCTCCTTTGCAGCCGCAACCTTACCAGCGCGCTTCGCCTCTCCTGCAATTGATTGACCAGGGCACGCACCTGTTGAGCTTTTTTTCCCGTCGCGGCAATCTCATCGCTTAAACGGTCGAGCGCAGCCTGTTGGTTCAGATATTTCAAGCTACCCGATAACAGAGCAAGAACAACTGCGCTGCAACACAAAGCAGGCGCCAGATTGTGCCTCCACGAACTTCGGGCCTCTCCAATCTGGCGCAAATTGATTAAGGGCGCGGGCTGTTGGCTCTCGCAAGGTTCGAACTCGATAAATGCAATATCATCTGTGCTCATGTCGAGCTCCGCCAGCGCGTGGTGCACGAACTGACGTTGAACTATCCATTGTCGAATCTCGATTCTTTCACTGTCGGCGATTTTACTTGCGACGTGATCACAGTAGATATCATCGGCTCTGAAAGGAGTCTTCCGCGCAAGATCTTGAGCGACGATATCATTAATGGCGCCACTGGCCTCAGCCGGGAGAAACAGCATTCTGCCAAAGACGCTCTGCGCCGGGAGACGAAGGCCGAGATCAACGTCTCGTCGCCCTAGTTTTCGCGAGAGCAAGAGGCGGTCAACCTCCATCAATATGCTCTTCCCCGACGCTGACCTCTCCAAAGCGGTCGGCGCAAATGCGCCATCCCGCAGCTCCAGCAAGATCCCCTCTTGACTGGTGGAGACCACAAGCCGCGGTCGCCCGCGCTCGGAGAACAGCTTCGCATACCGTTCTGGCAGTAGATTTAGAAATTCCTTCACCCACCATCGAGCAAGGTAGTTCAAAAGCTTCGATATCCGTACAAAGCCTGGTTGGCTCAGCGAAAGTTGTTGCATCCCCGCCTCGCAATCTCATTGCGGCTCGCTTTGAAGCGAGTCCCGCTATCCCATTCGAACCGCACGCATCACCTCGTCAATCGTGGTTTCTCCCCGCCATACCTTAATGACTCCCGTCTCATACATACTGAGCATGCCGCGCGCCCGTGCGGCTCTGCTGATTTGATCATCGGACGCATTTGATAGAATGAGGCTTTGAAACTCTGAATCGATAGGCAGAACCTCAGCGATTGTGGAACGGCCAGAAAAGCCGACACCCGCACACTCTACACAACCGCGCGCCTCCAGAATTGCCGGTTCACCACATTTTTCAATGCCGGGCACGGTGCGCGCCAACTCGTTCTTCCAATGAGCCGCTTGGGTGTGCTGGCGTGCACAGTGGCGACAAAGCCTCCGAACCAGTCGCTGCGCCATCACGCCTTTAACGGTCGATGCCAGCAGGTAGTTCTCTACGCCGATATCGATCAGCCTCGTGATCGCCGCGGCGGCACTGTTGGTGTGCAGCGTCGACAACACCAGATGTCCCGTCAGAGAAGACTGAATGGCGATCCGTGCGGTCTCCAAATCGCGGATTTCGCCGATCATGATAATGTCGGGATCCTGACGCAGGATCGCGCGCAGTGCATGCGGGAAATCCAACCCAATTTCTGCCTGTACCTGTACCTGATTGATGCCGCCTAATTGGTATTCGATCGGATCTTCGACCGAGAAGATATTCCGCTCCGCACTGTTCAGCGAACTAAGAGCTGTGTACAGCGTGGTCGTCTTTCCGCTACCGGTCGGCCCGGTTACCAGAATAATTCCGTTGGGTTCCTGCAGCAGCCCATGAAGCGCAGCGATCTGATCGGTCGAGAAGCCCAGCTCGACGAAGTCAAGCGCGACCCGAGTACGATCCAGGACACGCAGAACTACGCTTTCGCCGAAAATAGTCGGAATCGTCGATACGCGGAAATCGATGTCGACGCCTCTAATGGCTGTCTTGATGCGACCATCCTGCGGCATGCGCCGCTCGGCGATATCGAGTTTGGCCATGATTTTGAAACGCGATGTGACCGCCGCACGCAATGCCGGCTCCAGGACTTGCGCAGTTCGGAGCATTCCATCGATCCGGTAGCGGACAACTACCTGGTCAACATTAGGCTTGATATGGATATCGGACGCGCGAGCCTCTACCGCGCCAGCGATGATCTGATTCACGAGCCGGATGACCGGTGCCTCGCTTGCGATATCGCGTAGGCGCTGAACATCGTGTTCGCTGGCTTCCCCCCGGCCCGTTGCACGATTATCAGACTTGCCTGGATGAGCTGCATAGAGGGCATCGAACGCCTTCTCGAAATCAGCTGGCGCAAAGATCTTGATATTGACTTTCAGATTGGTCAGGTACGCGAGCGCGCGTACAGGTTCCACGTAGAGAGGGTCGGTCACACCAACGGAGAGCACACCGCCCTCGAGCGCCAATGGCAGGACGCGGTTGCGGCGCACGAAATCAGTCTCAATGACGTCGGGAAGGAGCCGCTCAAGGGGCAAGTCGCCGGGGCGCGCCAGTTCTAAGGTAAGGAAATTTGAAAGCGCTGCAGCTAGTTGGATCTCTGAGACCAGCCCAAGCTTGGTCAGCACACGATCCAACCGCTCGCCGGTCTTGCGGGCCGCGCTTGTCGCGCGCTCAAGAACAATGTGGTCGACGATATTTTCGGCAATGAGGAAGTCGCCGAAACCTACCTCAAATTGAGCCGTGTCGGGGTTACCAAACGATGCAAATCCCGAGGCCCAAGGCGACGCTCCCATCTTTGTACCCGCCAGCCGATGTTCGAACATCTTGATCTTTCCGCGTCTATGATACGGCTATGGTGGTCATCGACCAACATGCCACGGTCCCAAAACCCAAAAACGGGCCAAAGGGCAGACGCATTGCGATATCGAGTTTCCGACCCCACGCGGATCGAATGAGCACGAAGATCAGGGCAGAGCAGGACGCAATCAGGAGCATCAAGCTAATCTGCTCCCATCCGATCCAGAGACCTGCGGCAGCGACGAATTTCCGGTCACCAAACCCGAGGCCATCGACGCCGCGAACATAGCGGAATAGAGCCGCTATCATCGACAGGACGGCGAATCCAAGAAACGCTCCAAGAAGGGCGTCAGGGAGATCGGGGCGGCCAACAAAGATCGCTTGACCAAGTCCACCGGCGGCCAGAACCGCATTGAAGCGATTTGGCAGTATCATTTCTCTCCAATCGATCACAGCCATCGTCGCGACAGTCGCAAGAAGAAGACAGCCAAAGGCGATCTTCGACACGAATAGCACGTCCACCGAACCAGCGCTCATTTGACCCTCCAGCTCAGCAGCCAATAGGCCTGGTTCGGGTTCTGCGTTAACCGAACCGTGGCCTCATGCACGAATGTTCGGCTTGACTTCTCAAACTCCGTCCGGATCGTGAAGGCACGACCTCGCAGGGACGCCATGATGTCGCCGCCAGAGCTATCCACAATGGCCTTGAGGCTTGCGCGTGCGGCCAACGCCGATTCGACGCCATCGGGCGTCATGTTCGGAAGCGCGCGCAGTACTTCACGCGGCGCCACTTGCTGGTCAAGAAACTGGCTACCTGAATAGACGGTTAATGCAGGTTCTATCCGCTGGAACAGCGCCGGCGTCATACCTATTACGAGCAGAAGTTCATCGACGCTCTGGAAAGGCCCATTGCGAGACAGATATGTTCTTCCGAGAGCGCGGTAGTCCTGCTCCTTCGCACCGTTCAGATGCTTGAGAGATGTCGCGGTTCTCCAATCCACGATTTTGTCAGCGAGCGCGTTAGCCGAATCAAGCTCAAGGCCGGCGGACTTCAGCAAGCCTGCGAGCAACGATACATCTGTCTGATTCAGATCGATCTTACCCAATTCGTCCTGGATCGAGATCCTGATCGAAGTTCCGCTGAACTCGAAGCTCTGCGATTCTCCATCGGCTCGCCACCGTCGATCCGGGCGCGGTTCGAGCAACCCGGCCACTGCGCGACTCACACCCGCCTCCATGATCGCGTTGACACTGGCCATCTCAAGGCCATTGCGCGCCAAGCTATATGACGTGCTGCCGCTCCATAGCAGTGACAGCGAGATCGCTGCCAACAACCCCAGTCCCCACAGTACAGAAACGACCGGCATGTTTCCCCTATATTTTCAAAACGGACCTAACGGCCACGGCACCGCGTGGTGATCGGTTCGTAGACGCAGCTCACGTCAGCAAGAATACGCGGCGCGATCAGTAGGTCCGGCCACAGCCGTGCATCGCCGGAACCGAATCCCACGCGGAGGCGGACAAGCTTTGGAATCTCGCTTTGCTTTATCCAGCTGTCGTTCCATTGAAGCTTTCGCTCCGTCGCAGTCCCTCCAAAATAGGAGAACTCTGCCCGATCTATCCCGGAAACCAGCAACGTCTTTGTCGTCATTGATTGATCGTTGGGATCAGCAAGCTCAGGCGTCGAAGCCACGACCAAATCAGATTGCGCTTGTCGCCGCTCGACGAAAACTCTGAACCGGAACCTGCCGCCACCATTCGAGGCAATCGGAGCATTTCCCACGAAACTGACGGCCGCCCTAGTGCCCTCAAAATCTAGCTGCTGGAGCCCGCCGCTCGTCACCATCATGGGATAGAGATTGCCGATGGTCCGCCGCAGCAGATCCTGCGAAATCATGTTGCGCTCAAACTGCTCAGCGTTTGCGCTTGTGCTCTGCCAGGCACGTACACCAAAACGCACGTTGTCGAACAACAGTGTTGCGAGCAGACTAAATAAAGCCAGCCCAACCAGGAGCTCCACCAGCGTGAAGCCCGCCTCGTCGCGGGTATCATGCGCAACTATCGAGGACCGACCGCTCATTGGCGGGATGCCTTTGGGCCAACGCGCAGCGTCGTCAATGCATAAGCGCGCCTCTCTGCGCCCTCCTCCCACTCAATCTCCGCGGAAACACTAAAAAGCCCGACTTGTCTTTCTTGATCCTCCTTGGCGCTGTCATACGGTTGCATCTTTAAACGCCAGCGGTATCCATCCGTGCTCTGGCCGTCGCGCACTTCTGCTTTGACCGCTAGATCGGCGCCCACTTCAGCGATCAGTGACTGTGCCAAAGAGCCTGCTCCCGCCATCCTCTGCGCAGACGCTGTCTTGCGTAGGCCGCTCGAAATCAGTCCCAGCAACAGGCTCAAGCCGGCCG
>Ga0105249_10005765_pt1 | contig 10714 bp, 4 predicted proteins | sample KBSS44metaG_FD_81522 | JGI IMG/M metagenome (GOLD analysis project Ga0105249, IMG submission 81522) | Switchgrass rhizosphere microbial communities from Kellogg Biological Station, Michigan, USA - KBS S4-4 metaG | ecosystem: Host-associated > Plants > Roots > Rhizosphere > Soil | place...
ACCAACTGGTGTTTCAATCCTATAATCAGGATAAGCAATTAGAATTGCAGCCTTACCGTCCGGATCTATCGCATTTAAAGGGTTATCTAAGACATAGGCATAAGGGCGAACATTGGCTTATTTTTCGGAATGTGGATCATTCTCCATAAATCTGCCAATCTGATTATCGTACATCCTTGCACCATAATCCAACCACTCAAGTCCTGAACCATCGTTGAACTCCTGCCGCTGTTCTTCTACTGGATAATCCAGCCATCGTGAGGCCGAATGGATAATAATGGGTTTCCTCCAAGATCGGCCCCCTGATATGAGTCACTTGCAGGTTGTCAAAGAACACATCAATGTTTGGCGTTTCATTGCTTACATAAATATACAAATAGCCGCTTTTATCAATCGTTAAATTTGATCTCGTATGTGTACTATATGTATTACTATTACCGACTTGCTCAAAACCACTGCTACTGCTATAGTATTTAAACTGTTCGTCTAAACATATCCAGTTAATAAACGCTTTTGGTTTATTGCTATTGTAATTTTGGCTGTTTAAAAAACTGATTGCTGCTGTATTGCTTAGCCCGGAGTTCGTCAATTCAGTCAAAGTCGCTTTACCTCCCGATACATTTGCAATGTTTCCACTTAATGCACTTATCAAATCATTTAAAGGGCTTACGGGTGTACCCGGCGAGCTGCCGTTCCACCAACTGTTTACGATAAGATTAAATTTATCACCTGCCATTACTTTTAAAACTATAGCGGGACCAATTTTATTTCCACCTGTTGCACCGCTTACTTTGGCAACTTTAGCATTCCCCGAGGGTGTATTGGCCGGGTAACCGCTTCCGGTTGGTGCATCTATTCTAGTTGCAGGCAGATTACTATAAAAAGATTCTTCAACAGTTGCATTGGCTGTTTCCATAGTTGCAGCCGGGTAAGCATCTGTTTTTTGTTCTTCCGTTAATACCATCCGCACATTCCCCAAATGGTCCTTGAGCATGTAATCATAATTAAAGCCAGTCGCTCCCGGTCTCATTCTTCCTTCCTCATGTGCAATAAACTGTAGCGTGTCGTTTTGATAAACTGCCCCGCCTAAATAAAGTGTTGTTGTGGTTTTGGAAGGACTTACTGTATTGTCAACAGTAAGCTTTTGAATCTTATTGCCTGCTGCATCATAGGTGTAGGTTATTGTTCCTTTGCCGGTAACTGTTATTACTGATGGAAGGTTAAGATAATTGTAAGTAATGGTGCTGATTGCTTTGTTATTGTCAAGTGTAAGATTGCCATTTGGGTCATAGCTGTAATCGTCATTGGATCCATTATTTCCATCTTTAAAGTCACCCAGTTTTGTATTGGGATCATTATTTGCATCCGTCACTTTCGCCAACTTGTTACTATTATTTTGGTAACTATAGCTGAGGTTGTCAATCTGGTTGCTGCCACCCAGTTTTAATCCCCATTGCTGCATCTGTAAAATATTTCCATTGGCGTCATAAGCAGTATTGACATTGCTGCCATCACCCATTTTCATTTTATAATCAACACCAGCTGACGTATTAAATGTGCCGCCAGTATATTGCCCGAAGTCGGCTCTGAGCAGCCGGTTGGCAGCATCATAATAAAAATCATATTTTCTTTTCTCGCCATCGCCCTTGCTTTTCCATACCATGCCTTCAATGTTTCCATTGTACTGCGGGTTCGCATAGGTTTGATTGCCGATGATATTGTTGTTTGCTTTATCATATCCGAGATCAAAACCAAACCAATTCGTGCTGTTTGCATCTTTTGCATAATCACGGTTCACACCCAGCATCCATCCGCGAATATTGTAATCGTAAGTTAATGCCTCCAATCCTGCATTACTATTATAAGCAGGAGCCAGTTTCTTTTTCTTTAGTTGTCCCAGCTTATCATATTCCAGCTCTGCAATGCTTTTATAACTGCTCATCGCATTGCTGTTCACTAATGTGTTGCTTTGTTTTTTCTCTGTCTTTACCAGTCTTCCCAGGTCATCATAGGTGAGCAGGGTTACTATTACAGTTGTCTGCGCACCTGTTCCGGTCTTTTCTGTTTTATTGATCACTACCAATGGCTGGCCAGCCCATGAATATTGTGTGGTGATTATATCTGTGCCCCCACTTATATTGGTACTTTGTACTTGAATTACTCTTCCTTTTTCATCATAAAAATTAACTGTATATAAGAATGTATTTGCAGTCCCAAGCACTTTTGTTTTTGTGCCAGTTACCATCCCTTTTGTTAATGAGGACTGAGAAACAGCTTGCGGATATGGCCAGGAATTGGAAGTTGGAGATAAGTAACCATCATTGTCCGTATTGCGGGAACTGCTTAAAGGATTGCCTTCGCTGCTTCTCCAGGAGTAATCATCATAAAATGTTTGCGTGAATATCTCATTAGTATACCCTTCTACCCACGGATAATTTGTACTGTTAGCAGCATAATCGCGATGAACGATCCAATTACCTGTAGTTGAAATTGTCCCGGTCCTTATGGGCCTGTTTAAATCGTCAAATTGAGTAAACAGGAATTTCTGATAGGGTTGCGCATTTCTCAAATTAGCATCCTGCATCATCACTAACCTGTCTCTTGCGTCATAGATCATGTAAACAACATCAGCTCCCGGAACTTTTTTCATCACCATACGGTTTCGCTGGTCATATTCATAGCGGAAGCATTGTTCATCAAGGAGAGTAGTTGTTAAAGACCAACCATTGGCAGTTAAAGTCTTCACGCCTTCAGGCTGAATTACGCAGCGTAAATTATTTAAATCATCATAGATATAACAAGTACAAAGCCAACCGGTGTAACCACTGCCAGTACCGGTTTCAGCAGTTGCAGTTAATTGTACCTTCTTTAATATTACTCTTCCCTCTTTGTCATTAAATTCTATTACCTGTTTACCGTGTTCATCCAAAGTTGCAGTTTTGCTGAGTGTTCCTTCCGGATAAACAGATGTCGGCGATGCAAGACTATATGTTCCCCATCCATTTGTAATATCTGTTACATCCCAGATTTTTACATCATCTGTTTCTGTGTTATTCCAATATTTCATATCAACACCTCTGTTCCCACCTACCCAACTATTACCTGCGGCCATCATTTTATTTATTCGGTTCAATGGAGAAGGCTCAAAAACCGTTTGTGAATAAAAATATGTCTCTCCCTGCCCTCCATATTGACTATTCATAAATGTGGCCTGCTGCTGAAATGGATTCAATTTGAAATTTCCATCTGTAATTGAAGTATTACCACCTGTATTATTTGCCACAAATGGCAGGTATTTGAATTGCTCTCTTCCAAATTCATCATAAACAGCAGCCGAAACCAAATCTGTTGCCGTACCACCTGTTTCATACGAACCCTGTTTAATCACGGTTTGTATCGGTCTTCCTAATCCGTCAAAATATTGAGTGGTTTGCTTTACATCAGCAAGTGATCTTGTCATCAAGGTATTGGGATTTGATTCCGGTGCAGTCGCATCCCAGGTACGGATATAATTCACAGGTGTACCTGAAGGATAAGCAGACGGGAGTTGTTGGGAAATGGATTTTATACTTGTAACCATAAAAATTACAAGCAGAATGATTCGCAAATTTTTAAAAGCAAAATACTTCATGTGAATTATTTAATTATTTCAGTTTATTAATGCAGTTGAATCATACGATCCATGAGCCTGCTGTTTAGTCTTCCTTCCGGGTCGCTCACCCCATACAGCTCACCTTGCTCACTGACAAAAAACTTTTGTCCTACGCCGCTCACGTTATAATCAAAATGAATATTCTTTTCTTTACGTGTTAACCATGAAAAAAGTTCATGTTGGCTGGTGCCTGATTCTTTTCTTGTATACATACCACGTGTAACTGTGACCCGGTTGCCAAAAAAAGAATGATAGTAGGTCTGTAATTGATTCAACTGATTTGAAGTATATCCATCTTCAATAGAAGGCACTCCGATCACTGAAATCTGCTGGGCATAGTTCCTACTGACAGTGTCAATTGTTCTGAGGAAAGCAGAATCATTGGCAGTCTTTGTAACAGGAATGACCACTATCAAAATTTTTTTACCCTGGAAATCCTGCATCAATTTATCCTGACCATTTATGGTTATAATATGAATGGTATATATGCTGCCATACAGTATTATTCCTCCGAAAAACAAAGCGATTTTTAAGATGATTGCTTGCATAAATAATATTTTTTATTAATCATAGTCAATGGTAATTGCATTATTATTAGAACTGCTAACTGCAACATTTGAAAACGTTGCTGATGTACCGTAGTGATAGTAACTGCCAAGATAAAATCCGCGGGACGTATTATTGCCGGACTTTGAAATAGTTACATTGTACGTAGCGGGAGCAACAGTTCCAAGCGTTTGCTGGCTGCCTGATGATGGGATGGAAAAGCTGTACTGTTGACCCGTACTAGTATTGGTGAATACAGCGTTAAACCCGCTTGTGCCCACATAATTTACACTTGTAATCGTTACGCTCGATTGTGTGCAGGTACCATTTGCATTAGCATAAGCTTGCCCATTGGAATTAACATCATTTTGCGCAAGTTGATCAGCTGCTGCCTGTGATGTGGTTGAACTATATGTATTAGCCGGCACTGTGTATGTCACGGTTGAACCCACATACCCGCTTGAACAATTATTTCGTGTGAAGTTTCCACTTTTAACAACATTGTACCAAGTACAGGTTCCATTATTATTAGCGTATGTCTGGCCATTATTGTTTACATCATTTTGCGCCAATTGATCAGCGGCTGCCTGTGAAGTTGTAGAACTATATGTTCCGGCAGCAACTATATAAGTAACTGTACTGCCTGTTCCACCGGTGGCGCAATTATTCCGTGTGAAATTGCCGCTCTTTACTACACTGTACCATGTGCATGTTCCATTATTATTGGCATAGGTCTGACCATTGGCATTTACATCATTTTGGGCTAACTGATCGGCTGCTGCTTGTGATGTGGTTGAACTATATGTTCCTGCAGCAACTGTATAAATAACGGTGCTGGGCGTTCCTCCGCTCGAACAATTGTTGCGGGTAAAGCTTCCGCTTTTTTGAACATTATAAAACGTACAGGTACCATTAGAATTCGCATAGGCTTGTCCATTATTATCGACATCACTTTGCGCTTTTGCGTCTGCATCAGCCTGGGTTACAAAAGAAAAATAAGCATTTGCTGATACAGTGTAGGTAACAGAACTACCAGTTCCACCTGCAGAACAATTATTACGTGTAAAATTTCCACTTTTTTGAACATTGCCATAAGCACTACAGTTTTCTGGCTGCCCTGCATAATTGTAGCATATTTTCTTTATAACATTCCTGTCCTGGTCACGGATCAGAACCAGCCTATTCAGTCCATCGTATTCATAATAACTTATCCGGTTATTGGCATCACATTGTGAACTTATCCCGATCAATGGATCATATGTATATGTCGTCATTAATGCATTTTGCGGGTATAATCTCAATTCATCGATTAGGGCTGTACCACTGACAGTGATCGTTCCTCCCGAGGGATTTACAACTTTATGTTCATAATACGTCCATCCATTTATTGTACGCCCGGTTGTTGACGAACTGCCATTTACATTTTGTGCACCGTTCTTGCTCCAGTAGGAAACCACGTAAGTACTGGTTGTAGATAATCCCGATCTGGCAATATCTCCTCCGCCAAGATTATAATCCTTTTTACCGGTGATAGCTACTGGATCTGTTGTTGTCGCTCCTGGATAATTCCAGTTGCCTTTACCATCAGCTTCAAAAGAAGTATAGGCAATATTAGTATTGTCTGCATTTGTACATTCTGCAATTGCATAATTATTCTGATAGTCCCACAAGTAACTATGCAGGGTATTATTGCTCTTTTTCTGCTCCAGCAGGTTTCCAAAGTCGTCATATTTAGTAAACTTAACTCTTGTTTCTCTCGGATTATTTTTTATTTGTAGCTCTACATTCTCGGGTTGTAAGACTGTTGCTGTCCAGTTCTTATAATTCGTAAGCGAGCGACTTTGCAAAACATCGGAGTTATAAACCTCATATTCGATCAAAGGAGAAAGAATATTACGGGCAAGCATTTCATCGATTGCTGCTGACGCAGCCGCTGTTAATGGCATTGCTGCATTGATATCTGACTTCTCTAATGCTGTTCGACTATATGATTTGATCGTATTGCCTTTACTGTCGGTCGTTTCAATTCGTGTTGGAGAAAGATTATTGCTATTGTCGTAAAAATAATTAGTAATAACTGAAAGCGGATTAGCACCGGTGTTATCATAAGTCATATCTGTTTGACTGAAATGTTTTACCTGTTCGGAAGTTGTAGTTGTAAAAACTGTTGTGATTCCGCAAGAACCTTGAATATTATATAAACAAGCATTGGAAGTTGTCATCCAGTTGGTCAGGTAACCTGCTTTAAATCCCGTAATATATCCACGAGAAGTAAAGCTGTAAGAATGAGTTGTCTTTTTTAAAATTGTAGTAAGATCTGATTTATATACGGTTTCTTCGAGTAGCAATCCTCTTCGATGGTCACGTGAATCGGTAGAAGGATAGGGAAACGTTTTTGCTGCCGCAACACCTGCATCGGCTTCATTACTGAATAATGAAACAATTTTTCCATTTGCTCCATTACTGCCTGCTAATGTGGTCACCTTACCATAGGCGACAGTGCCTCCTTGTATGGACCCTAAAGCAAATCTCGATGACGAGTTGCGTGTTACTGTTGTAAAATAACATGTCTCTCCATTATACGTATCCTGCACTTTTTGCTGAGTGGTTAGATAATCATCTTGTATGCTGATGGGATTTATTTCAAGTGGGGATTCATATATAAAGCTTCTTTCATTAATACTCGTTGCATATACGTTATCGTAATCAGCTATCCTATTTATCCTAAGTCCACCCACCAACTTGTTATAACTCTGTATACCATTTGACTGATAAAACTGAAGTGTTGCACTGACATTAACAGTGTTTGTCCCGGTAATATCTTCCGGTAAAACGTTGGAGGAAATTTTAAGCGTATACGTTCCTGCTGCGATCAGGTTATACCATTTATTGTTTGAGTTGGTGAAACTGCATATGCGTGTACCTGATTGATCAAGAATTTCAGTCGTTGTACTTGCGCTTGGGTGATCATTGTAAATTGCAGGGCTGATATATGAGCTTGCACTTAGATTTATATATTGTGGTTTCGTTATAGTAAAAGTAGTGGTCGCAACGTTGGTTGCCGGAGATTGACCCACATACATATTAAGAGCAAGATTCAGATTTGTATTTGTGAATGTTTCCTCGCTGACAGGTATCGAATTTGGTTCATAAGTAAAGTTGCTATATCCACCGGTCGGATAATGAATAGCTGTAAGCATCTCGGCTTGTAAGTATGTCGCATTACTTTCACGGTTTGCACCAATATTATGCACGGAAGGCATAAACCCATAGTTTACCTGATTCATGCCAGCCTGAGATATGACCCATGCAGAAGATGGCATCACAAAATACACTTCAGGCAATAGTGTTGTGTTGCTTGTAGCACCATTAAAAAATCCCCAGTGGTCTTGTGCAAATGAACGCCTTGCCGGAAGATTCTGTGAGTTATAGTCGAATGTCCATTTCTCACTGGCAGAAGCCGGATTGGTTAATATTTTTTTCTCAACATAATTTAATCTCAAGCGATAATTGATATATGTATCGTTTACTGTGGCTGGGGTTGTAAGAACATTGCTGGTAATGGCTGTTGAATAACTAGTGGTTAAAATATAGTCCTCAATGTATTTGTTCGTGAGCTTTGAAAATACTTTAATTTCTTGCAGGGTTTTGGCCCCCGGTAGGTCCTGTCTGTCCGTTTCGTTTGCAATAAACTCGATACGCCCCAATTCAGTTTCGATTGTTGCAGGGTTCAATGATAAGACTGTTTGTTTTTCAATGGTAGCTTTCGTGGTTGAGCTTTCAGAAACATTTGCACAGGTAGAAGCGCCACCAGCATTTGTACCGGTTTTATATTCAATAAAATCACTCTCTGAATAGTATGAATCCTGATTTAAGCTTGAAGGTGAATAAGAGAACGAAACAACTTCATTTGCCGGGGTTGTGATTGACTGTAACATCCATGATGAGGTAAAAGTAATACCCTGTCCATCCCCATTTGGCGATCTTGGATTTGCAGTTGTTTCTATATAATTATTTCCACCAAACAAAAGTTTTGAACCATCTTCCAATAAGATTACCCATGTATTCGCCGTATGGTTTGCTCCAGCAATCGGATTTGCAACTAATTTCACAAGGCTGGCTGGAATTGTTTGTATCGATCCATCTGCTTTCAAAATAAACTTGTAAGTCTTACCTAAGGCATTAAAACTGTAAATGTCTTCCTGTGTATCAGTACTGTTCTTGGCGGACCCGACAATTGTGAGAGCAAGCATTGTTTGGCTAATTGGAGCTGAACTAAAATCATTTGGATTTGTATAGTTAGTCGTGTTGTCGAAATAACCATATTCATCGGGAAGACCACGTACAGAGCGGGTAACAGCCCCACCAGCATTGAGAGACCATCCAAGACCGACCCATGACGGGATATCTCCAACCTTGTTACCAGATGCATGATAACTTAAAGAAACAGGAACAGAGATTGTTCTTCCTTTTAACTCACATAATGGAATACTGATACTTGGTACTCCTGTATACAATGAAACGGGCCATTCTCCATATTTGCCAATGCTGGAAGAATTTGGTGAAGGGGGAATAACGTTTTTCAATACTGCAATTTGCTGGTCGTTATTTACCTGTGCTTTGATATCAGAGTAGTTTAGTAATAATAACAAGCAAAAAGTTGCGAGTTTAAAAGAAGGAAACTTATTCATGTTCATATTCTTAATCATTTCAAATTATATCCAATGCGAAATACTATTGGTTGTGCCCTAGGTACCTGCTGATAACTCAGAAAATCCCACAGCAACTGAATTTTTGTTTTCTTAAACATCTTGCTTTTAACTGAAACCACTTTGCTTATCCCAAGCAAACCGCTTTGTTGCCATGCAGAAATATCATACAATTGATCAATGCTTGTTATTTCTGTTTTATAGTTTTGCTCATAGCCTCCGCTTATCCAAAATGAACCTTTCAGTTTCCAATCAACATAGCTTCTGAGACCAACGCCTTGATGTGTAATATGGAAGTTGTTCCAGCCGGAACCCCATCCGATTTTGTATGAAGCACCAAAACCAATAATGCTTTTGTCATTTAATTTATACCCGACCGAAACGCCCAGATCACTCGTTATAGGAAAAAGATTTGTTGCTCTTTGAGTTTGTATATCGGTTCCATACTCAAGTCTTTCGAAGAAAGATTTTGTCTTCTGATTGTTAGGCTTAAAGCCTTCAGGCATTATCTCATCACTACTTCCCCCACCCCATTTATTTATTTTATCTTTTAGTTGTTGGAGTTGTGATTGCGCTGCTTGTAAATTTTGACTGAACTGTTGTTGTACATTAGGCCCACCGGCAGCAATTTGGCTTTGAATGAGAGAATTTACTTGTGAACGAGTTTGCAATCCGGCAAGACTTGCTAAATAAGCCGGGTTATTTGGATCATCGACAGGCATTCTGAATAAGGATGCTAATATGCTATTCTTCTTCATAAAATCCTGGAAGACCTTAGTCTTGCTTAAAAGCTCAATTGCTTTCTTCTCAATCTTCTTCGGGTCTTTTAATATCGCTTTATATTCATTGATCTGCTGTGAATAGTAATAAACTTCTTTATTAATTTTTTTCAATTCTTTTGCAAGACCAAACTTTTCCAATTGCTGCCTCAGATATTCTCTTCTCTCTTTTAAAAACTGCTTAATATTCTCGGCACCTTGAAGCTTGCTTTGAAGTTCTTTCAGCTTACTACTTGCTTCATCGAGTTTCCCCTTTGCATCTTTAACATTACCCAACCACTCCTGGTTTTGTTCCAGAAATTTTAAAGATGTCGTGAGCGTATCCAGTTTTGGTATATACTGTGAAAGTTTTCCTGTGTTTTTTAGTTTTTCTTGTAGCTGGTTATACTTTTCCGCTGTGTTTGAAAAAATATTGTTCGCGGCAATAGAATCGATTTTAACAAGTTTCTTTTGAAGTCTGGCTTCTTGTTTCTGCATCCGTGCTAATACTTTCTTAGATTTTTTATCAAGTCCTTGCGTAAGGTTTTCTGCTTTTTTATTAACCGCATCAAAATATTTGGGAGAAATTTTTGGCGCTGCGATTGTATCAGCAACTTCCTGGCTTATACCAGGCAGACATTTGAAGCAAATGAGAACCGCAATTAAAAAACGGTACATTGTTTAAGTTTTGGTCAGTGATAAAAGTTAACTACAATTCGCTCCGCTTTAAAACAATACCACTTTTGGGGTATTTATAATTACAGCAATTGATCCTAATTTTCGTTTAACAAAAAAGATCTATTGATATAAAGATTTAATCTTCATATCACGGGAAATTTGCTACTTTTTATCAGAGTCTATATTTCAGTCATGCAGATGATAAACATTGATCGTTGTTAATAACTGACTGAAGAAAAAAATTAACTCGTTCAAAAATTTGTTATCAAAGAAAAATTGTCTTTTTTCGAAATTGAAATTAGCCACAATCCGATCTCACCAAGGATTTTTGATTCACCATTTTGAAAGTTGAACTTGTTTTTTGAAAGTTC
>Ga0105249_10005768_pt1 | contig 10707 bp, 13 predicted proteins | sample KBSS44metaG_FD_81522 | JGI IMG/M metagenome (GOLD analysis project Ga0105249, IMG submission 81522) | Switchgrass rhizosphere microbial communities from Kellogg Biological Station, Michigan, USA - KBS S4-4 metaG | ecosystem: Host-associated > Plants > Roots > Rhizosphere > Soil | place...
CTTTTTAACGCGACGCTCATCCTTGTCTGCGGTTACGCGATCATTCGCGGCGGACGGCCGGAGCGCATCGGCGGCCTCATCAATTTGCTGGCGTCACTCCTGACAACCGGCCTCCGCCTGGTGCACATCGAGTATTTTGCGCCCGCCCATGTTGTGATCCTTGCGATAGACCTTGCCGTCATGGGCGGCTTCTATTGGCTAGGGGTCACAACAATCCGCTTTTGGCCCATTTGGGCGGGTGGCTTCGCCCTAGCAAACCTCTTCATGAGTCTGCTGGGCGGCCTCCTGCCCCGCGTGCCACTCTTCGTGTATCATACCCAGCTCGGGATCTATGCCTATCTCGCGCTTGGGGCTCTTGCAGTCGGAACATTCCGATTGCCGCGACACGCTGAACCCCATCTACGAACGGGATCGAGACAATCATGGAAACAGCACTTGAGGGAGACGAGTTGATCGATATTGTCGTTCGGCTTCCACGCAAGGCCGTCGAGAATACGCTTTTATCAGCAGTATGCGACAACAAGGAGATCGGGAGCCATCGCTTGGGCGAGGCGAAGGCACTGCTAACGGGTCGTCAAAAGCTCGCCGCCTGTTTCAACGGCGTTCGCTTCAGTGATCCAAGCTTCGACATGATCCTGCAGCTTTATGTCGCGACGCAAGAGGGGCGGCAGATTACCGTTTCGCAGCTCTCCAGCTTAAGCGGCGGTTCGAGCACCACGGCCTTGCGGCACATTGAACACCTCGAAGCGCTGGGCTACATCAGCCGCGAGGCTGATCGAGACGATCGGCGCCGCGCAAATGTTGCGATGCTGCCGCCCCTATTGGCCGCCGTGGACCAATGGCTTGACCTACAAATGGCCGCCTCACGCTTGGGATGTTGACACGGTACGACAACGGGCAAGCGGGGCATGTCCCATGGGGGCTGCGTCCAAACCGCTCGATGTCCTTAACGTCTCCGGTCTTTTTCGCGTGGCGTCGACAATTCCCTCGACGCCACGCGACCGATTTCCGGGTCCAGCATGTCACCCGACTTGATCCGGTCGGCGACGAGCTGGCGCGTCGACTCTCCGATCGTCCCGATCATTCGGACGCTCTCGCCACGATCACGGGCTGTTTTCATGGCCGCATCGACAATCGCCTGCGCCGGCGCAAGGCGAGGGTCGGCGTGGTTCTTCTCAGGCGTATTCTTAAGGAATAGCTCGGCAAGGCGCTCCTGCCCAGGCGAATGCCCCGGAGGCAGAATCGGCCGCTCCAGCGCGCGGACCGCGCGCTGGAGCTGCGCTGGTTGGTGGCCGTTAATCTGGATACCCAACGCCGCACCGATCTCTCGAACGCGTTCCAGCGGCGTCTGCTTGGCGTTTATGACGGCATCAACCTGTCGCACGCCCAGGTAGGTGAGAAGGTGCGATTGATAGACCGGTCCCTTGGCGTGCCGGACATAGGCAAGCTCGGTACGGGCATTAGCGATAGCAGAGGAGGGCGCACTCTCCTCGATCAGACTGCGCAGCCGGACGGTGGCCTGTTGACGGGCGGCCGGCAGATAGCGCTCCAGCTCCTCGCGCGCCTTGGTCAGCGTTACCCGGTAGCGCTGCCCCTCAGGTGGCGCGCGATTGGGAAGCATGGCGATCCCGGCGGGGCCGATGCGCACTTCGGGCGCGAGGTCGCGCCGAAGCGCCGCGGCGGCAAGAACCGTCGCCATGCCGCGGTGATCGCCGGTCAAGAAGCCGTGGCGGGACGCTTCCATCCATCGATCCTTATCGATGGCAGCGATGCGGATCGAGTGGCCGGCTTCGCGCGCGAGCTGGGCGGCATGATGGCGCATCGCACGGCCATTGCCTTCGCGGAAAGGGTGAATGGCGTTGATCTCGTTGATGTGGTTGCCGAGCCGATCAAAAAACTCGTCTCGAGGAAGCCCCCGGAAGCCGCCCTGCGCTTCTACCTCGGCGAACCGCTTGTCGAGCTCGCGCGCGAGGTAGGGGACGGCCGCAAAGCTCGATCCCCCCTTGGCGATGTTGACGGTGCGGTCCTGGCCCGCCCAATCATAGAGGTCTTGGAACAGGTGCTTGTGAAGCGCCCGATAGCCGTCGGCCGTCGCCGGAAAGGTCAGGCGCGCAGCCTCCGCGCCCCGCGCCTGGGTCAGCCTCCGTTCGGCCTCTGTAAGGATTTTGTCGTCGGTGATCCCGAGCCGGTTCCGAAGGGTATCGGTGCCCGGATATGTGTAAGGGTCGCTTGCCAAGGTCAGGCAGCGATCTGGCGGGTTCCGGTTTGATAGAGACTGAGGATGATCGAGGACATGAGCGAGGGTGGAACGCCCTCGTCGAGCATCATCGCGAACATCGCGTCTTCATCGGCGGTGGGCGTCATGTCCTCTATGACGAGATTGGCGCGAGACTCCGCAACATCCTCCCGCCACAAGGCGACCTGCTCGGGGGAGCCGCGTTCAAAATCCATCTGGCGGATGCGTTCGCGCAGCGCTTCGAGATCGATCTGGGCCATCGCGTCATCCTTTCAATCTTAACCTACGCTTCTCGACGCGATTTCTCAACAAATCACTCGGCACGATGGCCACTCGGTTCATCATATGCCGCGCCCGGTCCGGCGCGGCATATGGCTAGCAACTATCAGTATTCGCTTGCTAACATGATCGTCAGCACGCGCCTGGTCCGATGCTCGTCCCACGGCGCTTCGCTGCCATAGGTCAGGGTGTTATCGTAGTAATCCACTTTCCAGAAAACCGTCTCGGCAATGTCCTTGCCGTCGCTCGGCCGTGTCTGTGTCCACCGTCCGGAGGCGAGACGATAGACCGCGCCGAAGTCATGTTCCCCATAGGGATCATTGCTGCCGTCGAATTGCGAGAAGCTCACAATCGCCGCCAGCGCCGCGAAGCGATCGGCATCGGGAAGGGACTGAAACCCTGGCGTGACGTTGGCGATGGAAGCGGTGCCGGGCTGGCTCCGGGCTGCGTCGTTCAGGCGACGGATGGTATCGAGGTGTTCGGGGCTGCGCATCGCTAGTCTTCCTTCTGGCATAGGCCGCAAGGTCGCTCGGCCTCACGGCCCTGCCTGTCCGGCGAGGACGGGATGGGGAGGGGGAGCGAGAATCTACCGCTGGCGCGGGCGAGCCGCCCTAGCGTGGCCGCGCTTGGCGGATTACACGGGCGGTCGATTGTCGTTCGGGAACGAAAGGGCAGCGCCCTTGGTGTTCCCCTCGGCCGAGCTTTCGCTTGGCAGAAAGGAGGCCGGACATCGGCATCGCGCCCACGGCGCGGCCATTGCACGGCGGGTTTTGCTAGCCGCGCTGCGCTGCCGCCACATCGCGTAACATCGCGACCCAACAGGCAAGAATCAGTCCTTCGTCGGCAGACGTCTCGTTCGTCACGCCGGCGTACATCCCCAGCAGGTCGGCGACCTCATCGAGCGAAACACCGCCCTGGCGCGTCATTACAGTGGCGATCAGCGCGAGCGCGCCGCCCATTGCGCGCACCAGCGCTGGATCGCTGCGGAACGAAGCGGGCGCGGAAACAGCGAGATTCTCGTCCGGAAGTTCCTCGCCGGGTTTCAGCGGTGCTTTCGGTTCGGCGGCATCGATCGCCGCCTGCAGATGGACCGCAGCATGCGCTTCGCCAGCTTCATCGAGCAGGGCGATGGCCTCACGCATGAGGGCGATCGCGCGTTGCCGCATCGAGGCCAGATCTTTCACGCCTCGGCCTTGCGAAACTGCACCGATGCAAAAATCGGCTTCACCGCGCCAGGTTCGTCGGCTCTCGTGATCTCCACGTCATCCTTGCCGGCGTGCTTGGCACGGTACATGGCACGGTCCGTAAGACGCATCAGAGCGTCGGCATCGTGCGGTGCGTCCGGTGGGATCAGCACGGCCCCCATGCTGCATGTCACGGGGTAGCGCCCTTCCGAGAGAACAGCGGTCAGGCGCGCATGTATGTCGCGCGCGAAGCCTTGACCTTCGGCGATCGACGGGACGCGCACGAGCAGGCCAAATTCGTCACCGCCAATGCGGCCGATCAGGTCTTCGCGCCGCATGATGGAGGACGCGCCCTTGGCGAATGTCCGCAGGACCTCATCTCCGGCCTGATGGCCATGCCGATTGTTGACGGCCTTGAAGTCGTCGAGGTCGAGGATGACGAGCAGCAAGGTCTGCCCGGTATGCGCGGCATCTCGAATCCCCTGCCGAAGGCGATTATCAAAGACCTCCTTGTTCAGCATTCCCGTCATTCGGTCCCGGTGGGCATGGAACAGCTCGCGGTCGTAGGAGCGACGAAAGCTCGTGATGGTAGCGGCGAGAAAAATGAAGGTCCCAGTGCAGACCAACACCCGCAGCGCCAGGACCGGGAGGCTGTCGGGAGGACTGGCGTGCAGGCTTAGCAATACGGTGAGGAATGCCGCGATGAACGCAACGAAACGTCCCTCGCGCGCGCCCAGGCCCCATGCCGCGCCGCAGATGATCGGCAGGTAAAGCAACGCGGATCCGATCCCGGGCACGACATGATCGAGGGTTGTGACAGATACAGTCGCAACCGCAATCGCGGTCCATATCTGCTTTCTGGAACGCGCTTCGAGATACCCGGCCAATCGACCGACGGGCAAATGACTGTTCATGCACGCCTTCCAAATCCGAGAAATTCCCAAATTTAACATTGGCTAGTAAATTGATACTTAAAACCCGTCGCCTTATAACCATCAAGCAGACGAATGATGAAGGGTGAAACGCACCCATCCTGGATGCCTGCGCGCTATCGTCGCTGCAAATATCCGCCGATACCGAAAGGCCCTTGGCGTCAGCCAGCAGGATTTCGCCTATGATATCGAAATGGATCGCACCTATTTCGGTGGGATCGAACGCGGAGAGCGCAATGTCGCGATCGACAATATCGAGCGCATAGCGAAGGGCTTGAAGGTCAGCCCCCATTTGCTCCTGATCGATCCGAACGCGCGCGTCGACAATATGGAAGCCGCACCTGACTGAAGGCGTGGAAGGCCGGAATCCCTATTCGATTTTCCGCTTTCGTTCTCGTCTCGGCTGACTCATAGAATCGTCATGCCGATCATGGCCGAACATCGCTGGCTCTACCCGATCGACTGGCCCGAGCTTTCGAGGCTGATCCGGTTCGGCCGCGCCAAGGGGCGCTGCGAGCATTGCCAGCGCCCGCATGGGGCTCGCGTGTTCCACCTGGGCGATGGCCGATGGTGGGACGCCGATCGCCGGCAATGGCGCGATGGGCGCGGTCGCCGGATACGTGCACCCGGCGACGGGGTGGCGGCGATCGTCCGGGTCACACGGGTTTATATCGCGTGCGCGCACCTGAACCATGATCCGACCGACAATGCGGCGCGCAACCTGGCTGCGCTCTGCCAGCGGTGCCACATGATCCATGACGCGGCCGAGCATCGGCGTCGGCGCTGGCTGAATGCCTACAGGCGGCGCGCGATCGGCGACTTTTTGGTCGGTACTTGATGGTATCGGTTTGACGGACGCGGCGGCCGGAGTCTGTGCTATAGCTGGCGCTGAGAGAAGGGACTGTGCGATGAAAATGACAGCAGGCTGTGTCGGTCTTGGCGTAGCACTGGGAGCCGCCATAGGCGCAGCGACCGATAACGTCGCTATGGGGGTCGCCATGGGGATAATCGTCGGCGCGGGGATTAGCGCGATAAGAATCAGGCGGGATGCTCGCGTTCAAGATTCAAACTGAGCCGCCAACCGGCTATTGGATGTTAACGTGGAAAGGGCTATATAGGGCTCGGCTTCATCGGCGTCGGTCGATGCACCTACCTGAGCCCGTCGCGCTGTGAACGCGGCGGGCTCAAACTTTTCAAAGTGAAAAGATGGGGTGGGAACCCTGTGAAGATCCCCACCCCGCCAGATCAGCTCTTACGCTGACCCAGCTTCACAATTGCGACCACGAGCGCGAACGCTGCGATCGTCAATTGCACGGCTTCATATGCTGTCAAATCGAATACACCTCCTTCGGGCGGCAGGATTAGCGAAGGGAGCTGTGAACTTCCCAACGCTGCCGCCCAAAGGGGCTATAGCCTGCTCTCTCGATTTAGGGGGAGATTCCCATCTTCGCCGATATTGTTGAAGTCGCCTCGGCGCCGCCTGGCCCTTGTGGGCGGGCGGCGCCCGCGGGCCTGAAAGGGCAGCGGGCGCGACGGCCATGCGGAGCATGGCTGTCGCGCCGGCGACGGGGCTGCTGCTGGACGGGGAGGGGAGAAGAAAGGGGGTCCGATTATCACCGGCCCCCCATCTTCATCATGCCATCTCGTCATCTGCCATCGCGTCGTCTGCCATGTCTTCGATGACGTCGCCATCGATATCGGGATCGAAGTCCTCCGGATCGGCCTCGGGCTGGTCGAACGCGCCGATCTTCATCGGAGCGGGGAGCCAAGTTGCGGGAAGGCGTTCGGACACGTTGACGGCAAGGTCGCCCTTCTTCTTGATGGTGGCGCAGTTCTCGGCGCTAGGAGCGCCACATTCCTCGCGCAACAGGTCGATCATCGCGGCACGGCGCATCTTGTCGAACAGGGCAATGGGGGCGCTCCAACGGGCGGCAATGTCCACCCCGCTCGCGCGCGCGACCTGCTCGAAGTGGTGATGCCGCCTGCCCGTCGAACCGCCCGCGAACACCGTTCCGTCCACCGTCATCGCGACAAGGCCCGCCAGCAACGCCATCTTGTCATCGCTGGTCATGGCGCGGATCGCCTCGAACCGGCCTTCGGCAGGGATCGACGCGAAGCGGGTCGCCATCACTTTCTCGACGGGGCGAACATCGCTGGTCACCATAAGCTCGTCGGGAACATCGGTCGCAACCGTCTTGGCCTGAACCTCAATCGCCATCTGATAGCTATGCGCGCCGTGGAGCAACTGACCCGCAAGGCTGTCCAACAGCACGTCGAGCGCGAGCGCGGGGTCGGCCGCGACCGCCTCCTGCACGATCTGCGTCTTGATGCGCGTCAGGTCCGCGAACAGGCTGTTGCTGTAGAGCGGTTGCGGATCGCCGTTGCCCGCCTTCGGCTTCGGCTCCGCCTTCGCCCGGTAGAAGCTCTTGCCGAGCGAACCGTCATGCGAAACCCATAGCGCCACACCACCGACCGCGACCTGCTGGGCGTTGAAGGCGCGCAGGCCTTCGGTGATCGCATCCCGCTCGTCGCACAGTGGCTCGATACGGTCGCTATCCTCGCCCTCCTTCTCGGCAATGGCCTCGATCTCAAGCTCGATCTCGGCAAGCCGCTCGGCCTCGGCCTCGGTCGGCTCGCGCGTGGCCGGATACATGCTGCCCTTCATGTAAAGGTCATAGGGCCGGTCCAGCGTGGCGCCGACCTCATGCCAACCGATCGCGCGATACTCGTCTGCGATGGCGTTCAGCTTGTCCTCTGCCAGTTCCTGCACAAGCTCGGGCTGATCGGCAAAGCCCTCGGCCCCTTGGCTGAACAGGTCCACGGTGATCGTCCCGCCCTTTGCCTCATAGGCATCCCGCCCGGCAAAGAGGAACGCGCCGCTGGTGGTGGCCACCTTCTCGGTGGTGAGCATTCGCCGGATGGCATGGGCCTGACCATTCGCTGCCTTGCAGACTTTCACCTGTTGCTCATGGTCGTCGGTAAGGGTGAGCGCGCGTGCCGCCTCAAGCGACAACTGGTCCTTGGCGATCAGATCGATCAGTGCCGGTGCCAGCGCGGACAGGCGAAGCATCTTGTAGACGAAGCTGACTGCCTGACCGAACCGGGCCGCGATTTCCTCGGCATCCATGCCGGTGTCGCGCAACGCTGCGAAAGCGCGGATGCTATCTGCCGGATGCATGTCCTCGCGCTGGAAGTTCTCCGCGAGCGACAGTTCGATGGCTTCCTCCTTGGTGCGGACCTCGACGGGAAACGCATCGCTGTTCTTGATCCGCTTACGCTTCGCCAATTCCTTGAGACCCCGGTAGCGTCGCCCTCCGGCAAACACATAGAACAGGCCCTCGTCCTCGTAGGCGACAAGGTTCTGCAACAGGCCGTGTGCGGCGATGTCGTCGGCCATGCTCTCGATGGCGGAAGGCTTTACACGTCGCTGATTGAGCGGGGAGAGACGAAGCTGCGACAGCTTGATGGTGATGATACCCATGATGATGTTCCTTGATCTGTGATGTTGTCGATGGGGGGGGTCAGCCTTCGAGGCTCGCCAGCTCGTCGAACTCGGCGGATGCGCGCGCCGCGCCATCGCCTGCGTAGGTCGCGCCGGTACGCGGGTAGAAGAAAACCCGGTCGCCCTTGGCGTAGGGAATGCCGTCGGGGCTGGTTCCGGCCACCTTCGCGCGCTTCCAGTAGGGATCGCCCTTGTATCGGGTGTAAGTCATCGTCCTTTCTCCTTCTTCCTCGGCTGAAAGCCGCTTGCTCTGCGGCATGCGGCTCTGCCTCTCCGGCGAGGAGCGGGATGGGGAGGGAGGGGGAAAATCGATGGCCTGGCGCGGGCAGGCCGCCCTAGTGCGGCCGACGCCCCTTAGGGCGTCGGGTGCCGCGCTTGGCGGACCACACGGGGCTGTCGATTTTCCTTCGGGAACGAAAGGGCAGCAGCCCTTGGTGTTCCCCGCATGGTGGCGGGCCTCCGGGGGAGGGCCGCGCATGCCAACAAGCTCAGGATCGCGCTCCTGCGCGGCTTCAGGTGTGCCATGTGGCACACCTCACGCGAGGATCGTCACCTGCATGGGGCCGAGACGCCGGCACGTGGCTTGGTCGGCTGCGCCGCATGACGGCGCCCGCGCGCGAGGAGCTGCGACCGCTGGTCGATCTGGTCCATCGACTGCAATCCAAGCGCGAAACGGAAAGGGGCGATCGGATCTACGGGATGACCGTCATCAACGATCTGAGACAAAGCCATTGGCCTGAACGAAAGAAGGCAATGCAAGCGTTTCCGCCAACAAAGCCTCCGGAAACCCAGTTAGTCGATTCAGCCTGATTTCCAATTAAGAATTGACGGGATGTCTCGTCGTCCACCGCCACGATGCGCGCCGCTCGCCCGCTTGGCGGGGGAGCGGCGCGCGATTTCACGGCTCGCCGACGATGAAGCTGCCGCGCCCGCCCCGGAACGCGCCGACCACGCTGCCGCCGTCCCAATGGCCGGAGAGGATACCGCGCCGGGGAATGCTCCCGATCGGCTTGCGGCGCGCGGCGAGAAGCCGCGCGCGCCGGGTATCGCGATCGATCGGCGCGCCAGTCGCTATGTCGATAGCGTTGCCCAGCGGGGTCATTCTGGCCGCCATTGTTCTACCAGCGCCGCCATCGCATCGCGGTAGCCCCAGGCATCGGCATAGACGGTCGGCTCGGCTGCCAGATAGGCCATCACGATCAGCACATCCTCTGAAATGACGGCATCGCAGTTGCAAAGGTGAAGGATCGGGAAGTGGCCCCATTCGCCTCCGTCCCACCACGCCAACAGGAAGTCGGCCGCGCGCGAGGCCTGCCCGGTGTCGGACCCCGCGACCGCGATCAGACGGGCGATAGCCTCGCCGACTTCCTCAAAGCTGACGGCGCGGATCGCGGGGCGGCGTTGTGGCGGATTCATCTGCTGCTCCTTTTGGACCATCATAAGGGGAGGGGAACAGGAACCAACAGCGGATCGTCGATCGGTTCGACGTCGCGCAGTTCCACCATCGGTGTTTTCTCGACGCGCTCCGCACCGATCAGATCGAGATAGACATAGAGATGGTCGGCGAAGACGGGGCTGCACAAGCGCCACACCACGCCTTTGCGTCCAACCCGGCGTTCGAAGCGGCCATCATAGGAAACGGACGATCCGGCGATGCGGACGCGCTGCCCGACGCGCAGCCAGTTCGCGGCCGAACCGATCAGCACCGCCTTTTCCTCGTCGCTCAACCCGGGTCGGCCGATGCCAAAGGTCGCGTTGGGGTCGCGTGCGATCCGCACCAGCTTTTCTTCAACCGGCTCCGGTTTCCAGTCGATGACCGGCCCGGGCGCGGCCTTGCGCATGTGCGTCACCGGCTTACCGCCGAACAGGTCGGGCTGCACACCGACAAGGCGGCGGTTGAACATCGCCTTGTGATAGTCGCGCCGCCATTGCGCTTCGGGGGTCAGCGGCTTGGTGGCCGCCCCGTCGCGCATGATCGCAATCAGTTCGTTGAACTCCTCGGTGACGGTGGCCAGGCTCGGATCATAGGCCAGTCGCCCCGCGACGGCCCGGCCCTCGTCGGGGTCGGGTTCGCCGGGGGCAGTCACGCCGCCTCGTCCATCTGCGCAGCGGTTTCGACGCTCATCCGGCTCAATAACCAATCGGCGGCTTCCTGCGCATGGCGGGCAGCGGTGAAGATCGCGCGCTTGTCGTTCCGTAGAGCCTCCAGCCAGTTCGCCAGATAGGCGGCATGATCCTCCCGGTCGTGGAGCTTGATGCCGATCGCGCCGCTGACGAACGCCGCACCCAGCTCGGCCACCAACTCGTCGCGGGCATAGTCCTCGCGCTTGGTCGAGATCAGGGTTGCGCGAGCAAGCCTCGTTGGGTGGCCAACGGCGTGACATAGCTCGTGCGCAAGCGTGGAATAGTAATCGTCGCTGGTGTGAAAGTCGGTAAATTCCGGCATGACAACGATATCGTCGCTGGGCCGGTAGTAGGGCTGCGAACCTTGATGCCGCACGGTGATGGGAATGCGGGCAAAGAGGGCATCTAGCTCGGCGTCCCGCTCGTCGGGGTCGGCCTCCTCTACCGCCA
>Ga0105249_10005772_pt1 | contig 10703 bp, 6 predicted proteins | sample KBSS44metaG_FD_81522 | JGI IMG/M metagenome (GOLD analysis project Ga0105249, IMG submission 81522) | Switchgrass rhizosphere microbial communities from Kellogg Biological Station, Michigan, USA - KBS S4-4 metaG | ecosystem: Host-associated > Plants > Roots > Rhizosphere > Soil | place...
ATTCATGTCGAATCCTGCTTACTATTTAGGATCAACACCGAAATCATAGTAAGTACCTTGACCGGCGACCGTTGGGAGTTGGATACCTGCAAAAAGCGTCGCACTGGCTGACGAAGAGCTACAAAAAACAGCGTACTCACCAGCGGCAAGCGGAATCGGGAATTTGATTCGGTAAAACTTTCCAGTTGCTCCATTTGTCGACGGGATTTCCTGAAACGTTACAGGCACCACGTCCTCCTTCTTAAATCCCGAAAAGGTTTTTTGTCCAGTCTGTATCTCGCGTTTATCCGATTTCGACTGCAGCTTTACAACAATGATCACGTCCGAGGCATTGACGTTTCCATTCGTCAATAAAAACTCCAGTTCAGGCTGATTATTCGAGACTCGAAGCTGCGAGCGTCCGCCGTTAAATGCCGCCACATATTTAATACCGCCGCCTATTCCCAACATGCGCCCGCCACCGCCGCTATAATCCTGCTTTGTCAGTGCAATTTTTAGCTGGACCCGCTTCTCACCGTCAACGAGGAAGGCATCCGGGAGTTTAGCTCCTGGATTCTCCGAACCTAGAGAGCCGATCGTACTGTAAGTCATTTCACGCATGCGCGACGCCGCGATCTGAGCGTAAGGGCTACTAGGATATTTCTCCATATACGCCGTCAGATCCATGGGGTTTTTACTGTCTTTTATCTTGTTCCAATCGGCCAGGTCAGGCGGCACGGGCGGTGCAAACGGCTTATCGTTGACAGAAGCGGTATTCGTTTCCTTTACGATCTTGCTGTTTTTCTCGTCGATCTTGAAATAGAACTCGCCTCTCAACGACGAGGATGTCCACGGAATCTGATTGCCGCTAGACGCGCGGTCAACCGCTATGGTCACGCGCTTGAACGCGTCTTCGATCTTTAGAGCAGGATCGGCAATGACCCTCAGAAGCTCCGACGTGTAAAGTCCGTTACGGCCGGTGCCGTCCGATGCCGTGCGGTCGGGCGATGTCGCGTACGCTATGAAAGTACCAGTCGGCGCATTGATCTGAGCCAAACCGCCCTCATCGCCGCCGCGGCTCCAGCTCCTCGCAAAAGGATTATTTCGACATGCATCCAGGACGATAATATTCAAACCGTTATTGGCGGTCGCCATCTTACGCAGTACGACGTCGAAATTGAGCGCCGCATCGACAATCTCGTCCTCGCGTAGAATGTTTGCCTCGACCGGGATGAGATAATTACGGCCGCCAACTTGTATGCCGTGACCGGCATAGTAAAACATTCCAACACCGCCATTCGCTTTCAATTTATCGCCAAACTCGCGAACCTTGTCGGTCATTTGTTTCAGGTTAAGATCCACGCCGTAGATCACCTCAAAATCAAGTTTTGACAGTGTGTTCGCGATGTCGGTGGCGTCATTCACCGAATTCGCAAGCGTCCTCGCGTTTTGATACGCTCCATTGCCGATGACAAGAGCAAGTCGCTTGTCGGACGTAGTTGGAGTGCCTTTTTCGCGCTCAAGCGTTCGGTTATCTTGCCCGGTAACAAGTCCGCCGCAAACTAGCAGAATGAAAAGTAAAGCATATGCAAATTTCATAAGGCCTCCGACTATGCCAGCAGGATCGCGCCTATTGTACGACAGAATTGACGAGTTGAAACCAACAAAATAAAGGCTTCACCGGTGTTCGAGCTCAAAGCGATGGACTACCACGTCACCCTTAGCCTTGAGGACTGTCCGCTGGTTGGCCGAGTCTTTCGACGCTTCACCCTTTACGTCCTTGTATTTTGTTACGAGCCCAGTCAGCGAGTTGATACTGCCCACGTCCTTCACGGCTCCGGCCGACGAAATCGCCGATCTCACGACCGCTTCGAGGTCGTCGCGCTTATCTTTTGCCCAGATCAACCACATGATCTCGGTCCCCTTACCGCCCCCGAACGTGTTTTTGTCGGTCTGGATGGTCTGCCCGGCGTTGACGTGTGCCGATCCGCCGTTGGCTGTCGGGGTTGGGAATAGGAGGAAATAGCCCGTGCTGCCCTGCTCATCCTTGCCCTCGTTAAAGACATACATATAACCGTCGGCATCGGGCACAAAATTCAGATTGAACTTATCGCCCGACCGGAAGATCTCCATACCCGACGTTTGGTAGGGAGCCTCGAACGGCTTGCCATTCCTCATCTCCTGGACCGTCAGAAAGTACGTCAATTCGTGATTGGCTCCAGCGTCCGTCGCGACGACCGAGGCACCGGGACCACTGGATAGGTTTGTATTACTATCGGCGACAGCCTTGCCCGGAAGGCCGTTGATCGCAAAATACCCCGTCGGGATGCCGATCGCGGACACCGCAAGAGTCCCGATAGCCGCCCATTTTACAAGAGGATTTCCGTCGCGTCTGCGGATGACTGTTTCCTCTTCGGGTATGACTTCCGTTACGGCCTCTGTGCTCTCTGAAATCTCACCTCGAAGCGCCCGTGCCAGGTCTCGTCCGAATATCCGTGCGTTCTGCGGCCTTTTTTCCGGCTCGAACGAGAGAGCCGACATCAGTATTCTTTCTGCCGCTGCCGGCAGATCGGGTCTCAGTTCGGTTGGCATCGTCTTAACACCCTCTTTTTCGAGTTGGTACATCTCGGCCACCGCCTTTGGCTTGAATGGCAATTGGCCGGTCAACATTTCATAGGCGACGATCGCGGCGGCATAGGTGTCCGCCGCACCAGTAATGTCGAGCCGGCCGATGAGCTGTTCCGGAGCTATGTAAAGAATGGTACCGATGGCCCGAGAGATCTCGGTTTCCGGCGCTAGCTGCGAATTGCCTACACGGGCAATGCCAAAGTCGATCAACCGCACGCGGTCTGGAGCGTCTTTCTGCGGCGTCAACATTATGTTTTCGGGCTTAACGTCACGGTGTAGGATATTGCTATCGTGAGCAGCGGAAAGGGCGGCAGTTACCGATTCGATAACATTGGCGACAACGTAAAACGGCAACTGCTTGGAGGCTCGGATCGATCTACGAAGCGAATACCCCTCGATGTACTCCATTACCATGAATGGATTGCCGTCCGACAGCGTTCCCGAATCGAGAATCCGGACGATCGACGGATGATCGAGACGGATGAGGGCCTCCTTTTCGTGAAGGAATTTGCGGACGATATCCTTGTGCTGAAGGGCCTTTTCCTGAAGGATCTTGACAACGACATCCCTGCCCATCAGCTTTGTGTCTTTGGCAAGATAGACTACTCCTATCCCGCCGACATCGCCGCCGTCGTCAGTCAGGTTTTTTTCGATCAAAAACCGCCCATCGAGCCGCTGGCCGACCAGCGAACCAGGCTGTTGAAAGTCAACGGTCGTCGTTTCGAGATCTACGAATTCGTCCTTTCCTCCGGGATTCTCGATCCCGGCCTCGTCCGCGTTATCCATGATCTTCTGAGTTATGGCACGGCGTTTAATGCCGCATCTAATTTGCCGTTTGAATTACACCGAATTGTAAATAAGAATGCTCTTGATGTAAAGGTTTTGCGGACGCCGATCGTGATTTAGCGTTCGCGCAAAAAGACCAGGGCGTGTCACGCAGGCCCTGGTCAGATTCTTACAGAACTGGAGTTTATTTAAGCCGCGACGTCGACTTTCTCAAGTGTGACCATCGTCCGCACCCTGTGTTTGAGGGCTTTTTCAAAATGCCGCGCCTCATTGACGCCGTTAAACGTCAGCTCCTGCAGGTTGGCTTCGATACGTTTGCGATAATCCGACACAAGCGAGTCGGAAACTCCCAGCATCTCGGCGACCTCAAGCTGCGTACCCGAGTCCGAGATCAGATAGCAATGCCACAGGACGTGGATCATTCTGTCGTACTGTTTGGCTTTGCCGCGAACCGAACGGCTTAGCGTCCGTAAAAAATTGTCGACAAACCCGGCGGCGGCCAGTTCGGCTTCGTTGCGGAGCAGGTCCTCCTCTGGGGTTTCGCGTGCGTCCACGAGTTCAAATGACTGGCGATCATCGTCCTCGTTGTCGCCGGAACCTCCGACGGGAACGAGATGAATATCCATTATCGGCAGACGCGACATTACAAAAGATCGGAGCGAACGCACATCAACCGGCGAATCGATCGCCTTGAAAACGCGGATGATCAATTTCTCAAGCTCCGGGTTGCTGATAACTATCTGGGCGTCGCCCGTGCATCCGACCATTCGGGTATCGCGGTGGGAAAAAGATACGACCTTAACGCGTTCGTCCATTTCCTGGACGTCGCGACGTGATTTCTGATATTTCCAGTCGGCCAATCCGTAAAGCCGGTCTGCCAATCGGCGATGGGCGTCCGGATGGTCGATATTGTCAAACCTTTTGAATCTGGGGCTGTTCTGGATCAGAGTCGAAATCCGTCGAGCCAGACGATAGCTTTCAGGGTAACGCTTTCGCAGCTCGGCCGTCAGCATATTGGTCAGCTCGATCTGGCTGATCTCCGCCTCGACCTCAGCGTCGGACATCTCGGTGTCTATGTAGTGCTGAAAGCGGTCCTTGGTCAGCAGCGCGACAAACAGCTCCTGTGTAAGATCGGTGTAGGCGTTATATTTACCCTCTTCGACAAGGAAACCAGCCCGTTTCGAAGCCCGCACCAACGGATGCGACGATACGATACGGTGCAGTTCCATCCAGATCTGATTGACGTCAGAGGTCTTGAGGCTTTCGTTCCACTTGCCGACCTTGATCTGTCTGTGTTGTGGCCTTGGTTGATTTTCCTTCTGTGTAACGTCGTTCATATTGCCTTCCGATCGCTTTGTCCTTCGCCGCTACCGTCAAAATCAAACTACCGGGTCAAGCGTTTTGGCAAAACGATGCGGGTTCGCGGTGCGCTCAGGTGCGATCCGTTGATCGGGCCAAGTTCGGTCTGCTCGTGTATTTTTATTGGTAGAAAGATTTGGCAAGATCGGCCCCATAGCCAGCGGCCTATCCGATATTGGCATGTGAGATGTGATGCCTCTCACTACCTACATTTAAGATATTACCAATAAATCACAAAATGAGCAACCGTTTTTTGTAGTGTTGTGCATTGTTTAGCTCTATGCGTAAATGCTGCTAACAAATAGGTTACTCCGTCACACATCTACATCTCTGCGTTGCCACCGACTTTTCTTTGCAAAGTTTTGGAAAGATTAGGCCATTATTGCTTTAGATTTGGTGTAACTGTATCGTTTTTGGTCTGCCGCCACATGTCATAAGGTTGGGCGAAGCGGGCGAGTTGTGTGCTCTATGGTCTCATCAAGGATGACAGGTTTCCGTAAGAACGAAGATTGTCCGTCTTCTCAGGAATTGCTCGATTTTCAAAAAGGAGTTGTTGAGCGCTCGCTTCGCGGCGAGATCAGGTCTCACCTTGTTCTCTGCGAATTCTGCGCGGCCGAGGTCGAATTTTATTCCTACTATCCTCAAGAGGACAGCCCCTGCGACACGTCCGAACGGGAAGAGATCCCCGCACCTCTTTACCAGTTAGCCGAGGCGTTGCTCAAGAATCGTCACGACGCTTCGTCCCTAAATTCACTGATAAAAGATAAGGCCGGATGGCGATCGTCAGGTCTGTAGCCTAATTTCCGGGAAGTTTTTTAAAACCCTTTTCAAGAGCTTTGCGCAGCCGATCGACCGCCGTGGTCGGATCGCCCGCAAATGCCGGATCCGTATAGAGTAAAACATCGCCGCTGCGAGCATCTACGATCGCGATCTGCAGGCTTAAGTACGCCGGAGTTCCGCCCACCAGAACATTAAATGTCTTTTTTCCCGATGTTAGTTTTTGTCCCCCGCCACGGATGAAAATGATCGCGTCGGCGCTTTTGTCGAGATTAAGATTCAACACTTCATCGCCCATGGTAAAGCGACCTTTCTTTACGTCGCTTCGCTTCTTCATGACCTTGGGCAGCAGGTCGTCGAATTTCGCCTGTATGTCTGCGACGGTGTATTTGGCCTGAGCTCCGCCATCGGACGACATCGCCGGACCGCTTAAGGTAATTATCCTTTTCTGACTCGCCAGAACGTCAGCGACCGCCTTTTCAACTCTCGCGCTAAGAGCTTCCGACTCAGCGGCCATGCCTTCGGGGCCCTTCATGCCGGTCCTCACTATATCCACTTTCGCCGGCAGAATGACCACATTTCGGAGCGTTTTTTCCTTGTCGCTGACCTTTGGGTGTAGAAACTGGCCCTGAGCCGCGAGCGGCGCCAGGACCGCAGCAATAACAACAAAGATTAATGCGGACGGTGCGCTGCGAAAGCTGAATTTCATCCTATGTTCTCCTTAATGTCTCGATGCGTTTTTGAATTCGTTCGCGATCAAACGCACTCGGGGCAAGCTCGACGTACTTTTCGTACTGGGCCAGAGCCTCGCTGTTGCGGCCGAGCTTTTCATAAAGCATTCCCAAGCCGCGGTGGGCCGTCGGCACCGGATCGTTGAGGGTTAGAGCTTTCAAGTAATAACTTTCCGCTTGTTGCTGATGATCCCTCCAGTTTTGCTGACCCTGCGGTGTCGCCAACAGGTCTCGCTCCTCCTCGTCCGGGGTTTGTTTCTCCCGCTTTTTAGCAAGGTCCTTTTTAGCGCCATTTGATAACGGGACAGCCGACAATTCATTTGTCCGCGGTCCGAGCGTGCGATAGGCCTCAGCCGCCAGAAATACGTTTTCTGATGATTCTGGATGAAACTCGACAAGACGCTGCGCAAAGTAGACGGCCGAGCGGAACCGCGCTGCGTTGATCGCCAATTCGACATTGTGCCGCATCAGCGGTTCCATCTGCTGAAAGTAGCGGGTCTTTTCGCGATTCAACTCCATCTGCGGAGTGATCTCGACCGCTCGGGTCCCGAGATCAGAAATCCAATACTTGATCCGCTCGTCCAGTGCCGGATGATCGTTATAGAAAAGGCTTATCTGCTCGCCCTCGATGTCTTTGCTGAGCAATTTGAGCACGCCGATCTCCTCTTCCGGCGGGTACTCGGCCGAGATCATCATGTCGATCGCCCTGTGATCGGCTTCACGTTCCAGATCGCGGCTGTAACCATACATTGTCGCCATAACAACAAACGGTGCGATCGTAGTGGCAATCGAGATCACGGCACCGGCGATCCCGCCGGGGGCGTAGGCTCCGACCGCGGCCATGACATTCATCGTCAGGTACTTTTTGCGATTACTGCGATTCTGCACGTATTGATGCCTCCGCATCACGTGCGTCATCTCATGCGCCAACACGGCCGCCAGCTGCGACTCGTTGTCCATGAGCGCCAGCAAACCAGAGCTTATATAGATCGATCCGTTCGGCAGCGCGAACGCATTCGGCTGCGGGTCACGCAGCACCCGGAACTTCCAAGTGACGTTCTCAATAACGAGCTCTTTCGGGGTTACGTTGTCAATAACGGGCTGCTTCGGGATCAGCGTTTGGCCGATCCGCGTGAGGTATGCACTCGTGGCCGCATCCTCAAGCACCATGCCGTCTCGCTCAAATCGGCGGTCAAGCAGTTCGACCTGCTCTCGTAATTCCAGGTCGACCTTCTCAAATTTGAATTCGTCACGTACCGGAGGCGGTGTCGCCTCAACCGGTGCGGTCTTTTTCTGACCGACTGCCACGGGCGGTATAGTCGTGAATGCTATACAAACACAAAGGGCGGCGGTCAGAGAGCTTAGCGGAAATGAAGATCGACGCATGTTACAACATCCTAGGCGACATTATTTTAACAGAGTTGAACCGAATACGAAGAGCAAAAACTCACACGTCGGTTCGAATTCAGCAACCAGCGAAATTGCGCGAGCCCCGCGTTGATTTTGGCTTATTACGATGTTACTCTCGCTGCAAATTACTGGAATTCTCTAATAAACCCGAACATGCCCCTCTCGTCGTCCGACCTACGCCGATCGATCAAAAGATCGCGGCCTCGTGTCTGCAACCGGAGCGTCTCGACCGCCTATTTAGGAGCTAAGATCACTTTATGCTATCCATCAAATCGATAACGACCTTTCTTCTCATACTTATCGGAGCCGTCGCCGTTACCGCCCAGTCGGAACGCCGGCCGCTCAAGCTCGATGACCTGTTTCGCATCAAGAATGTCGGCGATCCGCAGGTCTCCCCCGACGGACAATGGGTCGCCTACGTAGTCTCGTCAACCGACGTCAAGGCCGACAAGTCCGATTCGGATATCTGGATGGTGAGCTATGACGGCAAGGTCCAGCGGCAGATCACGTTTTCGACCGACAGCGAGTCGTCGCCCCGTTGGAGCCCTGACGGTAAATTCCTCGCCTTCACGTCTTCGCGGCCCGGGCCGAATAAGGGTAGCCAGATCTGGCTCCTCGACCTCAGCGGCGGCGAGGCGACTCAGTTGACCGATTTCAAGGGGCGCCTCCAGTCTTTCGAATGGTCGCCCGATTCAAAACGATTTGCTCTCGTCATCGGCGACCCCGATCCTGACGACGCAGCGGCCGCACCGGCAGGGGCTAATGCCAAACCGCCAAAACCGATCGTCATCGACCGGTACCGGTACAAACAGGACGGAGCCGGCTACCTGCTCTCAGGCCGTCACAGCTATGTCTACCTGTATGACATCGCCGGCAAAAAGCTCGACCGCCTGACCAAAGGCAAAGCTGACGAGGCGGCTCCAAAATGGTCTCCGGACGGCAGCCGCATCGCATTTTCGAGCAATCATGCTGCGGACCCCGATCGCGATCCGATCCAGCAGATCTATGTAGCCGACGCAAAAGCCGCGTCCGCGGAAAAGCAGATCACACCCGACACCAGCCGCGGAGGCCGTGCCGAATGGAGCCCAGACGGCAAGTCGATCGCCTTTCTCGAATCGGACGAACGCGCATACTCCGCTTATGGTATGTCGCATCTTGCGACGGTCGCGTCGGATGGCAGTTCCGCTCCTATTCGCGTCAAGGCCGCCGAGGATCTCGACCGCGGGGTTTCAAACCCATATTATTCACCCGACGGAAAGTCGATCAACGTGCTGGTGACCGACGACCGAGCAGTCTATCCAGTGCGCGTCGATCTCGCCTCCGGCAAAACGGAACGCCTCATGTCGCCTCCCGTTGTCATCGGGACCTGGGACCATTCGAACGGCCACGTCGCCGTGCTCTCAGGCGGCGATAACAGCCCTACCGAGGTATATGCATTCGAGGGCGGCAAGCTGCGACAACTCACGCATCAGAACGACGCGCTTTTTGCCGAATTCAGCCTGCCTCAGACCGACGACGTTAGTTTTACGAGCAAGGATGGGACGGAAGTCCATGGCCTGCTCACGTATCCGTACGGCTACGTCAAAGGCACCAAAGTCCCGCTACTTTTGCGTATCCACGGTGGCCCGAACGGTCAGGACCAGCATGCGTTCAGTAGCGAGCGGCAGCTCTTTGCGGCAAATGGTTACGCCGTTCTCGCTATCAACTATCGCGGCAGTTCCGGCCGCGGCCGTAAATTTTCACGGGCGATATTCGCCGACTGGGGACACTATGAGGTCGAGGACCTGCAGGCGGGCGTCGATTTTGTTGTAAAGATGGGCGTCGCCGATCCCGACAAGCTCGGCGTTGGCGGATGGAGCTACGGCGGTATCCTCACCGACTATATGATCGCCAGCGACAACCGTTTCAAGGCCGGCACCAGCGGTGCGGGAACGGCGTTTACCGTCGCTTTTTACGGCACCGACCAGTACATCCTGCAGTACGACTACGAGATCGGGCCGCCGTGGGAGCCAAAGGCCTGGGAAACCTATCAAAAGATCTCATACCCGTTCCTGCACGCCGACCGCATCAAAACGCCGACACTTTATCTGGGCGGCGAACGCGACTTTAACGTGCCGGTCCAGGGCAGCCAGCAGATGTATCAGGCGCTTCGCAGTCTCGGTGTCGACACGCAGCTGATCATTTATCCGAATGAGAACCATGGCATTTCGCGGCCGAGCTACGTCCGCGACCGCTACGAGCGTTACCTCGCCTGGTACGACAAATACGTCAAGGGGATCAAGCCCGAACCCGCGTCGCCGATCGCAGCCTGGGAAGGTAAATGGATGGGTAAACTGACGAGTCTTCCGGCCAAGCCCGGAGCCCCACAGGTCGATGTCGTAATGGAGATCGGTGCGTTTCCGACGAGGGACAATACTTGCGGGACATGGAAGACGACCTATTCCGAAGCAGGTGCGGTCAAGCAGGTCAAGGATTACAAGATCTGCCGGGGCACCGGTGCCGACGACCTGTACATAGACGAGGGAGGTATCAAGCTCGCCGCACGGATCATCGGCGATGCCCTGATCACGCCGTTCAAATCGGACAATGTCCTGCTGGTCTCGACGATGCGGCTTCGCGGCGAGACTCTGGAAGAGGAGATCCTGACCGTGGATGACAAGCCCGCGATCACCGGCGTTCAGCCGATGCAGGCGAAAGGCGTTCAGCGTATGGAGCTCAAACGCGTCCCCTGACTGCTCACGATCACTGCTGACCGCTTTCTGCTCGCGTCCCCGCCAGCAGATGATCCACCGAAAATCGGTCGGATTCCCGGGGCATGCACAGGATGAAAAGCACGAGGATCAGACGCGGGATGACGTGCGTGTGAAACTCGTAAAGCGGCGCCTTTAACAGGTGCCCAAACGTGACGACGGCCAGCACAAAGCCGAGTGCGACCAGAGCATCGCGTGTCCGAAATCCTGCGATCACCATCGCTCCTGCGATCAGCTCGACAAACGGGATCGTCACGCCCATCGCCCACAGCGACCAGACGGG
>Ga0105249_10005773_pt1 | contig 10703 bp, 6 predicted proteins | sample KBSS44metaG_FD_81522 | JGI IMG/M metagenome (GOLD analysis project Ga0105249, IMG submission 81522) | Switchgrass rhizosphere microbial communities from Kellogg Biological Station, Michigan, USA - KBS S4-4 metaG | ecosystem: Host-associated > Plants > Roots > Rhizosphere > Soil | place...
ATGCCCATTCGGCTGTTCGCACCTCGATACTGGCCCACGTGGCTGGGACTCGGCCTATTGCGAACCTTTGCGGTATTGCCCTTTGGGTGGCTGATTTCGATGGGCACGGTCCTCGGTGCCCTGCTGCTGCGCCTGCAGCTGCCATTTACCCGCACCGCGCGGCGGAACATCGAATTGTGCCTGCCGCAGCTGAGCGCGGCGGAACGCGAGCAGCTGCTGGCGCGGCACTTCGCGAGCCTGGGCATCAGCCTCTTCGAGACGGCCTTCACCTGGTGGGCATCCCCGGAGCGCTTCCGGCAGGTCGTCAGGATCGAAGGCCGCGAGCATCTCGAGGCGGCGCTCGCCCGCGGCCAGGGTGTCATCCTGCTCACCGCCCACTTCACCACGCTCGAGATCGGTGCCCGCATCCTGGCGTCAGTCGAGCCAACCAGCTTTCTCTATCGGCCGACCAAGAACGAGGCGCTCGCCTGGTCCCTGGCACGCTGCCGTTGCCGCTTCGGCGGCCACCCGATTCCCCGCGACGATATCCGCGGGCTGATCAAGGCTCTCAAACACAACGAATGCGTCTGGTATGCGCCCGACCAGAGCTATCGCAAGAAAGGCGCCGAGATGGTCAAGTTGTTTGATATCCCTGCCGCAACCAACACCTTCACCTCGCGGCTCGCACGCATGACGGGCGCAACCGTACTTCCCTACTTCTTCGAGCGCCTGCCCGGCGCGGAGGGTTACCGCGCCGTAATCCATCCGGCGTTCGACAACTTCCCCAGCGGCTGCCCTGTCGCCGACACCGAACGCTACAACCACCTCATCGAGGCGCAGGTTCGTAAGGTGCCGGAGCAGTACCTGTGGATACACAGGCGTTTCAAGGGCCTGACCGACGACTATCCCGACTACTACGGACCCCCGGTGAAGGTGTCTGGAACACCAGCTACTCACCCGCCTCGATTGTGATCAATTTCCCAGTTCCGACGACTGCGGGCGCCCCTATCGCGAGCTGATACGGCGGCCATGCTAGCGTTGCGTCGGAGGAATTATGCTGATGACCGATTCCGTATTGGCCGCGATCATCACCGCGACTGCGACGGTGTGCGTATCCCTTTTGCAGCTACGCTTTTCCCTTGGCAAAGACGGCGGCACGCGGGTTCAGGCGGCCAGCGGGCGCCGCAAGGGACGCGGACCTTTTGCCATTCTGTTCGTGATCATCATTGCCTCCGCGGTCGGCGGCTTTGCCCTCTCACAGTGGCTGACGGAAAACGAGCGCGCCTCCCAGAACATCCTGCAGCACGAGTTGCAGGATAAGGTTGATCAGATCACGCGTACGGCCAATCAGCTCGAGCTGACGCGCGCCGGCGCGCGGGCCGAGATTGAAGCGGGCGTGCTGCGCAGATTCGGCTCCGATGGCGTGGTCGTCATGGCGACGGTGAGCCCCTGCCGGCCCGCGCTCGTAGTGAACCCTCCCGGTACGGCAACACCTCCGGGTGTAACAGGCGAGACAACTCAACCTGCCGCTCCCGTCTGCACTGAGTCGGAGGCCAGCGCCGTGACCTTGTGCGCAACCATCCCAGCGAACGCCACCATCACGGAAGTCGAGCTCTACACGCGCCTTGCCCAGAGCGATACGCCTTGGAGCACGAGCCGAGTGTTGGCTGGACAGGAAAGCGGACAGGCGCGTTTCGCAGAGAAATACGTGGAGTCACCCGAAGCGCCGGGGACAAAGCAGATTTGCCAGGGATTCGCTCAGTGGTCCACCGAGCACGCGCGTGTGGCGCGCATGGTTATCCGCTACGGAATTTGACGCCGCCGAGCACCGGCGCGTTTAGGCGAGTACGTCCTGGTCGGGTGGAGTCCAGTGCTCCGCCAAGTCACTGACCTCGCGTCGCCGCACAGCTACCGGGTTGAAGTTCAAACGAATGTGCACGTGCGTTGCCGGATGCCTCCCGGCCCCGCTGCGCAGTCGATCCTGCACGGCGAGCGTGGACAGATCGGCGCACTCACCCATCAGCAATGGATGCCAGTCGCCGGCGGCGTTACTCGTGGCAAAGATGTAGTTTCCCGGCCCGGGCGTGAGGCGTGACGGCCAGTCAAACACCTCGTAGGTGTACATCTCGCCGGACTGGCCCGCCCATTTGTGCCGCTCAGGAGCGCGTGTGTTGGCGCGCCGATCGCCGAGGAGCAGTCCAAACGCACCCGCCGCCTCGAATCCCAGCGACTCGTACAGTTTGCGCGCGGCAGTGTTGTCTTCGCCCGTAAACAACACCAACTTCTCGAATCGCAAGCGCTTGCGGCAGTCCTCGATCAACAGACGCATGACCGCCTTTGCCAGCCCCTTCTTGCGGTCGGCGGGCCGTGTATACACGCCACCAACCTGGCCCATGGATCCATACGTCGCGTTGAGAGAGGCGATGGATACCAAATCGTAACAATCGTCGAACGCGCCCCACCACAACCCGGAGCGGATTCGGACCATGAAATCAGTTCGACGTTGCTCGAGAGTGGCCTGCAGCGGCAGACTCAACTCGGCGAAATAGGCGCTGTTGAGTCGCTCCCATTGCACGAAGTCATCGGCGTCGAGTGCCCGCACGGTCAGCGACCCGTTGGTGGACTGGGCGGGCAGCCGCGCCGGCTTCAACATCAGCCGATACAGAACGTCCTTCAGAGCGTGCGTTACCTCGAAGCGCGGATCCGCCCGAAGCAGCTTCCATAAAGCTTCTGCCGTAGGCCACTCGCCGACGATGCCGCGCACTTCTATGGGCTCGGCCTCCGCATCCTCGAAAATCCGCTCAGCCAGATCCGCACGCCCGGCCGCCTGCACGAGCAGATTGCCGCGACGGGTCACACAGGACACGGCTACGACTCTGCCGTTTTCCTCGATCAGCCGGAAGTTGCCGGAGTTCAGATGGCTGCCCAGGCGCGGGCCAAGCGCTGTAAGGGTGGACAGCAGAAATAACGACGTGTCCACGTGCCTTTCGAGGAAGGCGCGGACTCGTTCTAGATCGGCGTCTGTAACGTGTCGGATCATGGGTTTACGGGTATTTCGCGCCGATGCTAGCGCCGTGGACGAGCCGGCAGAACCGGACGAAGGTCCCGAAGCCACTGTGCGGCACACAGTCTAGGACGTTGGTGGGCACCGTCCGGCCCGTACCGGCATAATCCGTCGCTTCCGGGTGCCCGTACCCGTCGCGGACAAGAAACAACGTGCGTCGCTGGCCCCTGGTCGTTCTTCTTGCGCTCGCACCCCTATGGATCATCGGGATTTTGTGTCGTGGCGCATGGACACCGGACGAGCCACGTGAGGCAGATATCTCCTGGCGGATGAGCGTGCAAAGTGACCCCACGCTGCCACAGCTGGCGGATACACCTTTCCTCGAGAAGCCACCGCTTTCCTATTGGATGTCAGCGGCTGCTATCGAGGTCTACGGAGACTCGCCTGCTGCTGCACGCATGCCCAACCTTCTCTATGCGGCCATTACCGCGATGGCGATCGGGGCGCTCGCTTTCGCGATGGACGGCGCTATCGCAGCCATAGTCGCGGCATTGGTGGCCTGCACGGCGATTACGGCATTTCGAGTTGCGATCTGGCTCGCGCCGGATGCCTGCTTACTGGCCGGCTGCGCAATTGCGTTGCTCGGCGCATATCTGGGTTACCGCGCGCCTCCCGGACGCAGCAAACTGTTCGGCTACACAGTGATGCACGTGGGCGCCGCAGTTGGGTTCATGGCCAAGAGCGCGCCTGGCTGGTTGGTACCCGCTGCCGCACTTTTCGCGATCATCCTGTGGGAACGACGTTGGTCGGAATTGCGCCGCTGGGAACTTTACCTGGGCCTGATAGCCCAGGCACTGTTGATTGGTCCATGGATCTACGCGGTGAGTCGAACCGAGCACGGTACCGACGCCCTGCTCTCGCTGTTCTGGCACAACATCGTTGGGCGCTTCACAAAAATTTCGGGTCCCGCGGCGCTCGATTACACGACGGGTCACAAGAGCTGGCCTGGCAAGTACTTCGTAGAGCTGCCCATCTACCTACTGCCTTGGACGCTCTTGGCAGCCGCAGCTGTGGGCCGCGCCTGGGTTCGGCTACGCAGCGGCATCGATCGCGGCACACCTTGGCGATTTGCGCTCTGCGCGATCGTGCCTTTTCTCGTCTTGCTCTCCCTCGCGGCTACCGCGCGCGATATCTATGCTGCGCCGATTCTTCTCGGCTTTGGCGTGCTCGTTGCTCTGTGGCTGTCGGAGCTCGTCATCGGCGGACGGCGTCCGACCCTGTCACGGCTCGACCGCTTCGCCCTGCGCGGGACCCTGGTGCTGGTTGGAGTGATTGCTGTCGGGTTCGCGGCCGTGCTCGTGATATTCGCCCTGGCCTCACCGGGGCTGTCCGGGATCAACTACGCGATCAATGCGGCCGTTGTCGTTGCGATCGCCTGCATCACGTTGCTGTTTGCTTCCAACATGTACGGATCGGGCGACATTTTGCGCGGGGTCGCCTGGACCTACACGGCATATGCAGCAGTTTTTACGCTGAGCGGCCTCGCGATCTTCCCGACCATCGATCGCTGGCAGGACCTGCCCACGCTTGCGAGGAACATCCACGAGGACTCACGCAACGGACCCCTGGCGCTGCTCGATCCGGACGAGACGACGATCGCCATGCTCGATCATCGCTACCGTACGCAATTCGTGCCTCTCAACACAGACACTGACAGCGCTGCCAAACTCATCTCCAGCTGGTTTCGTACGCAAGGACCGCAGGCACGCGTGTTAGTGAAGCTGCCGGGACGCACTCCCGGAAATGTAAAGCGTGTGCTTGACCGCATTCATCCCGTGCGCGCGCCTGACGACGGCGTCGCCGCAGCTCTGACCAGCTCAGGCGCTGCAACAATGGTGCATCGCTACGAGTTGCCCGAAGGCAGGCGCTACGCATTGCTGGGGCCTCCGCAACACTGACAACGGCTCGAGCGGTGCGCTGTATGCGCATAGCGACTTTCGAAGTCTTCGCCCTGATTGGGTATAACTGGGGCGATGCAGAAGGAGAGCGCTCATGGTCAGTCGGTCATACACAGATTTCGCCCCCAGTCACAAGGCCCCACCGGATCCCGCGTGCAAGCGGATCGGAGATGTTCCAGCCCACGAGCGCTTTGAAGTCAGCATCTATCTGAAGCCGCGCGACATCGAGCGCGGCGCGGCCACAAAGAGTGCCGATCCACGCACGGATCTCGCTTCCCGGCGCAGCGTGCAGCATGCGGATGACTTCAAGTTGGTCCAGGAGTTTGCGAAAGAGCATGGACTGTCGGTCGTGGCCGCGGAGCCTGCGAAGCGCTTGATCAAGCTCGGTGGCACCGCGGCTCAGTTCGAGGCCGCGTTTCAGACCAAGTTGGGGCACTACGACGATGGCAAGCGGACCTTTCGGGGGCGCAGCGGTGCGCTCAAACTGCCGGTTGACCTGCACCCCATAGTCGAATCTGTGTTGGGACTCGACTCACGCCCCGCCGCACAGCCGCGCCTGGTGTTTCAACCCGCTGCAGAGGTTTCGGAATCGTTCGCGCCCAACAACGTTGCGCGGCTGTACGCCTTTCCGACTTCCGTGACCGGCAAGGGTCAGTGCATTGCACTCATCGAGCTCGGCGGCGGATTTACACCGTCAGACACGACGACCGCGTTTCGCGCCATGGGTCTTTCGCCGCCTACAGTGGTCGCGGTGTCGGTCGATGGCGGCCAGAACACTCCGAGCCCCGATGACGGCGCCGATGGTGAGGTTGCCCTGGACATCCAGGTCGCAGGGGGCGCCGCGCCGGGAGCCAAGCTTGCAGTCTACTTTGCGCCAAATACCGACGCCGGCTTTGTCGACGCGATCACATCGGCCGTGCATGACATGACCAACAAGCCGAGTGTGGTTTCGATCAGCTGGGGGAGCGCCGAATCCAACTGGACACAACAGGCGATTCAGACAATGAACACGGCGCTGCAGGACGCCTCCAGCGTCAACGTATCGGTGTTCGCAGCATCCGGTGACAACTTATCAACCGACAGCGTCGACGACGGACGTGCGCATGTGGATTTCCCGTCATCCAGTCCGTGGGCGATTGGTTGTGGCGGCACATCCATTGCGGTCGACGGAACCACGATCACCACTGAAACTGTATGGAACGATGGCAGCAGCGGCGGAGGCGGCGGAATCAGCGACCTGTTCGCGGTACCGTCCTTTCAACAGAACACGAGTTTGCCGCCGAGCGTAAATGATGGGCAGACCCGTCGCGGCGTACCCGATGTTGCCGCCGACGCAGCGCCGGGGACGGGCTATCGCGTGGTGGTAAACGGGCGTACCGAAGTTGTGGGCGGCACCAGTGCAGTCGCACCCTTGTGGGCCGGCCTGACCGCGCTGATCAACGAGGGCGCACCCGCACCGGTGGGGTTCTTTCTGCCCTTTCTCTACGCGAACTCGACTCTTCTGCGGCAGATCACCACGGGAAACAATATTCCGAGCGGGAGCACCCTTGGCTACGAGGCGGGTCCCGGGTGGAATGCCTGCACGGGACTGGGCGTCCCCAATGGGGAATCGCTGTTTGTGGCGTTGACGCAGGGGAGCTAGATTAATTATTTCCCTCGTTTGGCGGTGGATGCCTTGGCGCGCTTGTGCTCGGCATCCACCTTCTCGTGTTGAACTCGCACTCGCAATCAGTCGGCAACTTGCGGTCTGACGTATGTAGATATCATCCACTTTAGGCCGACACGATCAAAATTCACCTAGACGCGCCTCAGCTCCGGCGGGCCTTCGACTTGAAGCACAGTACCTCGTCCAAACTTGGCATGGCTAACGGTCTGTCCGGGTTTCAGGTCATAAGGTTGCTCTGGTGGCGACCCCTCATCGCAGTACGGGCCTCCAACGGGACGCGCTAGTTTTCATGTGCGTTGTGCCTCTGTCGCGAGACAGGCACTCCACGATCACGTCGATCGGGCCGCTACCATCACTCGGCACTCTGTTGTGGCTCGGCAGCAGGCACTATGACCACTTTAGAAGTGTGTGCCGGAGGTGTTCAGCGGCCTCTCGGCCGCGCTCGCCAGCCACCGCAAGATCAAGATAGGTTTGAACTGGGTCGGTGCACACGATGTCCGGGGCCGGCTCGACGGCACTCAGAAACACGCCTTCATCCTTTGGAATCGTGACAACGATGTTCTCGCCCTTGGAAGGGTTCGACAGTCTCAACGCAACCTCGAGCTGCCGAACGCCTGCCTCATCAGCGTAGAGGTATTGTGTGCCCGTCCGGCCGTAAGGCGCCAGCCATTGCGCGGCTGAAAATGAGGCCAAAACCGCTTGGCCTTTTTCCGATCCAACACCAAGAACTCGGCGTATAGCGTCATCAAATGCGCTACCGTGCAAAGTCGTGTAGAAACTCACGTGCTGACCTGCTGGCGACTCGTAGGCGTCGCGCCACGCATCAAGCAACATGTTGGGCTCGGAAAGGAACAGACCATTGTCCGAGACTCCACCCCATTCGCGGCCGAGTAGGCCGACCTTCACGTTATTGATATGACCGAGACTGACGCTGGCGGCTTCTGCCAGTTCGGCGAGTCGCCAGTTGCGAGCAGGACCACGAAGCATCGCGCGGAGCACGCGGGCAGATTTGGGCTTGAAGAGAGATCTGAGCTCGCGCCGCTGGACTGCTGGCCTGCTCGCCACGCTGCGCTCAATGAAAATACCGTTAAGGACGAGACGGGCATTGCCCTCCAGATCCAGGTAACTCACACCCTGCTCGCGACAGAGAGCTTGTGATTGTGACGATAGAAATGGCGCGATGAGCACCGGGGTTGCATCGCCAGCAACATGCGCCATGTAGCTACGCAGTTGAAGCAGGGCGACACGCACATGGCGCGGCTGGCCGTCCATTTCCACCTCGCAGGCTAGCGTATGACGCTTCCCTGAAACGCTCAGGCGCGCGAGGATGTCCACATGGCCATCGGAGGCCAACTCAATGCCCCTGAGCTTTATCAATGGGACTTCGTTGAGGATTGCCTTAAGCGCCCCTACAGCCCTCTCCTCCACCGCTTTCTCTGAATCGATCGTTTTCAGCATTTGCTGAAACTGGGCTTTCACTGAAATCTGTCAAGCTTAGACTCGACAATTGGTAGCCGGGCGCCCCTGAGTCAGGCCAATGTAAACCCGGCCCGTGCAAGTGGCAGATCACGAATCGGCTCGCCGGTAGCGGCGAACAGAGCGTTCACAAGAGCCGGCGCGAATGGCCCGACCGCCTCCTCGCCTACGCCACCGGGCGGCTCACGGCTTGGTAGCACAACGATTTCCACGGGCGGCATTTCGGACAGCCGAATCGGCCGATAGTCGTGGAAGTTCGACTGCTCCACGGCGCCATTCCGGACAGTGATCTCACCGTACATCGCAGCCGAAAGCGCGAAACCGATGCTGCCCTCGACCTGCGCACGTACGCTGTTCGGATTGACGGCGATGCCACACTCGACCACCGTACTGACGCGGTGCAGATGAATCGCGCGATTGCCGGTGACTGACAGCTCCACCACGTGGGCGACGACTGTTCCGTTCGCGCGCGCAAGCGCGAGTCCCCGAAATCTCCCTGAGCGCGGGGGAGTGGACCACTTCGCGCACTCGAGTACAGCATCGAGCACACGACGCTCGCGGCTGCCCTCAGGGAGCAAATGACGTCGCCATGCGGCCGCATCCATGCGTGCGGTATGCGCGAGCTCATCGAAAAAAGACTCATACGCAAACACGTTCTGTGATGCAGCCACCGAGCGCCAGTACCCCACCGGGACACCGACATCCAGGGTCGTGACCGCGAACAATATTGGTCCGAGCGAGTAATACGACGGGAGCTCGCCAACAGCAGTGCGATCTACAGGCAATGCCGCGGCCCGGTTGCCGCCATTTGAGTAGTAAAGCAACGACTCACATGCACTGTCGCATCGCAGACCAACAGGCCAGCCATCACTGCCGATGCCAGCCCTCAGACGGACTGCAGCAGCCGGCCGATAGAAGTCATGCTGCATATCCTCCTCTCGGCTCCAGATCAACTTCACCGGTGCGCCGACCGCGCGCGCGATCCGTGCCGCCTGGACCGCAAAGTCGAACTCGCCGCGCCGACCAAATCCCCCACCACTTGCGGTCGTATGAATGGTGACCGCCGTTACCGGTAGCTTCAATTCCCTGGCGACTGCTTCGGTCGTCGATGTTTGAATCTGCGTAGGCAACCACAGTGTCGCCTGCGAGCCCGAGACGACGGCAGTCGCATTCATAGGCTCCATCGGAGCGTGACTAAGGAACGGCACCGTATATATCGCCTCAGCATGCGAGCTGGCCCGCTGCATCGCAGCATCGTAGCTTGCGACTAGTTGCTCTGCGGAGGAGCCTTGCGGAGCGTAGACGCTCCCGCCGGCTTGGACCGCCGCTCTCAAGCGCCGCGCATAGTCGCTGGACGTCACGCTACTAGCAGCGGCGTTGTCCCAAACAGGCTTGAGGCGCGAAATACCCTGAGCAGCGCTCCAGTAGTCGTCAGCGACCACCGCAACCGCATCGCCCAGCGGTACGACGTGACGTACGCCGCGCACCGCCATTGCCGGCGCGGCATCGGCTTCCCGAAGCCTGCCTCCAAATCGCGGCGATTGCCGAATTGTCGCGATCAAAAGACCCGGAAGTTGTACGTCAATGCCGTAAATGGTGGATCCATTGACCTTTGCGGGTACGTCGAGGCGCAATACTTCCTTCCCAATCAGCCGCCACCGATCGGGCGACTTCAGAGTCGGATTGTTTGGAATGGCCTGCTGAGCCGCCGCGGCCGCCAGTGTTCCGTACCCGGCGCGACGGCCAGTCCGCGGGTGCACGACCTGACCTGGTTGGGTATCGCACTCCGCGGGTTCCACGTGCCAGGTTGCTGCGGCGGCGGAGATCAGCATCGCGCGCGCCTGCGCACCCGCGAGGCGCAGCGCGTCGAATTGACCTCGCACACCGCCACTTCCGTAGGTACCGTATTCCTTCCACATTGGGTTGAAGTAAGCCGGCTCTACGGGCGCCATCGTGAGGCGAACCGACTGCCATTCGACGTCGAGTTCCTCTGCCAGGATCTGCGCGAGGGCCGTTCCCGTGCCCTGCCCAATGTCACTGGTGTTGCTCAGGATCTCAACTTCACCTGTCGGAGCGACCCTCACCCACCCGTTGATCTGGCGCGATCCTGCAGGCGTTGATTCAGACGCCAGCGATCTGGCCGAGATGGGCGCTCCGATTCCCAGCAGCAGCCCTCCGCATGCCAAGCCCTGGAGGAATTCCCGTCGGCTCGACGCCACTTCCGTCTTTGACATGAATTCACCCTCGCCGCCGCTTCCAGAGTGTTATCTCGACGAACATCATGCACCCGCGGACGTCCAGAGTCCCAGCCGGTCGGGCCAATGTGGGTCGAGTTCGTCCCTTGCACGGACGGATCCGTCCCAGCCGGATATCCGGCGGCATCCAATCGCAATACAAGCCCCTCGCTGTCGATCGAGATGAATCCCCGCTCCGCCCCGAGCAGGTACACCATGTCCCATTCTTTGAAATATTCGGTTGGGGGTGGCTCACCGAGGAGCGCAACAACATCGTTTCGATGAAGACCGACGAGACGGTGCGAGAGAACGAGCCAGTCCGCGATCCGATGGCGCCGATGGAGCGGGTCAGACCAGTTTCCCTCGCCGGCTCGCCACCACCCAGC
>Ga0105249_10005784_pt1 | contig 10697 bp, 12 predicted proteins | sample KBSS44metaG_FD_81522 | JGI IMG/M metagenome (GOLD analysis project Ga0105249, IMG submission 81522) | Switchgrass rhizosphere microbial communities from Kellogg Biological Station, Michigan, USA - KBS S4-4 metaG | ecosystem: Host-associated > Plants > Roots > Rhizosphere > Soil | place...
CTCATTGGGGAGCCGATCAACGCTGTTTTCGCTAAGGATCCTCATAAGTGATGGGTTGGATGTCCGTCGCGTAGTCGCGCCGCTTCAAACAGCCCCGACTGCAACTAGATAAGGGAAATCGAATGGCAAAGAAAAAGGCTCCTGCTAAGAAAGCTGCTAAGAAGAAAGCGCCTGCAAAGAGAAAGGCGCCCGCCAAGAAGAAGAAAGCCCCTGCAAAGCGCAAGGCAATCCGTAAAGCCGCCGCTCGCAAATCCGCCGCCAAGAAATCCGCCGCGAAAAAGAAAGCCGCTCCGAAAGCATCCAAAGGTCCAGTCACGCAAAAGATGACGAAGACCGGGATTCTGAACGAGATCGCCAGCGCGACCGCACTGACTCGCAAACAGGTCGACTCGGTCATCGAAGAACTGGAAGGGTTGATCAAGCGTCACATCAGCAAGAAAGGCGTGGGTGAATTCACCCTGCCGGGTCTGCTGAAAGTACGCGCAGTGAAGCGTCCCGCTACGAAGAAGCGTCTCGGCCGCAACCCGGCAACGGGTGCAGAGATCATGATTCCAGCGAAGCCGGCATCGATTCGCGTCCGCGTTGCTGCATTGAAGCGCCTCAAGGAAATGGTCGGCTGATAGCCGATCCGTTCCGATTAGAAGGGCCGGTCACGGCCCTTTTTTTTCGCCGTTTTTCGATTCGCCGATCGTGAATCGCTAGAATGCCGACAGCCGTTCAGGATCCTTAGAGAACATGCGCGCGAGTCAGTTGCTGATTCCAACTCTCAAAGAAACGCCGGCCGACGCCGACATCCCGAGCCATCGCTTCATGCTGCGCGCCGGACTCATCCGCAGGCTCGCCGCGGGAATCTATACCTGGCTGCCGCTCGGCTTGCGGGTCTTGCGCAAGGTCGAAGGCATCATCCGCGAAGAGATGAATCGCAGCGGTGCGCAGGAAGTGCTGATGCCGTTCGTTCAACCGGCGGAGCTGTGGCAGGAGTCGCAACGCTGGGAACAGATGGGACCCGAAATGCTGCGTCTGCAGGATCGCCATGCGCGCGACTTCTGCCTGGGGCCCACGCACGAAGAAGTCGTCACCGACATCGTTCGCCGCGAAGTGCAGAGCTACAAGCAGCTGCCGTGCAACCTCTATCAGATCAACCTGAAGTTCCGCGACGAAATCCGACCGCGCTTCGGCGTGATGCGCGCGCGCGAGTTCCTGATGAAGGACGGTTACTCGTTTCATCTCGACGAAGCGTCGTTCGACGCGACGTACGCCGAAATGCACGCGTGTTACGGCCGGATCCTGTCGCGCATTCAACTCGATTTCCGCGCCGTGCTGGCCGACACCGGCAACATCGGCGGCAGCACCTCGCATGAGTTCCAGGTGCTCGCGAGCAGCGGATAGGACCGGATCGCATTCAGCGATGAGAGCGACTATGCCGCGAACGTCGAGAAATCCGAGGCGCTCGCGCCGCCGCCTTCGCCCGTGAAGTCGGCGGCACCGCTCGAGAAGATCGCCACACCCGGCCAGCACACGATCGAACAGATCGCTGCGTTCTTCAAAGTGCCCGCCGCACAAACGCTGAAAACGTTGATCGTGGCCGGCACCGATGGCCCCGTTGCATTGGTATTGCGCGGCGATCACGAACTCAACGAAATCAAAGCGCACAAGTTGCCCGGCGTCGCTTCGCCGCTGACGCTTGCAACCGACGCGGCGATCCGTGCGCACGTCGCGTGTGGCGTCGGTTCACTCGGACCGATCGGCCTGAGGCTTCCGACTTACGTCGATCGCAGCGCCCGGGCAGCGGCCGATTTCATCTGCGGCGCGAACGACGACGGCTACCACTATCGAGGTGCGAACTGGGGACGCGACGCGACGATCGCGGACGACCGCGTCGTCGATTTGCGTAACGTGGTCGAAGGCGATCCGTCCCCCGACGGCAAGGGACGTCTGTCGATTACCCGCGGTATAGAAGTGGGACACATCTTTCAGCTCGGCCGCAAATACAGCGAATCGCTGAACGCCAAGGTGCTCGATCAGGATGGAACGACCAAGACCCTGATCATGGGCTGCTACGGGATGGGCGTAACCCGGCTCGTTGGCGCCATCATCGAGCAATGCCACGACGCCGACGGAATCATCTGGCCGCAACCGGTCGCGCCGTTCCACGTGCACGTCGTTGCGCTTAACTACGCGAAGTCGGACGGCGTCCGCGCGACGGCGGACCGGCTACTGGCGGAACTCGAAGCGCTCGGTATCGAAACGCTGCTCGACGACCGCGACGAGCGTCCGGGTGTCAAATTCGCCGATGCGGACCTGATCGGGATACCGCATCGCATCGTGATCGGTGAACGGAATCTCAAAGCCGGCCAGGTCGAGTATCGGACACGGCGGTCCGCTGATACGCTCGCGGTCAATGTCGACACCGTCACGGCCCACGTGCGCGCCGCCCTCGCTGGATGATTGACCGCAGCCGCATCGAACCCGATACCGTCACCCGCAGTTCGCCAAAGTCGTCATGGCGCTGCACTTTCTTCTTAGTTTCGCTCTATCTGCCGCTGATCGCCTTGGCCGCTTCGCCGGCGCCACAACCGATCGACCCGCTGGTCATCAACGCGCTCGCGCGCAGCATGTCGGACGAGGTCGACCACGGCGATCATTTCGACGCGCAGGTGTGGCTGTTGAGTTCGGTGCCGAAGCTCGCCCGATACGTAACGAGTGACGAGGAGCAGGAGCTGATCCTTCGCACCGTCTATCGCGAGTCGAACCGGCACGACATGGATCCGGATCTGGTGATGGCGGTGATGCAGGTGGAGAGCCGCTTCGACCGCTTCGCCGTATCGATTGCCGGCGCGCAAGGTCTCATGCAGGTGATGCCGTTCTGGCGCAACGAGATCGGCCGGCCGCAAGACAACCTGACCCACATCGAAACCAACGTGCGCTACGGCACCGCCATCCTGGCGCAGTACCTGACGGAGGCACGCGGCGATCTCATCGACGCGCTGGCGCGCTACAACGGCAGCCGCGGCCGCCTGAACTATCCCGAACTCGTCGTATATGCCTACCGCGCCCGGTGGCAGACGCAAACCACTGACGACCTTCCGAAGCTGCAAGCCGGGTGCAAGGCCTACGGTCTTGTGGCATGCAATGCCGTCAAGTCGGGGCGGCGCTGACTCCCATTACCGCCAGCAACGTCGACTCGGTTTGCGGGCCGACTAGGGTTGCGGCCACATTTCCGTCCGGATCGATCACCACCGTAGTCGGCAACACCGCCGGCAACTGGTAACCGAAACGCTCGCGCGGATCCTTCGTCGCCACCGGAAATTCGATGCTCATCCGTTGCATCAGCGCGCGCAGCGCAGGGCCGTCCACGCCGTCGAAGTTCACGCCGACCACGCGCACATCGTTCTGCGTCGCCGCCTTACTGAGCGAGTTCAGCTGCGGGATTTCATAGCGGCAGGGCGCGCACCATTCGGCCCAGTAGTTGATGAACACCCAATGCCCGCGCCAGTCCGAGTAGCGGCCGGCGGCACCGTCGGCGTACTCGAAATCGATCGGCGCACAACTGCCGATCGCGAGCATCGCCAGCAGCACGATCATCGGCTTGGGGAACTTCACACGTGCGCCTCTTCACCTTCGTTCAGAATCGAGTCGAGATCGATGTCGAGATGCGACTCGCCGTATCGAGCGTGATCCAAGAGCGGAGCGATGAGCCGCGGCAGATCCTGAACGTTGGCGAGCTTGTCGGCGTCCAGCCCATGCGGCAACCGCCGGTATAGATCGAGCAAAGAGATCCCGCGCAGATCCCGTCCGAGCAACAGCTGGTCGCCAGCTCCGCTCGTCACCAATTTGAATTCCCCCAATACCGCCAGCACCTCATCGCGCTCGGCGCCCGACAATTTCACCGCATCGTTCAGATCGGTGCGAGTGATCGGTTTACCGTCGAGATGAGCGCGGCGCAGGAACGCGAGCAACCGAATGCACTGCACGAGCATCGGCGCACCGTCGCTCACCACGTCGTCGCGTTCGATTCCCAGTGTCCGAACGACGATCGCGCCGGACAGGATCAGTATCCAGACGAGATACAGCCAGGAGAGAAACAGCGGCACCGCCGCGAACGTACCGTAGACCAGTTGCATGTTCGCGTTGCCGATGATCGTCGTGAAGAACCGCTTTGCGCCTTCGAAGAACAACGTCGTCAGCAGTCCGCCGGCCATCGCATCGCGAAGGCGCACCCGGCAGTTCGGTACCCCGAAGAACAACACGGTGAACCCGATGAAGCTGAACAGCACGGGCAACCAACCGAGCAATGCCTGACGCGCGACCACGGTGTCGGGATTGCTGATCAGCGGCAGCGAAATCAGGTAGGAACTGATCAGCAACCCCGCAACGACCAACGGTGGACCGCAGGTCAACACGGCCCAATACACAAAGAAGCGTTGCATGCCGCGCCGAGGCTCCGCCACCTGCCAGATCTCGTTGAACGCTTTCTCCATCGTCACCAGCATCATGAACGCGGTGATCAGCAGGAATGCGAAGCCCGCAACCGTCAGCTCGCGCGCCTGGCGCGAAAAGTCCTCGAGTCGCTCCTGAATCACAGCGGAACTCGCCGGCACGAAATTCTGGAAGACGAAGGCCTGGATCTGCTGCCCCATCGTCGAGAAATCCGGGAACATCGACAGGATGGTGTAAGAGACCGTCATCAGCGGAACGACCGCGAACAACGTCGTGTACGTCAACGAAGCGGCGCTATCCAGAAGGCCGTGCGCGCCGAACTGAGCAACGATCTGTCTGACGAACCAGCGAAACTCTGTGACAACGTTGGCGAGCATCGAACGACGCATCCCGATGCGGCTACAATACCGCGCTTGCCGGCATTATAGAGTCACGCGCCAATGGGCGAGGTCACGATTTACCACAACCCGCGCTGTTCCAAGTCGCGCCAGACACTCGCGCTGCTCACCGCGCGAGGAATCACGCCGCGCGTCGTGCATTACCTCGACACCCCGCCGAACGCGGCAACGTTAACGCGTCTGTTGAAGCTGTTGTCGATGCGTCCGCGCGAACTGATGCGGACGCATGAACAACTGTATGCCGAATTGCAGCTCGACGATGCACGCCGTACCGACGACGAGCTGATCGCAGCGATGGTCGGTCACCCGGTGCTGATCGAACGCCCCATCGTCGAAGCGAATGGGCGTGCCGTCATCGGCAGACCACCCGAGAATGTCCTGCAGATCATCTGAGCACCAGTCACGGTTCGATCGACAGCGAGCGCGGCAGTGTCCGACCACATTCTGATTCTTTACTACAGCCGACAAGGCTCTACGGCCGCATTGGCCGAATGCGTTGCGCACGGCGTATCGGCGCACGGTCGCTTCGAGGCACGCCTGCGCACGGTACCCGCCGTCGCATCGACGACGGAGAAGACCGCGCCGCCAATTCCGCCGCAAGGTGCCGTTTACTGCACCAAATCCGATCTGGAGGAGTGTCGGGGTCTCGCGCTGGGCAGCCCGACGCGATTCGGCAACATGGCGGCGCCGATGAAACACTTCCTCGACGGTACCGCAGATTTGTGGATCGGCGGCGCGCTCGCCGGCAAGCCCGCGGCCGTGTTCACCTCGACCGGCAGCCAACACGGCGGACAAGAGAGCACGTTGCTGACGATGATGCTGCCGCTGCTCCATCACGGCATGTTGCTTGTCGGACTGCCGTATACCGAACCGGGCCTGAACGCGACGACACTCGGAGGCACGCCATACGGTGCTTCGCACGTTTCCGGAAGCCGCGCCGACGCGATTCTCGATCCCACCGAGCGCGAGTTGGCGCGCGCCTTAGGACGGCGGTTAGCAGATGTCACCGATAGGTTGTTTCCACTCTGATGAACGTACAAACCGCACTGCGCATGGCGCTACTGATCTGGATCGGCTCGCTGTTCGCACTGCTGGGTATGCAGCGATTCTTCGTCGAGCCGCTTTCGAGCATGATCGCCACGATTGCGGTATTCATCGGTCAGGTCGCCCCGTTGCTGGTCGTTGCGCCGGCCGCGCTGCGCAGCGGCGCACGTGGGCCGTTGTGGGTCTGCCTCGCGATGCTGCTCTACTTCGTGCACGGCGTCTGGCAATGGAGTTCGCCGAACGTGCGCCTGTTCGGCATCCTCGAAGTGATCTTCTCACTCGGCACGTTCGTCACCGCATGGATTCTGTTGAAGGTGATGCCGAAAGACGGCGCTATTCCATGATCCGCTGAACGCGGAGTGTGCCTTCGATTTCCTTGAGAATCGCCGGATCGTCGATGGTAGACGGGACTGCAAAGGGGCGTTTGTCCACCATCTTTCGCAACACCTGCCTCAGGATTTTTCCGGACCGCGTCTTCGGCAGGCGCTTCACGACGACCGCGCGCTTGAAATTCGCAAACGCGCCGATGGCCTGGCGCACCATCGCGACCAGTTCCGCCTGCAGCGTCGCCTCGTCGATGTTTGCGCCGTCTTTCAAGAGCAGCAGTCCGAGCGGGACCTGTCCTCGGTCGGTGTCTTCGATGCCGATTACCGCGCATTCGGCCACCGCAGGGTGCGACGCGACCACCTCTTCCATTGCCCCCGTCGACAACCGGTGACCCGCAACGTTGATCACGTCGTCGATGCGGCCCATCACGTACAGGTAGCCGTCTTCGTCGAGATAGCCGCCGTCGCCAGTGAGATAGAAACCGGGGAAGCGCGACCAGTACGATTCGACGTAGCGCGCGTGGTCTCCCCAGACGGTCGGCAACGCGCCAGGCGGCAACGGCCCCTTAGCGACGACGTTACCTTCGACGTTCGGTCCCACCGCTTCACCGTCGTCGTCGAGAATGCGCAGGTCGTAGCCCGGAACAGGCAACGTCGGTGAACCCGGCTTCGTTTCCATCAGCTCGATACCGGCCATGTTGGCGCACATTGGCCAACCCGTTTCGGTTTGCCACCAGTGGTCGATCACCGGAATCGGCAGCATGTCCTTCAGCCAGTGATACGTCGGCGGGTCGAGCCGTTCGCCGGCCACGAACAGATATTCGAGACACGAGATGTCGTGCGCGGACTTCAAACGCGCGTCGGGGTCTTCCTTCTTGATCGCGCGGAAAGCGGTCGGCGCGACGAAGAACGTCTTCACGCGGTGCTCGGCGATGACGCGCCAGAACGCGCCCGCGTCGGGGGTACGCACCGGTTTTCCCTCGTAGAGAATCGTGGTGCAGCCTTTGATCAACGGGCCGTACACGATGTACGAGTGGCCAACGACCCAACCCACGTCCGACGCCGCCCAGAACACGTCGCCTGTATCCACGCCATAGACCGCATGCATGCTGTAGTTCAGCGCCACCGCGTGGCCGCCGTTGTCGCGCACGACGCCCTTCGGCTTACCGGTCGTGCCGGACGTATAAAGGATATAGAGCGGATCGGTCGCATCGACCGGCACCGCATCGACGGGTTTCGCCGCCGCTTCCCACGCACGCCAATCACGATCGCGCGCCGGATCGAGCGGCGCGGTCACTTGCGGTCGCTGCAGGATCACGCAGGTGGAGGGCTTGTGCTGCGCCAACCGGATCGCTTCGTCGAGCAGCGGTTTGTACGGTATCGGAGCGCTGAACTCGATGCCGCACGACGCCGACAGAATCACCTTCGGCGTCGCGTCATCGATACGAACGGCGAGTTCCGGCGCAGCGAACCCTCCGAATACCACCGAGTGCACGGCGCCGATGCGCGCGCAGGCGAGCATCGCCACCGCCGCTTCCGGCACCATCGGCATGTAGACGATGACGCGATCGCCTTTCCGCACCCCGAGTTCGGACAGACCGCCGGCCACCCGCGCGACCCAGTCGCGCAGTTCGGAGAACGTGTACTTCCGGACTGTGCCGGTAACCGGAGAGTCGTAGATCAGCGCGGTTTGATCGCCGCGTCCGCGTTCGACGTGACGATCGAGGGCCAGCCAGCAGGTGTTGAGCTTGCCGCCACGAAACCAGCGTGACGCGCCGTTTGGATCCTGGTCGAGGATCGTCTGCGGGAAATCGAACCACTCGATGTCCCGGGCCTGATCGCGCCAGAAGCCCTCGGGGTCATCGATCGATCGACGGTATTCGGTTGCGTAACTCATGACTCCTTGCGCGCGATGGGCGCAAGGCACTCACGCGGTCAGCCGCGCCGCGGCCGACTCTTCATCAGTTTCTGCAGATCCGCGTTCGACGGTTTTGCCTTCATCAGCTGCTTGTAGGATGCGGATTTGCGATTGATCTTCTTGTGCTTGGCGTAGAACTCGACCGCCTTTCCCCACGCACCATTCAGACCGTGCAGATTGATCGATACCGTCGTGTTGACGATCTTCGATTCGAGCGTCGACATGATGCCGATCTGGAACACGGGGGTTTTGGTGCCGCTCTTTTCCGTTTTCATGCGGAACAGAATCCCGCGCACGCGGCCTTTGTCGTCGACATACACTTCGCGCGCTGCCTTTTCTTTCGCGCCCATCTGGCTGCGCGCCAGTTCGGTGTCGCGTGAATCGGCCTGCTTCTTGATCGCCGCGCGTTTCGAACCGCGAATGCGTTTGCCGTCTTCCTTCAGCGAGAAGTACTCCTGGTACGTCTTGCCGTTGATTTGTCGTCGCACGCGGTAACCGTGAAACCGCGGGGTATCCAGTAGTTCGACACTCATTCTTTTTACCTCGTTAAGTACGTGGTTCCACCCGATTCACGCCGCAGGAACGATGCCTGCTGTCTGCAGCGACCTGATTTCCTGCGCGGAGAATCCGCAGTCTTTGAGAACGGACTCGGAGTCCTCACCGGGACGCCGCGCACCGTGAGAGATTTCGGCCTTCGTGCGGCTGAAGCGCGGCGACGGTGCGGGTTGAACGACACCGTCCACGTTCACGAAGCTGTTGCGCGCGACGTTGTGCGGATGGTCAGGCGCTTCGAAGATCGACAGCACCGGAGCGAAGCAGACGTCGGTGCCTTCCATGATTTCGCACCATTGCGCCTGTGTCTTCGTCTTGAACACGCGCGTCAGTTCATCTTTGAGAGCGGGCCACTGCTTCGCGTCCATCTGCGGCTTGAACCGCTCTCGGTCCAGACCCGCCTTCTCGAGCAGCAACGCATAGAACTGTGGTTCGATCGAACCGATGCAGATGTGTTTGCCGTCGCTCGTCTCGTAGGTGTCGTAAAAGTGCGCACCGCCGTCGAGGAGGTTGGTGCCGCGTTTGTCGGTGAACCCTCCCGTGGCTCGGAACGTGAAGAACATCGCCATCAACGTCGCAGCGCCGTCGACCATCGCGGCGTCGATGACCTGACCTTTCCCGGATCGCTGTGCCTCGAGCAAGCCGCAGACCATTCCGAACGCGAGCAACATGCCGCCGCCGCCGAAATCACCAACCAGATTGAGGGGCGGTACCGGTTTTGCGCCCGGCCGACCGATTGCGTGCAGCGCACCGGACAGACCGATGTAGTTGATGTCGTGGCCCGCCGCCTGCGCCATAGGTCCTTCCTGGCCCCAACCGGTCATACGGCCGTACACGAGCTTTGCGTTACGGGCCATGCAGTCGTCTGGACCAAGGCCGAGACGTTCGGTAACTCCGGGTCGGAAGCCTTCGAACAGACCCGCAGCAGATTCACAAAGGCGCAATATGACTTCGACGCCTTCGGGCTTCTTCAGATCGACGGCAATGGAACGTCGGTTGCGCGCGAGGATGTCTTTCGGCCGACTCGATGCGCCCGTCAGGCGATCGACCCTGATCACTTCCGCGCCCATGTCGGACAACATCATGCCGCAGAACGGGCCAGGCCCGATGCCTGCAAGCTCGATGATTCGCAGGCCGTTCAACGGTCCCACATCGCCCTCCCTATTTTTATCCGTCCGCGAGGGTCAGTAGTCTACCCCCCTTTTGCGGCTTAGGGGAACTGTCTGGTAAACGCAAAACGGCCGTTACGTGCGGTAAATAACAGGACATCGACGTAACCAGGCTATCAGCGGCTTAGCCGCGACAGTTCAAACGTGTCAGCGATCAGCGTCGCGCTGCCGTGCCGGGAAGCGGTTGAACGACACCGACTGCATCGCCGCCTGCGAGCTGGATCCGCGCATACTCGCGATAGAGCGCGCTCGTGTTGAGCAATTGTTCGTGCGAGCCCTGTGCAAGCACCGAGCCTGCGTCGAGCACGACGATGCGATCGGCCTCGATCACCGTCGACAGGCGATGCGCGATGATCAACACCGTCGTGCGCCCGCGCAGCGCACGCACGGTTGCCCGAATCGCTTCTTCGCTCTGTGCATCGAGCGCGCTGGTGGCTTCATCCAGCAGCAACAATCGCGGCTGCTTGATGAGTGCGCGTGCAATTGCGAGGCGTTGCCGCTGCCCGCCCGACAGACCCACGCCGCCTTCGCCGATGCGAGTTGCGATGCCGTCGGGAAATGCTTCGACGAATGTCAGCGCGCCAGCAGCAGCTAGCGCTTCGCGCACTGCTGCGGCATCGGCCTCGGGCGCGCCGTAGCGCAGATTGTCGAGCACGCTGCCCGCGAACAGCACGGGGTCCTGCGGTACGAATCCGATCTGCCGCCGCACATCGCGCAACGCACTGCGCCGCAGATCGATATCATCGAGCAGGATGCCTCCGCCGGTAGGCTCGTAAAAGCGTTGTGCCAGATCGAATAGCGTCGACTTTCCGGCTCCGGATGGACCGACCAGCGCGACGGTGGTGCCCGC
>Ga0105249_10005786_pt1 | contig 10694 bp, 5 predicted proteins | sample KBSS44metaG_FD_81522 | JGI IMG/M metagenome (GOLD analysis project Ga0105249, IMG submission 81522) | Switchgrass rhizosphere microbial communities from Kellogg Biological Station, Michigan, USA - KBS S4-4 metaG | ecosystem: Host-associated > Plants > Roots > Rhizosphere > Soil | place...
GGCGGAACGCAGAACGCGCAGACGCGCTTGGCGCGAACGCAGAAGGCCGCAGAAGAGCCCGTGTGGCGGAACGGCCTCGGCTTGCCGCCGACGGTCGGTCTTTCTTGGGAAGGGACTGTTGTCATTCCGAGCGAAGCCGCGCAGCGGCGGAGGCGAGGAATCGCCGTCATCCCGAGCGAGGGTCGTGTCCCTCTATCGGGATGAGTGCGATTCCTCGCCTTCGCGCCTTGCGGCGCTCCGCTCGGAATGACAACGCCGCCCCGTCTCCCGTCTCCAGTCTCCCAGCACTACTCCGAACGCAACGCGACCATCGGATCCGTGCGCGCGGCGGAACGAGCCGGCAGGTAGCTCGCCACCACCGCCACCAGCACGAGGAACAGCGACAGCGCCACGAACGTGAACGGGTCCGTCGCGCTCACGCCGAACAGGAGCGTTCGCATCACGCGCGTCACCGCCAGCGCACCCGCCAGTCCGATTGCCACGCCGACCACGGCGTACCTGAGCCCGCGCAGGACCACCGCGCCGGCCACCGTCCCCGGCGCAGCGCCTAACGCGATGCGCACGCCGATCTCGCGCCGGCGCTCGCCGACCGCGTAGGCGATCACCCCGTACACACCCACCGCGCCCAGGATCACGCCAACGCCCGCGAACACGAGCAGCAGCGACATGATGAGACGCGGCCGGGCCACCGACGCCGACATCACCTGTTCCAGCGATCGCACGTCGGAGATCGGGACGTCCGCATCGATCCCGCGGACCGTCTGACGCGCGATCCCGGCGAGCGCGAGCGGGTCCCCCGCCGTGCGCAGTGCGACGGTCATCGCCGCCATCGGCGTCTGCGCCATCGGCCGATACAGCTCCGGTGCCGGAGCCGCATCGAGCGTCACGTGTCTGACGCCGCCGACCACGCCCACGACTGTCACCGCGCCGCCGCGCGTCGCGTTGCCCGCGTGGAACCGCTTCCCGATCGGATCCTCGCCCGGCCACGCCGCCTTCGCGAACTCGTCGCTCACGATCACGACCGGAGGTGCCTCGCGCGTGTCCGCGGCCGTAAATCCGCGACCGCGCACCAGCGGGATGCCCATCGTCCGGAAGTAGTCGCCCGCGATCACGCGCCACCCGGCACGCATCGGCGCCTCGCCTGGCGCCGGCGCACGTCCCTCGAGCTCGATGTTCGAGTACCACGCGAAGCCCGACAACGGGAGATGGTGAATCGCGCCCACCGACTGCACGCCCGGGAGCGCACCGACACGGTCGAGCAGCGTGCCGACGTACTCCAGCTGCCGCGCACTCGTGTTGAACCGCTCGCCCGTGGGCTGGACGCGCATCGTCAATACACCGTCCGAGCGGAACCCGGCGGGCACGTGCGACAGCGAGTACAGCGTGCGCATCATGAGCCCTGCTCCGATCACGAGCACGAGCGTCAGCGCCACCTCGGCCACCACGAGCGCACCACGCGTTCGCTCGCCGCCCGCGCGCCCAGCGACGCCGCGGGCGCCGCGCAACGCGTCCTGCATGTCGCCGCGACTCGCGAGGAACGCAGGCGCCAGCCCGAACACGATCCCCACGACGACCGCGAGGCCCGCGCACACGGCCAGCACCACCCCGTCGAGCGCAATGGCGGACAGCCTCGGCGTATCGGGCGGGAGCGCGGCGCGGAGAACCTTCACGCCTAACGCGCCGAGGGCAAGGCCGGCAGCCGCGCCACCTAACGCGAGCACGACGCTCTCCACCAGCATCTGGGCGATCACGCGGCTCCGCGTGGCACCGAGCGTCGTTCGGACGGCGATCTCGCGTCGACGCCCCGCGGCGCGCATGAGGAGCAGGTTGCCGACGTTCGCGCCCGCGATCATCACGATGAACCCCACCGCGGCGAGCAGAACGAGCAACGCGACGCGCACACTGCCGACCGTCCGCTCCTGTAGCGGCAGGAAGGTGACGTCCTTATAGTAGTCCGGCGCATACTCGAACGCCTCTCGCATCGCCGGGAAGAACGACGTCAGCTCGGCCCGCGCCTGCTGGATCGTGGTGCCAGGCCGCAGACGTGCGATCGGCCAGGCCACGGCGCCGCGATGGAACCAGGCGTCCGGATCGATCACGAGCGGGGTCCAGAGCTCGGCAGGGCGCCCGAGCACGTCGAAGTCCTCGGGCAGGACGCCGACGACGGTGTAGGTCGTGCCGTCGAGCGTGAGTCGCCGGCCGACGATCGATCGGTCGCTGCCGAAGCGCTCCGCCCAGAACGCGTGCGACAGGATCGCCACCGTCTCGCGACCAGGCGTCGATTCGTCTGCCTCGAAGGTTCGCCCGAGCATGGGCCGGACGCCCAGCACATCGAGGAGATTCGTCGACACGCGTGCCGTGTTGAGCTGCGTCGCTTCCCCCGCGCCCGTGAGGGCCATGCCCCAGCCGGGGCTGATCGCGGCGACACCCTCGAGACTACGCGAATGCTCACGCAGGTAGAGCATCTCGGCGTTCGAGATGAATCGGTCGAGGCCATACGACACGAGCTGCTCGGGCGCGCGGTAGGGCAGGGGCCTGAGGAGAATCCCGCGCACCGCGCTGAAGATCGCGGCGTTTGCACCGATGCCGAGCGCCAGGGTGAGCATGGCGACGACCGAAAACGCCGGTCGTCGCCGCAGTCCACGAATGGCGTACCGTACGTCGGCAACGAGCGAGAGCATGGGGCCGGTCCGATGAGGGTAGTGGGTAGACACCACACCGACTCCGCCGGTTGGCTGCAAACCATTTGTCCCATGCTCCTGTCGAACGGCTACAGGAACGGCTAATCGGGTGTCATTCCGAGCGTAGCGCCGAAGGCCGGCGCTGCTGTCATTCCGAGCGGAGCCGCGCAGCGGCGGAGGCGAGGAATCGCACTCGTCCCGGCCGGGGGGCTTGTCCCTCTACCGGGAGGATGGCGATTCCTCGTCTCCGGCCCTTCGGGCCTCCGCTCGGAATGACAACCTCCGGCGATTCCTCGCCTCCGCGCCTTCGGCGCTCCGCTCGGAATGACAACGCCCGGCCTGCGCGGCTCCGCTCGGAATGACGGGGCTCTCGGAATGACTTGACTTGAGAGGAGGAGCGATGCCCGCACCGTGGATCCAGCGAGTGGTGTTTCGCCTGCGAACGCTGTTCGATCGCCGTGCGGTCGAGCGCGAGATCGACGACGAGCTCCGCTTTCACCTCGAGATGGAAGCATCCGCGCGTCAGCGGGCCGGGCTGGATGCGGGCGCTGCGCAGCGACAGGCGGCTCGGCTGTTCGGCGGCGTGGAGAGCACGAAGGACGACCTCCGCGACGCCCGCGGCGGCAACGGCGTCGAGAACATCCTGAAGGACGTGCGCTACGCCGTCCGGGCGCTGCGGCGCAATCCCGGCTTCACGTCGGTTGCCGTCCTGACGATCGCGCTCGGGATCGGCGCGAACGCGGCGCTCTTCAGCGTCGTGAACGGCGTCCTGCTCCGGCCCCTCCCGTACCCCGAGGCCGACCGCCTCGTGTCCATTCGCAACGTCTGGGGCGATAACCGCAATCCCCTCGACGCCGTCGCATCGATCTCGCCAGCCGAGTATTTCGACTATCGCGACCGGATGACGGCGTTCGAGTCGTTCGGCGTCTACACCACCACGACGCTCAGCCTAACGGGCGACGGCGAGCCCGAGCGACTCTCCGCCGCCGCCCTGTCAGCCGCGGTGTTCCAGACGCTGGCCGTCGCACCAGCGGCGGGCCGCGTGATCGCGTCCACAGAGGACGTGCCCGGCGTGAACGTCGCGGTGCTCGGCTACGGGCTCTGGCAGCGCCGGTTCGCGGGCGCGCGGAACGTCATCGGCCGCTCCGTCCTGGTCAACGGACGCGCGACGACAGTAGTCGGCGTGATGCCGGACGGCTTCCGTCTTCCGGAGCAGCTGTCGGACACGGATCCGGCCGAGCTGTTCGTCCCGTTAGGCCTGAGCCGCGACAGTCTCACGATTCGCGGGAGTCACTTCCTGTCCGGCATCGCGCGGCTGCGCCGAGGGGTAACGCCGGCGCAGGGCAGTGCGGATGTCGCCGCCGTGGCGCAGCGCTTTCCGATCGACTTTCCGAATGACTATCCGGCGAAGATGAACTTCGCCGCCGGTGCGCTGCCCTTGCTCGACAGCGTGGTTGGCCAGGTGCGGCCCACGCTGATCGTGTTGTTAGGCGCGGTCGGCTTCGTACTGCTCATCGCCTGTGCGAACGTCGCGAGCCTGCTGCTCTCCCGCACCGAGAGCCGGCGCCGCGAGATGGCGGTCCGCACCGCCCTCGGCGCCGGTCGCGGGCGATTGCTCCGCCAACTGCTCGTCGAGAGCGTCGTTTTGGCGCTCACGGGCGGGGTCGTCGGCGTCCTGCTCGCGGCTGCCGGCACGCGACTACTCGTCGCGCTGCGCCCGCAGAACATCCCTCGGCTCGATGACATCGGCGTCGACCTGCGCGTCCTCGCGTTCGCGCTCGTGGCGTCGAGCGTCGTCGGCGTGCTGTTCGGGCTTCTCCCGGCGGTTCAGGCGACGCGACTCGATGTGCAGTCGATGCTCCGCGAAGGTGGCCGCGGCAGCTCCACGGGCGGACGACAAGGTGCGCGCCGCACGCTCGTCATCGCCGAAGTGGCCATTGCGCTCGTGCTGCTCGTCGGCGCGGGTCTGGTCACGCGGAGCTTTGCCAAGTTGATGTCGGTCGATCCCGGGTATCGCGTCGATCATGTCCTGACGGTGCCGATCGATCTGCCACTGGCTCGATATCCGGATGCCGGGCGCGTGATCACGTTCTATCGCGAGCTGTCGCGGCGTGTGGCGGCGTTGCCGGGCGTCACGGCGACAGGCGGCGTCGCCGGCGTACCGCTCGTCGCGCCGCGCGGAGACCTGGGCATCAACATCGAGGGGCGTCCGGTTGCACCGGGCGAGCAGAGGCGGCGCGCCGACTGGCAGGTCGTGACGCCCGGCTACTTCCAGGCGATGGGAATGCGGCTGCTTCGCGGTCGCGCGATCGAGGACACGGATCTCGAGGCGTCGCCGGGCGTCGTCGTCATCAACGAGACGCTGGCGAAGAAGTACTGGCCGGCCGACGACCCGATCGGCAAGCGGTTCACGCTGGGCGGCGGCGCCGGTCCTGGCATGGTGACCATCGTGGGCATCGTGGCCGACGTCAGGCAGTCGAGCCTCGCGGCGACGCCAGAAGCCGAGATGTATCTCGCCCACACGCAGTTCCGGTTCTGGGGCGGTGGCGGCATCCTCTCGTCGCTGAGTCTCGTCCTTCGGACGACGGGCGAGCCGTCGGCATTGAGCCGAGTGGTGCGCGGCGAGATCGCATCGGTGGATCCGCAGCTGCCGGTCGGCGAGTTCCGGACGATGGAACAGGTGCGCGGTGAATCCGTGTCGCAGCCGCGCTTTCTGATGTTCCTGTTCTCGACGTTCTCGGTGGTGGCGCTGGCGATCGCGGTGATCGGGATTTACGGTGTGATCGCCTACGGCGTCGTGCAGCGGCGCAAGGAGATCGGGATTCGCGTGGCGTTAGGCGCGCGTCCGTCGAGCGTGGCGGCGATGGTCGTCCGGCAGGGCGTCGTCCTGGCGGGGGCCGGGATCGTCGTCGGGTTGGTGCTCGCGTTCGCGTTGACGCGGTTTCTCGCGGGCTTCCTGTTCGCGGTGACGCCGACGGACCCGATCACGATGGTGGTCGTGGTGGCGTCGCTCGGCGTTGCGGCGCTGCTGGCGAGCTTCATTCCGGCGCGTCGCGCGACGCGGGCGGATCCGGTAGCGGTCCTGCGCGCGGACTAGTTGTCATTCCGAGCGGAGCCAGCGCGCAGCGCTGGCGGAGGCGAGGAATCGCGATCATCGAGGTAGAGCGGCCTCCCGGCCGGGACGAGTGCGATTCCTCGCCTCCGGCCCTTCGGGCCTCCGCTCGGAATGACAGACGAAGGCGATCCCCGGGCCTTCGGCCCTACGCTCGGAATGACAGACGCACTACTGGGATACCAAGGATCTCTGCCGTCGAGCTCGCTGTCCGCTTATTGACAAACCCCGGCCTAACGACCAGAACTGCGCAGACCAGGTCCCCCGACGGAGGATATCCAATGCTCTCCATGCGCGGTCAATGCCTTGGCTTCCTCGTAGTGTCCACCATCCTGCTCGCTTCCCCTGCGTCCGCGCAGAACGCGACCGGCCAAATCAGCGGCGTCGTACGTGACTCGAGCGGTGTGACGCGCGAGTCGGCGACCGTGCGGGCAACCAACACCGCAACCGGCACGACACGGAGCGCCGTCACTCGAGGCGACGGTACCTACTCCATCACCGGGCTCACGCCCGGCTCGTACACCGTCGCGGCGTCGCTGATCGGGTTCCGTCGCGCGACTCGCACCGTGCAGCTGCAGCAGGACGCGACCGTCGACCTGGTGGTCGCGCCGCTGCCGCTTCAGGCCATCACCGTCACGGCAACGCTCCGCGAAGAGGAGCTCGCGGACGTGCCGTTCTCCGTCGCTGCCCCGACCGCCAAGGATCTCCGCGAGCGCGGCGCGGAGAACATCGAAGACATCGCGGTGAACGTCGCCGGGTTCAGCGTACAGAACCTCGGACCCGGACAGAGCCAGGTCGCCATCCGAGGCGCGTCCGCTGGCCAGATCGCTCGCGACCAACCCGGCGTGAAGGAGCAGGCCGGAGTGTACCTCGATGAATCGCCGATCTCGCTCTCCCTGTTTACGCCGGACCTCGATCTGTTCGACATCTCGCGCGTCGAGGTGCTGCGCGGCCCGCAGGGCACGCTGTTCGGGTCGGGCTCTCTCGCCGGCACCGTTCGCTACATCACCAATCAGCCCGAGCTCGGCCTGCGCAGCACGTTCGGCGAGGTCGGCACCAACCAGATCGAGAACGGCGGGGTCGGCGCCAGCGTCAAGCTCGGCGCGAACATGCCGTTGGGCGACCGGGCCGCGGGGCGCGTCGCGCTGTACTACAACCAGCTCGGCGGCTACATGGATGCGCTCCAGCCGACCGGTCGCCTGGAGAAGAACGTGAACAGTGGCACGCGAACCGGCGTGCGCGCCGCGCTTCGCTTCGAGCCGAACGACCGGTTCACCATCACGCCGCGCGTCGTCTACCAAACCGTTCGCATGGATGGCTGGAACCGCATCGATGATTACAACATTTTGGCGAACCCCTACACGACCTCGCGTCCGCCCGTCACGCTCGGCGAGCGGGAGCTGTTCACGCAGATCCCGGAGCCGTTCACTGATAACTACACCCTCGGTGACCTGAACGTCCGCTACGATTTCAGCGGAATGAACCTGACCTCGATCACCTCCTATAGCTATCGTGACATCCTCGTGGTTCGCGACGCGGGAGCGCTGACGTCCAGCATCACCGGTGGCACCATCGGCCTTGACGAGGATGTCTACACGCTCAATGCGCCGCTCGACGATGCGACGAAGTCGCACGTGCTGACGCAGGAGCTGCGTCTGGCAGGCGGCGGCACACGAGGGCGCTGGCTCGTCGGCGGCTTCTACAGCAGCAATCAGCGCAAGTATGGGCAGAGCCTGAATGTCGATGGCTTCGAGGCGGCGTCCGGTGAGTCCACGCAAGGTTTGGTCGCGCCGCGCGACGTGCTGTTCTACTCCGACCTCGCTTACGACCTGAAGCAGACGGCCTTCTTCGGCGAAGCGACCCTGAGTCTGACCGACAGGCTCGATATCACCGGCGGATTGCGTTACTACAACTTCGACGAGGACCGCGACCAGGTATTCGACGGCATCTTCGCGAACGACAATACCGGAACAGAAATCGTGTCCGTCCCCGGATCCACGAGCGCTGACGGCCTTGCGCCGCGGTTCATCGCGAGTTATCGAGCGACCGACAACCTGACGTTCAACGCTCAGGCCTCGCAGGGCTTCCGCCTCGGCGGCATCAACGATCCACTCAACGTGCCGCTGTGCACGCAGCAGGACCTCGCGACCTTCAGTGGCCGGGACTCGTGGGAGAACGAGACCGCGTGGAACTACGAGCTCGGCGCTAAGTCCCGCTTCATGGATGGCCGCGCGTCGCTCAACGTGTCCGCATTCCACATGGATATTCGCGATCTCCAGCTGATCGTCACCGCCGGCTCCTGCTCGTCGCGGCTCGTCTTCAACGTGCCGAAGTCGATCAGCCAGGGCGTGGAGCTCGAGCTCACGGCGGCACCTAACAAGTACTTCGATTTCGCGGTCTCGGGAATGCTCAACAACGCGGAGCTCCGATCGACGCTGACCTCGACGGATACGTTGGGGGTGGAGAGTGTTGTGTCAGGCATCGAGGAGGGCAATCGCCTGCCCAGCGTGCCCAAGGTACAAGTCGCCGCGGCACTCACGCTGCATCGGCCGCTGAAGTCGGGATCGGACGCATTCTTCACGACGACGTACAATCACGTCGGGTCGCGCTTCACGCAGATCGATGACATGGCGCCGGGCGTCGGCACGGTCGACCTGACCTCGTTCGAGGAGAACACGATCGGCGGGCCGCTGACGGCGTCCACGTTCGTGTTCGATCCGGAGTTGCCGGCGTACAACCTGGTCAACATGCGCCTGGGCGTTACCCGCGGGGGCTGGGAAGCGGCACTGTTCCTCAACAACCTGACTGACGAACGGGCGCTGCTCGCGTTGGACCGCGAGCGGGGATTGCGAGCGCGCGTGGGCTACCTGACGAACCAGCCGCGGACGTTAGGCCTGCGGTTCGGATTCCACTACTGATATGTCATTCCGAGCGGAGCCGCGAAGCGCCGGGCGGTGTCATTCCGAGCGTAGGGCCGAAGGCCCGGAGGCGAGGAATCGCACTCGTCCCGGCCGGGAGGCCCTCGGCCAGGATGATGGCGATTCCTCGCCTCCGCCGCTGCGCGGCTCCGCTCGGAATGACACGGTGCGCCACTGCGCGGCTCCACTCGGAATGACACGGTGCGCCGCTGCGCGGCTCCGCTGGGAATGACGGGAGTCTCCCGCCGCGACTTCGTCGCGTCCGTCGTCGCGGCGCCGCTCGTCGCGCGATTCGGTCGCCTTGCCGCGTCGCAGGACCACGTCGTGGTCGTCGGCGCCGGCGCGTTCGGCGGCTGGACCGCGCTCGCGCTCCTGCGCGCGGGACAGCGCGTGACACTCGTCGATGCCTGGGGCGCCGGGAACTCGCGCGCATCGTCCGGCGGCGAAACGCGTGTCATCCGTGCCGTGTACAACGGTGTGCCGCTCTACAGTCAGATGGCCGCCCGCGCGTTCACGCTCTGGCGCGAGGCCGAGCAGCAGTGGAAGCGCCAGGTGCTGTTCCGCACCGGCGCGCTCTGGATGTGCGCCGCCGACGATTCCTACGTGCGCCGTTCCATCGAGCCGATGAAAGCGGTGGGACTTTCGGTGGAGGAGATCACGCCGGCGGAGGCCGCGCGCCGCTACCCGCAGATGGGATTCCGTGACGTCCGCACCGCGTTCTTCGAGCCGGAAGCGGGGTTTCTCACCGCACGGGCAGCCTGCGAGCTGGTGCGAGAGACGTTCGCGCGCGAGGGCGGCACGTACACGCAGGCGTGGGTGCGGCCCGGCGCGACCGCAGGCGGACGCCTAACGCGCGTCGCGCTGTCGAACGGCAGCGCGGTCGACGCCGACCGGTTCGTGTTCGCCTGCGGCCCCTGGCTGGGGCAACTGTTCCCCGACGTCGTCGGGCGCCGGATCATCGCCACGCGGCAGGAGGTCTTCTTCTTCGGCACGCCCGCCGGTGACACGCGGTACGACGTGGGCACGCTGCCGGCGTGGGTGCACATTGGGGAGCGCCTCGTCTACGGCCTCCCCAGCCACGAGCGGCGCGGCCTCAAGGTGGCGGACGACACCGCGGGTGCCGAGGTGGATCCCACGACCATGGAACGGAGGCCGAGCGGCGCGGGGCTTGCCGGCGCGCGCGCGATCCTGGGCGCGCGGTTTCCCGCGATGGCAAACGCCCCGCTGGTGGAAGCGCGGGTGTGCCAGTACGAGGCGTCCAGCGACGGCCACTTTCTCGTCGACCGGCACCCCGGGCTCGAGAACGTCTGGCTCGTGGGCGGCGGCTCCGGGCACGGATTCAAGATGGGCCCCGCCGTCGGCGAGCACGTGGCGGCAGTGGTGCAGGGACGCGCTGCGGTGCATTCGCTGTTTGCCTACCAACGACTCAAGCCCCGTCCGGACAACCGCGCTCGCTGAGCTCGACCCGGCTGAAGGGGGAGCTGAACGCCGCTGACCGGTGTTGGCGCACTGGCGCGTCTCTCGTATATCGAGATTCGACGCGACACGTAATGACGCCGCAACCAGAGCCGTGACGGACGCTCGCGGCCGGTGCTCGCAACTACCACATTGACCATCATGCATTTGACTGACATTCCCTTCGGGACTACCGAGTGGGCGACGGTCGAAGTCACGGAACACGCGGGCGAGTCAGGCATCGCTCGATGGAGAACGCGGCATTTCGGGCCGGTGCGGGTCCGGATGGTCGAATATTCGGCCGACTATCTCGCCGACCACTGGTGCGAGAAGGGGCACATCCTGCTGTGCCTAACGGGTGACCTGGAGACGGAGCTTGCGGATGGCCGGACCGTTCACCTCGGCCCCGGCATGAGCTATCAGGTGGCGGACCAGGCGGAGCCGCATCGGTCCCGCTCGCGCACCGGTGCGACCCTGTTCATCGTCGACTAGGGAAAACGGGTCAGATCAGATTTCAAGGGGTCAGAA
>Ga0105249_10005788_pt1 | contig 10693 bp, 9 predicted proteins | sample KBSS44metaG_FD_81522 | JGI IMG/M metagenome (GOLD analysis project Ga0105249, IMG submission 81522) | Switchgrass rhizosphere microbial communities from Kellogg Biological Station, Michigan, USA - KBS S4-4 metaG | ecosystem: Host-associated > Plants > Roots > Rhizosphere > Soil | place...
TACATTCAACCTTGGCATTGGTGCGGGATTCTCGGTGCGTGAAGTTCTGGCGGCCGCGGAAAAAATAACCGGGGCAGACATCCCTCACACATTTGCCCCGCGCCGCGAGGGTGATCCGCCACAACTGGTCGCCAGCGCCAAGACGGCGAGCAAATTGCTCGGCTGGGAGCCACGTTACCGCCGGATCGAGACAATCATTGCAAGCGCATGGTCCTGGCACAGGCAAATGCGGTTGGGCCTGCAGAAATGAGCCACCGACGGCGTGCCGCGAGGGGTGTGCTTGCGGTTGCATCGACGTATCGATGGACGTCTCCGGCGCAACTCTCGTGACCCAAGAAGACTCGCGCCGGATTCGGACCAACAGCGCATGGATGATGTCTGAGCAGGTTATCCGCCAGGCGTTGTCCCTGGTACTGACAATCTGGATAACGCGTGCGCTGGGTCCGGAAGGATTCGGGCGCCTGAGCTTCGCATTGTCGCTGTATGCCCTGCTGGCAATCACTACGACCCTGGGGCTGAATCGCATCATGGTGCGCGAGTTCGCCGCAACGAGCGATGCGTCATTCGAGCGCCGGCTGTTCTCGACGGCATTGGCGATGCGACTGATGGCCGCTGCAATAGTCTCCGTGTTGGCAGTCGTGATCTGCCTACTAATCGCGCCTTCGGATGCGAAGCTTGTCGCGATCTTGGTCCTAGGATATTTCTTTACGGCATTCGATCTCGTTGACCTGCTGTTTCAGTCACACCTTCGATCGCGCGAAGTCGCACGCTCGCGGCTACTGGCCTTTCTTGCTTCAAGCGCCGTAAAGGCGGCTTTGCTTGTCTCGGGCGCCGGCATCCATCTGATAGCTGCGGCGTGCCTACTCGACTGGGTCGCAATGGCCGCGGGACTCATCTGGTTGTCTCACCGTCGGATTGGCATCCTCTCGCTGCCTAGACCCGACTGGTCGATTGCAGCGCTGCTTTTCGCCGAATCCCGAATCGAGATCATCGCCGGTTTCAGCGGACTGGCCTTCATGAAGATCGATCAGGTCATGCTACAGATCATGCGCGGGCCTGCGGAGGTTGCGACGATGGCGGTTTCATCCCGGCTGACCGAGGCGTGGTATTTCATCCCCGCAGCGCTGGTCGCGTCGACATTTCCAGTCATCGTGAAGCTCGATGCCGTCGCGCCGGAAAGAGCGATTGCCCGGCTGAAATCGCTGTATCGATCGCTTGTCTTCCTCGGAGTTATTGCCGGCCTGGGCGCCGAAATTTTCGCATCGCGCTTCATCACGCTTGCCTACGGGAAGGCGTTTCTGCCAGCGGCGCCCGTCTTGGCAATACAAATCTGGTGTGGGACATTCATGTCCTTGGGCATCGCTTCCGGGGCATGGCTGATGGCACACCGACTAGGCATGCTGAATTTGCGCCGCAACGTTCTTGGAATGCTGATAAATGTCGGCCTAAATCTGCTGCTAATTCCTGAGCATGGAGCCATTGGCTCTGCTTGGGCGACGCTTGCCGCCTTCGCTTTCGCATATCTGGCATACGATTTTCTCGATCCGAAAATGTACGCGATCGGCAGGCACAAGCTACTTGCGTTCGTTTGGCGCTGACGAGAGATGGAGCAGTCAGTATCCAACAAGCTCGACGCATTGCGGTTTTGTGCCGCCTTGGCAGTGGTTGCGTCTCATACTAGCTACCTCGGCTATACGGGATTTGGAAGCGGCATCTTCAGAGCAACTGGTCGAATGGGAGTCGTCGCGTTCTTCGTACTCTCCGGTTACGTCATTGCGTATGTCTGTGAACACAAACATGCCCTCTGGCGAGATTACTTGGTTGCGCGCTTGGCCCGTCTACAATCCGTATTTTTGCCTGCCATGTTGTTGACTTGGTGCGCGGACGTCGTAGGCAGGGCACTCGCACCGACTATTTACCAAACCTATCCTTCGCCATGGGATCTCGGATTTCTAGCATCCACGCCCTTGTTCATCGCTTTCCTCCACGAAAGCTTCGAGCAAAGTCTGAGGTGGCTAAGCAACGGACCTCTATGGTCCATTGCTTATGAGTTCTGGTACTACATTCTCTACGGTGCCTACTTCTTTCTGCGAGGGATGCGCCGATGGCTGGTCTTATCCTTAGCTGTCGCTGCAAGTGGTTTCAAGATATTGTTGCTGTTCCCGATATGGCTCGCGGGAGTAGTGCTTTACCGCAATCGCAGCACTATCGCCGCCCTTGCACCCCGAGCGGTCAAATTGTTCTCAATCCTAGGCATGGTAGCTGTCATAGCTCTTTGTCTTCCAAATCCGCCAGGACCTCGTAGTATCGCCGACCTCGAGCAATTGGGCAGATCGCTTTTCGGAGACAACAATACGGCATATGTGTTTTGGGACCTTGCGCTCGTCCCATTCATGTGTCTTATCATGTTCGGAATTACGCATCCGTCTGCCGCTACGCCGAGCGAACACTTCAGCCGATGGATAAAGCCTCTGGCAAATGGTACATACTCAATATACTCCTACCACCTTCCACTGCTCTTGCTGGCCCGTGCGGCAGGCGCGTACGACATCACATCGCCGACGCAGGCGGTACTGGCGGCGATAGGTGTGGTGGCGGTGTGCCTTACCCTGAGCATGTTCACTGAACGCCGAAAGCACCCCTGGGTGAAGATGTGGCGTAGGATACTGGCAGTAAAGCGAGCAACACCGTATGCGCAAGACACAACTGTTTGACCTTCAGCGTGATGGCTTCACCATTCTGAAAGACGTTCATCCTGCGGAGCGCGTCCGTGCTGCGCGTGATCTCGTGGCATCAATCATCGCGTACGCTGAACGAGGGCTGGAAGATCCTTTTTTTCAGTACTACTTGCCACACCGAGCAGATCAGGGTGCCCTCTACGACGTGTTGCAGCGCCATCCTGATTTCTGGGATCTCGCGCGAGTGCCCCGCGTACTCGATGCACTCGCACCTACGCTCGGCGACGATATCTTCATGTACGAAAATAGCGTGGTCTATAAGCCGAAGGGACGTCGAAATGCGGTGCCCTTTCACCAGGACTTCATATCGCGCCCCGAAGAGCCGCTCAAGCTAATCGCGTGGACCGCGCTGGATGAGGTTACCGTTGCGACGGGCGCGATGAAGTTGCTGCCGGGTTCACATACCAAAGGCTTTCTTCCGTGGCATAGAGTCCCCGGTGAAACGCACCACGATCGGATCAGGAAAGATATGTTGCCCAAGACCGAACCCTATCATGCAGAACTCGAACCGGGTGATGTCCTCATCTTCAACCAACTGCTGGTGCACGGCAGCGACGAGGTGCACACAGATTCACTGCGCATAGCTTTTCGAGTCTCCTATCAAGGATTCGATCGCTTAGTCGTACCCCGCGGCAGTCCCATCGTCGTTCGGGGCGGCGGCCCGCACGCGCTTGCGTCGCGGTTTTCGCGACCAGCCGCTCAATTGCCAAGACCATCCCTGCTCAAGCGAGCGGCGCGTTACGTCGGCCGACGCCTGATGTCGATCTGAAGCGCCGGCTCGAAGTTTGGGGCACAATGCCGTTCATGCCTTTTCTCGATTCTGCTACACGCGCGTGGCAAATCCTTCGCTACACGATGACGGCTCGCCCTTGGCCGCTGGAACTGCCGGTCGTCGTTCAGTTTCCGGTCAACGACATCTGCGATTCGAAATGTCAGATGTGCAACATCTGGCAACAGAAACTCGATAGGCAGATTTCGGTTGAAGAGGGTCGCAAGCTCTTTTCCGATCCGCTGTTTCGTCGCGTCAGGGCAATCGGTCTCAATGGCGGCGAGCCAACCCTTCGGCGGGACCTGGCTGATATTGGGCGGATGTTGTTTGAGACGGTTCCTAACCTGAAATCGCTCTCGCTGATAACCAACGGGCTGCATTCGGATCGCGCTATTGAACGCATCGATGCGCTGGCTGATGCAATCAGTACGTCTGGTGGTCAGCTTGATGTGATGGTGTCGATCGATGGTTTGGGTGACGTGCACGATCGAGTGCGCGGGGTCCCTGGTAATTTTGAGCACGCGGTGCGGGTGCTTGATCACGTTCTGGCACATCAGTCACTGATGTCGGCGCGCGTGGGATGCACCGTCATAACCGAAAATGTCTATCACTTACACGACCTACTGGACTTTTGCATCACTCGGGGTGTCTACGTCAAGTTTCGCCTCGGCGTACCCAATCGGCGCCTCTACAATCTGCCCGCGCCGCCAGCAAAGCAGATCGGCAAGCGTGTATGGATCGATACGCATCCGTTTGGGCTTGACCAAGAGCAGCGTTGGCATTTCGCTCAATTCCTTTATGGCCTTGATTCCGAGTACGAATCGTCGCTGCAGCAGCGACAGTTTTATCGGTCGCTGGCGAACCAGCTCGTGCATGGGCAGCCACGTCGCGCAGGTTGCGATTGGCAGCATCGCGGCGTCACGGTTTCTTCGCGAGGCGAAATTCTGTATTGCGCCGTTCAAAGTGACATCCTAGGCGATGGGTTGACGCAGAGTCCTGAGGGACTGTACTTTGGCAACCAACCGCACTTGCAAGATATCCTCAGGGACAAATGTGCGAGTTGTGCCCATGATTACGTGGGCCCGCCGGGTGGCCGGGACCAGGCAGCGCTGCTGCTTGATGGCCTGCTCAGAAAATGTGGGACGGACTTGCGGCGCGCATCGGTGAGCAAACCGGCGCGGATACTCGCCAGGCTGAAAAAGACTTCCGTTGACAGGATTCGCTTCGACTCGTCGCGTCGCAGATTTGTCCGAGATGTGCCGATGGCCGCTGGCTCGCCATCTTCCCGCAAAGGCGTGGTGATCTGCGGCTGGTATGGAACTGAGACTCTCGGTGACAAGGCGATACTGGGCGCCATAGTCGAAGCGATTCGCGAACTTTGCCCGGATGAGCAGATCACAGTCGCGTCGTTGAATCCCGTCTACACACAATTGACCGTCGCACAAATGCCCGAGCTCGCTGGGTGCGAGGTGATCGCGGCCGAAGGCGTAGTCGAAACGATTGGCGGGCGACGGGCTCTTGTGTTCGGTGGCGGACCCTTGATGGCGATTCGCGAAATGGCATTGATGGAGGGATTGTTCGTTCGAGCGCGTTCTGCGGGTGTTCCCGGAATCCTGGCCGGCTGCGGTGTGGGCCCGTTGGGGTCCGAGTCGTTCAACCGTTCGATCGTCGGCCTCCTTTCGGCAGCCAGCCGGCGGATTTTTCGCGACGTGGAGTCGCGTGACGCGGCAGCGAAGTTGTTGGGTACGTCTGGCGCAGGAGACTTGGTTTGCGAGGATCCGGCTACAACGTGGGTCGTCAAGCATAGACAACGACAGGGGTCGCACTCACAACCCCTTGAGCTTGCGCTGGGTCTGCGTGACTGGCCGTACGCACAGTATGCTCCTTCCTTGAATCCACAGAGGGGGGCGGCGATTCAGAAGCAGTTCGAGGATGCGCTAGTCCAGTCACTCGATCAGCTGCTTGGCGAAATACCAGGGCTGAGACTGGTACCTATCCCTTTCTGCTCCCACCATGTCGGCGGTGATGACCGACTCCTATACTGGCGACTGTTGCGCCGTTCGAATCGCATACGCGTGGCGACGGACCTGTCGTTGATTTCCCGAGAACTGAGTCCGAATGAGCTCCTTTCACGAATGAAGTCGACGAGCGCGATGCTCGCGATGCGTTTTCATTCCCTGGTTTTTGCTTCCGCGCTCGGCCTGCCAACGGTAGCGATTGACTACACCATGGGGGCGGGGAAAACGCACGCTCTCGGCAGGCGGCTCGGGCATCCTACGCTTCGCGTAGACAACCTCGATCCTGGAGTTCTCGCGTCGGCGCTCGTTGCAGCACTGAAAGAAACCCCCGTGGTCGATACTCAGTCGCTCGCATTTCGCGAGGTTTTTTCACGTGCGTGGTTGGACTGTGGCTTGGGGAAAACGGCCCCTTGACCCAATGAAGGTAACGGCTGCGACCTATACCGATGGCCTGTCTGGCGCCGGGATCGCCGCCCTGCGCATTCATGAGTGTGTCACCGCGGCCGGAATCGATTCGCACGTGCTCGTATCTCGGAAGATGACAGCCAGTCGGGGAGTCTCCCAAATTGGGGGGGCATTCGGCTTCTATCCAAGCGCGGCGCGGCAGTATGCAGCCAAGCTTCTCTTCCGCTCGTGCGGTGCGCGCGCCGGCGAAACGTTGTCCGGTAACTTCTTCCCTACAGGCCTCCACAGACAACTGGACTCCGGCGACACGGAAGTCGTCCATTTGCACTGGATCGGTGGAGAACTGATTCGCATTGAGGAGATAGCGCGGCTTCGCAAACCGGTAGTCTGGACTCTGCACGACGAATGGTTCGCCTTGGGAATTGAACACTACAGCTCTCTTTCGGATGTATCAGGTCCGATAACCCGGAATCGACGCCTTCTTACGCTCGACGCATGGACGCGCTCGCGGAAAGCGCGTGCCTGGGCGCAAGCAAAGCCCCACATAGTGTGTCCGAGTCGTTGGCTTGCAAACCGCGTCGCGGCGTCGGGCGCGCTGCGCGGTTCGATACCTGACGTTATTCCAAACCCTGTACCGCTGGCTGTTTTCAGAGAAAGGAATCGCAACGACGCTCGTTCCGCATTGCGGTTGCCACCGGGTCGCAAATGGATAGGCTTTGGGGCAGTCAAGAGCACATCCGATTTGCGCAAAGGCTATTCGTATCTGGTCGAAGCACTTGGCCGACTGGCTGCGGCAGGCAAGGCTGATGGAGTGTCCGCTCTGATTTTCGGCACCCATGCTAGAGACGAGGCGATGCCATTGCCTGCGCACTATCTCGGGACCGTCGGGGGCGACGAGGCGTTGGCGCAAGTCTACGCTGCGATGGATGTGTTCGTATGTCCGTCGACGCAGGAGAATCTTCCCAATACCGTCGCCGAGGCGATGGCCTGCGGTATACCCTGTGTGGCATTCGATATAGGGGGACTGCCGGATCTGATCGAGCATCAGGTCACCGGCTATCTGGCAAAACCATTCGACACAATCGACCTGTGTCAGGGCATCGGCGAATGCCTCGAAGAGCTGTCCAACCTGCGCCGCTCCGCCGCGGCTCGAAGGCGCGCCGAAACCATGCTGTCGCCCGAAGTCATAGCGCCGAAGTATACCGAAGTCTATCGACAGGCAGCCGAACAGCGGTCTGCAGGCAGAAGATGACCCCGCCACCCGCACCGGATATTTCAGTCGTTACCGCCGCGTTCAACCGGATCGAAACGCTTGAACATTGTCTGCGCAGCGTTTTCAACCAGCGCGGCGTATCGGTTGAACAGATCGTAATTGATGGTGGATCAACCGATGGGTCCGCCGAGCTCCTGAGGAATTGGTCAGATCGGCTGGCAGCTTGGGTATCGGAACCAGACGCAGGCATCGCCGATGCCATGAACAAGGGATTGCAACGCGCCACCGGGGACTGGATCCTTTTCCTGCACGCGGATGACGAATTGCTCGCGCCGGATAGCCTCGCGCACGTTCTTGCGGTTTTGAAGGGTACCGAAGCAGCGATCGCCGGCTTTCCGATTCGATTCGGCCAACGTGAGGGCTCGCGCATCATCAATCCGCGTGGCGCCAGCGCCTGGTTGCGACTCAAGACCGGAATGCTGCATCAAGGAACCTTTATTCGACGTTCCGTTTTTGATCTGGTAGGGCTGCACGACACTAGCTTGCGCATCGCCATGGACTACGATTTCTTCCTGCGCGCCTGGTTGCAAGACGTGCCATTTGCAACATTCGCCGAACCGGTGCCAACGCTGATGCGCGATTCGGGCATCAGCAGCCGCAAGGACTGGCCAAACCTGAGCAAGCGGTTCCTGGAAGAACGTAGAATCCATTTCAAGCATGCAAACGGATTAATTCAGCGCGCAGGTTATCGCTTTTACTGGGCAATGTACTGGCCATACCGGCGCTTGTTGGCCATGAAGCGGTCCTGACGCGCGGGATCCGGTGCATGTACTTCCGAGCTAGAACGTGCACTTCTCTATGGATCGCGACGGGTTTGCGGCGCGGCAAGCCGTTCGGCAATCCCCTGTCGCGGTCTGTGGCATTATCACGTCGCTGGCGCAAGCATCTGTGTCGGTGCTGCCGCACAGAAAACATTGGAGCACTTGAACGCTATGGGCACCGATAAAGACTGGGAGCGCTGGGGCAATACGGACCCTTACTTCGGTGTGTTGTCCAGCGAAAAATTCCGTCGCAAGGAACTGAGCGAGCATTCCCTCGAGGACTTCTTCGATTCCGGGAAGAGGCACGTTGATCGCGTGCTGTCGACGATTCGCGTCAAGTTTGATTCTACCTTCAGTCCCCGTTCCGCATTGGATTTCGGATGCGGCGTGGGTCGTCTCGTCATTCCGTTGGCAGGAAACGCGCAACGCGTGGTCGGCGTCGACATTTCCAGGTCGATGATTGCCGAGGCGACAAGAAATTGCGAGCGCGCTGGCGTCACCAACGTAACGTTTGCATTGTCTGACGACGACCTGTCTCGAGTGCCCGACACGTTCGATCTGGTCCATTCGTGCATCGTCCTTCAACACATACCATGGCGCCGCGGCAGGAAAATTCTGAGGTCGCTCGCCAATCGCGTTGATGGCGGCGGCTATATTTGCGTTCAATTTCTGACGGCATGTTCCGCGCCGAAGTTGCTGCGTGGCTTGGTCCGTCTTCGCTACTCCATCCCTCCGTTGAACTGGGTTCGAAATTTGATCCGAGGTAAGTCTCTTTTCGAACCCGCCATGCAGTTGCACGACTATAACCTGACCGAAGTCCTGGCGGATCTAGCCTCAAGGGGCTTCGGCAACCCGGAACTCATGGTGGAACCACCCCTCCCGGGCTTCGAGTTCGAGAGCACCGTTCTGGTTGCCCGCCGCGGCACGTAGATGTCGTTGTTGCCGAGCGTTGCAATCCGATGGCCGTTCCATTGGTCCACAATATGCGGATAAGCGTCGTCATTCCCAACTACAACGGGGCCGCGACTGTCATCAGGGCAGCACAAGCGATGCTGCGGCAGGCGACGACACATTCTGTCACTGTCGTCGTCGTTGATGATGGATCGACCGACGGATCGGCCGAGTCGGTTGAAGCTTCATTGGGCTCGCAGATTCAACTGGTTGCATTGAAAACCAACCAGGGTCGATCTACGGCGAGAAACGAAGGCGCCCTGGCGACCGACGCAGAACTGCTGATCTTCATCGACAGCGACTGTGTACCGGTCGGCACGGAATTCATAGCCGAGCACTTGGCGGCTATACAGAAGGGCGCTGCCATTTCGTTTGGACAGATCTGTACACCGGGGTGTGGTTTTTGGGACCAACTGCAGCGGTATTCCAACGTCTTGCGCTCTAAGCAATTCGAGTCCGGGCAGTGGTGGGTATTTACAACGCAAAACGTCGCAGTAACCCGGCAGGCGTTTGATCAGGTGCACGGATTTGATCCACTGTTCAACCGTCATGGCTTTGAAGATCGCGATCTGTTTGTGCGCCTGGTAGAAGCCGGCGCTCGACCGTCGTACACGCCGACGGCTCAAGTTGTGCACGAAGACCGCATTACCTTGTCCAGTGTTGCGCGAAAGCAAGGTGACGCAGGTTACTTCTCAGCACACCTGTTTCGTCAGCGTCATCCGCAGGTCTACTCCCAGATGGCCTATAGCCGGCTTGATTGCAGCTTGCATCCATGGTTATCGTTCGTCGACTCCACGCTTTCACCGCTTGCAGCGCGACTGGCGAGGGGTAAGGGGCAATGGCTCGAATGGCAGTGGCTGCCCTTTGGTCTGCGGGCGTTCCTTGCACGCGCGATCTATGGATTGTCTTATCTGCATGGAACAGCAAGGCGACTGCGAGAAGGGACAACTTGAGTTGTATGCGATTCACGACCGAGTGAACTGTTACGGTCGGCGCTTGTGCCAAGACCACGGGACTCGAACGGTTGCGCGTGACCAATATCTATTCGGCGGACGTGTGGCCTGTTGTCAGGCATTCGCGCATGCGAGACCCGAATATTTCCCAGGTGAAACGCAGAGAGAATGAGCGTGCGGCCAGTCGCAAGGCCTCGTCATCACGGTGACGAAGACGTTCGATGATTTTGTCTGCCAGCCGTTCGTAATCTTCAGGTGGCACAAGGTAGCCCGACACTCCTTCTTCCACGGCATCCGGAACGCCGCCGACAGCGAAGCCGATGGTCGGCAGTCCATGTGCAGCCGCCTCTATTGCAACCATGCCAAAACCTTCGACGTCACCCGGTACGTCGCGGACGGGAAACACGTGCACATCCGCGGCGAGATAAGCTTCGACAAGCGTGGCATCGTCCTGCGGTCCGATGAATCGGAGGTTGCGCGACACTTCGAGTTCATCCGCGCGGGTGCGAATGCGCTTGCCTAGCCCTGCGTCCTCGCCTTTCAGCAGATCAGGCGCTTCATCTCCCACGACGATCAGGCAGGTTTCCGGAAAGGCACGAACGATGCGTGGCAGTGCTCTTTCGACAAATTCGAGCAGACCCTTGCGGGCAATCAGTCTGCCTACCGACAAAAGCAGCGGTGCATTTCCGAGTTTGAATTGATCGCGGAAGCGATCGTTTCTGGTTTGCACCTCGGGAATGTCGACTCCTGGATGGACGATTGTCGTGCGCGCAGCGGGTATGCCGATCGAATTGGCAAGTCGCGCCGTGTTGTGGCTATTGGCAA
>Ga0105249_10005789_pt1 | contig 10691 bp, 5 predicted proteins | sample KBSS44metaG_FD_81522 | JGI IMG/M metagenome (GOLD analysis project Ga0105249, IMG submission 81522) | Switchgrass rhizosphere microbial communities from Kellogg Biological Station, Michigan, USA - KBS S4-4 metaG | ecosystem: Host-associated > Plants > Roots > Rhizosphere > Soil | place...
GCGACATTCCCACCATCGACGCCGGCGAAATCGTTCACTACGCGCTCGGTCCCGGCACGTCGACCGCGAAGACGATCGCGACCACCTTCGGGAGCGAGTTTCTGAGGCCTGATGGAAGCGTTCACCGCTCGCTTCTCGGGGCGAAGGTGTTCGGCGATCCCTCGATGCGGGAAAAGCTCGAAGCGATTGTTCACCCCCTCGTCTGGGACACGATTCGCCAGTGGTTCGACGCGCTCGCGCAGCCCATGGGCGTCGCGTCGATTCCGCTGCTCTACGAGACGCACCACGAGAGAGACTTCGACTTCGTCGTGGTGACGTTCTGTCCGCCGGAAATTCAGCTGCAGCGAATACTCGATCGGGATCGAATTTCAGAAGAGGAAGCGCTGCAGAGGATCGCGGCCCAGATGCCCGCGGACGAAAAAGCGCGGCGTGCGAACTTCGTGATTCAGACAGGTGGCACGAAGCCGACCACCGATCGGCAGGTGGAGGAGTTGTTGAAGGCGCTCGGGCAGTCAGCGGACGGAGCCCGCTTCTAGAGCGCAGTTTTCAGTCGTCAGTAGTCGGTTTTGTGGGACGTAACAAGATGTAACAGCCGGAGGCTGTTCGATCCTTATAGAGTGTCAATCTGGGCAGGGCAGTCGCAATGGCACTTTGCGCACACAATCTCGAGGAGTATTGAGATGACGAATGACAACCAGAGCAGGCGGGGATTCATCAAAGAAGCGGGACTGGCAACGGGGGCAGCGCTGGGAACGTCGATCTTCGTGCCGGAATCGGCGGCCGCGCAGCGTCCCGGGGTCAACGCCCCCGCAACCGGGGGAATGACCGCGATGAGCAAAGGCGCCCGTCTCCGAGCGGCCATTGCCAGCGGCGAACCTCTTGTGCTGCCGGTTGTCGAAAGCATCTTGCTGACGCGGCTGGCCGAGATGGAAGGCTTCAAGGGCGGGTTCCTGGGTGGCAGCGGTATCGCGGCGCGGAATGCCCTGCCCAACACCGGCATTCAGACCGTCCAGGAGGTTATCGACTACGAAGTCGAGATCATGTCCAATACGGATCTCCCATTTGTGGTGGACGGAGAGAATGGGGGTGGCAGCCCGATTGTGACTTACCGTACGACGCAACAGCTCGAGCGCGGCGGCGCGGCCTGCATCATGATCGAGGACACAAGCGGTCCAGAGAGCGAGTACGCCGGCAAAGGGGCCGCGCTCGCACCGATCTCCGTGATGGTGGGTCGAATCAAGGCGGCACTCGACGCGCGCACAGACCAGACGATGATGATCATGGCACGCATCCATCGGCCAGCGAAGGGTTACTCGGAGCAGGAAACGATGGACTTGGCCGGCCAGCTTAGGGATGCCGGCTGCGACGCGTTTTACCTTACAGGGTTCGGCCTCGATCAGCAACAAAAGGCTAAGGCGGTACTGAAGAAGCCATTGATGGTCGGCTCCGGCGGCCCTGCGGCCGAGTGGCACTCGAAGGGCGTTGACATGGCGTACTACCGCATCGACTCCATCGGCGTGGGCGCGATGTATCTGGCGCTGAAGGAACTCAAGGCCACCGGGAAATTCACGGAGGCCGCGAAGATGAACCTGCCGCGGGACATCGCCAGCCGGGCTGTTCGTCAACAGGACTGGCTTGCCCGCGCCAAGAAGTATGGCGTGGTCGAGTAACCGTCGTAAGTGGGCCGTGTAACAAAATGTGACATTTGGCCGGCGTTGGTCGCGCTCAGTCTATGGGCGCCAAAACAATATGTAACAATGAGAGGTATCCGGACCTTGTAAACTCTCTATACAGATCCAGCTGTATTTTCAGCGCGCGGGCGGCGTTTGTTTGCCGTTGCGCATCGGCTTCACCACGAGCCGAGGGAGAACAATGAAGGCTCGGTTCCTGTCGATCACTGTGCTTCACGTGGCTTTATGGACTCTTGTGGCGGTCCATGTGAGTGACGTGTCCGCCGAGGGCCAGCGTCGTTCTACCCAAGTCCCCTCAGACACATCCTCGGAGACCCGTGCAGAACTGCGCCCTACTCTGGACAAGTACTGTGTGTCTTGCCACAACGATCGGCTGAAGACGGCCGACCTCACGCTTCAGGGCGCCGACATTGATCTCGTGGGGGCTCATCCGGATGTGTGGGAGAAAGTCGCGCGCAAGCTGCGCACCCACGAGATGCCGCCACCCGGCAGGCCACGCCCGGACGCATCGACCTACAGCGCGCTCGCCACGCAAGTGGAGACTGCGCTCGACAAAACGAGTGCGGCGAGTCCCAACCCCGGTCGCGTGGCGGTTCATCGCCTGAATCGAACTGAGTACGCAAACGCCGTTCGCGACCTGCTGGGGCTCGAAGTGGATGGTCGAAACTTGCTTCCTGATGATTCCAATCAGGAGAGCTTCCACAATATCGCCAGCGTACTCTCTGTTTCGCCGGTACTGCTCGAACGATATCTGTTGGCCGCCGCACAGGTCAGTCGTCTCGCCGTCGGTAGCGGCGGGAGGGCTGTGATGACCGATACGTATCGCGTACCGAAGGCGTTGGTCCAGGACCAACGGACGCGCGACGATCTCCCATTCGGTTCCCAAGGCGGCACGGTGATTCGCCACAACTTTCCGGTTGACGGCGAGTACACGGTGAAGGTCCTGCTGCGACGACAGTTGTACTACTACATCATTGGGATGGGCGATCCTCACCAGATTGAGATCCGTCTCGATGGCACGCTACTCAAGCGATTTGACATCGGCGGAGAGGCGAAGGGCAGGGGGTCGGCGGAGAGCTTCATCGGACAGAATCTAGGCGATCCCGAGTGGGAGTACTACATGCAAAACGCCGATGCCGGGCTTGAGGTACGCGTCCCGGTGAAGGCAGGGGCTCGAGACGTAACCGTCTCATTTGTCGAGCAGTACTACGAGACTACAGGAATCCTGCGGCCTCCCGAACGTGGCTTTGCACGATCAGTTGATGAGTTGTATCACGGCCACCCGGCCGTCGACACGATCCTGATTGGTGGTCCGCATGAAGCCGCCGGTCCCGGCGATACCCCAAGCCGTCGTCGGGTGTTCACATGTGTTCCAAGGGATCGTGCGTCAGAAGGCCCCTGCGCGAAGCAGATTCTCTCGAACCTGGCTCGTCGGGCGTATCGTCGGCCCGTTACTGAGAAGGACATTGAGCGATTGATCAGCTTCTATGAAGCCGGCCGGGCTGAAGGTGGATTCGAGGCTGGCATCCAGCGAGGTGTCGAACGAATCCTTGCGGCGCCGAGTTTTATTTTCCGCATCGAGGAGGAGCCCGTTGGTAAGGCGCCAGGGACGGTCTATCGCCTGAATGATCTCGCGCTTGCGTCGCGATTGTCATTTTTTCTATGGAGCAGCATCCCGGATGAAGAACTCCTGGACGTTGCGATCCGAGGAAAGCTGAGCGACCCGGCAACCCTTGCCAAGCAGGTTCGACGGATGTTCGGTGATCCTCGTTCGCTGGCCCTGGTAGACAACTTTGCCACACAGTGGCTCTCGCTGGGGAAACTGGCGGGTCTCGTGCCGGATGTCGATGCCTATCCGGAATTCGATGAAAACCTGCGGGAGGCCATGCAGCAGGAACACCGGCTGTTCATGGAAAGCCAGCTGCGCGGCGATCTCAGTGTGACGGAGTTGGTGACTGCGAATTACACGTTCGTGAACGAACGTCTGGCGAGACACTACGGAATTTCAAATATCTACGGCGACCACTTCCGTCGAGTGACATTTGATGATGGCAAGCGTGGCGGTCTCCTCGGCCAGGCCGGTATCCTGGCAGTGACTTCGTATCCCAACAGGACTTCACCGGTGCTCCGGGGAAAATGGGTCCTGGCAAACCTGCTCGGCGCGCCACCACCGCCGCCGCCCGCCGATGTGCCTGCATTAAAGGATGCCGGTGAGGAGGGTCAACCGCGGTCGATTCGTGATCGAATGGAAGCCCATCGGAGGAATCCCGCCTGCGCCTCGTGTCACGCGCGTATGGATCCCCTGGGGTTCTCACTTGAGAACTATGACGCGCTCGGGAAATGGCGGACCGAGAGCGATGGCGTTCCGGTCGAAGTGGCCGCGAGCCTTCCAGATGGCTTCCGGTTCGAGGGCCCGAATGGCCTGCGGGCACTTCTCGTCAGCCATTCCGACGAGTTTGTTCGTACTTTCACCGAACGGCTCTTGAGTTACGCACTCGGGCGTGTTCTCGAATCCTCCGATCAACCTGCGATCAGGCAGATCGCGAGAGAAGCGGCGGCTCAAGACAATCGGTGGTCGGCTCTGATCATGGCGATTGTGAGAAGCACTCCCTTTACCAACGCGATTGTCCAGGACGTTGACTCGGACGCGCGTCAAAGAGAAACCGTTCAACCAAGTAGATGATGTCGAGCTAGCTTTGCGCGGGCCGGATAACCGACAGGAGACTTGCCGATGATTATTACCAAGAGGTCGATTTCGCGTCGCACTGTGTTGCGCGGCATGGGTGTGACGTTGGCATTGCCGTTGCTCGATGGCATGGTGCCGGCTTTGACGGCTATGGCAAAGACCGCGGCGAAGCCTGTCAACCGCTTCGGCGCGGTGTACGTTCCGAACGGCATGATGATGAAGGATTGGCTGCCTAATGCCGAAGGCGCAGCTTTCGAGTTCAAATCCTCGATGGCCTCCCTTGTGCCCTTCCGCGACCAGGTGCTCGTGCTGAGCAATCTGAACTGTGTTCCGATGGCCGGCCGTCCCGGCGGCACCCATGCCAAGGCGTCCACACGCTTTCTCACGGACGTCTCACCGCCGACCAGCGAATCCATCATTGATGCCGGTATTTCCGTGGATCAAATCCTCGCGCAGGAAATGGGGAAGCACACCCAGTTGGCGTCTCTTGAACTGGGGATTGAATCAAGTGACATGGCCGGTGCCTGTGACACCGGTTTTGCTTGCCCCTACACCAATACAATTTCGTGGCGCAGCGCCAACACGCCGCTTCCGACAGAAAACAACCCGCGCGTGATCTTCGAGCGGCTGTTCGGTGATAGCGGGAGTACGGATCCAAAGGCGCGGCTCGCCCGCCTTCGTCAACAGCGCAGCATTCTGGATTCCATGACTGAGGAGGTCGCAGACTTTCGGACCAGGCTCTCCCCGGCTGACAGGAGCAAGCTGGTCGAGTATCTCGAGGCGATCCGTGACGTGGAACGGCGTATCGAGAAGGCGGAACAACAGAGCGATCAGGAGTTGCCGACCATCGACCACCCGGCCGGCATTCCAGGAACCTACGAGGAACACGTCAAGTTGATGTTCGACTTGCAGGTGTTGGCCTATCAAACCGACATGACGCGCGTCATTACGATGATGATTGGACGCGAACAGAGCGGCATGACGTATCCGCAAATCGGCGTGCCAGATTCGCATCACCCGATCTCGCACCATCAGGGCAATAAGGAAAAAATTGCGAGCCTGTCAAAAATCAACGCCTATCACGTCAGCCTCTTCTCGCACCTGATTGAGAAGCTTCGGGCAACCCCCGATGGCGACGGGACGTTGCTGGACCACATCACGATGCTCTACGGCTGCGGTATCGCCGACAGCAACTCGCATTCTCCGCTCGATATTCCACTTCTACTGGTGGGTGGGGGCGTTGGCCACATAAGGGGCGGCCGTCATATTCGGTACGGAAAGGACACGCCGCTGGCGAATTTACACCTGACGTTGATCGATCAGTTCGGTGTGCACGTGGACCGTATTGGGGATAGCACCGGACGGGTTGACGATCGGCAGTTGTCTCTGGGCTAAGTGTTCGTTTCGGCTGTGCTGGCTTCATTCGGGAGACAACGACGATGCACTTGAAGGTGAAGGGCGTGGCTGGCCGGTGGATCGTGGCGTTGGCCTCTGTCGCGAGTCTGGCAGCCGTTCGTGACACGAAGCTGATTGACGCCGTCAAAGACGGCAACGTGAAAACAGTGCAGGCGCTGGTACGAGAGCGCGTGGACGTGAACGCGCCCGCGCCCGACGGCTCTACCGCCTTGCACTGGGCGGCGCACCGGGACAATCTGACCACTGCGGATTTATTGATTCGCGCCGGCGCGCGCCCGAATGTCACGAACGATCTGGGCGTGACACCGCTGCATCTTGCCTGCACAAATCGCAGCACGGGAATGGTCAGGAGACTGCTGGCGGCCGGATCCAATCCAAACGCGACACTGCTCCGTGGTGAGACCGTGCTCATGGAATGCGCGCGTACGGGCAATGCAGACGCCGTGGCGGCCCTGCTCAAGGCGGGCGCGCGTGTGAATGAGGCGGAGTTGGTTAACCAGCAAACGGCATTGATGTGGGCCGTCGCCCAGCAACATCCGAAGGTCGTTGAGGTGTTGCTCGAAGGTGGGGCAGACATTCGTGCTCGTTCACGTACCTACCCGCAGATTGTTGAAACCGGCAACAGGGGAGGAAGCGGCGACGTATCAACGGTACTTCGGGGAGGCAGCACGCCCCTGCTTTTTGCCGCGAGGGTGGGCGACGTCGCGTCGGCCAGGCTGCTGATTGCGGCGGGCGCGGATGTGAACGATGCGCTGCCAGACGGTGTGAGTGCTCTGATGGTTGCCGCCCACAGCGGCCACGGAGCGCTCGGTGCGCTACTGCTCGAAAAAGGCGCCGATCCGAACGCCGCGGAGGCCGGATACACCGCACTTCACGCCGCAATCGATAGGAGCGACTTGAGTTTGGTGCAGGCGCTCCTTGGTCATGGCGGGAACCCGAATATTCGTCTTGCGAAAGGCACTCCGGCGAGACGCGATAGCAACGATTTTCAACTTGCATCACGGCTGATTGGCTCGACTCCTTATCTGTTGGCTGCGAAATTTGTCGAGGGTGAAATCATGCGCGCCCTATCTGAGGGCGGGGCCGATGTGCAACTGGCGATGCCGGATGGAACGACGGCTCTCATGCTGGTGGCCGGGCATGGGGAGACCCGGGCCAGGACCGACTTTGTGCGCAGGAATGAAACGCGCCGGCAGATATGTGTGTGCGACGGCGGAGTAGTTGAGAGCGAGAGTCAGGTTCACTCGGCGATGATGGTGGCACTTGCTGCAGGCGGTGACGTGAACGCGGTCAATAAGGCGGGTGACACTGCCATGCATTTTGCGGCCGCGATGGGATTTGACTCGGTTGTGCAGTTGCTCGCGGACAAGGGCGCCGACGTCAACGTAAAGAATAAGCGTGGACTGACGCCGCTGGCACTGGCGCGCGGAGGCGGCGGTCGTCGCGGTGTGCCCGCGGACGACGAGGCCGGGCCCGATTCTTCCAGCGCCAGTACGACGGCGTTGTTGCGAAGATTAGGGGCAACAGAATGAGCGGCCGGGAACGGATCTCAGAGTGGTGTCGAAATCGTTTCTCAAGTTGTCGGAATCTGTCATTCGCTAAGGAGACAGGCATGTCAGGAAAAAGCATCTCACGCAGCGGCCTGATCTTGGCGTTGGTCCTGCTGCTTCCGCAGTTGAGCGCGGCCCAGAGCGGAATCGCCGGAGTGGTGCGGGACGCCAGCGGTGGGGTACTGCCTGGCGTCACCGTAGAGGCTTCGAGCCCAGTCCTGATCGAAAAGGTGCGCACCGTGGTCACCAACGAGGACGGAACCTACACGATTGTCGACCTGCGTCCTGGCGTCTACACGGTCGCCTTTTCTCTCACCGGTTTCAGCACCATCCGGCGCGAAGGGCTCGAGCTGCCGGCATCCTTCACAGCCACCGTCAGCGTGGCGATGCAGGTCGGCGCCATTGAAGAAACAGTGACCGTCAGTGGAGAGACGCCGCTCGTGGACGCCCACAACGCGACCACGGCGGTACTGTACACGACTGCGATGCTCGAAACGCTGCCGTCAAACTCGCGGTCACCGCAATCCTTCGCCGCGCTCACGCCCGGAGTGAGAGGGGCGCCCCTGTCTCAGGCGCCAGGCGGCGTGGACGACATGGGAGCGAGCGCTCATGGGGGTGCAGCGTCGGACTACACGATTGACGGCATGACGACGGCCACGATCAACGGGATGCAGGGGGGCAGCATTACCTTTCGCGTTGCGCAGGCTTACGTCGCAGAGATTGCCGTGACCACAGGTGGGGGCACGGCCGAGTCTTCCTACGGGAACATGATTACCAACGTCATTCCCAAGGAAGGAGGAAACAATTTCAGCGGCAGTTTCTACGCCGAGTATACCGGCGAAAGTCTTGCTGCGAGCAACCTCACCGACGAGCTGAGAGGCTACGGGTTCACCTCCGACAGCCTGTCGAAGACGTTGAAGTTCCTGGAGGTCAGTCCGGCCTTCGGGGGGCGGCTGCTCCGGGATAAGCTCTGGTTTTTCACATCGTACAAGACCTATGAAGTCGTGACCGTTCGCCAGAGTGTCTACGACAACCTGACGCCGTTGGGCAATAGATATACACCGGATCTGTCCCGGCCCGCGGAGCTGAAGCTCACGCACGTCAGCAGGAACGCGCGGCTGACGTGGCAGGCGGCGCCGAAGCACAAGTTCAATGTGTTTGTGGACAACGCCCCGCAGGTCGCCTGGCATCGGGGCCGTGCGCTCAGCGCACCCGAAGCCACCAACTACAGTCCCTATCTACCGAACATCTTCATGACGCTCGGGTGGAAGTCGCCGATCAGCAATCGGTGGCTCCTCGAGGCCTCGCTCGCGCATAATTCATCGAACTATGACCAGCGCCGGCAGACGACGGAGACGTGCCTGTGCAGCGCACCGGATGTCGGCTACGACGTGATTTCCAAGTTCGATTCGGCGACCAATATCATGTGGGGAGCCTCTTCGACGCTCGGGGGCGGTGCCGAGTCGAACCTGTATGGGCCCAACGACTCCAGGATGCTTCAGTACCAGGCCAGTGGCTCGTACGTCACCGGCTCGCATTCCGTCAAGGTAGGCATGCGGCGAGAGTCGGGAACGATCTTGTTCGGGCGGGAGCCGAACGGAGACCAGGCCTGGACCTTCCGAAGTAACGTTCCCAGCTCCATCCGGATGTACGCGTCGCCGTTCAGATATGAAAACCACATTCACCCGAACCTGGGGTTGTTTGCCCAGGATCAGTGGGTGCACAAGCGACTGACTGTGACGGCCGGCTTGCGGTACGACTATTTCACGATGAGTTCCCCCGAGACGTCGCTCGGTGCCGGTCAGTTTGTCGAGGCGCGTTATTTTCCCGAAGAGACCCTTGTGACGTGGCATGACATCAACCCACGCATCGGTGTGTCCTACGATCTCTTCGGGGATGGCAAGACGGCGTTGAAGGCGAGCTTCGGCCGGTTTGTCGCGTCACAGGATGGAGCGGGAACCCGTGGCCTTGGCCGCAACAACCCCGTGGTGCGTTCCGTCATCGAAACGGACAGAACATGGACCGATAACGGCGACCTCGTCCCTAACTGCGACCTCAAGAATCCGCTCCAGAACGGCGAGTGCGCACAGATCTCGAATCTGAATTTTGGGCACAATAATCCAAATGCCCTCGTGTATGCCGATGAATTGACCACGAGCTTGAGACCCTATCACTTTGAGACCACCGCACAGGTCCAACGGCAGCTTGCGCAAGGCCTATCGCTGACGGCAGGTTACTACCGCCGTGATTTCAAGAACTTCACGGTCAACGACAACACGTTTGTCACCGCCAGTGACTACAGTCATTACTGCGTGACCGAGCCGGTCGATTCCCGCTTACCGGGCGGCGGTGGCAGTCAGATCTGCGATTTGTATGCCGTCAGCCAGGCGAAATTCGGCCAAACCGCAATTGTGGTGCGTCCCGACACGGACTTCGGCAAAGGGACACAGACGTACAACGGCGTCGATGTCACGCTGCAGGCGCGGCTGAAGAAGGGCGTCACGTTCACCGGTGGCTTGAGCACTGACAAGAACACGACCAACACGTGTTATGTCGTGGACTCGCCAGGGGCCATCCGTTTCTGCAACAGCACTACGCCCGTACTGCAGTACTACACGTTCACAGGGTTCGTGCCGCTGCGGTGGGGCATGGTGACCGGCATCGTGTATCGGGATCTGCCCGGACCCCAGATTACCGCGACCCGCAATTACACAAGCGCTGAAGTTGCTCCATCACTTGGTCGTCCGTTGTCGGGCGGAACCGTCAACATCCCTCTGATCGAGCCCGGCACGATGTACAACGATAGACAGCGGCAACTCGACCTCCGATTCTCGAAGAGAATGCGGGTCAGCGGCGTACGGCTGACTGGTAATCTCGATATCTCAAATGTGTTCAACGGTTCGGCTGTCACTGCGCAGAACAACACCTACGGTCCCAACTGGATGGTACCGTCGGCCATTCAGTTTGGACGCTTCATCAAGCTGGGCGGGCAGTTGGACTTCTGATGCTGCACCTTCAGGGACTCAGGCATGAAGATCGTCGTCACGCCGCTGTGTGCGCTTCTTGTGGCCTTCGGATTGGGCCTGGTCGTTGACGCCCAGACTCCGAACACGGTCGCCGCAGAGATAGCAGCGGCAGAGGCCGCGGCAGGTGAGACGTGGCAAGTGCTGCAGAGCGAAGTCTGTGGACCCGCCCAGGGTGCCGTAACGCGCTTTCCTCTCATTGCGCAGACCAGGCCCGCGGAGAAGATCTTCGACAATCTTTATGTCTTGTCGAACAACGACGTCCTGGCGTGGGTGATCACGACATCGGAAGGACTTGTCCTGATCGATACGATGTACGATCGTA
>Ga0105249_10005792_pt1 | contig 10689 bp, 8 predicted proteins | sample KBSS44metaG_FD_81522 | JGI IMG/M metagenome (GOLD analysis project Ga0105249, IMG submission 81522) | Switchgrass rhizosphere microbial communities from Kellogg Biological Station, Michigan, USA - KBS S4-4 metaG | ecosystem: Host-associated > Plants > Roots > Rhizosphere > Soil | place...
ACCGGTGGCGTGATGACAGGGGGCGGGCTGATGGCTCAGGACGGCGTACTCGCGTGGCAGTGGTGCCGACCTGACCGGGACCCGGGCCTGCGGGGCCACCGGACGGCCATGCGTGCGCTTCACCACGCCGCGGGCGACCTGATCTGCCGCGTGCGGTTGGCGGGAGAGGTCCGTGAGGTCGGCGACACGCTGGTCGGATCCCGCCGAGAGGTGCTGTGGTCGGCCCAGGCCGGTGCCACGCTGCACCGCTTCGCTGTGCGGTGCGCCGAGGCGTCGCTGGCCCGGATGGAGACGAGGGTGCCCGTCGATCCGCGGCTACGCGAAGCACTGGCGGTGAAACTGCGCTGGGTCGACGGCGCCGCGTCGACGGACGAACTGGCGGCGGCCTGGGCTGCGGCCAGGGAGGTTGACAAGGACGCAGCCAAGGTCCCGGCCTGGACGGAAGCATGCGAGGCGCCCTGGGAGGCGGCCAGGGCTGCCTCCTGGCTCTCAGCGTGGGAGATGGCCTGGATGGCGACCTGGGCGGCAGTGCGGGATGCGGCCTGGCAGGCCGCGAAGACCGGACCCTGGGGCACGGCAGGCGAAGCGGCCTGGGAGGCAGCCTGGAACGCAGGTGACGCGGGCTCGGCAAGGGACGTGGCCTGGGATTCCGCCCGGGACGCGGCGTGGGACGCGGCCTGGGACGCGGAGCGGGCCGCCCAGGCGGCGGATCTCGAGCGGCACCTCCTGGCACTCGACCCCACGCCGCCTGAGCACAGCTCGGACGCTGCGGCTTCCGGCCGCGACCACGGGGCCCACGCGTGACCGGCACACCGCCTGTGACCGGTGGCGCACCCGTCGACAGGAGGAGGCGAATCTCTTTCGTTCACGAGGCGGACTGGGGAACGAGACTGCGAGCGGGAACAATGATCAACCAGCCGATGGCTACATCGCCAGACCAGGAGCCCGGGCCCGGGGCGGACGACCATGGAGGCAGGCCATCCGCCGACATGGTCAGCCAATCTGTCTCGCCGGTAGTGGACCGGATCTCCCGAATCTTCCACTCCTCGGGGCGCGCCGAGGGCGACAACCTGGCGCATCGGTTCCGCAATGCGGTGGACTGTCTGCTACAGGTGCACGAAGGGCAGTGGGAGCTTGAGGCGTCGTGCCGAGCGGCTGGGGTGAGCACGGGTGAACTTGGCCGCCTGAAGCGCGCTATTGACGAATCGAACGCCCGACGAGTCGCCTGCGTCAACGATATTGACGACTCGTTCGGCGGAGACCTTCGGACCGGCCGGCGAGACGCTATCCCATGGCCCTTGACCATCGGCCAGATGATTGACAGCATGCTGATCGCCGGCCTGAAAGCTCACAGGATCGACCCACCCCGCCCCAGTGCGGCCGAGACCTTCGCACATGTGCGACGGTCACTCGAGGCCATGGTGACCTTGGCCGAGGACGGACTGGTCACCCTGCCTCCCGCATCCACCATCAAGGACTACGGACCGGCGAACGGCGCAACGCCGGCCGATTGTTGATCACCGGGCGTACGCTCGCGGACACCGTCTCGACGGAGGATGGAATATGTTGTTCGACGTCGATCCCGTCGTCGCGCGTGGTGCCGGTCAGAACCGGCGACGCTCGTGAGCGCGTCCATCGCGGGCCGGGCCCGCCGGCAAATGGCGAGCGTCAACGCTTTCGCGACGATAGGTCTCCGCTGCCGCCGGCAGGCCGTGACCGTCTATCGTGGTACGAAGGTCCGGGTCGATGGCTCCCTGCACGTGGCGAAGTCACTCGAATTAGGCGCGACCTGGCCCGGGAAATGTAACTTCACGCCCGGATATCTTGAGGTCGAGCCCGGCGGCTACCTGGAGGCGGCGGGAGATTTCCGCTTTTTCAGCGGGCTCCGTGTCACCGTCGAGCCCGGCGGCGTGCTGTCTGTGGGAAATGGCTTCATAAACCATGACTGCCGGATCCACTGTTACGAGTCGATCAGGATCGGCGACGACGCCTGGATAGGTGAACAGGTAATTTTGCGGGACAGCGACAGCCACCAGATTGCTGATGGCGCGAGGCCGGTGAACGCGCCGATCGTGATCGGCGACCACGTCTGGGTCGGAATGCGGGCCATCGTGCTGAGAGGCGTCACAATCGGCGACGGCGCGATCGTGGCCGCCGGATCGCTGGTCAACCGGGATGTGCCGGCACGAGCCCTGGTGGCAGGAGTGCCCGCGACCGTCCGGAGGAGAGATGTCACCTGGCGGAAATGAGTCCCAAGTTCGTCTGGCAAGCGGCCGGCCCGGGTGTGCAGCGCCAGGGCTGCGTGTACCACCGCTGCACGTCGACCTGGTCATCACGGACCAGGAGCGCGACAATCTCATTGATTCGCTCGGGTCGGTGCGGGCGAACCCGTATCGCCACTATGAGGATTTCTGTGCCGAAGTTCGGCGGATAGCGCGGTCGGCCGGTACGCCGGCCCGGCTCCGCGAGTACGCGGCCCAGCGGCGGGCCGAATCGGCTGTCGATAGTCCCACAGGTCTGGTAAAGAACGCCCCGATTGATCCGTCCCTGCCCGTGTTCGATCACGAGGAACCGGTGCGGTCGAAGCACGCGTTGAAGACGACGTTCGTGGCCGAGGGATTCCTGACGCTGTATGCCGAGCTGGCTGGCACGCCTGGTATTTCATACGAGAACGCCAACCTTGGCGACGTCTTCCACGACGTCTACCCTGGCCCCGGCTCGGCCGGCGATCTCGCGCAGAAGTCGCTCGGACCGATTTCGTTCCACCGAGACCTGGCGAATCACTTCGTCAGGCCCGACTACCTGTACATGCTCGGTATGCGCTCGGGCGGGGCGAACGCCGTCCACACTACGTTCGCGAGCAACAAGGAGGTGATCTCCAGGATGGATGCGGCGTCGCTGACGGTGGCGCGGCAGTCCAGATTTGAGACGCCGGGCGAGCCGCCGGTTCATCCCCTGGTGAGCGGCGCCTGGGGGCTTCGCGTATCCGAGAACAGGACAGAGGGCCTGGACGCCGAGGCGGAAAGCGTACTGCGCGCGGTCGTGGGCATCGTCCACGCCGTGAAGCGGGGCATCGACATTCAGCCGGGCGACTTCGTGATTATTTGTAACAACCACTGCGTTCACAGCCGCGAGCTGGCCGAATTCGCAGATCCCGCGCAGCTTGCGACTCGCTGGCTAATCAAGACGATGAATGTCGACTCGAGAGGGCCGCATGCGCGGCATCTGGTCGACGGCGTCCCGTACATGGTCCGCAGCGAGCCCGGAGATGCGTTCGAGTAAGAACTGGTCTCAGTCTCAGAATGAGGTTTTAAGTCGGCGTAGACAGATGATCGAGCAGGCGAGGTTGAGTAGGGCCTGGTGGATGTCGGCGCGGCGTTCCCAGCGGGTGCGTAGCCGGCGGAATTGGTGCAGCCAGCCGATGCTGCGTTCCACCGGCCAGCGCTGACAGCCCAGGCCGAAGCCGTGAGGTGTTCCGCGCCGCGCGATGATCGGGGTGATCTGCCTGGCGGTGAGTCTGCGGCGGTAGGCGTCGTGGTCGTAGCCCCGATCGGCGAGTAGGTAGCGCGGGCGATGTCTTGGCCGGCCTCGCCGACCCCGGATCGCCGGGATCGCCTCGACCAGCGGGATCAGCTGGGTGGCGTCGTTGCGGTGCGCGCCGGTGACCGACACCGCCAGCGGCGCTCCGGCCGCGTCCACGATCAGGTGGTGCTTCGAGCCGAGGTGGCCGCGGTTGACCGGGCTCGGGCCCGGTCGCGGCCCCCCTTTGAGCGCGTGGACGTGAGAGGAGTCCACCAGCGCCCGGTGCAGGTCGAGCCAGCCGGCGGCGTTGAGCTCGGCGAGCAGGTGTTCGTGCAGCGCGGCCCAGACGCCGGCTGTCTGCCAGTCCCGCAGCCGCCGCCAACAAGGTCACCCCGGACACCCCGAAAGAGGACGGCAGCCGCCGCAGGGGACATCGTTACGCAGGACCCACAGGATGCCCGCCAACGCAGCCCGATCATCCAACGCCCGACGGCCCGGATAGCGAAACCGCCGCGGCCGGACCGGGATCAGCGGGGCCAGCCGGTCCCACAACTCATCGGTCAGCACGTCATCGGTCACGCCCACAGGGCTTACCCCGAACAGGCCTGATCACTCATTGTGAAACCAGCTCTTAGACCGCCTCGACGTGCCTTCCGGATTGGGCAGCCTCGTCGCGCATGACCACCGTCATCGGGTGCGGTATAGGCCGGGGTCCGGCCTATACGTTCCGTGACGATCGGAGCCTGCCCCCCGTCTCGCGCCGCCGCTTCCCGCGACTTGGATCCGCGCCGACCGCGCATCCGGAAACGCTTCGGCGAAGGCCACGACCTCACTCGTTGACGGACCATCCACTGGCAGCCGCCCCCGGATCTGCCCGGTCACCGGCTCGCACATCCCAGTGACGCAGCCACATCATGCCACTGCGCCAACGGCGAAGCCGCCCCTCGGAATTTCACCACTCCAGACCGAGCCCAGGGCGCGACAAGGCCTGGGCGCCACCCCGCCGTGATCCCTGACGCCTTCGCTCACACGCACCGCGCGGCGCTGGCTGAGGGCCCGCCCCTGCTACGGACGAGACTCCCACCGCAGATCTTGGATCGGTGCTGGTCAGAGCACCGCAAATGTGACGCTACCGTTAACAAGATCGGTAATTCTGACGCGAAAACCGCCAAACGCCCAGCTCAGGCGCCATGCGACACCCACCCAAGGGTTGACCGGTGGTGCGGGTGGGGCTCGAACCTGCGGCCGGAGCAGGGTGAGTCTCCTGGCCAGCAGGCTGCAGGCGCCGTGCGAGTTCGGGTGATCGATGCGAGAACGAACCCCTGCGTCGGTGTTCCTAAGCCTGCCGCGGGGTGGCCCGGGCGACGGCGCGGACCGGGGCGCCGTCGGCGCCGGCGAGCGGGAGTGGGAAGAGGAACATCTCGACCGCGTGGCCGGCGTCGCGGGCGGCCAGCAGCCGGTCCGCGCCGGTGAGGTTCTCGGCGATGACGACGCCCGCCCGGCAGAGGATCTGGTGGGCTGGGAGGGCGAACTGCTCGTCCGGCCCGGTGGTGCGGTCGACGCTCGCGGCGTCGATCGCGACGGTCCGGGCGTCGGCGTCAACGAGGGCGCCGGCCGCGTCGGCCCCGAGGTACGGATGGCGCAGGTACTCGTCCGTTCCCCAGCGGGTCGACCAGCCGGTCACGATCACGACGATGGTGCCGGCGAGCGGTGTCGTGGGTACGGCCTCCGGGCCGATCTCGGCGCCGGGGCCGTACCGTCGCGCGTCGAGGAGAACCGCCGGGCCGGCGAACCGCTCGAGCGGGATCTCGTCGAGCCGGGGGAGTGCGTCGTCGATGTGGTAGGGCGCGTCGACGTGGGTGCCGGTCTGTGAGCCCAGATGCACGCGGCGCACGTTCACGCCGTCGCCGGCGACCGTCAGTGCTGCCTCAGTCCTGACCTCAGGATCGCCCGGATAGACCGGCATTCCGGTCGTGATCGGCACGGTCAGATCGATCAGTCTCCCGCTGGCGGCTTCCGTCACACGTTCCAGCTTCGCAGCCGGCGGCCTCCTCTCGTGGCGTCAGATGGGGAAGAAGCGGACTAACCGACTGGTCGACTGGACGACTGGTCGGATTGGACGATTGGACGGATTGGACGACTGGACGGACTGGACGGGCGAGCCATGCTGAACAGGGGCTCCGGCCGGAGACTGGCTGCCGGCTGAGCGAAAGTGCCGGCTCGATCGGAGAAGGGGAGGGACGTGTCAATGTCGTCGTCGGAGTACGGGCTGACCGAGCTGGCGCGGGAGAGCCGGATGGGCGGCGCCGGGAGCGAGGCGAGCGACCGGGAGATCCGGCGGATCTCGCTGCGCGACTTCGGCACCCGGCGGGAGCGGATCACCGACGAGCTGTGGTCGGCCGCGGCCGACATCGGTTTCTTCCAACTGGTCGATCACGGCATCGACCTCGCCGACGTCGACGCGGCGTTCGCGGCGACCGAGGCGTTCTTCGCCCTGCCCGACGCGACGAAGGCGCGCTTCGCGCTGAAGAAGGGGCAGAACGCCGGCTGGGAGAAGCTCACCCAGGTCCGCCCGTCGACCCGCACCGCGGACCAGAAGGAGTCGTACCAGGTCACCCGCCCACGGATGAACGGGCTCTGGCCGAGCGACGACGACCTCGACCTTGTCGACATCCGGGCCGGTTTCCGGGCCGGTTTCCAGGCCGCGATGCTCGGGTTCGAGCGCCGCTGCTGGGAGCTGGCGATGCGGGTGCTCGGCTGCTTCGCGGACCGGCTCGGCTTCCCGCGCGACTTCTTCGCGATCGCCCACGACCCAGCCCGCCCGACCTATCAGAGCACGCTGCGGCTGCTGCACTACTTCCCGGTACCGCCGGAGGTGCGCGACACGCCGGGAATCTGGCGGGCCGGCGCGCATACCGACTTCGACTGCCTCACCCTGCTCTTCCAGCGTGCCGGTCAGGGCGGCCTGCAGGTCATGCCAGGCAAGGAGGCCGACGACGAGCGGTGGACGTCGGTACCGGCCACGGCCGACGCGATCACCTGCAATGTCGGCGACATGCTCATGCGTTGGAGCGACGACGCGCTGGCATCGACCTTCCACCGCGTCCGGCTGCCCAGCGCGGGCGAGTACGACGGTCCTCGCTACAGCCTGGCGTTCTTCGCGCAGGCCAACACGGACGCCGTCATCACCAGCCCGTCGGGCCGCTACCCGGACATCACCGCCGGCGACTACCTCCGGCAGCGCATCCAGGCCAACTTCGCGTCCTGACCCGACCGGCCCGCGGCCCGCGCGGGGAGGCTGGTCGGCGCGCAGGCTGGTCGGCGCGCAGGCCGGTCGGCCGGGAGACTGGTCAACGGTTGGGGCGCAGGGCGGGCAGGAGGTCGACCTCGCCGAAGGCGGCCAGGCCGGGGGCGTCGAAGGGGAGGCGGTCCCACAGCGCCAGCAGCACCGGGCCGGCCGGACCGCGCAGGCCGGCGTCGCCCTTCTGGTGGCCCTCGGTGACCTCGACGGTCTCGCCGTCGAGCCGGACCATCCACTCTCCGGGCGTGTCCATGAGGTGGACGTGGGCGGTGCCGTCGCCGGGGGAGGCGATGCCGGTGGCGCGGGCGGCAGGCATCAGGACACGCAGCACCTCGTCGATGCCGTCGGCCGCGAGCCGCGGGTCGAGCTCGCGGGCGTCGCCGACGGCGCCGGCCGCGTCCCAGGCGTGGATCTGCAGTTCGTGGGTCAGCCGGCGCTGCCAGAAGCCGGCGACGTTCGGCTCGAGGGTGAAGTTCCAGGCCGGGGCCGCCGGGTCGACGTCCCGGAAGACGGCGAGCGTGCCGGCGACGCCGCGCCGGTAGTGCTCGACGAGCGCATCGTCCTCGGCCGGCGGCCGTTCGACGCGGGGCGGCGGGTCGACGACCCCGCGGGGGACGTGCACGACCGTTGCGTCCAGCACGCGGGCGACGTGTGCGAGCAGCCGGCGGTTGTCCCAACCGGGGCAGGACGGCACGGCCGCGTCGAGGTCCTTGGTTGCGGCGGCGAGGAGCGCCTCGGCCTCCGCCTGGAACAGCGCTGGGTAGTCCACTCCCGGAGTTTGCCGCTTTCCCGCCCGAAACGCATCCAGCCGTCGACCGGCTGGCAGGTGTCGCGTCGGGCGGGGTCGCTCGCATCGGGGGGTTGTCGATGCCGAGGGTTGGGCCGCGGACCCGAAGGGGAGAGCTGAAGCCAGCTGCTACGGAAAGTGAGCGGGCCGTTGCTGTGCCGGCGGCTCGTCGCCTACCGCCGCGCCGAGGGGCGCCGCGCCGACCGACCGGAGGCCGAGGCCCCGTGAACCAGCCCTGGCGATTCCAGCACCGCGGCGAGCACCACACCGAGCATCCGGTCCGGCGCGGACGCCTGACCAGCGCGCTGGCGCTGGTGTCGCTGTCCATGGCCGGCTTCGTCATCCCGACGCCGCCGGCCGGCGCGGCGCCGAGTTCGCCGTCACAGCCGGGGATTGGCCGACTGTCGGCGTGGACGGCCTGTGGCACCGGGCTTCAATGCGCCACGCTGCAGGTGCCCCGGGATTACGAGCATCCAGCGCAAGGCACGATCGACCTCGCGATCGTCCGGCGCCTGGCGCTCGATCCGGCGCGACGTCTGGGATCCCTCGTCTATCTCGAGGGTGGGCCGGGCGTGTCCGGAGTCGACTCCATCCGGTCGTACCCGGAGCTGTTCGACAAGGCGGTGCGGGACCGGTTCGACATCGTCGGGTTCGACCAGCGAGGGGTCGGCGCGAGCGCGCCCGTCCTTTGCCTCACCGACCAGCAGAAGGCCACCGAACTGTCCGTCCTCGGTGACGTGCCCTTCCGCCACGGCGGTGCCGGTGCCGGTGCCGGTGCGGGCGCCGGTGCTGGTGCCGGTGCGGGCGCTGGCGAGGGCGCGGGTGTCGATGAAGGACTGGACATCCCCGTCGCGGTCTCGCCTGGCTTGGCGGCGCGCGGACAGGGCTCCAGCCCGGCGTCGACTGCCTCCACCTCCTCCGCCGCCTCCGCCGTCTCGGCTGCCGCTGCCGCCGCGGCGGGGACGGCACATGATCCGGCCGCCTTGCCCGGGGTGAACGCTCCGGCCCGGGAAGCCGAGGTCCTGGCCGACTTCGACGGCACTGCCGCTGCGGACCGCGCGGTCGCGCGCGGCTGCGAGCGCTGGAGCGCCGCCCTGCTGCCGTACCTGTCGACCGAGTTCGCGGCCCGCGACCTCGACGTGCTGCGCGCCGCGCTCGGCGACGACCGGCTCACCGCCTACGGCGGCTCCTACGGCACGGAGGTGGGCGCCACCTACGCCGCATTGTTCCCGACTCACATCCGCGCGATGGTTCTCGACGCCGTGGTCGATCCGACACTGTCGACCCGCGATCCGCTCGAGGAGACCCGGCTGCAGGCCCTTGGCTTCGAGGCGGCCTTCAATGCCTTTCTGGCAACCTGCGCGCGAGATCCCAACTGTGGGTTCGGCCATGGTGACCCCGCCGGAGCCTATGACCGGCTGATCGCCAGGCTCGCCAAGAAACCGATCTACGCGAAGGGCAAGGACGTCGACACGACCAGGCCGGTGGACGACTCCACCGCGATCACTGCGGTGCTCCAGCTGCTCTACAGCGAGGAGCAGTGGCCGATCCTGGCGCTCGCCCTGCAGCTCGCCGACGACGCCAACGACGGGTCGGTGCTGCAGGCGCTTGCGGACCAGAGCTCCGGTCGGCGCGCGGACGGCACATACGACAACTCTTTCGACGCGAACACCGCGATCAACTGCTCCGACCAGACGTATCCCACTGACCTGGCCGTCTACCGACGATTCGTGCGCGATCTTTCTCGAGAAGCCCCGCGTTTCGGGGCCTCCCTCGCCCTGGGCGGCATGACGTGCGCCTTTTGGCCTGTCCGGCCCGCCGACCGCTACGACGGGCCGTTCCGCGCCGCCGGCTCGCCGCCGATCCTGCTGGTCGGCACCACCGGTGACCCGGCGACGCCCTACACCGAGGCCCGCTCGCTGGCCGCGCAGCTCTCCAACGCGGTGCTGCTGACCTGGACGTCCTACACCCACGGCGCCTACGAGGGCCCGAGCACCTGTGTCCGCAACGCGGTCAACCGCTACCTCGTCGACCTCGTCACCCCCAAGCCCGGCACAGTCTGCTCCTGACCGTGCCGAGCGGTGGCAGGCCCGCGCAGGGCCCGTGCCGGCCCTGCGCGGGCGAGGAGTCGCCGAGCGGCGAGCGGCCCGCGGCCCGGCCGCGCATCGCCTGGATCACGCTGATCCGTCGAGGGCTCGCGCTGGCTGACCGGCTAGACTTCGGGCCAAGTCGCGACTGGCGTGCTGGGGTGGAATTGACCACCGGGGAGCGACCGAATCGGCACGGTACCGTGCGCCTGGGTGCCGCCGACGTTGGCGCCGGGCCTTCGGTGCCAGCGGCCAGACGATATCTGCCTGACCCCGCCGCGCGGGTGGGCCTGCCGCCACAGCGCGGGCCGTTCGCCGGTCCGCATGGATCGACGGGCCGGTCACGTGTGGCCGCGGACGGGCCGGGCAGCCACATCCCTGGAGGTCTCCCCATGCACGAGCCATTCATCAAGCAACTGGCCAACGCCGATCCGGAGATCGCGAACCTGGTCGAGTCCGAGGCGAAGCGGCAGTACGAGAAGATTCGCCTCATCGCGTCGGAGAACTACGTCTCCACCGCGGTCCTCGAGGCGGCCGGCACGGTCCTGACGAACAAGTACTCCGAGGGCTACGTCGGCAAGCGCTACTACGAGGGCCAGCAGTTCATCGACCCGATCGAGACGCTGGCCGTCGAGCGGGCCAAGGCGCTGTTCGGCGTCGACCACGCCAACGTCCAGCCGTACTCGGGCTCGCCCGCGAACCTCGCCGTCTACCTGGCGTTCCTGCAGCCCGGCGACACCGTCATGGGCATGGCGCTCCCCATGGGCGGTCACCTGACTCACGGCTGGAGCGTCTCCGCCACGGGCAAGTGGTTCCACTCGGTACAGTACGGCGTGGACAAGGCGACCGGGCGGATCGACTTCGACCAGGTGCGCCAGCTCGCCCGCGAGGCGCAGCCCAAGCTCATCTTCTGCGGCGGCACCGCCATCCCGCGCCTGATCGACTTTGCCACCTTCCGCGAGATCGCAGATGAGGTGGGCGCCATCCTGGTG
>Ga0105249_10005799_pt1 | contig 10680 bp, 6 predicted proteins | sample KBSS44metaG_FD_81522 | JGI IMG/M metagenome (GOLD analysis project Ga0105249, IMG submission 81522) | Switchgrass rhizosphere microbial communities from Kellogg Biological Station, Michigan, USA - KBS S4-4 metaG | ecosystem: Host-associated > Plants > Roots > Rhizosphere > Soil | place...
GCCGACCTGGCAATGGGAGAATCTGCACCCATGAGCCCCGCGCGTGGTGAAGCCCCTGATCGCAACCTCGCCCTCGAACTAGTGCGAGTCACCGAGGCCGGTGCCATGGCGGCCGGCCGCTGGGTAGGCCGCGGTGATAAGGAAGGCGGCGACGGGGCCGCCGTCGACGCCATGCGTGAACTGGTCAACTCGGTGTCGATGCGCGGCGTCGTGGTGATCGGCGAGGGCGAGAAGGACAACGCCCCCATGCTCTACAACGGCGAAGACGTCGGCAACGGCGACGGCCCCGAGTGCGACTTCGCCGTCGACCCGATCGACGGCACGACTCTGATGGCCAAGGGCCTGGCCAATGCGATCTCGGTGTTGGCGGTCTCCGAGCGCGGCACCATGTACGACCCGTCGGCGGTGTTCTACATGAACAAGATCGCCGTCGGACCCGACGCCGTAGACGCCATCGACATCATCGCTCCGATCGGCGAAAACATCCGCAAGGTGGCCAAGGCCAAGAACGTGTCGGTGTCCGACCTGACCGTGTGCATTCTGGACCGGCCACGGCACGAGCAGTTGATCGCCGATGTGCGCGCCGCGGGCGCAAGGTGCCGCCTGATCTCCGACGGTGACGTCGCGGGCGCGATCTCGGCGTGCCGGCCCAACACCAGCACCGACCTGCTCGTCGGAATCGGCGGCACGCCTGAAGGCATCATCGCCGCGGCCGCGATCCGCTGCATGGGTGGCGCCATCCAGGGCCAGTTGGCGCCCAAGGACGACGAGGAACGCCAGAAGGCCCTCGACCGCGGCTACGACCTGGAGCAGGTGCTGTTCACCGAAGACCTGGTCTCCGGCGACAACGTCTTCTTCTGCGCCACCGGCGTCACCGACGGTGACCTGCTCAAGGGCGTCCATTATTACGGCGGCGGCTGCACCACGCAGTCGATTGTGATGCGGTCGAAGTCGGGCACGGTGCGGATGATCGAGGCCTACCACCGGCTGTCAAAGCTCAACGAATACTCCGCGATCGACTTCACCGGCGACAGCAGCGCCGTTTACCCGCTCCCGTAATCAATCTCACGAAAAGGAACCACATGAGCGTCGACTCGTCCCGGCTGGAAGGCAGGGATGTCTCTGAGTACCGCATCGAGCACGACACCATGGGCGAGGTCCGGGTGCCCGTCACCGCGCTGTGGCGGGCGCAGACCCAGCGGGCGGTGGAGAACTTCCCGATCTCGGGGCGCGGCCTTGAGCGCACGCAGATCCGGGCGCTCGGACTGCTGAAAGGCGCTTGCGCCCAAGTGAACAAGGATCTCGGGTTGCTTGCCCCTGAGAAGGCCGACGCGATCATCGCCGCGGCCGGTGAGATCGCCGACGGCCGCCACGACGACCAGTTCCCGATCGATGTGTTCCAGACCGGCTCGGGCACCAGCTCGAACATGAACACCAACGAGGTGATCGCTGGCATCGCCGCCCGAAACGGCGTGACCGTCCATCCCAACGATGACGTCAACATGTCGCAATCGTCCAATGACACCTTCCCCACTGCCACGCACATCGCGGCGACGGAAGCCGCTGTGCGCCACCTGATTCCGGCGCTCGAGGTGCTGCACCAGTCGCTCGCGGGCAAGGCGCGGCAGTGGCGCACCACGGTGAAGTCCGGCCGCACCCACCTGATGGACGCGGTGCCGGTCACCCTTGGTCAGGAATTCTCCGGCTACGCCCGGCAGGTCGAGGCGGGTATCGAACGGGTCAAGTCCACGCTGCCTCGGCTGGGCGAGCTCGCGATCGGCGGCACCGCCGTCGGCACCGGCCTGAACGCGCCAGACGATTTCGACGAGCGCGTGGTCGCCGTGTTGACCGAGCAGACCGGCATCGCGGAATTGCGGGTCGCTGCAAACCATTTCGAGGCGCAGGCCGCACGTGACGGACTGGTCGAGGCGTCCGGCGCACTGCGCACCATCGCTGTGTCGCTGACGAAGATCGCCAACGACATCCGGTGGATGGGTTCCGGCCCGCTGACCGGGCTCGGCGAGATCCAGCTTCCCGACCTGCAGCCTGGCAGCTCGATCATGCCGGGTAAGGTCAATCCCGTTATCCCCGAGGCAGTTACGCAGGTCGCCGCACAGGTGATCGGTAACGACGCGGCGATCGCGTGGGGCGGCGGCAACGGCGCCTTTGAGCTCAACGTGTACATCCCGATGATGGCCCGCAACCTGCTGGAGTCGTTCAAGATCCTCACGAACTCCGCCAAGCTGTTCGCCGAGCGGTGCATCGACGGGCTGGTCGCCAACGACCAGCGGCTGCGCGAGCTCGCCGAGTCCTCGCCGTCGATCGTGACCCCGCTGAACTCCGCGATCGGCTATGAAGAAGCCGCTGCGGTGGCCAAGCAGGCGCTGAAGGAGAAGAAGACCATCCGCCAGACGGTCATTGACCGTGGCCTGATCGGCGACAAATTATCGCTTGAGGAGCTCGACAAACGCCTGGACGTGTTGGCGATGGCCAAGGTCGACGATGAGCGCTTGCGCGAAGAGCGATAAAAAGGACGGCGACGGCTAGAAAGCCGTTGAGTTGCCGCGCGCCACAGACGGTTAGCTGAGAGTCTTCTCAGATGACCGTGGGCATGGCGAGCCGCCCCGCAGCGGAGCAGGCTCTCGAGGAGTTCCTGGCCGCTGCCGCCCAAGCGCCGTCCGCACTGCTGGTCGACGGCGAGGCCGGGATCGGCAAGACCACCTTGTTGCGGACCGGCCTGGCAAGGGCTCGTGGACGCGGCATGCGCGTGCTGTCGGCACGCGCTGTGGAAGCCGAATCCGTGTTGGCCTACGCGTTGCTGGCCGACCTACTGGCCGGCGTGGACTCCAACACGTGGGCCGACCTGCCGGCTCCGCAGCAGATCGCGATCGACCGGGTGCTGTTGCGCGAACTGGCCGCCGACGTCGTCATCGACCAGCGGACGGTGGCGGCCGCATTCCTGTCGGTCGTGGACCGGCTGGCCGAGAACGACCCGGTGCTGCTCGCGATCGACGACTTGCAGTGGCTCGATCCGTCGACCGCGCATGTGATCGCATACGCGGCCCGTCGGTTGTCTGGTCCGGTGGGGTTGCTCGCCACCATCCGCACCGAGCCCGACGGCAGCGGCACCGCCTCATGGCTGCACCTGCCCCGGCCGGACGCCATCCAGCGAATCACATTGCACCCGTTGTCCGCTCGCGCACTTGAAACCGTCGTCAGGGTTGAGCTGGGCAGGCCGATACCGCGCGCGGTGATGACACGGATCCACCAGATGTCCGCCGGAAACCCCTTCTATGCGGTCGAATTGGGCCGCGCGTTCGTCGACAGTGTCGGCGAGACTTTGCCTGGCACGTTGGCCGAGTTGGTCAGGGCCAGGATCGGCAGCCTGGATCCCGCAGCGCACGAGGTGCTGCTTGCCGCGGCGTGCCTGGCCGCGTCGACGGTCGAGCTTGTCGGCGCGGCCGTCGCAGTCGACCATGACCGGCTGATCGAGCTGCTAGAAGTCTCGGAACGCCACGGCCTCATCGCCATCGAGGGAAACCGGATCAGGTTCACCCATCCGCTGCTGGCCAGTGGTGTGTACGCCGACGCGTCGGCCACGCAGCGGCGGGAGATGCATCGACGCCTCGCGGGCATCGTCGACGAATCGGAACTGCGGGCACGGCACCTCGCGATGGGATCCAGCATCGGCGACGCGGGGACGCTTGCAGCGCTCGATGAGGCCGCGAACTCCGCGCACGCCCGCGGTGCGCCGGCGGCCGCGGCCGAGCTGCTCGAGCTGGCTATCGGACTCGGCGGTGACACTGTCGAACGTCGAATCCGGTTGGCCGGGCACAGTTTTGATGCCGGCGATCCGGCGCGGGCGCGGACGCTGCTGGAACGCGCGATCGCGGGGCTGCGGCCGGGACCGGTCCATGCAGAGGCCCTGTACCTATTGGCGGTCGTGCGATTCATCGACGACGGCTACCTCGAGGCGTCCCAGTTGCTGCAGCGGGCTCTTGACGAGGACTCCCCGAACGGCCCACTGCAGGTTCGGATGGCGACCACCTTGGCGTACGCGCTGTATATGTCCGGAGATCCGGAACCCGCTTTGCGCCGCGCCGAAGAGGCCGTGTCGCTGGCCGAACAGCTCGGTGCGCCAGGGCCGCTCAGCGAGGCCCTCGGCGCGCGGGCGATCATGGGATTCTTCGTCGGCGGCGGCATCGACGAAGCCAGCATGCGACGAGCCCTCGAGCTGGAAGACCACAACTCCCCCACGCCCGTCATGCTTCGGCCAAGCGTCGAAGATGCGCTGATGCTGGCCTGCATCGGTGAACTCGATGTCGCGTATGACCGCATGCGCGCGATCGAGCAACGCTGCACCGACAAGGGTGAGGAAGGCGAACTGATCTTCGTCGACTTCTACGTTGTGGTGGACCGGATCTGGCGCGGTGATCTCGTCACAGCGAAGCGACTGGCCGCAGAGTTGACCGAGCGGGCAGACCAACTCGGTGCCGAATTTCCGATCATGTTGAGTCTTGTGCTGCGAGCATGGCTCGCCGTCTACGAAGGCGCTGAAACCGATGCGCGGCTGGCCGTGGCCGACGCGATCGACGCCTGCAAGCGCAGTGGCACCGCGTGGCACGAGGATTGGGCGCACACGGCGCTGGGGCTCCTCGAGGTATCACTCGGCAACTACGCCGCCGCGGTGGACTCGTTGCAGCCGTTGCTGTCCCGCCACGTGCCGGAGTCCACCGAGATAAACGCGGCGTCGTTTGTGCCCGATCTGGTGGAGGCGTTGACCGCGTTGGGCCGCGCAGATGAGGCCGAACCGCTTGTCGACGCGCTCGAGCGCAACGGACGCCGACTCGACCGAGCGTGGATGCAGGCGGTCGGCGCCCGCGGGCGCGCCACGGTGCTGGCCGCCCGCGGTGACGGGGACGCCGCAGTGCAAAGCGCACGCGATGCGCTGACCCACCATGACCGGCTGCCGATGCCGTTCGAGCGGGCACGCACCCAGCTCCTGCTCGGCCAGCTGTTGCGCCGAGAACGGGCGGAGGCCACCGCCGTGCTGCGCGACGCGCTGGCCGTGTTCGAGGAACTCGGCACCCCGCTATGGGCCGACCGTGCCCGCGCCGAGCTCGCCGGCACCCGGCCGCGGGTCAGGGCGTCCCAGGACGGCCTGACCCCCGCCGAGCAACGCGTTGCCGAGCTGGCTGCCTCGGGGATGACAAACCGCGATGTGGCGGCCACTATGTTCATCAGCGCGAAGACGGTCGAGGCCACCCTCGCGCGGGTCTACCGAAAGCTCGGTATCCGATCGCGTGCCGAACTCGGTCGACACGTGCATACGATCCGACAGTAACGGGTACACATACTGGCGGGGATGTTGCCAGCTGTCGTGGTTCTGCCTAGCTGGCACAAAAAGTAGACCGATTCGCCGTTAGCTGGAATTGTTCTAGCTGTGCCGGGAGCAGGGGTGAGGAGCCGTCCCACGGAAAGTCCGATGATCAATCGGTTCTTGTCGTCCGCGACGTCGGAGCCCTCGGCATTGCTCATCGAGGGTGAACCCGGAATCGGCAAGACCACCCTGTGGTTGGAGACCCTCGAGCTGGCCCGCGAGTCCGGATTCCGGGTGCTGTCGGCGCGTGCGGCCGCCGCCGAGTCTGTGCTGGCCTACACCGCATTGGCTGACCTGTTGGACGGCGTGCCCGCAGCCGCGTGGGCCGACCTGCCCGATCCCCAGCGATCCGCGGTCGACCAAGTGCTGATGCGGGCCGAGGACGGCACCGCCACCGATCAGCGCGCCGTGGCCGCGGCGTTCCTGTCGGTCGTGGGATACCTCACCGACGACGAAGCACTGCTGCTGGCGATCGACGACATGCAATGGCTCGACCCGTCGAGCATGCACGTGGTTTCCTTCGCTGCGCGGCGGCTCTCCGGACCGGTCGGCATTCTCGGCAGTGTGCGAACGAATGCCGACCACGGCACCGGCGCCGCTTGGCTGCAACTTCCCCGCCCCGATTCGGTGCAGCGAGTTCGGTTGCATCCCTTGGGTATTCAGGATCTGCACGAGGCAGTATCGAAGCGGCTGAGGCGGCCGTTCTCGCGCCCGACGATGGGCCGGATTCATGAGATGTCCGGCGGAAACCCTTTCTACGCAATCGAATTGGCGCGAGCGATCGCCGAACGGGCGCCGGGCGCGGAAACCTCGCTGCCGCGTACGCTGGCCGATGTCGTGCGGACTCGGCTGTCCGGCCTGGACTCCGACGTGCACGATGCGCTGCTTGCGGCGTCCTGTATGGCATCGCCGACGGTGGAGTCGGTGTCGAGCGCGACGATCGGCGACGACGACCGGTTGATCGAACTGCTGGAGACCGCCGAGACTCAGGGCATCATCGCGATCGACGGCCACCGAATCCACTTCGCCCATCCCCTACTGGCCAGAGGTGTGTACACCGAAGCCGCACCGGGCCGGCGCCGAAAGATGCATCGCCGCCTGGCCGACATCGTCGACGAGCCCGAGTTGCGGGCACGGCATCTGGCGTTGGCGGCGACCAGTGGCGATCCAGTCACGCTGCGGGCGCTGGACAGAGCGGCGGAGTCGGCACGCGTCCGCGGTGCGCCGGCGGCCGCCGCCGAGCTGATGGATCTGGCGATCGGCCTCGGCGGCGACACGGCCGAACGTCGACTCCGTTCCGCGCTACACCATTTCGACGCGGGCGACCAGGAGCGGGCGCGCGCCGTGCTCGAAGGGATGGTCGAGCGACTGGAGCCAAGCGACCTGCGCGCAGAGGCGTTGAACCGGCTCGCAGTCGTGCGACTGTACGCCGACGGGTTCTTCGAGGCTGTGACGCTGCTGCAGCGCGCGCTCAGCGAGGTCGACCCGGACAGCCCGCTGCGCGTGCAGATCCTGATCACGCTGGCCTACGCGCTGCTTCAAGCCGGCCAGCCTCATGCCAGCGTGCAGATGGCCGAGGACGCCGTCGCCCAGGCCGACCGCCTCAACCAGGGGCATCTGCTCGGCCTGGCGCTCGGCATGCGCGTGATCCTGCGGTTCCTTGGCGGCGGCGGGCTCGACGAAGACGAGCTTCGTCGCGCTGCGGAGCTGGAGGACCCGGAGATCTTCACGCCCTTGGTGTTTCGGCCCTCGGTTCAGCGTGCCTTGCTGCTCGAGTGGACCGGTCGCCTCGACGAAGCCCATCGGGTGCTGGAAGGTGTCCGGAGACGGTGCACAGAGACCGGCGAAGAGGGCGAGCTGATCTTCATCGCCCAGCATGTCGTGCTGAGCAGCATCTGGCGAGGCGAGTTCGTCGAGGCCGAACTGGTGGCCGAGGATTCGATGGAACGGGCCCGTCAACTGGGCGGCGACACGCCGCTGTTCGTGGCATACAGCCTGCGGGCGAAGCTGGCTACCTACGCGGGCCGGGAAACCGACGCCAGACAGGCTGCCGCGCAGGCGTTGGAGGTAGGCAGGCGAACCGGAGCAGTTCGGTTGATGGACAGGGTAGTTGCCGCGCTTGGGTTCCTGGACCTGTCGCTCGGCAACTACGAGGCGGCGCTCGCAACGCTGCAGCCGTTGCTGACCAAGTTCGACCCCGCCTCGACACCCACCGAGCTTCCCAACGCCGCGTTCTTGGCCGACGCCATCGAGGCGCTGATCCAGGTCGGCCGGGCCGCGCAGGCGGAGCCGCTGATCGAGGCCCTCGAGCGCAACGGGCACCGGCACGACCGCGCATGGATGCTGGCCGTGGGAGCCCGCGGCAGAAGCATGCTGCTGGCCGCAGGCAGTGACCTCGACGCGGCGAGCGCGGCCGCCGTGCGGGCGATGGTCCACCACGATCGGCTGCCGATGCCGTTCGAGCGGGGGCGAACGTTGTTGCTGCTGGGTCAATTACAGCGACGGCAACGCAAGAAAGAGGCCGCCTCGGCGAGCCTGCAGGAGGCCCTCGACATCTTCGAGCGGCTGAACACCCCGTTGTGGGCCGACCGCGCCCGCGCCGAACTTGCTCGCGCGAACGTGGGTCCGCGGCACAGCGGGCAGCTCACCCCGTCCGAGCAACGCGTCGCCGAGCTCGCCGCATCGGGGATGAAGAACCGCGACGTGGCGACTGCCTTGTTCATCAGCCCGAAGACCGTCGAAGCGAACTTGGCAAGGATCTACCGCAAGTTGGGCATCAAGTCGCGTGCTGAACTCGGCCGCCACATGGGCAAGACCTGAGGTCGGTCAGAAGTAGGGAAACACCCTATTTCTCAGTGCCCCTGACCGAATTAGCGTCGACTCCGGCCCGCGTTGGATCTCAGTCAGGAGGAACGGTGACGGTAACCCTGGACCCGGCCACCCGTAGCCCGGCAACCCTGGTGACGACCGCAACAAGCCAACCGGCGTTGCGCACCGGCTTCGCGTTGCTCGGCCTGATCTCGCTGCTGGATCTACCCAAAGCCGACCGGGCCGACCGGGTGGTGGCGCTGAGCAGTGCAGCAGCCGCCGGGTGGTTCCTGGTGCGGGGCGCTCGGCGCGGCTAGCAGTGCACGTGATGGCGCCGGGCTCGCGGCCCGGCGCGCAATGCGGTCATCTGTTGCTGTTTCAAACGCTAGGGTCGCACGGCGGGGAGGCGAAATACCGTTAGCGACGGCAATCATCTGGAGCCAGCGATGACATCGACAATTGAGCCGCGGCCACGACCGAACAGCGACAACGAACTTGGGTTCACCCGGCGCAAGGCCGTGCGATGGTTCAGCCCGCCGACGTTGGCGCGCGCAGCGGCGAAGGTCGTGCTGTCCGCTGCCTTCGGCGACTACCTCGACAAGCGGGAGATGGAGAGCACGCGGAACTCCCGTGTGTTGACCGCGGGCGCCGGGTCGGACGACGTGTGGATCGACTTCATCGCCGACACCGCCGACGGATTCAACCAGACGTATTCCGTTGCGTGGTGTGCCTCGCAGCGGGAGATCGCACCAATCGGACCCGATAACAAGCCCCGAACACTGCCCCGCGCACAGCTCATCGTGTTCGGCGGCGACGAGGTGTACCCGTACGCCACGCCGAAGGAATACGAAGACAGGTTCAGCGGGCCGTACCTTGCCGCTCTGCCATGGACGAAACCCGATGCGTCACGCCCACAAGAGAAGCATCCACGCATGCTGGCGATCCCGGGCAACCACGACTGGTACGACGGCCTGACCGGATTCATGCGGCTGTTCGCGCAGGCCAATTGGATCGGCGGCCGCGAGCTGGAGCAGACCCGGAGCTACTTCGCCGTGAACCTGCCCGGCCCATTTTGGTTGTGGGGCATCGACATTCAGAGCGACAACTACGTGGATGCGGCGCAGATCGAGTACTTCGAGACGGCCGCGCACGATATGACACCAGATGATGCGCTGATTCTGTGCACTGCCAAACCCAGTTGGGCAGACGTCCGCGACTCCAAGGACGCGTACCGCAACCTCGCGTTTGTCGAACGGACCATGGTGCCTCGCGGCGTACGCACGATCCTCATGCTCTCCGGCGACAAGCACCATTACGCACGCTACGAAGCGGCGAAAGACACTGGCCCCCAAGGGCGTCGGATGAGGATAACCGCGGGAGGTGGCGGGGCATTCCTGTCCACCACTCAGAAGCTGGCTGACCCCTTGCATGTGCCGAGGCCCAGTGGCGACAACAACCCCGCAACCGATGACACGGAACCCTTCGAGCTGGCGTGCCGGTACCCCAACCTCAGCCAGTCGCGCCGGCTCAATGGTCGCATCTTCCTACTGGGACTGCGCAACCCGTCGTTTACGGTCATCCCCGCGATCCTGTACATCCTGCTGTTCTTTGCGACCGTGTCCCGACTCGCAAGCCAGGACAACGACGGCGAAATACGTGTCGACCCTGCGCCATGGAGATTCCACGACATTCTGGCAAGCCAGGTGGGCCTGGCACCGCTTGCCCTGATCCTCGGCGTCGCGGCGCTGTTGTCCGCATTTTGTATCGTCCCGAAACGCGTGCCCATATGGCCGTCGCGATTTTTCAGAGGCGTCGCCGGTCTAGCTCAAACCGGTTGCCATGTCTTGGCACAGGCCGCGATCACGTGGGTATGCGTTCAGCATTTCTCGCCGCTGACAAGTTGGCGGCTACTGCTGTGCATGGTGCTCGTCGGGTTGGTCGGCGGCGTGGTGGGCTCGTTGATCTTCGCGACGTTCCTGTTCCTGGTGTTCACCGTCTTCGGTTGGAACAGCACAGAGGCGTTCTCGTCGTTCCGCTACAACGGGTACAAGAACTTTCTGCGCATCCATGTCACGACAACGGCCGTCACGGTCTATCCGATCGGAATCGACAAGATCTGCAAGAACTGGGATTACGACCCGGGGGCCGAGTCACCTGAGGCGTCGTGGCTGAAGCCATCGAACGGCACCATCGAAACACGGCTCATCGAACCGGCATTCACGATTCCTGCGCCGTCTCCGGCGTCCGAGCCGGCCACAGCCGAATCCCGAGCGGTGCCGTGAGGCTGTGCACCACCAGGCTGACCGTGACGGCGACGACGACCGCCTGGCTGATCATCGCGGACTGTGCAAGCTCGCCGCGCTCGATCATCAGCAGCCCCAGCACCAGGGTGCCGATTCCCCGTGGCCCGAACCATCCGATGAACACCCTGCTGCGGGTGGGCAGATCGGTGCCGATCAGCGCGGCGCACACCGCGACCAATCGCACCACGA